>Ga0180435_10007953_pt1 | contig 10027 bp, 7 predicted proteins | sample SS_ome_3_FD_132467 | JGI IMG/M metagenome (GOLD analysis project Ga0180435, IMG submission 132467) | Hypersaline lake sediment archaeal communities from the Salton Sea, California, USA - SS_3_S_1 metaG | ecosystem: Environmental > Aquatic > Non-marine Saline and Alkaline > Hypersaline > Sediment... | reverse complement strand
TGCGTCCGCTATCGGTCGTACCTGCTGCCCTCGCCGATCCCGGATTTCGCTACTACCGCTATCAAGGCGCAGGGGACAGCGGCCCCATGGCGCACAGCAACTGCGGGCCCACTTGCGTGGCCATGGCCATCCAGTTCGCGCGGGACAACCTCTGGGTGGCCATCAGCGACGTCCGCGACCAGATCGGTGGCTCGAGCTGGACCTACCCCAGCCAGCTTCAGGCCGCGCTGGACCACTGGGGAGTGCCAAGTCGCTCGCTGCCCGACGAAGCCTCCCTGCTTGCAGCCATCACCGACCCAGACCACGTGGTCCTTTTACACCTGTATATGAACTGGTTCCCACCTGGCGCCGACTATCTCTGGGCCTACTCCGATCCGGCACTGCACCATGACCGCTACTATGCCTACGACTCGAGCCACTGGGTGCTCGTTCGCGGCCTGAGCGACGACGGCGTCTGGGCCATCTGCCACGATCCCAATGTCTGGGATGGCAACGGTAGCTATTGGTACCAGGATGGCTCGCCCAAGGGCGAGAATCGGCACTATGCCTTGCATCAGCTCCTGGGATCGGCCCGGGCCTATGACTATCAGGCTATCGCCATAGTGCTTGGCACGACGCCCTCGCCCACGGTGTCCCCAACCGCTTCGGTCAGCCCGACACCGTCCATCACGCCCGCCCGCACGCCAACTCCCAGCCCAACCGCCACACTCACGCCAAGGCCGCCGACCTGCACTCCAACCTGGTCAGCCTATCCCCTGCCCGACCAGATCCACCGTATCCTCCTGCCGCTGATCTGGTCTCCCGGATCGCCGCCTCCGCCCACACCGACGCCGACTGCGACCCAAGCGGCACCCTATCCACAACCGACGCTCTCATTGACCGTCGAGCCGACGCTACCCCCTATTGACGCGCTCGTTACGCAACTGGACGGCCGAGGCATCGTCTATAGCTATGACGGCACAACGCACCTGGGATTGGTCAGCAGTGACAAGAGCCACTATGACGCTATCATCAATCCGATCGGACCCTATGGCAGAGCCGACGGCACCAACAGCATCCACAATCGCGAGGGGGCCTTTGGCAGCCTGGCATCCAACACCAGCGCCTATTCGCCGTCGGCCCAGCATCCACCGATCATCTGGGTATGGAACGAGGATCGCTATACTATGGTGACTTTTCTGACAGTGAACACTGGGCTCAGCCCACGGCTCGCTCCAGACGACCTGCTTGACGCCTTGAACCAAAGAGCCGCCACTGGACGTTGACGCATCCTTCGCGCGGTGTTCACGCTGGTTTAGTGCAGTCTTTACGTCCTCTCATTGGCCCGACCAGCGGATGGGACCTATAATAACAGGGAGCAAGAGACACCCCCTCTCGCGATCGGCCTGTACACGGTCCTGCGCACAGCGTGGACCATAGACCCGCGAGGTATCTGTTCGTGAACTATCAGATCAGCGCCTATAGCATCGGTATTCTAGTGGCTGGCCTCCTCTCGCTGGGAGCGGCGCGCATTCTGTGGACACGCCGCTCGGTACCCAGCACCATCCTGTTGGTCTGGCTCGAGATTGCGATCGCCGAATGGTGCTTGGCCATGGCCATCGAAACCGCGGCCACGACGGTAGCGCTCAAACACTTTTGGAGCATCATGGCCTATCCCGGTACAGTTTTTGCACCGGTGCTCTATCTACTTTTCGCCACGCACTATGCCCGCGCCGATCGCGACATCAACAAGCGGCAGATCGTGCTGCTCTCGATCGTCCCCTGCCTGGTGTTCTTGGCCGCCGCCACCAACTCGCTGCACCATCTCCTCTGGCCCGAAATCACCATCGATCCCGCGACTAACTTGGCCGCCTATGGCCACGGGCCAGTCTTTTGGGTTCTGGTGGCCTATAGCTACACATTGATCGTGGTCGGTGCGACCCGCATTCTGCGCTCAATGGTTCACTTTGCGCGCTACTATCACGGGCAGCTCTTGCTGCTCTTGCTGGCCTCGCTGCTCCCCTTTGCCGGCAATGTCATCTACATCAGCGGCTATAATCCCATGCCAGGGGTCGACTGGACAGCCCTCGCCTTTACCTTTACTGGGCTGGTGCTCACTGCCGCCGCATTTCAGTTCAAAGCCTTTACCATCCTCCCGATCGCCCGCGACATCCTGATCACCCACATGCACGATTGCCTGCTGGTGATCGACAGTCGCCAACGCATTGTCGACGCCAACGAAGCCAGCGCTCGGCTCCTCGGCCTCAAGGCGCCATCGGTCCTATTTGGCGAGCATCTGACCCAGCATCTACCTGATGCCGGACGCCTGATGGCCGCCTCGGCCCAGGGCGAGGTTGCCGATCCCATGGCACTCACTTCAGGGGGCACCACACGCTGGTACGATGCCCTGATGACCCCGCTGAGGACGCCACAGGGCGAATCGGTTGGGCAGATGCTGATCCTGCGCGACATCACCCACCGCAAGGAACTCGAGGCCGAGCGCGAGAAACTGATCACCGAGCTGCAGGCCGCCCTGGAGGAAGTGAGAACGCTCAGCGGCATGTTGCCCATCTGCGCGAGCTGCAAGAAAATCCGCGACGACCAAGGCTATTGGCACGGCGTCGAGGTCTATGTGCGCCAGCATACTGGCGCCGAGTTCTCCCACGGTATCTGCCCCGAGTGCGCTCAGAAACTCTATGCCGACTACTTTGGCGACGAGACCGACGGACCCACCAGCGATGGCATGTCCATCAAGTCCTCTCGCTAGTATCGCACCTGGCCCCCTATCCACTTCACGGAGCGACCATGCGCTATACCTGGCTCCTCTTTGACGCCGACGAGACGCTGCTGGACTATGCATCCGCCGAGGCGGCGGCGCTCGAGCGCGCGGCTATGGACCGACTCGGGCGCTTTCGACCCAGTGATCTGGATGTCTATCGCCGCATCAACCAAGCCTTGTGGCTGGCCTATGAGCGCGGCGAGATCACACGCCAGGCCCTGCGCGAGCAGCGATTTGACCATTGGCTGAGCGAGATCGGCGCCAGCGACAGTGGCCGCGCCTTTGGCGAGCACTATTTGCATCGCCTTGGCGAGCGAGCCGACCTGATCCCCGGAGCCGTCGAAACCCTCACCGTGCTAAAGGAGCAGTACCGCCTGGCGCTGATCACCAACGGTTTTTCGCAGGTGCAGCGCGAGCGCTTGGCCCACACACCGTTTGCCGACTGGTTCTCGCCAGTCATCATCTCGGAAGAAGTCGGGGCCAGCAAGCCCGAGCCCAAGATATTTGACATCGCCCTGCAACGGATGGGCGGTCCGTGCCACTCCCAGGTTCTGCTCATCGGCGACAGCCTCACCAGCGACATGGCTGGCGGCATCGGCTATGGCCTCGACACCTGCTGGTTCAACCCACACGAGCTGACGCGCCCCGATGACCTCAACGTCACTTACGAGATCGCGAGCCTGCCCGACCTGGCCGCCATGCTGAGCGACGGCTGATACCGTGGCTCGCCCCACGACTCGCGAACTGGGCTTTTAAGCCATCGGTCCCACCCAACCCCTGCCTTCAGCGCAGCTCTTGCCCCATGACATCGCCAGGTTGCTGGTCAGCGACGTCGAGTAGAACGGCGCTCCGCGCGCGGCTTGAGCGATAGCACGCCCTCGAGTACACTCCAGCAAAGGCTACCGCGCCTTGGTCGCCCTGCTCCCAGATCAGGAGGACGCCATGGATCGCCCCGTCTCGCTCGACCCGCCGCGATCGCTGCTGTCGGATGTACCCCCCGTCCACTTTTACGATGGTGGCAAGAGCGGTCGCTGCCCCGAAGATTTCCCCTTTTTCTCTTGCGTACGCTCCTGGCTAGAGCACAACGGCGGTTCGCTAGGATGCACGCACGCAGAGAGTCGGGACAAGCGCACCGGCTGCACCTATGCCCTGCTGATGACCCTCTGTGGCTATTCCGGCAGCGCCGCCTGGAATCCGGGCCAATGGGATCCTGGCTTGTCGGCGCTCGACGCCCGCTGGGATGACGTGCGCGTTCCCATCGACTGGACGCTGCAGGGCGTCGGCCGCAACGGCAGGCTGGTCGGCAACGCCGATCGCAATGGCCGTCCCGGCAGCATGGAGGGGCTGGATGAGCGCGCCGATGAGAGCACCATGCGCCGCCTGATCGCAGAGACCATTGCCGACGGCCACCCCCTGCTGGCATTTGGCGTCGTCGGTCCGCCTGAATGCTGCCTCATCTGCGGCTATGACGAGGGGGGAGACGTCCTGGTCGGCTGGAGCTATTTCACCGAGTGGGAGCAGAACGACCCTAACGTCGAACGCGACGAGAGCGGCTTGTTCCACCGGCGCAACTGGTATCCCGACACGCTAGCGCTCCTCACCATCTCGCCCCTGACCCAGCCTGGCTGGGCTATCCCCTATCGCGAGATGATCGAGCGCAACCTGACCGCGCTCCGCGCCCAACCCGTGGGACCGTATGTCACCGGCATCGCGGTCTGGGATGTCTGGGCGCACGACCTCGAGAGCGAGACGCGCTTTGGCAGCGACGATCTCGAGGTGCTCATGAACTTGCACATGCCCCACACCGACGCTGTGGGCAACGTGGCCGAGGCACGCTGGTACGGACACCTCGCGCTACGAGAAGCCGCCGTCCACCTTCCCGAGGCCAAGGCCGAGATTCAGGCCGCCGCGGACTGCTTCAAGCGACAGCACGACCTGATGTGGGATATCTGGAAAGCGGCGGGAGGCAACGGCATCGGAGAGACATTCGCCCGCGCGCTCGCCGAGCCATCGGCACGCCAGGCCATTCTGCCGCTGATGGAGCGCGCCAAGGTCCTCGATATCCAGGCCGCCGATCATCTCAAAAGCGCGCTGGCCAAGCTCTAGACCATCAGGGAGATCAGTATGTCACCAAATCCAATCGTCTATTGGGAGCTCGCCTCGCACGACGCCGACGAAACCGTCCAGTTCTTGCGCGACGTCTTTGACTGGGAACCCGAGTGGGACCAGCAGGTGGGGGGCTGTACGACTTTCCCACAGAAGCGGGTGACCGCATGGCCGGCGGAGGCGTGTTCACGCTGCGCAAGGCCAAGATGCCCTTTTTGACGCTCTACATCCGCGTCGAGGACATCGAGGCCAAGTCGGCCCAGGTGGTAGCGCACGGCGGGTTCCTGGTCGAGCCGCCCTTTGATATCGGCGGGGGAACCCAGATTTGCCTGTTCAACGAACCCTCGGGCGTCACCCTGGCCATGATCCAATCGGCGGCGCGCGAAACCCAAGCGTAACCTACCGCCCCGCGAAACGTCATGCGTTGCAAAGGCCGTCTCCATCGGCTATAATCATAGTGATGTGATATCGGCCCAAATTCGCGCAATAACACAGCAGTGCGGTAGATAGGAGCGGAAAATGACCAAGCGAATCATACTGGTCCTGGCGGCAGTCTGCTTGTTGGTCATGCCGATGATGGGCTGCAAAAAGGCCAAAACCACCCCGACCCCCATCGCCGAGCTGCCCAAGGCACAGCCGACCGCCACCAATACGCCCGTCCCGCCGACCGCAACGCCGATTCCTGCTACTGCCACCGCCACGTTCACGCCCGTGCCCAAGGTGGTGGAGCCAGAGGTCGAGGAGCCGGTCGCTCCAGAGCTGGTCGAGCCGGAAGATGAGAAAGCCGGCACGCTATTTGATCTCACCTGGACTTGGGACGGCAGGCTGGGCAGCGACGAGTCATACATCCTGTGGGTCTGGCCAGACAACGACAAGGCCGCCCCGCGCATTTATGGATTCTATGAAAAGTCGCCAGTGAGAATCACGTCGGCCAACCTGCCTCCTGGCCGCTATCGCTGGCAGGTAGTGGTAGGCCAAGAGCGCGAGGGACAAGCCCCCACCACCCTTTCACCCTACAGCGAGGTGCGGGTGTTCATTCTCGTGCGCCCGTCGCTCAAGGCCAATCTGTCGGCCACGCCGCCGGCCAAGCCCACCGGGACGCCGACGCTGACCCCGACCAATACGCGCACTCCCTGGCCCACATCCGCCTGGACGCCCGTCGTGCGCACGCCAACCGTTACGCCCACAGTGGCGCCTCCCACAGCCACACCTACGGAAGTCTATCCCGGACCGACCGCCACGGTCGAGGGCCCCACACCGACGGTCACCTCCGTCTATCCGGGCCTGACGCCCACGCCGCCGGCACCGACGCCGACGACCGGTCCGTATGTGCCGCCCGATCCCACGCCGACCACCGAACCCTATGCTCCGCCGGTGCCGACCGAAGCGCCGACCGCCGAGCCGACGGCTGATCCTGCCGCCACCCCAATACCCACGCCGGAGCCGACGGCCTATCCGTAGCGTCGGTTGACAACCGCTTTTGCCACTGACGCCCCCATGGTAGAATGGCGACACTCTACCATGGGGGCTGTTTTGTGATCGCGCTACAGGACCTAATCGCTGCTACCGGCGGTCGTCTCATCGGTGGCCCGAGCGAGCGTACGTTTGTCCGCTTTTGCTACGACTCGCGCATCGCCGGCGACGACGAGTTGTTTGTGGCCGTGGTCACCGAGACCGGCGATGGGCACGATTATGTCGAGCAAGCCTGCGCTAGCGGCGCCAGGGGTGTCCTCTACCAACGCGTTCCGAGGCACCTATGTGCGGGCGTCAGCTATCTCCTGGTCGATGACACCCAGATCGCACTGCGCAACTATGCCCAGTACATCCTGCAGCGACGAGAGATTGCTGTCATCGCCGTCGCCGGTAGCGTCGGCAAGACCAGCACCAAGCAGGCGATCGTCTCGGCCCTCCGTGATCCGGCAGCCGTCCTGGGCAGCCGGGGTAACTTTTCCGGACGTTTTGGCCTGCCCATCGCCCTGGGCGAACTGCTCCCCTCGCATCGTACGGCCATTCTCGAGTTTGCCTGCGACAGCCTCGGCGAGATGGCCACGCTCGCGCGCATGACCCGCCCCCGCTTGGCCGTCATCACAAGGCTCGGGCCGGCGTATCTGGACATGTTCGGCAACCCTGAGCGCTTTTGCGCAGAGCACCGTCATCTGCTGCAATCGCTGCCTGCCGACGGGTGCGCTGTTCTCAATGTCGACGACCCTGCCATTGCCCGTCTGGCGAAAGACGTCCCCTGCCGTGTGTTGCGATACGGATCTCATCCAGACGCCGACCTTGTGGCGAGCAATATCGAGCCCGACGCCACAGGCGTACGCCTCACGGTTCGCTGGCAAGGCCAGGCGCACTGGATCACAATACCGCTTCTCGGTGCACACCACGCCGAAACCGCGCTGGCCGCGCTGGCCACCGGTTGTGCCCTCGGGGTGGAATGGGACGCGCTCATCTCTGGACTGGAGCGCATGGCGCCGCTCCCGGGCCGTACGCGATTGCTTCCCGCCCTCAACGGCGCCAACTTGATTGACGACAGCTATGACGCCACCCCCCAATCGGTCCACAGCGCCATCGAAACGCTTGCCGGGCTTGCCGCCAGAGAGCGGATTGCTGTGCTCGGTGATATGCCGCATTTGGGCAGCGCCGCCGAACGTCATCATCGAGAGCTGGGCCCGTTGGTCGCCGGACGCCTCGACCACCTGTGGCTGAAAGGCGATCTGGCCGCTCTGGCCGCCTCCGAGGCGATGGCCCACGGGATGCCAGCCGAGCGCATCCATGTCGCCTATGCCAACGGCGACATCATCTCTGCACTAGAGGCCTCGCTCGAACCCCGAGACCTGGTCCTTCTCAAGGGAGGCGCACCATCGCGGCTGGAGGTCGTCGCTGAAGCGTTGCTGGCCCAACCAGATACCGCCCCCCAGGTGCTTGCGCGGCAAGATCAAGGCTGGCGCCAGGTCCGTCTGCGCCGCCTCGACCGGCCCACCTGGGTCGAGATCGACTTGGAGGCCATCGCGCACAACGTGCGCACGATCGTCGCGCGCGTGGCCCCGGCCGAGGTGATGGCCATTCTCAAGGCCGATGGCTATGGCCACGGCGCGCAGCGGATCGCGCACACCGCCGTCAACAACGGCGCTAGATGGCTGGGAGTCGCTTGCCTAGGAGAAGCTATCGCGCTGCGGCGTACCGGCATCCGCGTCCCGATCCTGAACCTGGGATATACTCCGCCCTGGCAGGCGCGCGAGTGCGTGCGACACGATGTGGTCGCAACCTGCTTTTCGATGGACGTCGCCCAAGCCCTCTCGCAGGCCGCGACCGACCTAGGGCGCACTGCCAAGGTGCATATCAAAGTCGATACCGGCATGGGCCGCCTGGGGCTGCTTCCCGACGATCTCCTCCCCCTCTATGAGCACATCGCCGACCTGCCGACCCTCGAAATCGACGGCCTGTTCACCCACTTTTCCAGCGCCGACGAGGCGGACCTGGACTATACCACCTGGCAGCACGCGCGCTTTTCCGCCGTGCTGGACACTGTCTCGTCCAGCCATCCACTCCCGCCCTGGATCCACGCCGCCAACAGCGCCGCGATCTTGCGCGCACCCGAAACTCATCACAACCTAGTGCGCCTCGGAATCGCGCTCTATGGTCTGGCCCCTTCGTCCGACGTGCCGCTCCCGACCGGCCTGCGCCCGGCCCTGACGATGAAGAGTGAGATCGCCCAAATCAAGTCTCTGCCCCCCGGAAGCCATATTAGCTATGGTCGCACCTTTTGCACCAGCCGCCTGTCCCGCATCGCGGTGATCCCGGTGGGCTATGCGGATGGATTCCGTCGCGCGCCGACGAATTGGGGCGAGGTGCTGGTCAGGGGCCAGCGCGCGCCGCTGGTCGGCAGAGTCTGCATGGACCAGTCGATGATCGACGTCACCGACATCCCCGAGGCCCGCGCCGGAGATGAGGTCGTGCTGATCGGGGCGCAGGGGCAGGATCACATCAGCGTGGAAGAGGTCGCCGAAAGGCTGGGCACAATCAACTATGAGGTTGTATCCGAGATCCTGGCGCGGGTGCCGAGAGTCGTCGCGTAGATGGGTCAAACGGCCCTTCAGCACCTTGAAAAACGCCCCGAGTCACATGACTCGGGGCGTCGTCGCTTTATTGTACGCTGCTATGCCGTGACGATCTCGGGGGCTTTTTCACCCGCGGCGACCATCCGCGCGATCAGCCGCTCCGCCAGTTCGTCGGCCACCTGCCGATACCCGGGATCACCCACCAAGTTGGTACGTTCGTGCGGGTCAGCTTGCAGATCATACAGGTACTGCTCAACATAGCGCGGGCTGTCGGCGTCGCGCCAGCCGCTCTTGTCGGGCGCGTCGATGCAATACTTCCATCGCTTTGTGCGGATCGCGCGCCCCACCTGCGATTCGCTGATCTGCACGAATACCTCATCGGGCCAATCGACGGCGGTCCCATCTACCAACGGCTGCAGGCTGCGCCCATGGTAGTGCTCGGGCGCCTCGATGCCGGCCCATTCCAACAGTGTAGGCGGCACATCCACCAGGCTTACCAGATCGTCTTTCACCTTGCCGCCCCTGCAACCTGGGCCGCAGGCCACCATCGGCAAACGGATCGAGGCCTCGTGGCAGGAGCGCTTGTACTCGCTGTTGCGCGTGCGAAAATGGCTGCCGTGGTCGGTGGTGTAGAGAATCAGCGTGTCGTCAGCCAGGCCCAGCCGTTCCAGCTCAGCCCGCAGGCGGCCCAGGTTCTCATCGATACTGGCACAGATGCCGTAATAGTCGGGAAGGTTCTCTTGCCAGTCGCCGCCGTCCTGGCCGATCAGGTCGCCGGGCACCGGATACTCCTCATAGCGCTCCGCATAGCCGTGGGGGGCCACATAGCGGTTCAGATCGTTCTGATGATGCGGTTCGAGGTAGGAAAGGAACAGGAAAAAGGGTTTCTCTCCGTCTCGCGTGCGCAAATAGTCGAGCACGTGATCAGTCTGTGATTCGACGCGATAGCCGTCAAACGGCACAAAATCGCCATCACCGTCGAAATACCCGCCGCCATACGGAGACGAGGTGAACTCGAGAATGTCGGCTGCCAGCCAAAAGTCGTCATAGCCGCCGCGACGCTCGGGAGGAACGGGCTTGGTGGTGTAATCGACGGATGGCTCGC
>Ga0180435_10007952_pt1 | contig 10028 bp, 7 predicted proteins | sample SS_ome_3_FD_132467 | JGI IMG/M metagenome (GOLD analysis project Ga0180435, IMG submission 132467) | Hypersaline lake sediment archaeal communities from the Salton Sea, California, USA - SS_3_S_1 metaG | ecosystem: Environmental > Aquatic > Non-marine Saline and Alkaline > Hypersaline > Sediment... | reverse complement strand
TCTCAGACCAGCTAACCATCGTAGCCTTGGTAGGCCATTACCCTACCAACAAGCTAATGGTACGCGGGCTCATCTCCAATCAGTAGCTTACATGTAGAGACCACCTTTGATCTATAATACCAAAGCAGAATAGATATTATCCGGTATTAGCATCACTTTCGCGATGTTATCCCCGAGTCGGAGGTAGATTACCCACGCGTTACTCACCCGTGCGCCACTTTACTCAAGGTTGCAAGCAACCTCTTTCTCGTTCGACTTGCATGTGTTAAGCACGCCGCCAGCGTTCATTCTGAGCCAGGATCAAACTCTCCAATTAAATCGTACTAAGCAGTTCTTGAACGAACTGCAAATTAACAAAGACCCAACTCTATAATGTGTCACTATTTAGTTTTCAAAGATCAAGCCCGGCCGCCTGATTGGCAGCCTGGTCACCACGTCAAAGACGCATTGTATATCTTTTTTTCAGCCCTGTTGTCAATATCTATTTTGCTAATTCCGCCAACAAATTCTAAATTTTTTGTTGATTATTGACGACCGGATAGTCGGTCAAGGCAAGCAATATATATAAGGTTATATCGTCTTCCTGTCAAGGCCTTTTTTAACTATTTTAAAGAACTTTGCTGAATATCAGATCCAAACAAAACGGGACGAATTCAAACAAAACGACCTGCCTTCTACACGTCGCCTGCCTGCTTGTCAAGCACTATTTTGTGAAATTTTTTCTTGCCCGATCGTAGCAAAATTTCATCTTTTTCAAAGTCCGCGTGCGTAATCAGCTGATCGAAAGCTGCAACCCGATCACCATTGAGATAAGCCCCGCCCTGCTCGATTAATCGTCTGGCTGCACCACCTGATTTTGCCAATCCAGCCTGGTGAAATAATTTGAAAGCCGGAAGGCCTTCCTGAAATACCTGCAGGGACATCGTCGTACTGGGCACTGATTCTTTAGCGGCAGCCTTGAGCTTGCGCGGAATTGAACTGGACGGTAAAATATCAGCCGGAATCTGGCGATCTCCAAACATGGCCAAGGAGGCCTGAAAGGCCTTATCAGCTTCTTGAGCGCCATGAACCAGACGGGTGGTTTCATAGGCCAGGATCGACTTGGCGATGTTCAACTGGGCATCTTTTAGGTTGGATACGGACCGAATCTCTGCCATGGGCAAAAACGTGTATAAGGCCAGAAACCGGACCACATCGCTATCATCTACGTTGACCCAATATTGGTAATACTCGTAAGGGCTGGTTCGGGCGGCATCCAACCATATCGCGCCACTGGCGGTTTTGCCCATTTTTTCACCACTGCTGGTGGTAATCAACGGAAATGTAATACCAAACCCGGAACCGCGTTTTACTTTGCGGATCAAATCGATCCCGGCAACGATGTTGCCCCATTGGTCACTACCGCCCATCTGTAGCTTGCAATCGTAGTTTGAATAGAGCTCTAGAAAATCATAGGCCTGCAGAACCATATAATTAAACTCTATAAAACTAAGACCCTCTTCCGATTCCAGTCGCATGCGGCAGCTTTCGGCCTTGATCATGCGGTTGACACTAAAATGGCGCCCGATATCCCGTAACAAAGGAATATATTGCAGCCCCACCAGCCAGTCGGCATTGTTCAACAAGAGAGCCCGATCCTCAGAAAAATCTAAAAATCGCGAAAGCTGTTTTTTCAGGGCGGTCACATTTTCTTGAATTGTTTCCAGGGTTAAAATTTTCCGCATTTCGGTCTTGCCGCTGGGATCCCCCACCAATCCGGTTCCGCCGCCTACCAGGGCAATGGGCCGATGACCACAACGTTGCATATGGGCCAGTGACATGATCGGCACCAGGCTACCGATATGCAAGCTTGAAGCGGTTGGATCAAATCCGATATAAGCGGTCACCGAGCTTGTCTCAAACAGCTCCCGGAGTTCGGCCTCATGGGTTTTCTGCTCGATAAAGCCGCGCTCTTCGAGGACATCTAATAAATTCATCCCGGTATCCTTATCCTTTCCATACGCACACTTTTTACCTTCTATACCTATTTATAGTAGCATGATGTCCTGTTTTAAGTTTTAGGTGTTAGGTTTTAGGTCGGTCACAACTACCAGCGATTAGCGATACTTAAAACCTAAATCTTAAAACCGTTATTTATTCGCATACTCTATCGCCCGGGTCTCCCTTATCACCATCACCTTGATCTGGCCTGGGAAGGTGAGTGATTCTTCGATCTTTTTAACAATATCCCGGCTCAGCAAGGTCGTCTCCTCATCAGAAATTTTTTCACTCTCCACGATAACGCGCAGTTCGCGGCCGGCTTGAATGGCATAGGTATTGGAGACGCCTTGAAATGATTTGGCGATGGCTTCTAAATCCTCCAAGCGCTTAATATAGTTCTCCAACAGTTCCTTTCGGGCACCGGGCCTGGCGCCTGAAAGGCCGTCTGCGGCTTGCACCAGGAGATCATACACCGACGTGGGGGGCACATCTTCATGGTGGGCTGCAATAGCATGTACCACCTGTCCAGTTTCCCCATGTTTCTTGGCTAACCTGGAGCCAATCAGGGCATGGGGTCCCTCGACTTCATGATCGATGGCCTTGCCGATATCATGCAACAATCCCATGCGACGGGCCAGTTTTACTTTAAGCCCCAGTTCGGCCGCCATTATGCCAGACAGAAACCCCACTTCTACCGAGTGTTGCAATACGTTTTGAGCATAGCTTGAACGAAATTTAAGCTGCCCGATGATCTTCACCAGATCGCCATGCATGCCGTGCACGCCCAGGTCAAAGGCCGCCTGCTCGCCGGCTTCTTTCATGGCCGTATCAACCTCTTTTTCAACCTTTTTCACAACGTCTTCAATTCGGGCGGGATGAATGCGACCATCCGAAATCAATTTAATCAGAGACAGTCGGGCAACCTCCCGTCGCACCGGGTTGAAGCCCGACAAAATAACAGCCTCGGGCGTGTCGTCAATAATTAAATCGATACCGGTGGCTGCCTCCAGGGCGCGGATGTTGCGGCCCTCGCGACCAATGATACGACCCTTCATTTCGTCACTGGGCAAGTTTACCACCGATACGGTTCGTTCAGCCACATAATCTCCGGCATAGCGCTGTATGGCTGTGGCAATTATTTTTTTGGCTTTTTTGTCAGCCTGCTCATTGGTCTCGTTTTCGATGCGTTTGATCAGCTTGGCGCCATCATGCCGCGCTTCATTCTCCATGGCGCGGATGAGCAGCTCCTTCGCCTGCTCGGCGGTCAGACTGGAAATTTTTTCAAGCTGTACCTTTTGCTCTTCGATCAGGTGTCGGTATTTCTCTTCACTTTGTTCGATTTCCTGGGCTTTACGCTTAGCTACTTTTTCCTTTCTAGATAAGTCCTGCTCACGTTTTTCAAATTGATCCAGTTTTTTTTCAATCGATTCCTCTTTGCGTAATAGTCGTTGTTCTCGGCGCTGCAAATCGGATCGGGTTTCTTTGGTTTCCTGATCGAATTCACTTTTCATTTTGAAAAGTCGATCTTTGGCCTCTAATTTGGCTTCTTTTAAGAGTGTGGTTGAACGCCGCTTGGCATCCTTGATCAATTGAACCGACTCTTCTTTGGCCGCTCGAATTCTGCTGGTGGCCATTCGGCCCTTAATCAAGAACGCAATTGCGAAGCCCACCAGAAATCCGCCGGCGACATACACCAATATCGTCGTATTCATATGCTATCTCCGTATTATATTAAAAATGGCGTCCATGGATTAAACCACGGTTCCATGTTGATAAGCGAATGTACCGATAATTTAATGGATAAGGTTTGCGGATGGTGGACGATCTCTATGAAACTAGGATTTGGTATGGATCAAAAGAGATGGTTGCAACAGGTTTCCTGATAATTGATGCCACAATGTTCATCAAGGTGGCCCCCCACCTTGCCGTGTTGGTAGGTCTTTGAACCTTATACTAAAGGTGGGCACTCTGTTGTTCCTTTAGGCTTTTCTGCGAGGCAGAACATGCACACCAAAACAAGTGAAAGTTCCCGTTAGATAAGTGTTGGGTCAAAGAACATCTAGCAATCACGAACACGGCAGGGGAAACACCCCGATTTTCAATCGAACATATCATCAATGTCAGTTTCATCCGCGGCTGGTATTCAGAATACTCACAAAACAGCTTGCACTCAACCAGATTAGGGAAGGATTGTTACGATATATATTTTCTTTTCACATCAATGCGTTACAAGGTTGCCACACCCGGTTAAAGTTGCGTTGTATTTAACTCGTTTAAGAGGGTTGATGCCCGCTCTGATACAAACTCCAACAAATCTGTATGACGTTGCTTGCATGTAAAATATTCATTCGCAATATTAAGTGCCGCGAGTATCAGTATGGCTTGTTTACTGATGGTTGATGATTTGTCAGACAGCTGGCTTTCAACTTTTGAAACCTCTTGAACAAGAAAATCAGCAACTTCTTGCGCTTTGTTAATATCTTTCTCAGCTTTGAAGGTAAAAGGGTGCCCGAAAAGTTCTATCGTTACAAGCTGGTCCAATGATATTGTGATTCCCTTTCCTTGATCATCCTTGCTTAAACTGCTATGTACCCGCTTCCGTTATTCCGTCCAACCTTTCCAATAAATTGTCAATCTTGTTTCGAATCAGAGCCTTTACTTCACTATCCTGGTCCTCATGCGCCTCTTTTTGCCGAAGCGCTTCCTCCAGATCCGCAACCTTGGCAGTTAGCTCCGAATTCGTACTTTGCAATGAATTACAGCGCGTTATTAGTGATTCAACTCGATTTTCTATGTCGTTAAACTGCTTTAGTAAAGTTTCCTTATCCAATATGTCACCTCAAATTTTGCTTATTCGATTATAGTATTTGACTTGGATGAAAGTCAAGTTTTTTCACCACGGGTGGCCATGAGTGTTTCAACCGCCTTTAAATGGTCGACGGTATTAACCCCAGACACCTCATCCGGATCCGACCCGACCATGACACCGATCTGCTTGCCCCAACGATAGCCTACCGCGATAATGTCGGTTAAATACAATTCGCCTTGTGCATTGTCTGGCCTCAATTCCATGATGGATGCCGCTAGAAAGGGACGCGATACACAATAAATGCCCGAATTGATCAGGCTGATGGCTTTTTCGGCTTCATCCGCATCCGCTTCTTCGACAATCTTGGTTAATTGCCGGCCATCATTCATGACCACCCGGCCGTAGCCGGTGGGATCGGTCAACGCCACTGCCAGTAAGGTCAAATCTCTGCCCGCCTGGACATGATCCTGCACCAGCTTGTTAATCGTCACCGCCTTCAGTAAGGGTACATCACCGCACAGAATAACCACATGCTCAGCATTTTCGGGTAGCGCCGGCATGGCGCAAAGAACCGCATGACCGGTCCCGTTTTGTTCAGGTTGCAGCGCAAACGAGACCGGCTTGACTTTTTGACAGGCATTTTTAACCCGATCGGCCTGATGCCCCACCACCACCACCACATCCCGGTCTGCCACCCTGCAGGCTGTCTCTAAAACATGGCAGATCATGGGAACCCCCAATATGGGATGCAAGACCTTGGCCATATCGGATTTCATGCGGGTTCCCATGCCGGCGGCCAGGATGATGATGGCGATATTTTCGGTTTTATTGTGTGAGTTCATGTTTCACCCTAATATATGAAAGTTGATACGTTTTTAATTGAATCCTGGCAAGAGCTCCGTTTGAAAATTCCATCGGGATCGAAGACCATAAGTAGCGATTTAGCCGTTTAACTAAACACCATAGCGATACCGAACCCGAGTTATTTCAGAGCAAATATGCCATAACGACGATAAGGCTTAGGACTTCAGGTTGCATACCTTTGGCAACGAATAGCCGAACAGTCTAATCCCCTAAAAAGCTGGCGTTCGCAGATCCCCGAAAAAAAGGGCAAACCAGTTAGTGGTTCGCCCTTTCTTGTTGTTATGATAATCGTCACGAATGACGCTTCTGACAGATTTAACTACTACCACCTGCCAGTTTTAATCGCTGCAGCGCCCTTTCCAGAGCCGCCTTGGCACGTACAAAATCGACTTCTTTTTTGCTGCGGTCCTCGGCTAAACGTTGCTCGGCTCGCTGCATCGCCTCTTTGGCTCGTTCCAAGTCGATGTCCCGTCGCCGTTCGGCCGATTCAGCCAATACAGTGACCTTGTCCGGGAGCGCCTCGGCAAACCCGCCACTGACAAAAACATACCGTTCCTTACCGCTTGGGTCGGTATAGCGGATGGTCCCTACCTTCAAGGTCGTCAAAAAGGTCGTATGCCCCGCCAGAACGCCAAACTCACCTAAGATGCCCGGGGCAACCACCGTCTGTGTATCCTCATCCACGACGGCCTTTTCAGGGGTAACCACTTCTAATTTAATATTATCGGCCATTCTCGAAACCTCTTTAGCTTAGTCTTCGGACAAACGTTTCGCCTTCTCGAGCACATCATCAATCCCGCCGACCATGTGAAATGCCTGCTCAGGCACATCATCATGAACACCATCGATGATATCTTTGAATCCTTTTACCGTATCCTCTATTTTCACAAAAGCTCCGGGGGTATTGGTGAAAACTTCGGCCACATGAAAGGGTTGGGACAAAAATCTTTCCAGTTTGCGGGCGCGTGCTACGGTGATTTTATCTTCATCGGACAGTTCGTCAATACCCAGGATAGCGATAATATCCTGAAGTTCGCTGTACTTTTGCAGTATCTGTTGGACAGAGCGTGCCACCTGATAATGCTCATCACCGATGTAAGCGGCATCCAGAATTCGCGATGTGGAGTCCAAAGGGTCCACTGACGGATAAATACCTTTTTCCACCAATTTACGCGAAAGTACCACGGTACCGTCCAGGTGGGCAAAGGTGGTGGCCGGGGCCGGGTCGGTCAAGTCATCGGCAGGCACATACACACACTGTACGGCTGTAATGGAGCCTTTATCCGTGGAGGTAATCCGTTCCTGCAGTTCGCCCAGGTCAACCGCCAGCGTCGGCTGGTATCCAACCGCCGAAGGCATACGGCCCAGCAGCGCGGAAACTTCGGAACCGGCCTGGGTAAAACGGAAAATGTTGTCGATAAAGATCAGCACGTCCTGGCCTTCTTCATCGCGGAAGTATTCGGCGGCCGTCAAGGCGGATAGGGCCACTCTGGCGCGTGCGCCGGGCGGTTCGGTCATCTGACCATAGATCAGGGCCGCTTTGGGGAGAACGCCGGCTTCCTTCATCTCATGATACAGGTCATTACCCTCGCGGGTACGTTCACCCACACCGGCAAAAACAGAGATGCCACCGTGCTGCAGGGCGATGTTGTTGACCATTTCCATCATAATAACGGTCTTGCCAACACCGGCACCGCCGAAAAGACCCATTTTGCCACCCCGGGGAAATGGCACCAGCAGATCGATAACCTTGATTCCGGTCTCGAGCACGCGCACGGTGGTGTCCTGCTCCGTAAACTTGGGAGCCTCACGATGAATCGGCAAGGTTTTTTCCTGGCTGACCGGGCCCAGCCCGTCCACGGGGCGCCCCACAACATTGAGCACACGACCGAGTCCTGCCTCGCCCACCGGCATCATGATCGGCTTGCCGGTGTCTTTTACTTCCTGCCCCCGTGTCAGACCGTCGGTAACATCCATGGCAATCGTTCGAACCACATTGTCCCCCAGATGCTGGGCTACCTCGACAACCAGGTTGTCTTCTTCATCACTGATAGCGGCATTCGTAATCAGAAGCGCCGTATAAATCGTCGGCAGATTGCCCTGCTCGAATTCGACATCGACGACAGGTCCTAATACCTGTGTGATTTTACCTATGTTTTCTCCCATCGAAAGACCTCCAAATTTATTTTATCATGTTTCGTATTTCGATATTCGGATTTTGAATGTATCAAAATTGATTTTAGTTTATCCTTTAAGGGCTTCGGCGCCGCTCACAATATCCATCAGCTCCGCCGTAATGGATGCCTGGCGCGCTTTGTTGTACATCAGGGTCAGATCCTCGATCATATCGTTGCAGGCCTTGGTGGCATTGTCCATGGCGGCCATCCGCGCAGCATGCTCACTCGTGGATGTTTCCAAGAGGGCACTGAAAATCTGGACGTACACATTGCGGGGTAGCAGATCGCCCAACAGCTCCTCGGGGGAGGGTTCACAGATGTGCTCCGCCAGATAAGGCGCGTCTTCGTCCACCACCACCTCCTCCGCCACTTCAATCGGTGGAATCGGCAGCAATTGTTTCAGTACAGGTAACTGCCTGGCCATGCTGACAAACTCCGAGTAGATGACATAAACCTCGTCGTAGGTGTCATCAAGAAAGGCATCCACCAGCTTGCGCCCCTCGGTCGAAGCGACACTGAATCCGATCTTGGTTCCGACAATACCGATATGCTCACTGACACGATCCAGACGATTTTTGCGGCACCAATCACGTCCCCGCTTACCGAAATTCGTGAAGGAAAAGCTGATGCCGGCACCGGCTTTTTCCTGCATGAACGCCTGGGCTTTTTCAACCAGGTTCACATTAAATCCGGCACACAGCCCCCTATCCGAGGTACATAAGACAATATGTATCTTTTTGGCTTCCTCCCGTGGAATCAGCAAAGGGCTTGCTTCGTCTCCCGCTTTTTCAGCCAGGCTTCCCAGTACTTCGGCAAACTTGCTGGCGTAGGGACGGAAGTTCTCCATGTTTTCCTGAGCACCGCGCAGACGCGAGGTCGCCACCATATTCATGGCCTTGGTGATTTGTTTTGTCTTTTTTACCGCGGCTATCTTTAGCTCAACGTCTTTTAAACTTGGCATTTAGCTTGGCCCTTATCTTATTTTCTTTTAAAATTCGTGCGGCCATCCGTCCGGAAGTCATAGCGTTGCTTCGGCATAGCCCGCTATGGTAAAGATCCACCAACCAAATCGTTATTTGATGGTATCCTTGAACTCCTCGTTATACGCCTTCAAGGCTTCCTGCAAACTGCTGTCGATGGCATCGGTAATCTCTAGTTGTTCGGCAATATCCGTGTAAATTTGCGGATACCGTTCTTCCACAAAGGTGTAGAGGCCGGCTTCATATTTTTCAACCACGTTGGCCGGGAACTCATCCAAGTAGCCCTTGGTTCCGGCATACAGGATAATGACCTGCTTTTCGAGTGACAGCGGCTGGTATTGCGGTTGTTTGAGAATCTGGACCAGGCGTTCACCCCGGGTCAACTGGCGTTGGGTAGCGGCATCCAGGTCGCTACCAAAGGCCGCGAAGGCTTCCAGTTCACGAAACTGGGCCATGTCCAGCCGCAGCGTACCGGCCACCTGTTTCATGGCCTTGACCTGGGCGGAACCGCCCACACGCGAGACCGAAAGGCCCACGTTAACCGCCGGGCGAATACCGGCAAAGAAGAGGCCCGGTTCCAGGTATATCTGGCCGTCGGTAATCGAGATAACGTTGGTGGGAATGTAGGCGGAAACGTCACCGGCCTGGGTTTCGATGATCGGCAGGGCCGTCAGGGAACCGGCGCCCAGTTCGTCACTCAGCTTAGCCGATCTTTCCAGCAGGCGTGAGTGGTTATAGAAAATATCACCTGGGTAGGCCTCGCGTCCCGGTGGGCGTCTCAGCAGCAGAGATATCTGCCGGTAAGCGACTGCCTGTTTGGAAAGATCATCATAAATGATTAAGGCGTGCTGCCCCTTGTCACGGAAGTATTCTCCCATGGCGCATCCGGCATAGGGGGCCAGGTACTGCAGCGTAGCCGGATCACTGGCGCAGGCGGATACGATGGTCGTGTATTCCATGGCACCGGCTTTTTCCAGTACGGCATGCACCTGGGCCACCGTGGATTTCTTTTGGCCACAGGCGACATAGATGCAGTAAATGTCGGAATCTTTTTGAGCTATAATGGCATCGATGGCGCAGGCGGTTTTACCGATCTGCCGGTCACCGATGATCAGCTCACGCTGGCCGCGTCCCACGGGCGTCATGGCGTCAACCGCTTTTAGACCGGTGTACATAGGCTCATGCACACTCTTGCGGGCGATAACACCGGGGGCAACC
>Ga0180435_10007950_pt1 | contig 10029 bp, 7 predicted proteins | sample SS_ome_3_FD_132467 | JGI IMG/M metagenome (GOLD analysis project Ga0180435, IMG submission 132467) | Hypersaline lake sediment archaeal communities from the Salton Sea, California, USA - SS_3_S_1 metaG | ecosystem: Environmental > Aquatic > Non-marine Saline and Alkaline > Hypersaline > Sediment... | reverse complement strand
TGCTGGCAATCGATCCTCATCGCAAGATCAGTTACAGCAAGCGGCAGACTCGCAAACGCGTCGAAAAGCGACAGAGCCGGCCTTTCAAAATGGCGCAAACCTTCTGGGTTCTCGATGCCGATACGTTTCAGCCGGTGTGCTTCACCACCGGGACGGCGTCTCGAAGTGTCGTCGACGGCTGGGTGGCACGGGCGGGCAGTGACTGGTGTGTGCCACTGGCTCCGCAAGTGAATCCGGTGTGATACACTACCTGGCATGGGTGCTCAACCACCACATCGAAAACGAGTGAAACATTTTGACGTGCCAGGGCACTTTCACGAATTGACGTTTTCGTGCTACCGGCGCAAGCCGTTGCTGACGAACGATGCATGGCGTGAACGGTTTGCTCGCAGTGTCGACCGTGCGTGTCGCGAAGAAGGCTTTCAATTGAATGCGTTTGTGTTCATGCCCGAACACGTACACTTGTTGGTGCTGCCGACCCGCGCGGAGTCGCGCGTCAGTCGGCTATTGGCCAGGATCAAGCAGCCGTTCTCGAAAGAGGTCAAGAGCATATTGTCGGAAAACCGCTCGCGTTTGCTCGAAACCTTGACGGTTCGCGAACGTCCCGGCAAGTGGTGTTTTCGTTTCTGGCAGGAAGGCCCCGGATTCGATCGAAACCTCTTCTCGGCCGACGCCGTGGAAGCCTCGATTGCGTACATCCACCGCAATCCCGTTCGGCGGCGGCTGTGCCAGCGGGCGACCGATTGGCGGTGGTCGAGCGCGCAATTCTATGTGAACGAAAAGGTTGACCCCGAACTTCCCTCGTTAACCTTTCCACCTGCCGAGTTGTTCGCAGCCGGAGGCGCTCAGACCGAGTTAACGCGGTAGCGGCACTGGCGGAGCCAGTGGCACACGGCGGCCAGTGCCACTCAACCGATCACCGGAGAGACCACCCTCGGGCGCGAAGTCGGCGGGGCAACCGACCTGATCGACTTTGGCGAACTGTCGAGCCCGCTGCATTTCGATATCGCGGAGGATCAACACCGACTTCGATCCGCCGTCCTGCGGCGATTCGATCAAAGCGACGGGGTCGCCCACCTGGAAACGGATCCGCCAGAGTAGCGTGTTGTTCGTCGCCGGAATGCCGGCACAGATCTTCGCGGTTTGGTTTTCTGACATCTGTACTCTCTCGACTGGTTCGTTGTAGCTGCGTTCGCCAGAATGCAGGAGTCCTCGGCTGATCCCTGCACTGTGGCCAGTGCAGCTACGGTCTGAGGATCATCTGTACTCTCTCGACTGGTATAGTGTTCCGTGTGAGAAGCCGTTTGAAAGCTACCGCCAAATGTAGCTGCGTTCGCCAGAACGCGGTGTTCCCCGCAGTTCATCCGCACTCTGGCGAGTGCAGCTACGGTCCTGAAAACCGCTGACGCCGGGATTCCGTTTCGCGCTTGCCGCACTCGCCGCCGCAGGTCAAAATGCACGCAACTTGAAGAGACACAATCCCTGGAGATTTGCAGCCCGTGGATAACATTTTCGAACAATTGGCGGAAAAGTACATCGATCGGTCGGTCGCCTTCTCACCGGTCAGTGCGACCGGGTTGGGAGATCATCGCTTCGACGATCAGCTCGACGAAATCAGCGAGGCGGCAAGAGCCAAACAACTGCAATTCAATCGCGACATTCGCGATGCACTTGATCAGATCGATGTCGAAAAGCTCTCGCGGGCGAATCAAGTCGACTATCAATTGCTGCGGCACGAACTCGACGCAGATCATTGGCATACGACCGTGCTCCAGGAATGGGCATGGAACCCGCTCGTTTACACGCAACGGGCCGGCAGTGCGATCTACAGCTTGGTTGCCCGAGATTTTGCGCCGCTCGCCGAACGACTCCGGTGTGTGGCGAAGCGACTTGAGCAGTTCCCCCGTTTCCACCAGCAGGTGCGCGAAACGTTGGATGTCGGGCGCGTGCCGGCCATCCACGCCGAGACGGCCGTCTCGCAAACCAAGGGCATCCTCAGCATCTTCGAGCAGATGATCCGTCCGCAGGTGGACAGTTTGCCCGATGACCAAAAAGGACAACTCGCCGCCGCCCTCACTGCCGCCGAGCAAGCGATCAACGAGCAGCATCGTTGGTTGGAGACAGAGGTGCTGCCAAACGCGAAAGGTGGGTTTCGCATCGGCGCCGAGCTTTACGACCAGAAGCTCGCCTTTGCGCTGCACTCGCCACTCTCTCGGGCGGAGATCCGCACGGCGGCCGAGCGGCAGTTGAGCAAGCTGCACACCGAGATGTACGAGATTGCCAAACGGTTGTATCGCGAGGAGTACCCGCTGACCGACTTTCCCGAACCGCCTGCCGACGCGTTTCGCCGCGCGATCATTCGCTTTGGTTTGGAAAAGGCGTATGCGTTGACCCCCGATGCCGACGCGATCGTTGCGACGGCCGAGCAGTCGCTGGCGGCGGCGACCGACTTCGTGCGTGACAACGAACTGGTGACGATCCCGCCCGACCCGGTGAACATCATCACCATGCCGGAGTTTCAGCGCGGCGTTTCGTTGGCCTATTGCGATCCCCCCGGCCCGTTGGAGACCGGCCAACAGACGTTTTACGCCGTCTCGCCGATTCCCGAGTCGTGGAATGAGCAACAGATCCGCTCTCATCTGCGCGAGTACAACCTGCGATCGCTCGACATCCTCACGATTCACGAGGCGATGCCGGGCCACTTTCTGCAACTGGCCCACTCGAACCGGTGCCCCAGCCGGTTGCGGCGGTTCCTGCACTCGGGCGTGTTCATCGAGGGCTGGGCGGTCTACACCGAGAAAATGATGTGCGAGTCCGGCTACCTCGATCACGACCCGATCCTCAAACTGGTGTCGCTCAAGTGGACGCTCCGCGGCGTGGTCAATGCCATTCTCGACCAGGCCGTGCATGTGGACGGCATCTCGCGCGACGACGCGATGCGACTGATGGTCGAAGACGCCTTTCAGGAAGAGCGGGAAGCCGCCGCCAAATCGGTTCGCGCACAGTTGACGTCCGCTCAACTGCCCACATACTTCGTCGGCAACGCGCAAACGACGTCGCCTGCGGCTACCGGTTAACCGAAATGCTTACGGTCGCACCGGTGTGCCGATCGCCTGACCGTAAGTGTGGGCCAGTTTGGTAAAGGTCCAGCCGTAGGTGTCTTTCAGGCTTTGTTCGACCGGCTTGCCTTCTTTGATTCCGTCGATGAACTGGCCGTAACGCATTGGCGCCATGCTGATCATCAACTTGGTGATCTGATAGGCGACGCCGTACTGCCAGCCATCGATGCTGCGACGTTCCGAAAAAAACGATCCGCCCAACGAACGTCGTTGTTGTAAGATCTGTTTGGCAATCGCCTCTTTCATCGGCACTTGTTTGCATTGGGGAACGGCATAATACCCCACCCATTCGGCGACGCCTTCGTTGATCCACGATGGAATGTGAATGTTCGATTTATAGCGATGCAGGAACCCATGCGCGGTCTCGTGCACCAGCGTGTGGGCGAATTCGTTGGGGTCGTCCCCACGAAATAGCGAAATGATCACCTTGCCGTTGGAAAAGCCGTGATGGAGACCCGCGCTGCCTTGCGAGTTGGGATTTCGCATCACAACCTGCTCGAATGTGTGATACTGGCGCTCCTGGAGGAACGCCAAAACGATCGCTTTGCCGCGCCAGATGTTCTTGCCGCCGGTCACGCCGAAGATTTTGCACAACTCGTCGTACATCTTGTCCAGGCACTCGACGAAGAACTCGACCTGTTGCTCGGGGATATCGGTATAAAACAGGAAGTAGTTCGTCTCGTATAGCCGCAACTCGGGGAACTTCTTACCGACCTCTTCCAAGAACTCCTTCTGTTCGGCGATCTCGTCGTTCTGTTCCTGTTCGGTTCGTTCGGGCCACAGCATGTGCCCGCGGGTGCGGAGGTTTTTGTCGACTTCGGCAAGGTGGGCGTTGACATCGAACAGCCAGTAGGTGTCGTTCTCTTGTTTGTGTTCGATGCTGTAGACTTGTTTGCCGATATCGATTCGCGCCACGGCCGGCATCCGAATCGACCGCGTGCCGCGCTTCATCTGCAAATTCAACATCGCCAGCGAATCGGGTTCTTTGCCCGGTTCGACGCCGATGATCTTCACTTCGTCGAGGGTTTCGCCCTTCCAGAAGAGGATATCGACCGTTTTGTCGAGCAGTTTCTTCTCGACGTCGGTGGTTGCGTTGGGCGAGGGTTCGTCGTTCTCCGGCGCATCCTCGGGGTCGACCTTGGCGACTACGTCGTCTGGCAGAGGCGATGTGGGGGGATCAGCAACCTCCGTTGCATCTTCGTCCGCTTTGCCCGAATCGTTCGATGCTACGTCGCCCGGTTCTGGTTTCGGCGGTTTTGGTTCTGGTCGAGGCGTCGGCTTGGGTGGGTCGGGTTTGGTTGGCGGCGGTTCGTCGACGTCGGCCAAGTAGTCAAGCGCCGCGAGGAGGTCCTCTTCCGCCGGCATGGTTGTCGAGGGCTGTTTCGGTTTCTTGTCGCGTGGTTTTTTGGGACGCTCTTCCTTGGGCGGTTGGATCGGATCGAGACTCGCCACCTCGCCAAGGCTCCACCTCGGCGTGTAGTATTCGACCGACGATTTCGCCAAGGTCAGCGAATGTCGCGCCCGCTGCGAGCCGCGTTCCAATTCGATCTCGTATTGCCCCGGTTGCAACCTCAACTCGATTGGACCGGTTGGCTTGATCGAGTAGCGTCGGCCGTTGATCAACATGCCTGCGTCGACGCGGTCGGCCGGGGCCCAGTCGATCACGAGTTTTGGGGTTTCGCCCCCGGAGGTGGTGGTCGATGCCGTGTCATCGTCGATCTTTTTCGTCTTCTTGGCGGTCGTGGATTTGTCCTTCTTGCCGCCGCTCATCGCCACGAAACCAACGACACCGAAGATGACCACCAGCAACACGCCCCCGCCGATCACCAACGGCACGGCGAGGTTGCTGCCTTGGCGGTTGGGTCGAGACCGGCCACGTTGCGCAGACGAGACAGCCGTCTCCGTTGGCCGGCGTTTCTGTCGTGAGCCGCGAGACGACTTCGACTTGGCCTTCGCACCGGCGCCGGCGTCATCGGTGACGATCGAGAAATCGCCCATCGGCTCAGCAGCGTTGTTGGCGGCTGATTCGACAATGGGAGGAGGCGCCGTTTTCGCAGTCGGTATGACCGGCGGCTTCGCCACTCCCTTGGTAGGTTTCGGCTTGTCCTGCTGCGGACCGATGCTGGTAGACATGTTCCTTCCCTCACCACTTGCTGATGTCGCAACGCAAGAACGACCGTAACCGTTCACAGGCCGCCCGGGGTCGGGTCCATTTTTCGGCGAGTATGCGTTGCGGCGGCCGTTCGACGTTGACCGAAAACATGGACCTGACCCCCTCGCGGCCCTCAGCCACCGCAAAAATCGGGACAGTCCCCGTGGACGGTTACGAACGCCCCAGGGCTCAGCGATACACTACGTAAGCAACCTGCTCGCGCTATCAAACACTAGGCTTTGTCTCAAAACCGTTTGTTTCTCGGTCTACAAGCTCGAAGCGCAAGCGAGTGGGTTTAAAGTTGCGAATCCACTCGCTGGCGCTTCGAGCTTGTATTGGTTTTGAGACAAAGCCTAATCAGAAGACAACGGTCTTATTGAGACGCTTTATGACGGCGCTTGGTTCCCTCGAACCGTCCATTCAGTGTAGCCAGAAAGGCGGGGGAAAAACAGGTCTTCAATAGACGCCGGTCACTGTAACCGATGAGGCGAGAAATGCGCGAATAGTTTGGGTCTGACGTAATCGCGGTACAGTCCATTTTTTGAATATCGAATATCGAACGAGGAACAGAAAAATGATGAGGTAACGAGCCTATGTCGGACAATGTTGCGAATAATTCCGTCATCCTTCGACATTCATCATTCCTTGTTCGATGTTCGACATTTCCGACCCATCGCCATCTTCGACGCTAGCAGCCGCGCCCCTCTACCCTTCGTCTCTCCCTCGCGGGTCTTTCAGGCCCATGGCGTCCATCAACATTTGCAGGTCTTCCCAGGTCTGCTTCTTGGCGGGGGGATTTCGCAACAGATAGGCCGGGTGGTACGTGACGACAACTTTCGCGCCGCGGTAGTTGTGAAACTGGCCGCGCATGCGTCCGAGAGCTTGCTTCGTTTCGAGCAGGTTCATCATCGCCGGTCGACCGAGACAGCAAATAAACTCGGGTCGTAGGATCTCGAATTGCCGCTCGAAGAAGGGGCGGCAACCGGCTGACTCGTCCGGCTGGGGATCGCGGTTGCCCGGCGGGCGGCACTTGAGCACGTTGAGAATGAACACGTCCTCGCGCGCAATCCCCATCGCAGCGATCATCTTGTTGAGCAATTGACCTGCTCGGCCAACAAAGGGTTCGCCTTGGCGGTCCTCATCCGCCCCGGGGGCCTCGCCGAAGAAGCACAGCCGCGGCCGCGGGTTGCCAACGCCGAACACCGTTTGCGTGCGGTGGGCGACCAGCTCCGAACACTTCTGGCAAGCCGCCACCCGCGCCTTGAGCGATTCGAGCGATTCCTTACGCTCGGCCAGCGACAGATCCGGCAAGTCGGCAAGGGGCACGTCGAGTCGGAGTGAATCGGCCGGCGGGGGAGTCTTCTTTGCGGGCATCGGTTGTTCAGCAGGGGTAGGGGGTATCGACTGGGTCGGTTCCGCCGTTGGGGCGGATTCGAAGTCGGGCAACTCGTTGGGCGTTGGCAGGGTTTCCACCCCCGCCGCCCGCCAACTGGCAAGTTGTTGCAACAATGCCCGCTTCAGGTCAATCGAATTGCCGGTTTCTTCCGTAGACATGGCCCTCAGTATACGTCAGCCAACCGAGCGAATAAACGCCCGGCCAAGCCTGTCGTCCCCGCGCAGACGGGGATCCAGCGACTTGCGTTGGTCTTCCGGATTCCCGCCAGCGCGGGAATGACGCGGAATCTGGCCTTCGCAGTTCTTCTGACATCTTGCGCCCAAGCCGAGCTTCATCTATGATAGTGGTACTGGAACACCCTCTCGCCACGGCTGGCTCAATACCAATACAAGCTCGAAGCGCAAGCGAGTGGATTCGAGCAAAGCTACCCACTCGCTTGCGCTTCGAGCTTGTAGGTTGGTGTACTTACCCCGGCAGCAGATTCTATGAACGTCCCCAAAGTCGTCATCGTAGGTCGCCCGAACGTAGGCAAGTCGAGCGTTTTTAATTGGCTCGCCGGTCAGCGTTTGGCGATTGTCGACGACCAAGCCGGGGTGACTCGCGACCGTATGACCTATTTGATGGAGTACGGCGAGCAGTATTTCGAAATCGTCGACACCGGTGGGATCGGCGTCGACGACGTCGACAACCTGACCGATCTGATCGACGAGCAGATCAATCAGGCGATCGAAACCGCCGACATGTTTCTATTCGTGGTCGACTCGCGATCGGGCCTGGCGCCTCTCGACCAAGAGGTGGCCAAGCGTCTTCGGTACGTCGATCAGCCGATTCTTTGCGTGGTCAACAAGACCGACGATCCCACGCTCGACAGCCAGGCCGACGAGTTCTACAAGCTCGGTCGAGGGAAACTCATCCGCGTCAGCACCCTGCAGAATCGCAACAAGGACGAGCTTCTGCAATTGATCGTCGAGCGATTGCCCAAGGCGCAAAGCGTCGCGCTTGAAGCGAAGCACAACGAGCCTGAGATGAAGGTGGCGATCGTCGGCCGGCGCAACGTCGGCAAGAGCACGTTCGTTAATACACTGGCCCAGGCCGAGCGGATGATTGTCAGCGAAGTGCCGGGCACAACGCGCGACAGCGTGAACGTGCGGTTCGAAATGGACGGCAAGGCCTTCGTGGCGATCGACACGCCCGGTTTGCGAAAGCGCAAGAGCGTTCGCACCGACATCGAATTCTACGGTACCCACCGCGCCCAACGTTCGATTCGCCATGCCGATGTCGTGTTGATGTTTTTCGACGCTCGTGAGCAGGTCAGTAAAGTAGACAAACAACTGTGCAAGTATATTTCTGAGCAGTACAAGCCCTGCATCTTCGTCGTCAACAAGTGGGACCTGCTCAAAGACCAAATGCCGACGGGGCACTGGGTGCAGTACCTGCGTGACACCTTCCGCACGATGTGGCACGTGCCGATCGCGTTCATCACGGGCGAGACAGGCAAGAACGTCAAGGCACTGTTGAATCATTCGCAGATGCTGTTCAAACAGACGCAGTCGCGGATCGGCACGGGCGAACTGAATCGACTTGTTGCCAAGGCGCTCGATCGCAACCCCCCGCCGCTCTTCCACACGCGCCGCCCCAAAATCTACTACGCCACGCAAATCGGCACAGAACCGCCGACGATCGTGTTGATGACCAACTATCCCGAGGCATTCTCCGCCACCTATCGCCGGTATTTGCTGGGCGTGTTTCGGGATCAGTTGAGCTTTGGCGAAGTCCCCATCAAGCTCTATCTCCGCAAACGCGGCGAGACCGACTCGCGCGACGATGTGAGGCATGCGAGTGAGAAGGACGGGGAGTAGGGCGAGCGGCGGGCGTTAGCCCGCTGTGGGGACAGTGGCTTCACGACGGGTGGCTGGGGTCGAACCATGAGGCACGAGTGGTGAGCCCCCAGACGAACATCACAGGGGGTTCATTGCTCGCAAGCTCGCAACTCAACCCCAGCCACCCGTCGCGCGTCGACCCGCTGCCGGAACAGTGGCCTGACGGCCACCGCTCGCCAATCTGAAATCTCAAATCAACAATCTGAAATTCTCCCAGGCGCTTTTCTGGCAAAACACGGTTGCAATTCGCTGCGCCGAAGGCGAAAATCTAGGCTCCGTCTCAAAACCGATTTGCGACACCGAATACAAGCTCGAAGCGCGAGCGAGTGGGTCAAATCGGCCACAACTCACTCGCTCGCGCGTCGAGCTTGTACTGGTGTTGAGACAGAGCCTAGTGCGACACGCGTGGTTTTTTCTTGTCGTTTTCTCCTTAGGGTCCGAATTATGAGTATCAGCACGCGGGACGAACTGTTCGCGCTGCTTGAAAAGAGCAAGCTGCTCTCGGCGGAGTCGTTGCAAACCGCCCGAGCCAATACGGTCGATCTCTCCTCTGCCGAAGACACGGCCAAGGCGCTGATCAAACAGGGGCAGTTGACGAATTGGCAGGCCCGAAACCTGTTGGCGGGCCGCAGCGTGCTCAAACTCGGCACACACCGCTTGCTCAAACAATTGGGCGTTGGCAAGACAGGCACGGTATTCGAGGGCGAGTGCGTCCAAACGGGACGGCGCGTTGCCGCCAAGGTGCTTGCTCGCAAATTGGCCGCGCGGGGTGATTTGATCAAATCGTTCGTCGCCAAAACCAAGCTCGCCAAAGCCGTTCAGCACCAGAATCTGGCCCAGGTCTACGATCTCAAAAAAGAGAGCGACCTGCTCTATCTGCTGGAGGAACTCATCGAGGGGCAAACACTCACCCAGTTGATCGAGCAGGACGGTCCCCTCGACCCGAAGCTCGCCGCTGAGTATGCACATCAAACCGCCTCTGCGTTGGCGGCAGCCGCCAACGGCGGTTTGATGCACGGGTCGATCACTCCCGCTCACCTGATGCTGGCGCCAAACGGATCGATCAAAGTGATCGGCGTCCTGTCTGCACCGCTGCTCACGGAGCCCGACCTAGACTACATCTCGCCCGAGGAAGCGGCGGGCAAATCGACGAAGCCGGCCAGCGATGTCTATTCGCTCGGTTGCACGTTGTACTTCCTGTTGACGGGGCAGGCGCCGTTCGCCGATGCGTCTGAAGACGAAAAGACGCGTCTACACAAGGAAGACTTGCCTCCCAGCATGCTGGAGAAGAAGGACGACATACCGCCAGGTCTCGTCAAGCTTTGCACGCGCATGATGCTCAAGTCGACCGCGACGCGGATCAAGACGCCGGCAGACGCCGCGGCAGCGCTTCACGAGTGGATTCAAAACCCCGACACAGCGGGCGGGGATGTCGAAGATGACCCCGATGCCTTGCGACTCGAACCGGTCGCGCCTAACCCC
>Ga0180435_10007949_pt1 | contig 10029 bp, 8 predicted proteins | sample SS_ome_3_FD_132467 | JGI IMG/M metagenome (GOLD analysis project Ga0180435, IMG submission 132467) | Hypersaline lake sediment archaeal communities from the Salton Sea, California, USA - SS_3_S_1 metaG | ecosystem: Environmental > Aquatic > Non-marine Saline and Alkaline > Hypersaline > Sediment... | reverse complement strand
TATCCTTCAAGAAATGAGGAATCCAGATTCAGGTGGAGAGCGAACCGGGTACCTGCTTGTATTGTCAGCAGGCAATAATCGCAAAAAGGATTGATGGTGCAGAGCTGTTGAGCGTGCGATATGTTTACTCAAGACTATATCATGCAAAAACCTTGTGTCAAGATGACCTCTCCATTTGTGCCTGGACCTCTGGCGGGGTTGAGCCGTTTGAACCGCACAAGGCTGATATTTAGATGCAGCCTTGTTTGCTCATTATCTTGATTACTGGTAGGATGTACGTTCGATATCATTTCCCCATCCGGAAAACACCCTGAGTTGTAGTTCCCAGCTGTGCCTCAGATAATCATGAGCAACAGGATCACGTGGTATGAAAAAAGGAAGTAACTATAAAAGTGTCTGGAAAATAACAAGTCAATCAGAAAAAGAACGTATTTTCAGTATGTTCCTTAAGGAATATGGCGAAAATTATACCCAGGATGACTTTGTGAAGTTTCTCAAAAAAAGATATAAAGTCTCAGACAGCACGTCTACGTTCACGAACTGGCGGCAGGGCTTCTAACGTGCACCTGGCGACTACGGAAAAACGCGAAAGTTTTATGTGTTGTCAACAGAAGAATCTTCAGTCCGCTGCTTCTGTTTTTCAAGCTTACGTTGTTTCTTCTCTTCTTTCTTCTTTTTCTTGGCCAACTCTTTTTGACGTTTCTCGTATGAATAGTTAGGTCTTCCCAAAACTCACCTTCTCATAAATTGTGATAATAAAGAAATGCAGCGCTTCGCTTCACCGGAGAACTGCGCGGCACTTTTAATGTCTCATCATCGGCGATGGATACTTTTAAATACCGAAATCAAAAGCAGCCATACGGTTTCGCTGAGATGATTTTTTGCCTCTAACCTTTCCAGGCTTTGTTCTACCTTTGGCAGGTCTTTTCCTCGGAATATCTCCACTTTCAGGAATAAAATCTCTTGTACCATATGCGGCGCTATTTTTATACACAAGTCTTCCTGCGAGGGCTCGTTCCAAATTCTTTATCATTTTAAAATCTTCGGCGGTTGTGAACGTAACCGCCTCGCCTGATTGATTTGCCCTGCCTGTTCGACCTGCTCTATGCGTGTAAGCCTCGGTTGTTCCAGGTATATCATAGTTGATGATATGTGATATACCCGCCACATCAATTCCACGTGCGGCAATATCAGTTGCCACGAGGATATTGTATGTACCTTTTTTGAAGCCGTCCAATGCCCGCTGACGTTTTTGCTGTGAAAGATTACCCTGAATTGAAGTGGCCTTGAATCCCTGTTTCTCCAAACGCTGGGCAAGGCTTTTTGCTTTATGTTTGGTTCTTGTAAAAACAATTGCAGAATCAACATGCTCTTTTTTCAGAATCGATCCGAGAAGAGAGGTTTTGTGTTTCTTATCTGTCTTATAGAAAGTATGTGAAATGTTCGTGACTGGTCTGGAATAATCAGCAGCAACTTCAACCGGATTTACAAGGATTTTATCAACCAGAGAACGAATTTCTCGAGGCATGGTCGCTGAAAAGACAAGATTTTGCCGTCGTGAAGGAAGCATTTTAATGATTCGCTTGATGTCGGGCAGGAATCCCTGGTCAAGCATTTGATCGGCTTCATCGAGAACCAGCGTATCTACCCCGGCCAAATCGATTGCTCCATCATGTGCCAGGTCCAAAAGCCGTCCCGGACAGGCAATAACGATATCCACTCCTCGCTTCAATTTATTGATTTGTGTACCTTTGCTTACTCCGCCATATATGACACAGGAATGCACCTTGAGGCATTTGGAAAACTTGCCTATGTAGGCGTAGGTCTGTTCTGCCAGTTCTCTGGTCGGGGCAACGATCAGCGCTCGTATTGAACCCGCTGAAGGCTTGCTGCTCAAACGCTGCAAAATTGGCAGCACGAATGCGGCGGTCTTTCCTGTTCCGGTTTGTGCAAGCCCTAACAGATCTCGGCCGTCCAGGAGCGGTTGGATTGCCATGTTTTGAATTGGTGTGGGGGTTACATATCCGTGACTTTTCAAGCCATGAGAAATGTGGTTGTTAAAGTTAAAGTTCGTAAAGCTCATTAAATCTCCTGTAGTGTGTAAAATTACACGTCTCCCATGCATGTAAGCTGGGGTTAATAATGAGACCAGCAAGAATCTCTGAATGCAACTGATTGAAGTGGAAACTACAAGACAGGTGGTAAAGGACGCAATGCGTGATCAGATTCGTGGGTTTTCCACGTGGTTGATGGGGAACATATACCTTTTTTCAGTTAATACAAGGAAAAAGATTAGCAGTTTACTCTAGTCACTTTCAATCTCATATGGCTCTCTGATGCTGAGATCATGGATGGCTTGTTGAAACTCCCCTGTTTCTTTTCAGTGAATGCACCTGTGTCAGCGAATCCGGATTGTGTGTTCCCGAAATTAATATATTATCTTCTTCGATGTCCCTTTTTCTGGGGTTTAGCCTCATTACAAACGAGAGGTCTGCTTTTGTATACCATTTTGTTCAAAGACTCCATTGCTTGCTGTCCGCTTGATCGGGAATCCATTTCAACAAAAGCAAACCCTCTTGATCTGCCTGTATGGATATCCTTTACCAGATTCGAATTAACAACCTCTCCAAACTCTTTAAATAAATTCAGCAATTCTGGCTCAGAAATACCATAGGGTAAATTTCCAATGTAAAGCTTCATCTTGCTTCTCCGCTAGTTGTGATCAGCAAGAATCATTGAGCATTACTGAAATGAGGTGATGCTACAAGACAGGTGATTTGATTGACGCTGTGCGTGATCTGATGATGAGGCAGTTCCTCGTTGAGTACGACATTAAACCTTTCTGATAAAATAGCAAGAGAAAGTTCAACATATTGATTTTATGTTGTTTTATAGAGTTTATGTTATATAATTTTTAAGGCAGCCTTGAAAAATTTGGATTTTCATTCAAAATCAAGGCGCGAACGGAAGTTTTCCCGCAGGCATATACATGATATGTCGAGGAAAAAACTGACATCCGCAACTGACCCTGCAGAACCTTGTATTTGTCGACGGAAATACCAGTGACCGCACCGTGTATGATGAACACGCCCGGCGGCGGGAGCGGCGCTGCTGTCTATAACGACGGGAATACGTGTCACCTGGATATCTGCGGCACGGCAATACCCCCATACAGCACGATCGATGCGGATGCGGACAACAGGATCGGCCTCGCCGAAGTTATCAGCGCACTGAAAACCATAGCAGCGGATAAGGTCCCGGAGCTTTCGGTGTATGCCCGGATGATCGGGGACATCGATTACGATCACCGGATCGATCTGGCCGATGTCATCGTCGGGCTGGAACTGCTTGGTGGTGGCGGTTCAATGTAACCACGGGGGAGGCACGCACCAAGCAGCTGTATTTCCTTTCCACATAGATCCTGTCGTTGTCCCCGACCTCGGCCAGGACGGCTGCGTCTCCCTATTCGTTTGCCGCCAGCGCACGCCGGTCGGACATATCCATCAAGACCCGTTCGCGCGACTTGTCGATACCTAGTTCTCTGCGTTTCTTATCGATATGGGCGATCATCAGCCGCGCCATCTCGTACGGTGAGTCCGCAAATCCCCAGGTGCCAAAACCTTTTGCTTCAAGACCGTTGAACAGGAGATCGGTAAATTTGGTGTCCTGCGTCACCGGGAACGTATGCCCGAACACCGTGTACACCCCTGATGCGACAAAGTAGTGTCCGATTGCAATGGCCTTCTCGCTCATCCATTCCGGGGCGCAGCCGGCTACCGGCAGGTCCGCGATCGAATCGCCGAGGCCGCCGGTTTTGACCATCTCCGACACTGCCATCAGGATCCGGCTGTTGTCGACGCACGCACCAAGTCCGAGAATCGGCGGGATGCCGACGGTTTCGCACACCTCGGCCAGGCCTTCTCCGGCCAGGGCGGAGGCGCCGGGAGTGGTGAGTCCGGCTTTGGCGAGGGCCATCTGCGAACAACCGGTCTGCACCACGAGGACATCGTTCTTGATCAACTCCTTGACGAGTTCGACGTGGGAGAAATCCTGCTTCGACCGCGGGTTTGTGCAGCCGACAACGCCGGCAACACCGCGTATCCTGCCGTTGACGATATTGTCGTTGAGCGGTTCATACCCGCCCCTGAACGACCCGCCGAGCATGTATTTGATGTACTCGTGGGAAAACCCGTGAATCCCCTTGGCGGTTTTCCGCGGGATTTCAAGCTCCTTGCTGCGGTTCTTGAAACGCATGATTGCTTTGACGATGATCTCGTCGGTGCATTTCATCGGGTTGTGCTCATCGAGCTCGATATGCAGTGCTCCTTCGATCTTGGCCCGGTAATTAGTCGTTATGAACGTCGTGTCGTAACACGCGGCAACTTTGTGCAGGTCCTGCTTGATGCACTGGACGTCGACTGTCATCGCGTCAACGGCGCCGGTAACCAGAGCCGCTTCCGTGGACGAGAAGTTGCCCGCATGGGGGATGCCGTGCCGCGACAGCACATCGAGTCCCGAGCAGCACATGCCGACCAGGTTGATCCCCTTGGCGCCTGAGTCGGCTACCGCCTCCTTGATTGCCGGAGATTCCGCCGACATCATCATCGATTCGAGCAGAATCGGCTCATGTCCGTGGACGATGATATTGACCTGGTCCTCTTTCAACACCCCCATGTCAACCGTTACCTCGACCGGCATCGGGGTGCCGAACAGGATATCGGAGATATCGGTCGATACCATTGAACCGCCCCAGCCGTCCGCCAAGGCGGTCCGCGAGATCTGCCTGGTGATGTTTTCGTAGTCCTGGTCCACCCCCATGGCCGAACGGTGCATCATCTCCATGATCTCCCGCATGGCGCCGCGGGGCACGATACCTTCTTTACGCCATGTCTCGAGCGTTTTTTCAGGCACACGCTTGACCAGCGGAATTTCGCCCTCCACCTGCGTGTAGGTCTTTTCGAGTTCCCGGTACACGTCTTTGGCGACTTCCAGGATCGGCCGCCCGCCGAACTCGATGCCGAGTGATTCTGCCACCTCCTGCAGCTTGATATGGTCCTTGATCTCGAAGTCGGTCACCGTCCCTTCGATGACCCCGCGAAACAGGTCGAGCATGGCCATACCGTGATCCGTATGGGCCGCGGTCCCGGCTGCGACCATGCGGCCGAAGTTCCTGGCCGATATCGTATCGATCGTTGCCCCGCAGATGCCGACCTGTTTATACGGGTCGTTCGGACTGATGCGGCACGGCCCCATCGAACAGTGTTTGCAGCATGCCGAAACGGCGCCGATCGGACACGGCTTGATCGCCTCGGCCCGATCAAAAAACAGTTCCACCCCGTCCCTGCGCGCCTTGGCGATCATCTGCTGGGTCGTTTCACACGTGGTTATATCTTCCGGTCTGATGATTTTTATTGGCTTGGCCATGACTCCTCCTCGGTTGTGGTTTCGCTTGTATCCGGCAAAAGGATCACACCGGCCGGCAAAATAGTGAGAATCATTCTCATCTGCCGCATCATACTACTACGATGTAGTACTGTCAAGCAGATAACCTGACATTCGGAGTTGCAAAAAAGGCAAAATTATAGCTATTTGTATGCCCGGAATCAGGCTGCTTGAAAGGAGTAATTAATTTCAGGTGCTAAAGCCCGTACAGTTCTCATGAGACACTCATGGAATTACAGACTTTAAGGTTGCCTTACATATTGCTGACAGCTATCGGTACGGTCAGTTCAAGTTGATTCCATTTATCTGGTGATACATATTTTTAATATTATTATATACTTGATCTTTTTCTGAACGGAATTTCTCTATATATCTGTCATGAACCTTAATCGCTGAGGCCTTGTGCCCGAGGTTTGCATAGCACCGCATGAGCTGGAAATAGAATTCGGCTGTCAACGGTTCAATTTCAAGACTTTTTTCATAGAGATCAGCGGCCTTTTTCCATTGATTTTTTGCGCTGTATCGTTGAGCGGCCTGCTCGATTGCAGAAAGGAATTGTCTTTGTAACTTCTCTCTGGTTCGATCAAGCCACCAGGCAGTTTCGTTTTGCAAAAATGCCCCCTGGTAAAGATTGATCGCTTTTTCTTCACTGGTGTGCTGCGACGATGCATATATCGGAGGATTTTGCAGTACATATTGAAATGCCCACACGTCATTCCAGCACCGCTCTTTATTGAGGCTCAGCTTGCCTGAGCTTAATTGGAGAATGTCAGCGACTCCGAGGATTTTCCTGAGCCTGTGCAGTGTGGTATTAAAACTCTGTCGCTGCATATCGCCATCAGCGTCGGGCCATAAAATGTCAGAAAGTTTTGATTCAGAGACGTTGCTTCCCCCCAGGGCGATCAAAACCTTCAGGAATTCAATTGGTTTCTGCTGCGTCTTTCCCTTGAATCTCAGGATTTCATTATCGATGCATATTTTAAAATCACCTAAACAGTATATCTTCACCTTCCACGGCCAATTTTCGAGATGTACCGGGGGGCGTGAAGGAAAGAGGTTCCGCTCTTCAACCAGCCACTGGACATATTCCTCGCAGATTTCTGACTCCAGCGCCCTGACACACAAGTCTGAGATGGCACCATGCCTCCAGATTGGAAACATGTTGAAACCCATTTTGTTTCCCAGCTGCAGCCCCTTTTGCAGCTCCTCGTTCCCCAGCGTATTTTTTCCGGAGGAGAAGTACAATTCTGCTTTTGTTACATGACAGGCAAAGGCAATCTGGTAAATCGGATGTGTTTCGCACCATGCAGTCGCTTTTTCCAGTTCGCTTTCAGATTCGGCAAATTCTCCATTTTCAAGCAATACGATGGCATGAGCAAAGTGTGAGACCGCAGTTGCTTCTGGATTTCCAACTGAATCGCAGAGAAATAAGGCCTGTTTACATTGCGCCAGCGCTTTCGCCGTTGAACCCTCCAGGAAATACTTCCAGGCCATGTTAAAGTGATAAAGAAGTCTCCCGTATGAGCCGGCATGATCGAGCTGATGTTCCATTTGACCAAGCAGACTTTCTGCCTGCATCAATTTCCCTTGCGTCAGGTCGGCGGCCACACCGTTGGCCAGGAGGATAAACGAAACGACATGAACCCCCGTATTTTCGGCTATGGTCAATCCCTCGGCCACGGCTCTGCTGCACTCTTCGGATCGGCCTCTTCGCCAATTCAACAGCGCTTCAAAATTTTTCAGATTAATGAGAACGATTGGAGGAATAATCTGGTTTTCTATGGAGTTTTTGAAGATTTTCAGGAGGACATCTGCGTCGTTCAGATGGCCGGTCAAGGTCCTCTCTAGAATCAGGGCGTTGATAAGGTGTATTCTGATAGAGTCTTCCAGATCATTGTTGTTGACAAGATCCATCGCCCGTTTTCTCCACTCATCGGCTCCCCTGTATGAGGGTTGTCTCAAGCCAATTGCCGTCATCATTACAAGCGCAATGCGCGCCTCTATTTCAATTGATGGAAACGTCGGGTGTTGCCGATATAATTTTTCGAGCGACGCTATCCATTGATCATAATGAACAAACGAATCGAAACGATACGCGAGCGACTCCCCCATGCCGCTCAAGGTGAGATACATGCCCATCACATCATCTTGTTTCTGAAACATCGCCAGAGATTCATCAAAAAGCGCCTGGGCTCTATCCGGCTCCTGGAGCATCAGGCACGTGGCACTCCAATACTTTACCCATGGATTACTCCTGGCAATGTGTTCAGGAAATTTCTGCAGCCAGCTGCCAAGGGTTTTAAAACGTCCTTGTTTGAGCAATGCCGGTCCATTCGCTGAAATGTGCGAAATTGCATCAGCCCAATTCCCGGCTTGGATATGCAGGGAGATGCCTTCTTCGGTTTTTCCCTGACTGATGAACAGAAAAGCAGCGGCACGGAGGGTATTGTTTATTTCGGCATCAGCAGAAATAGCCCTGTAACGATTTTGCAGGAACGCTTTGAAGAGCTGGTGATAATTATACAGACCAGGATGACCGATCTGCTTGGTAATGAAGATGTTGGTTCTGCATAACTCTTTGATTACACGTTCGGCCTCCCAGGAATCGTTTAATTGTTCCAGGATTGAGAGATCAATATGGGGAAGCAGGCTTGTCTTGAGAAGTACTTCCTGACTCGTTTTATCGAGGTGCCTGAACGTCTCCTCGGCAAAATAGTTGAAGATGGTTTCTTTTGAATCTTCCAGTATCGCCTCAGATGAGGCATGTATATCGGATCCATAGTTGTCAGCTCCTGCCATGATCTGAAACCCGGCTGCCCACCCGTCGAGAAGTGCATGAAGCTTCTTGACCTGATCCGTGTTGAGTCGGAGCTGTTTTAATTTTGAAAAATCTTCAAACTCTGCAAAGGTTAACCGAAGCTCCTTCCACCCAACCTTACACAATTCGTTATTTGCGCTCAGGCGATAAAATGGACTGGGCAGTTCATTCCGGCTGATGAAGATAATTTTAAACTCGGATCCCAGCTGGGACATACCGCTCAGGATTGCCTGATACAGTTCAGCATTGTCCGAAAGCTCCTGACAATTATCCAGTACCAGACAGCATTTTGACGGCAGTATCCCGGCAAGTTCGGTAAAAAAGTTTCTGCTGAACTCCTGCAGCCCAAATGTGTACTCAGGAGTCAAACTCGGAAAAATGACTTCAGGGTCTGCGGAGTAAAATTTGCCCGCAAGCCCCAGATAATAGAAGAATCCAGCCAGATCGTTGTCGCTTTCATCAACCTGATACCACAGGCAAGATAAATTGCGTTGCTCTATATAAGAATTGATAAGCGTGGTTTTGCCCGCACCGCCAGGTCCGGAAATCCAGAAAACCCGCTGATCTGAGTTCTGGTCGATAAGGTCGAACAATCTGTCTCTATTTACGATGTTCGATAATGCCGGTCTCTGGATCTTGGCCGGATATGATGCTCCCATAATTCCTCTTTCTTTGTTCTGGTTCAGGAACGCTCATGGAAAATTTTGATCTTTTTTACCCACGTGTAAGCTATCTGTAAGGTGGTGTGTGCTACCTTTTTCTATAAAAGGGGACCTGTCAGATTTCTGAAACATAATCAATTAAGTAGATAGGACTGGGCGATACTATCGCAGACTTGCTCGGTGCTGTCAACTAAAACGGGTTACTACCCAGACTGTTTATAAAAGCGAGCTGAATTAAGCTGTGCAGCCGGCCTGTTGTATGGGGCCATACAACAAAATGATTATGATCGTTCTTTAATGAAAGAGGAGGGATGCAATGATTGATTACCTGTTACTTTTTCCGGTCATGTGGCTTCTCCCGGTTAGCCTGCAGATCGTCCTGCCGCTCTTGATTCTGTTTTGCTGGATGCTTGTCAAGGTTCCCGCCGAGTTTATGAGAAATGAGCACTCCGCAGAACCGGCGATGAGATCACTAGAACAAAATTAACCTGACAGCCATATCAACCCGAGTTCTAGTGCAAAGGAAGGGATTTCTCCCTTAATCCCTTCCTTGTTTCATGTTACCTGCCCACAAGAGTGTCGGCAGGCGATTAAACTCCGCGTTGTCGGGGGTGAACGCTGATGCTGCTGACCTCAATGCTCAGAATAAGGAGCTTCACGATACCGTTATCGAACAATCGGCCATGCTGGAAAATCAGCCTAAGACTGCAGCGAAAATCCAGCAGGATCTCAGCCTCTTCCTGCAGGCGGTCGACGCCAGTACCTATGACTTGGCGGCTGATGAAGGTTTTTTCGCCACCATGGTGCTGCTGGAATACTGGACAGAGAACAGGAAAATTCAAATGATCAGGGCCGGTCAATCAAACCCGGTCCTGGTTTCTCAAACGGAAGCAACAGAGGTTACTGATCGGGGGGTGTCTCTGGGGGTGCTGAGACAGGTCCTGTAGGTCAGTACCGGGTTGGTATCAGACCGGGGGGGCTCTTTTATTATTGACCGAAGGTGTTTCCGACACCGAAAATAATAAGCCTGAAGTGTTGGGTTACAAGCAGCTGATAGATTGTTTGTTACATCTGTTCTTTGCACTTTACATTGATACATTCAGACAT
>Ga0180435_10007945_pt1 | contig 10035 bp, 8 predicted proteins | sample SS_ome_3_FD_132467 | JGI IMG/M metagenome (GOLD analysis project Ga0180435, IMG submission 132467) | Hypersaline lake sediment archaeal communities from the Salton Sea, California, USA - SS_3_S_1 metaG | ecosystem: Environmental > Aquatic > Non-marine Saline and Alkaline > Hypersaline > Sediment... | reverse complement strand
GTCACGATGAGCGCATTCATCCCATCGTCAGCTGCCCGGCGGGCCAGGGTTCCCAGGACGTCGTCCGCCTCGACGCCCTTCTCGCAGAAGACGGGGATCCCCAGCGCGGCGAGGAGTTCCTCCATCAGGGGAATCTGCTCCCTGAGGTCTTCCGGCGTCGGCTTGCGCGTTGCCTTGTAGTCTTCGTACATCTCGTGGCGGAATGTCTTCCCCCCGGCGTCGAAGGCGACGGCTGCATAGGCGCTCGGATAGTCGCGAAGGGTCTTCAGCACTGCCCGCCAGAATCCGAAGACGGCGTTGACGGGTCGGCCCGCCTTGGTGGTCAGTTCCCGGATGGCGTAGTAGGAGCGATAGGCCAGGCTGTGCCCATCGAAGAGGAGAAGACGGTCCTCGTGAAGCTCCTTCGGTAGTTTGAGGATCTCTCTATAGATAGACATCGTCGACTCCTTTGGGACCTCTCGCGTCCAGCAAGTAGCAGAGTGCCAGCGCAAGGCCGTCTGCCATATCGTCCGGCTTCGGTGTCTCGCGAAGGTTCAGCAGTCGCTTCACCATCGCCTGCACTTGCGCCTTCTCCGCGCGTCCGTACCCGGTGATCCGCTTCTTGACCTGTAGGGGTGTGTAGCCTCGAACGCCGATTCCGCAACAGGCGAGGAGGAGCGTTCCCCGCGCTTCGGCCGTTCTCATGGCAGACTTGGCGTTGGTGGCCAAGAAGACCTCTTCGATGGCGGCCCCTGCTGGCTGATAGATGTCGATGAGCGCACGCGCCTCGTCGAAGATCTCGAGCAGGCGGCGTGCTCGCGGTAGCTTCTTGTCCGTCTGGATTACGCCCCCTGCAACGACTTCCCATCCGCCGTTCCTCGCTCGCACGACGCCGTAGCCTGTGTTGGCAAGGCCCGGGTCGAAGCCGATCGCTACGAGTCCGTCATCCATGATGCAAGGTCCCGCAGGGTTCGCGTGTCGTCGCCTTCATCCGATTCGCAGGCGTGGTCCGGGTCTTGATTCAGATCCGCACCGCAATGAGGACAGAGACCGCGGCAGTTCTTCTTGCACAGCACGTTGGGATCGTGGGCCGAAAGCACGAGGCGGACGACATCGGACCAGAGGTCGACTGATTCTGCGGTTGGCTCGATGGATACCTCAAACTCCTCGTCGATCGTCTCTATCGACGTGACTGGCTGCAGACACCGCCTGCAGGGCTGACGGATTTCCGAGGTGAGGCTCAGCTTCAGGTAGAGCGTTGACAACTGTGCGAACCCCTCGCCGATCAGTCGAATCGAAACGACCGTTCGCAGCGCAACGTCGCCGTCACTCGGTTTTCCTTCGGCCGGGCGCAACGTGAGATCGATGGGGAAGCGCTGACCCGCGTGCTCGACAAACGGACGAAGATCAAGCATCGGGTCTCCTTAGGCGCAGGGCAATGTCGGCCGTTCGCCGGCCTTCCCGAACATCATGAACCCGAATCACATCGGCGCCGCGAGCCACAGCGATCGCGTTGGCGGCGATGGTTCCTTCGAGGCGCTCATCGGTCGAGAGATCGAGTATCCGGCCGATGAAGGACTTGCGAGAAAGACCGATGAGGACCGGAGATCCCAGATGGGCGAGGCGATCGATGTGGCGCAGGAGCTCGAGGTTGTGTTCGAGGTGTTTGCCGAATCCGATGCCCGGATCCATCCAGATACGATCCGCTCGGATGCCGGCTTGAATCGCGGCTTCGCGGCGCTCCGAAAGGAAGTCGCTGACTTCGCCCACGACATCTTCATAGACGGGATCTGCCTGCATCGTCTGCGGCGTCCCCCGCATGTGCATCAAGACGGCGAAGGCACTCGATGCGGCAATGACCCCGGCCATCTCCTCATCACCCTGAAGGGCGGTGATGTCATTGACCATGCAGGCTCCCGCGGCGATTGCCCGGCGGGCCACCTCGGCCTTGGTCGTGTCAATCGAGATGGGGATGTCGCTACGGGCGCGCAGTCCTTCGAGAACGGGGAGAACGCGATCGAGTTCCTCCTGAACGCCTACGGGAGCAGCACCCGGTCGGGATGATTCCCCGCCCAGATCGATCAGATCCGCGCCGTCGGCCTCCATGCGCAGCGCGGATTCAACGGCGTCTCCGACGCCGGGAAAGCGCCCGCCGTCGTGAAACGAGTCTGGCGTCACATTCAGGATCCCCATCACCAGGATGCTGTCGCGATGCTGCATCCATTCAGCCAACCGATTCATGAGGGCGAGTATACCATGGCGTTCATGCGGTTAGAATCCGGGTTTGACGCATCTGTGAGAGCCCTCTACAATCCCCCGGAAGCGAAAGACAGAGGTGATGGCGATCGCCAAGGTACTCTTGACACAGACAGTTGAAAACGTGGGGCACGTCGGCGAAGTCGTCGATGTGGCCAATGGCTTTGCACGGAACTACCTCGTGCCGCGTGGCCTGGCCGTTGAGCCGACCGAGCACAATGTGGCTCGGTTTGCCAAGGCGAAGGCGGCGCACGAGGCGGAGCTTCTGAAGCGCGAAGAAAAGGCGAAACTCCTCGGCAACAAGCTTGCCGACTTGATCCTGACGTTCGAGCGGAAGGCGCATGATGACGATCGGCTCTACGGATCCGTCCGTGCCGAGGACATCGCTTCCGCGATCGAAGAGCGAGTCGGTGAACACATCGAGTCGTCTCGCGTTCAGATGGAGCGGCCGATCGAGACCCTCGGATCGCACGTCGTGACGATCAACCTCTACAAGGGGATCACGGCAGATGTGCGCGTCCAGGTCGACGAGGAGAACGCTTCGTCCGAGGCGCCGAAGGGCAACGAGGAGGAAGCGGAGGCGTAGGCTCCATGAAGACGGGTGGGCGAATCGGGGGAATCGCCGCGTTCTTGCTCCTCCTCTCCGTATGCGTTGCATGCGTCGCGGAGGAGCATCTTTTTCTGAATGGGGATCCGCTCGATCTTCCCGTCACTCTTCTCGAATCGGATGGTGCTCTGCTGGCGCCACTGACAGCACTTGCGCCTCGAATTGGCGTCGAGGTCGTCCTTCGCTCGGATGCGACCGCCTCTCTCCGCTGGGATGGTGGGAGGCTCTCGATGCTGGCGGAGGAGGACGCCCTCGTGCCCGTGGATTGGCTTGTCGAGCTGACGGGGGGAGCGGTCCGCCGGTTCGGGAGCGCTATACATCTCGAGACAACCGAAGCGTCCGTCGCATCCTTCGACACGGAGAATGGGCGTGTTGTCGTCCGATTCGACCGGTTCGTCCCGATCGAACTCATCGATGCCGGCACCGCAACCACCCTCATTCGGTTCCATCATGCCGCCGTCGAGACGACGATTCAGGCCTTCCTTATCGATGATGGACCGATCCTAAGAGCGGAGCTTCGAACCAACGCGACGGGCGGCGTCGACCTCCTGCTGACGCTCCGAGAAGCGGGCGCGGTGACAATCGAGCAACTGGAGGCGGAGTCCTTCTTTGCCGTCACGCTCGGCGTCGACGTGGAGTCCTGGCGGGAATCCGTGTGCATTCTCGACGAGGGGTTCCGTCTCGTTGAGATCGAACGGCCGATCGGAACGGGTGTGCCGTCGCTCGTCTACATCCACGTCGACAACTGGCGCTCGGGCTATCGGATCGAACCCGCGATCGCCTCCGCATCCGGAGAGCGCGCCGATCTACAGGATCTTTCTGATTCGATCAACGGGGAGGTGGCGATCGGCCTCCCCTGGCCTTGCGATCCTCTGGTGATCGGAGGCGTTCCCATCCGTCTTGCTGATGAACCCGTCCTTCTTCTCACGGTGGACACGTTCGGCCGCCCGGCCAGCGCGGAGCTGACCGGAGAGCCGTTCTTGCGCCTTGAGGCCGAGACGATTCCACTCGACGGCGTCAACCGACCGCTCAAGTACGGAGAAGTCGTCGCCTTCACACCCGGCTACGCGGGGGGCATTGCGCCCGGGGTGCCCGGCCGCTTCACCCTCGTCAAGCTGCGCCATGGGCAGGTCGTCTCCGCCTTTGAAGGGGCGTTCATCGATCAGGATCCGACGGCGACGATGGTGATTGCCAGCGGAGAGGCCGGATCGTTCTTCACCAGCGCCGGGTTGGGTGATGACGCCCGGCTGACTTGCCTTCCAACAGGTGACGAAGGAGCGGACACGGGATCTCAGCCGCTCGTCCATGCCTTCGCCATCGACGCCGTGCTGATCGAGGGAGGGTTTGCCTACTACATCGACGAATCGGAGGATGTCGCGCAGGCGTGGAGCGTCTTGGTGATCGATGTGCTTGGCGGGCTGACGATGCTTCGTGCCCGGTCGGACGTGAGTAGTCCCGGAATGACTCGAAGCGAGCTGCTGGCGTATCTTGGCGACCTGCCAACACGCGTGACCCAGGCCTACGCACTGTCTGGGGAGGCGGGGCCGCTTCATCTGAGCGTGTTCGAGGACTACGCGTTCCAGACGGACTCCTCGACTTCGCTCGCCTTGGTTCTCCGGTCAATCACCGAATGAGGCGGTTGGCGAGGGACGTTCTGCTGATGGCCTTCGCCACCGGCGTCTCGCGCCTCCTTGGCCTGGCTCGGATGGGGGCGATTGCCAATGTGTTCGGCGCCAGCGCCGCGTACGATGCGTTTTTGATTGCCTTCTTCCTCCCGAATCTTCTCCGGAGCCTTCTGGCGGAGGGAGCGCTGTCGACGGCCTTCGTGCCCATCTACGCCGCGATGCGCGTGCGCAAGGAGAAGCACCGTGGGCGGTCTGAGTCCTACGAGCAAGGTGTGCCGGAGAACACGGAGGATGCCGACACCTTCGCGTCGAGTCTCCTCTCGTGGCTCCTGATTCTCTTCCCGATCACCGTGGCTGCCGGGGCTCTCCTTGCGCCGATCTACGTCCCGTTCCTGGCGAGCGGATTCGGGGAGGAGAAGCTGATGTTGGCAATCTCCCTCACACGCTGGATCTTCCCGTTCATCGCTCTCATGGGGTTTGCCGCCGTCTTCATGGGGATTCTCAACGCGCGCCGCCGCTTTTTCCCCTCTGCGTTTGCGCCGGTCTGGTTCAACGTCGGCATGCTCATCGGAGTCTTCGTTGTCGTTCGAGCGTTTCCAGACGCGCCGATCTACGGGCTTGCCGCCGGTGTACTGATTGGCGGAGCCGGACAGCTGGTGAGCCAGATTCCCTCTCTTCGCAGCCTGGGCTTCCGCTTTCGCTTTCACCTCGCTCCCGTTCACCCGGCGATTCGAAGCTTGGGGCGGCGAATGCTGCCAGCCGTTCTCGCCCTCGCTGTTACGCAGGTCAACCTGCTTGTCGACAACAAGATCGCCTCTTATCTGCCCGACGGCGGAATCTCTGCGCTTCAGTATGCGATGCGCCTGTTCCAGCTCCCTCTGGGCGTGTTCGCCGTCAGCATCGCGACAGCGCTGCTACCGCGCCTTTCCGAGTGGCACGCGCGCGACGATCACGAGCGATTCTCAAAGGGACTCGGGGAGGGGATTGCCTCAACAGGGCTTGTGCTTCTTCCGGCCATGGCCGGCCTGCTCATCCTCGGAAGCGACGTCATCCGCCTCCTGTTCCAACACGGGACGTTCGGCCCTGCCGATGCGGCAAGGACGGCCGGTGCGCTCTTCGCGTACTCTGTCGGGCTTCTCCCCTACGGCCTGATCTTCGTGCTGACCCGGGCGTCGCACGCGGTGGGGCGCACAGCGCTTCCCGTCATCGCGTCCGCCGTTGCCGTCGCCGTGAACATCGGACTGGATCTGGCTCTCGTCGATCCCTTGGCCGAGACGGGGCTTGCGTTGGCCACCGCCATTGCGGGCTTGGTCAACGCGGTTGTGCTTGCGACTCTGCTTCGAAGGCGGTTCGACTGGCGCCCCATGGTGAGGATCTTCGGTGCCCCGATTCTCGGAATGAGCCTGCTGATGGCTGCCGTGGTCTTTGGGTTGCGCCAGTTCCTTGGAGAGGCCCATGCGGCACTGGCCGTCTTCGTTCCCATGCTCGGCGGATTGGTCGTCTTTGCCCTCGGGGTTCGATTCACGCGGATGTGGTCGTTGGTGCGCGGGCTTGGGCGGGACGAAGGCGTCGCCTAGCCCATCCAGCCGCCTCGTCCGCCTACGCGGTCTCGAACGTCGCAGACGCCGTCCGAGCCCAGCCGTCAATCTCCACAAGCCTCTCCAGCGTGATCCGCGGATCTGCGTGGTCGGCCCTCCAGCGGTCGAGGATCGCTCGAAGTCCGGCTGCGATTCCGAGATACGGGATCTCCTCTCGCAGGAAGCGTGCGATCAGCGTCTCGTCGGCGGCGTTGACGGCAGCCATCGCGCTTCCACCTAAGGCTGCTGCTTCGAGGACCGTTCCGAAGGCGGGGAAGCGTTCGGTATCGAGCGGCTCGAAGGAGAGATCGCAACCGGCCGTGAGATTTGCTCGCGGCAGCTCGGTGTTGGCCCGTTCCGGGTACGTGAACGCGTACTGAATGGGCAGGCGCATGTCGTGGGCGGCCAGCTGAGCCATCGTCGATCCGTCGACGAACTCGACGAGGGCATGGACCAGCGACTGAGGATGCACCACCGCGCCGATTCGTTCGTAGGGCAGGTCGAACAGGTGGTGGGCCTCGATGATCTCGAACGCCTTGTTGACCATGGTGGCCGAGTCAATGGTGATTCGAGATCCCATCGACCAGTTGGGGTGAGCGAGCGCCTGTTCCGGCTTCACTGTGGCAAGGTGCTCCAGCGGCGTACGAAGGAAGGGACCTCCGGAGGCGGTCAGCGTAACCCGATCGACGTCCTCCCGTCGTCCCGCGTCCAGGCATTGCAGGAGGGCATTGTGCTCACTATCGAGTGGGAAGAGCTGGCCTCCGTGGCGATCGATGGCGGCCCGAACGAGATCCCCGCCGATGACGAGGCTCTCCTTGTTGGCCAGAGCGACCGCTCGGCCCTTGGAGAGCGCGGCGAGCGTGGGGCGTAGGCCGACGGCGCCGACGAGGGCGTTGACGACCAGATCCACGTCATCCAGCGATGCGAGTTCGGTGAGTCCTTCAGGGCCGGCAACGACTTGGCATCCAGGAAGCTCCCTGCTGATGTGCCCGGCCACCTCTTCCGTGCCGATACTGAGGGCCGCCGGACGGAAGGCTCGGGCCTGCTCCAGAAGCAGGCCGACGTTTGCTCCGGCAGCCAGCCCGACGACCTCGATCTCTCGTCCCGTTTCGCGGAGGCGCTCGATGACGTCAAGAGCTTGCGTTCCGATGGAGCCTGTCGATCCGAGAATGACCGTGCGCAGCACGCCCTGCCTCATGCGCCGTTGAGCGCCGGCACAAGGCCGTCGAGAAGCTTGGTGAGCTCATCGCCGGCGATCTCCTCTCGGGAGAGAATCTCCTGAACGAGCTGGTCGAGCTGCTCGCGATACTGCGTCAGCAGTTCGACCGCCCGTTCGTATGCGGTGGACAGGAGCTTGCGGATCTCGCGATCGGCGATCGTCGAAATCTCCTCGGAGTGCTCGTTCGACTTGATGATGTCCTCGCCGAGGAACACGTTCGTGCGCTCTCGTCCGAGGTTGATCGGCCCAAGCTCCTCACTCATTCCCCACTCGATGACCATCTTGGTCGCCAGGCGAGTGGCTTGCTTGAGATCGTTTGCGGAGCCGGCGGTGAACTCGCTGAAGGCCACCTCTTCGGCGGCCCGTCCGCCGAGCATCCCGACGAGGACGTCCCGATACTCCGACTCGGTCGGCATCCAGCGCTCCTCAAGGGGCAGTGTTTGCGTAACGCCCATCGACCCGTGCGAGCGTGGCAGGATCGAGACCTTGTGCACGACGGTGCTCTCGGACTTCAGGATGTGGCCGAGGAGGGTGTGCCCACCCTCATGGTAGGCCGTGACCTTCCGCTCCTTCTCGGTCGGCGTGATGCTCTTCTGGCGCAAGCCGAGCAGGAGACGGTCGGTTGCTTCCTCGAAGTCAACCATGTGGATCGCGTCCTTGTTCTGTCGGGCGGCCAGAAGGGCCGCTTCGTTGCACAGATTCCGTAGATCGGCGCCGACGAATCCAGGAGTCTTACGCGCCAGAACTTCGGGATCGACGTCCTCGTCAACCTTTCGTGGTCGGAGGTGGACCTTGAGGATCTCGACGCGATCCTTCTGAGCCGGATAAGGAACCTGGATGCTTCGATCGAAACGTCCGGGCCTCAGCAGAGCTGGATCGAGAACGTCCGGGCGGTTCGTCGCCGCAATGATGATAATGCCCTTGTTCGGTTGGAATCCGTCCATCTCGGCCAGCAGCTGATTCAGCGTCTGCTCGCGCTCGTCGTGACCCCCGCCGAGACCTGCGCCGCGCTTCCGTCCGACAGCATCGATCTCGTCGATGAAGATGATGCAGGGGGCACTCGCTTTGGCCTTCTCGAACATGTCCCGCACACGGGCAGCGCCGACACCAACGAACATCTCGACGAAGTCCGAGCCGCTGATCGAGAAGAAGGGGACGCCAGCCTCGCCGGCAATTGCCTTGGCGAGGAGCGTCTTCCCTGTGCCCGGCGCGCCGACCAACAGGATCCCCTTTGGGATCTCGGCCCCGAGGCGGGAGAAGCGCTTCTGGTCCCGCAAGTACTCCACGACTTCGGCGACTTCTTCCTTGACCTCTGTGTTGCCGGCGACGTCATCGAACGTGATCTTCGTCGACTCCGGCTGGACCAGCTTCGCCTTGGACTGGCCGAAGCTGAGGGCGCCGCCCCCCGACTGGGTCCTTCGCATGATGAAGATCCAGACACCGATCAGGAGGAGAATCGGCAGCACCGAGATCAAGAGCGTCATCAGCAGGTTGTTCGAACCAGGCTCATACTCCACGTTGTCAACATTCGCTTCGAGGAAGTCGTGGTAGATGGTCGATTGAATCGGAAGGCGAGCCTCGATCTGCCCTCCCCCTTCGAGGATGGCACGATCCGTCTCTTCTTTGGTGATGAGGACGGCCGGCGCCTGTGCTCCTGCCTCGAGCGGAGCATCACTGACAGAAATGTAGGTGCCCGAGGACGTCTGCAGGATCGCCGTCGTCGTACCAGGAGATCGTTCGTAACTCTCGCCGTAGACCTCGAGCGTGAGCGTGGTGCCAAACGATGATCCCGGCGACAACGTGCTTGGAAGGGTCGGAATCTCGAGCTCACCGTAGCGATTGTGCGAGACGGAGACGAGCGTGAGGGTCTGCTCGGTCCCGTTGGTCACCGTGATCCCGATCATCGCCTCGACGACGGGGCGAATGGTGGCCGTGGCCACAGCAGCTTCTTCGCGGATCTTGACCTCGGAGACGGCTCCAAGCTCCACCAGACGCTTGAAATCTGAGTAGTTGTACTCGCTACCTCCGCTGTTGCGGCCGAACCAGGATTGCAGTGCGATCAACCCGACGATCACGACAATGGTGATCAGGGCGATGTTGCGAAGGTTCCGATTGCGCATGTCTCGCATCGGGTCGTTTTGCATTGCTCACTCCTCAAGAATCTAAGGCACGATTGTAGCATTGCTTGCGAGGCGTATCAATCGCTGTTCAGAACAGGCGTTGCGAGCTGCTTCACGACCTGCCAACAAGCCGTCTCCAGAGCTGAAGCTTTCGGAAGATCCGCTCCTCTCGACGCAGGATGCGGCGGATGTTCGAGCGATGCGTGAACGTGATGAAGAGGGCAAGGGCGAACGACAGGGCGATCAAGGCCGTCGGACGCTGGGATTGCAGACTCTCCGGAAGGAACAAGACGCTGAGGGGGAGCGACCAGGCGCCGAGGATCGATCCCAAGGAGACCATGCCGAAGGCTAGAAGAAGGAGCGCGAACACCGATGCGGCGATGCCAGCGGGCGCGGGGGCGATCACGAGCAGCATCCCAGCTGCGGTGGCAACGCCCTTCCCTCCCTTGAAGTGCAGATAGATGGGAAACACGTGCCCCAGGACGGCGGCGATGCCGCACAAGACGGGCAGCGTGGCCCCGTCGACGGGAACAACGCCCATGGGAAGGAGCGGAATCAGGCCAGCGGCGGCTGCTCCTTTGGCGGCATCGAGGGCCAACACCGGAACGCCGGCCTTCCAGCCCAGGACGCGCCAGGCGTTCGTGGCGCCGGG
>Ga0180435_10007944_pt1 | contig 10035 bp, 5 predicted proteins | sample SS_ome_3_FD_132467 | JGI IMG/M metagenome (GOLD analysis project Ga0180435, IMG submission 132467) | Hypersaline lake sediment archaeal communities from the Salton Sea, California, USA - SS_3_S_1 metaG | ecosystem: Environmental > Aquatic > Non-marine Saline and Alkaline > Hypersaline > Sediment... | reverse complement strand
GAGGCCGGCTACAACCGGCGCGGCAGCAAGGATTCCCAGCTGAGGTAAGTGACTCGGCCTGGGCGCCGATTTCAGATCTCCAGGAAGTGGTCCAGAAGCGGAAAGTACAGCGCGGTCCGTATCGGCCGTTTTTCGCTGAGCGCCATGGCCCGCCGGTATCGTTCCAATTGCTCTCGATAGCGGTCCGCCTCGCTCTCAAGGAAATCGTCCAGGCTGCCGCCTTCGTGATCGGACGTCTTGTAATCGATGATCCAGCGTTCTCCCCCGTGCACGAAGGTCCGGTCGAGCACCAGGTTGACCGGGCGTCCTTCGAACACCGCCGTGAGGGCGTACTCGCAGTCGGCCTCCGGGTGGTCGGCCAGCAGCCAGCGCCCGGTTTTCGATTCGAGGGCCATGTTGACCGCCCGCTCGATACGCTGCAGGATCCTGTCCGCCCTCGGTCCGCGAATACCGCCGGACTGGAGCTGTTGACGGCACCACCTCTCGTTCTTGGTAAAACCGCCTTCTTGCCGCCAGGCTGCGCTGCCCGCTTCCGCAATCAGTTGAAGGATTCGGTGCACCAGGTCACCGGCCAGGCGCGCGTCTTCGCCGGCCCAGCGGAAGGGAATGTAATCGGGGGGCTCAGGCAATTCCGGCTGTTCCATGGGCAGGGGCTCGGCAGGCGCAGGTGGCGCCCAGTCCATGTCCAGCCGGCGGTAGCGCTGGGTAATGAGCCATGGCGATTGGTCGCCGGGTGTTTCCTCCAGGTCGGCGAGCTGCCGTTCGAGTTGGTCGGGCGCCTCTGCGGGCAGGGCGGGCCAGAGCTCGGCCAGCAGCGTCGCCGGGGCCGGTTTGAACTCCCCTTTGCTGTCGGGCGGGACGTCGGCGAACAGGTACAGATCGCTTATGGCCCGCGTGGCCGCGACGTACAGCAGCCTGCCGTTTTCCAGCCTCTGGCGTTCCCGTTCGACGCCGGATATGAAGCGGACCAGATCGCCTTCGCGTTTTGCTGTTTCTTTTTCCTCGACATTGCGCATGGGGGAAAAGACGATGCGGTCCTGCTCGGCCAGTTCGAACCAGTGCATCAGCCTGGCCCCGTCGCTGCCGGTGCCCTTGTTCAGGCCGGGCAGAATCACGGTATCGAATTCGAGGCCCTTGGCGGAATAGATGGTCATTACCTGCAGCCGGCCCCCGGCCTGCGCATCGGGTTCGGCCCACAGGTTTTCGAGCTGTTTTTCCAGGCTGCCGCGATCGATGGCCTGGCCGCCTCGTTCGAGCGCTTCGAGGCGGTCGAAATACGTTGCGGCGTCCTGCAGTTCACTCTCGTTTTCAACGCAGGCCGGCCCGCCTAGCTGCTGCCACGCGGATTCCACCACGTCCCGGATCGGCGCCCGCCCGCGCAGGCGCATGGCTTCTTGCAGTGCGGGTGAAACACGGCGCAGGCGCGCCTGGCCGGATTCGCCGAGACGGCCGAAACGGGTTTCGATGGCTTCCGGTACCGACGGCGCCGAGGCGCCGCCCGCCAGCGCATCAAGGTCCGCAAGGTCGAGCCCGACAAAGGGGGCGCGCAGCACCGACAGCCAAGCCAGGCGGTCGACCGGCTGCAGCAGCGCCAGTGTCAGTGAAACCAGGTCCTGGATCAGCGGGCTTTCCGTCAGCGGGTAGAAGTCCACCGCGCTGTAGCGAAAATGCGCGTCGTGCTGCTTGAGCTCATCGAGTCGCGCAAGGATGGCGGCCGCATGTTTGCGGGAGCGCACCAGGATGGCCGTTTTCTCTTGCGGGTCGCGGGTCCTGATGACATCAACGACCCGCTCGGCCTCGGCGAGGTCGTCTTTTCGGCAGGACAGGCTGGTCCGCACGACTCCGGATAGCGGCGCGCCGGGGCGCGCCGTGGCCGGACTGTAGGCCACCGCGCTCTTGACCGCGTCGTTTTCACCGGGCAGGACCCTCGGAAACACCGAGTTGACCCATTCGACCATGGTTGCCGTCGAGCGGAAGTTCACGCTCAGCTGCAGGGGTTCCAACGCCAGTTGCCCGAACCGGCGGCTTTCGAAAATCTTGATGAACAGGCTGACCTCGGCTTTTCGAAAACGGTAAATGGACTGCATCGGGTCGCCGACCAGGAACAGGGTGCGGCCGTCGCCGGCCGTCCAGCCCTCGGTCAGGCGTTCCAGCAGCCGGATCTGGCTGTGCGAGGTATCCTGGAACTCGTCCACCAGCAGGTGGCGGATACGGTAGTCGAGCCGCAGGGCGAATTCGCTGGGTTCGCCTTCCCCACCCAGGGCGAGCAGCGCGCGCGCGGCGATCTCGATGAAATCGGCGTTGCCGCTTTCCGCCATCACGAGCAGCCATTCCTGCTGGCTGCGCGTCAGGATGTGCATCAGCGACTGCAGTGAAGCCCAGGCCTCGTCGTCATATTCCGGGCGCGGCAGGCTCAGTATGGTGGCCAGGCGGTCGCACAGGCCGTCGCGTTCGCGCAGCATATCGAGCCGCGCGCTAAAGTCGTCTTTCCAATGCTGGCGCCGGGCCCGCTCCTCGCCTTTTGCGCCGCTGGGGGCCGGGAAGCCGGCCTTTGCATCGGGCGCCTTGCGAATGTTTTTGCCGTCCGCCGTCAACAGCCTGCGTGCCAGCGTGAGCCAGTGTTCCAGGCTGTCCGCGCTGGCCGGCAAGTGAATGCTGCCGTCTTCCCGGGCGCCCGCCCCGAGCAGCGCGGAGAGCGCGTCGGCATCGGCTGGGCCGTTGTCCGCCGCATAGGCCAGCGTCGGCGCCAGGCCGTCCCACAGGGCTGCGGGAATTTCTGCGACGATTGCCGCCAGCTCCCGCTGGACCAGGCCCCGCAGTGTTTCTTCCAGCGCGGCGCGGTCGAAATTTTCGCCGACCCGCAGTTTCGCCAGCTGCGTCTGCCACTGGTCGCGCCGACCGAGCATCCCGGTCAGCAGTTCGACCAGGCGGTCGTACTGGTTGTTGTAGCGGTCGAGGATGCGGGCCACGTCCTCGTGGCGATCGTCGCTTGCGTCCTCGATGGCCGCCATCGTGCGGGTGGCGGCCTGCAGGTAGAGCGGTTGCGGATCCTCGGCAATCTGCTGGCCGGCGCCGAGCCCCGAAAGGATCGGCAACTGGCGGGCCAGGTCGCTGCACAGGCTGTCGATGGTGCGAATACGCAGCCGGCTGGGCTGGTCCAGCAGCTGCCAGCCGCGCCTTTCGTCGTTTTCAAGCACTTTCAGGGCCAGCCGGTGGCTGGTTGCGAGGTAGGGCTCCAGCCCATCGCCGGCGGGGTTGTAACGGGCCGTGTTGAGGCGATCCAGCAAGCGATGCGCCATCTCGGCGGCGGCCTTGCGGGTAAAGGTAATGGCGACGGCTTCTTCCGGGTTTTCGACGTGGGCCAGCAGCATCAGCATGCGCTGCGTAAGCAGTTCCGTTTTTCCGGAGCCGGCCGGGGCCTGGACGATGAACGATCGGTTGGGGTCGATACCCTGTTTCCGCTGCCTGAGATCGCACGGCTGGCTCATGGCGCATCCACCGTGTCGATTCGCTCCAGTTCGCGTATCCGGCACAGCGAGCGCAACTCGCACCAGCTGTCCTCGCAGGTCCGCGTTCCGTTCTTGGGGTCGATCGCCGCCTGGCCTGCCAGGAAGTCCGCCATCAGCCGCTGCAGTACCTGTCGCCAATCCTCAACCGTGTTCTCCATATTTTCACCGGCCTCGTGAAGGTAGAGGTTGTCCTTGCGGCGTTTCGGCGGCAAACCGGGAAAAACGCCCTCGCCGCGCACCACGCCCCGGAACAGGCATTCGTCGTCGCGCATGATCGCGAACACGACGCCTTGCGGTGTTTCGTCTGAACTGACGGCATACAGTGGCAGCTGGGGATCTTCCGGACGCTCGCCGAACCACTTTTGCGGGTCCACGCGACCGGTCTTGTAATCGATGATGGCGAGTCCGCCGTTTGCCAGCCGGTCGATGCGGTCGATGTACAGGCGAATGACCTGCCCGTCGATTTCATAGAGAACCTCGCGCTCAAAGCCCTCCACCCGAAACGCTGCGCGCTGCGCGTCGAGTTCCAGGCAGCGCCGCAGCAGCCGCTGCAGGCGCGCTGCCTCCACCCGGCGGAATTGCGGGCGGAACCGCAATCCGCGCTCGTCATCCAGCACGGCGATGACGTGTCCGCGGATACGCTCCTCCAGCTCCTGTTCTTTCAGCTGCAGCAGGGCGTCCCGGTTCCCGGTCTCGCGCCAGAAGCGTTCCAGGACGCGGTGCACGAGTGTGCCGTGCAGCTTCGCGCTGATGCCGTCGACCGGCGCCTCCAGTCCTTCGGCGCCGAGCCGGTTGGCGGCAAAGGCGCGAAACGGGCAGAGCGCCTGGTGTTTAAGGATACTGCTGCCGCCCCGCGCCGTGCCCCCTCGCATCGGACCGGGTCCCTCGAGTAGATCGAGGCGCGGCTTGTCGCCCCGTGCCTGGGCCAGGCTCCAGCTGTCGCCTTCCCAGGCGCTTACGGTCTCGATGTTCCGGACGCCATCCCTGAGCAAAGGGCTGGGAAGGGATTTTTCACCGTCCTGCTGGCCGGGATAACTGAACACGATGTCGGGCGCCGTCTCCAGCAAGCGCGCGGTGACCGTTCGGGCCACCTCCAGCTCGCGCTGCGGGCTGGAATGAGGCAACCCCGACTGTTGCTGCAGTTGGCGCGGAACGAAGGGATCGGGCCGCGCCGGCGGGGGCCAGTTGTCGTTGTGCAGGCCCAGCACCCAGAGGTGATCGAACCGCAGGCTGTTGGCTTCATAGAGGCCCAGCACCTGGATCCGGGCAGGCCCCGTCGCCGGCTGGAAGACCTTGTCCTGGCAAATCCGCCGAAGCGTTGCGACGGCGTGCGAGAGGTCCAGTTTCGGGGTGGCTGCGTCGGTGGAGGCCAGCGCGCGCAGGGCCTCCTGCCAGGCCTGGTACGCCTGCCAGTTGGCGTCGTACTCATCCTCAGCGGCAACGGCGTTGCCGGCGACCGGCCAGCCGCAGCGACCGAGCAGCTTTTCAAAGGCGTCGGCCCAGGCAGAGGCGGTTTTGCGCCCCCGTGTATCGAACGCCGTCAGCGCCTGCAGGACCGGCCTGAGCAGCGGGCAGTTCCACGGATGGGGCTCGTGCTGCTCCGGCGGAAGCTCGCTGCCGTCGCGCGCATGCTGCCTGGTCTGCCGCGCCTGGAATTCCACCTCGTTCAGATCGAGCAACCTGGGGTAGACCTCTCTGAGCCGTTTTTCCAGCAGTGCCCGTGGCGCGCTTTCGTCTGCAGCCCCGGTAATCCAGGGCGATCTCAACACGGCGCTGACGGTCTGGATTTCGACACGGCGATTCAGCATTTCGAACAGATCGAACGCGCTGGCGATTATCGGCAAGCGGGACAGCGGGGTGCCCAGGGAAATGTTCCAGGGGCGCTCTGCTGCGGGCCCGAGGGGGCGGCCCGGCAGCAGGATGTCCTGCAGGGCGCGCTCGACTTCATACCGTCGGGTTTCCAGGTCCGGCACGATAACGGCGATGATGGCTTCCTCGGACTCGGTGTAGCGACGCCGGACCCAGCGCGCCATGCGCTCGAGTTCCTCCCTGCGCCCCGTCGCTTTCCACATCTTCGGCACCGTTCCCCGCGAGGACAGCGAGACGGTCGTAACCGCCGAGCCCGCGCGCTCGAGCGCGCGAAGCAGCTCGGCCTGCGCCGGATTGAATTCGTCGAAGCCCAGCAGATCGATGCGCGCCTCGTAGCTGAAAGAGCCTTCCTCCAGCAAGGCAATCAGCCGGGCTGGTCGGTCTTCCGGGGGCAGCCAGCCCGTTTTTCTGCAGAGTGATTCGAACCCGGCGTTCCAGCGCCAGAAGGCGGTCGGGTTGTCGTCGTCACTTCCCCGCCAGGCCGGGTGGTTGAAGTCGAGCCGCCATTCAACGGCCTTGCGGCGCGTGTCCAGCGCCTGCGCGGCCAGCGCCTGCGGCCGCAAAAGGGCACCCGTTTTTCCGGACTGCCCAAGGGCCTGTTCCCAGAGACTGAGCAGTTGCTGCCGGTTGGGCACCGCAAGGCCGGCATCGAGCAGTCCCTGTAGACCGGCCTGCTCCCATACGTCGTCCAGCCAGGCGTTCCACGGCAGGATCCGCGGGCTGCGCCACTGGCTTTCGCCCCGCGCCATGCGCCACTGGCTGTACTGGCCGGACAAGATCCGCGCGAGCCGGCTGTTGCCGGTAATGACGCGCACACCTTCGGACAGGCGAATGAAAAGTTCTTCGGGCTTGAAAACGGTCATTTCGCTATCATACTGCCAGCGTTCTCATTGGCTGATAAAGGCGAACGACCATGTCGGCGGAAATCATTTCGGCTGCAACCCTGCTGTTCCTGGTGATGGACCCGCTGGGAAACATCCCGATCTTTCTCTCGGTGCTCGAGGACGTACCCGAAAACAGGCGCATGAAGGTCCTGCTGCGCGAGCTCGTGCTGGCTTTTATCGTTCTCGTGCTGCTGCTGTTCCTGGGCAACGGATTCATGGCGTTCCTGCAGCTGACCGAGCATTCGATCCGCATCGCGGGCGGCATCATCCTGTTCCTGATCGCCCTGAAGATGGTGTTCCCGGTCAAACGTACCGCCTGGACCAGCGAGGAGATCCAGGGCGAGCCGCTGTTGGTCCCGTTGGCCATTCCGATGGTCGCGGGCCCCTCCGCGATGGCGGTCGTCATGCTGCTTTCAGCGGAGAACCCGGACCGGATGCCGGAGTGGGTGCTGGCGCTGTTTATCGCCTGGGCCCTGTCCTCGCTGATCCTGGTTTCCGCGAACGGCCTGAAGCGTTTTCTCGGCAAACGCGGCCTCGTCGCCATGGAACGACTGATGGGCATGCTGCTGATCGCGCTCTCGGTGCAGATGCTGCTCGAAGGCATCAGCGCGTACATGGCGCGTGCCGCCTAGCCCGAACAGTGCACCGGTCGGGCTAGCGGACATCCACGTGGCTGGCCTGTTCGGCGGAGACCTGCGGGGGCAGATCGCCCGCGCGCAGCGGCGGCGTCATCCACTCGACCAGGGTGAAATCGTCGAATTGCGCCTCGAGGTCGCGTGAATTGTCTTCCGGCCGCACCGTGAGCACAACGCGGTAGGAAACGGCGCCCACGCGCGGCGAGTCGAAATCGAAACGTAGGTCGCGCCATTCGTCCGCCGGGAGTCGAACCTGGCCGATCGAGCGAAGCGTGTTGCCGAGCAGCGCCTCGGTACGGTTGTCGCGCCGCCCGCGCCATTGCTGGTAGGCGGTGAGCGTGGCGGCACCGTCGACCCGTGCACGAATCGCGAAAGTCGTAGGCGTTCCGGGTTCAAAGGTGTATTCGAAGGTGCGCATGCCGATGCGTTCTTCTTCGGTTCCGGCCGGGACGGTCAGTGTCATCACATGGTTTCCATCGTCCGTACGCACGACGGCCTGCGCGCCGTCCTCGATCCAGCTGCGGTCGGGCGAGCCGTGCAGATGATGGTTTTCGAAGTGGCCGGTCGGCAGCAGGTTCATGCCGAGGCGCAGGCGTTGGTCCTCGTCGGCGGTGATCGCGCCGATCGTCCGGCTCCAGTCATGCGCATAGAGGTTCGTCATGCCTTTCTCGCGGGGCGCTTCGAACACGGCCGGCTGCACCAGGCTGTGGTGCGGATAAATGACCCCGTTGCCGCCGGATCGCCCCAGCGCGACGCCGCGGCGGGCGGACAGTTCCTGGGTCCTTTTGAGCACTTTCAGGCGCACGGTATCCGTGGCCGGCATGGGCGTGTAACCCTGGATATGGATCGGCATGACCTCGGCGCGGTGGAACCGTTCGCCCTCCATCCAGACATAAACCATGTAGCTGTACTGCGTGGCGTAGTGGAACTGGTCGAACATGAAGTTGCCGAGCGAATAAGCGACCAGTTTTCCATCGTAGATTTCGAATCCCTGCACCACGTGCGGATGGTGCGCGATCGCCAGGACCGCACCCTGGTCTATGGCCTGCTTGAGCCGGCTCTCGGTGACCAGCGTGGGTTCATCGGCGTATTCGAGGCTGCCGTGGTACTGGACGACCGGAAGACGGCCCGCCCGGGATTCGCGCGTCACGGTGCGCTCGATATTTTCACTGCTGCCCAGCGCCGCGCCGCTCTTGTCGCCCGGTCCGGCCGCCTGGTTGGGGGTGAAGTTGCCGGCCCAGCCGACATAGCCGAGAAAACTGTAAGGCTGTCCGCCGAGTTCGGCCCGGTATGCCTGCAGGGCGTCTTCCTCGTTGAGCCCGCCGCCGGAAAACGGCATGTTTGCGCTTGCCAGTGCCTGCAGCGTCGAGGACATGCCAGCGGCCAGGTAGTCGTTGCTGTGGTTGTTGCCCAGCGTGACGTAGTCGACGCCGGCGTCGCGCAGGGCCGCCACGGCCTCGGGCGGCGTAAAAAAGACGTAGGACTTGGGCGCGTTCACTTCCGGTCGCGACGCCATCACCTGGGTTTCCAGGTTCACGGAGGCAAAATCGGCCTGCTCGAGATACGGCTTGATGTGCCGCAGCAGCGCCTTCGTATCCTCGGCCCGGTGATCGTCACGGATCAGAGCGGGTTCATCGAAGTAGGGAGCGGAATAGCGCCGGCCCATCATTGCGTCGCCGCCGAAGGCCAGCATGACGCGCCCCGGCTTTTTTGCCACCAGGGTCACGGCGGGGGTTTCGCTGCGGCCTCCGCTGTCGAACCAGGAAAGCTCCATGGGGCTGTAGCTGTGGACCGCCGAGTAGTGGCCATCGGCCGAATAGACCAGCATGTATACGTCGGCCTCGCTTGCTTCCAGCTCAAAGCGCCCGCCGTTGTCGGTGCTGACGGGCGTACCGTTAATCGTGACGGTTGCCCCGTGAAGTGCCGCACCCCGCTCGTCGACGACCTTGCCGGTAATGATCGGAGGCGCCGCGAAGACGAGTGATGAGAGCAGGAAAAAAGCGGGGATACAAAAAACGATTCTGAGGCGCATGCGGCTCACCGGGATCAGCAGGAAGTTCCGCTCATCATCCCATAGAGAGATTACGGGATAAACCGTATGTCGCCTGTGCATGACCCCATAGACGGAACGCGCGATATTTTGAATACCGCGCGTTCCTGGGGGTGCCGCCGTTCCGGCGGCGAGGGAGTGGGTGATCAGTAGGCGCGCCTGCCGTCATAGCGTTCGCGCCAGTATTCGCGGCGCTCTTTGAAGCCGTCGTAAAGCGCAGCGTCGACAATCGACCAGAGGTGGATGATCCAGCCCAGCAGGACCAGCCAGAGGATGGCGGTGAGCAGGAACATGAAACCGGCGAGCAGCCAGCGCCCTTGCAGCAGCTGCCCGAGTCCGGGTATGAAGAAGCTGGCCAATGCAGCAATCACATTTCCGCAGGAACCGCTACCCATCGTTTGTTACTCCCATAGTTTGCTCATGTTGAGTGATGCAGTTTCCATGCCAGAAAAATACTCATTAATATCAGCACGATACCAGGAGTTATCCGAAAAGAATGGTGAAATCGGCCCTCGGGTGGTGAATCCTGCCAGTGCCTCGAGATCCCAATGCGCTGTTCGGGTTAGCGGGGGCTGAACAAGTGTTTCAGTCAGGACTAATGCGCTGACGTTAAACTACGCCTTGAAATCAAGCTGGACGTGCGAACCAGCTGCTGAAAGGTCTCCTCGCAGTCGGCATTCGGTGCCTCGTATCTGGTGCCGGCTATATAGAACAGGCGTCGCGCCCGTGCGCGGCGCCTGATCTTTTTTGCGTATTCGTGGCAGAATGCCCGTGAACCCACTCATTGCTGAGCAAATTCGAGGAGAAGTGATGCCAGGCACTCACCGGGTAAGGACCGCGGCGCTCGCGGCACTGTTGCTGGCGGCCGCAGCCGCCTGCACGACGCCGTCCGGCGACCGTATCGGGGACCTGCCGCTATCCGCAGAACCACTGACCGGAAAATTCGTCTGGCACGACCTGGTCACGGACGATGCACAGCAGGCCAAGGCGTTCTACGGCGCGCTGATGGGCTGGTCGTTCGAAGATACGATCCACCCGGGCGGTGGTGAATATACCCTGATCCGCTCGGGCGACCGGTTCGTGGGCGG
>Ga0180435_10007943_pt1 | contig 10036 bp, 5 predicted proteins | sample SS_ome_3_FD_132467 | JGI IMG/M metagenome (GOLD analysis project Ga0180435, IMG submission 132467) | Hypersaline lake sediment archaeal communities from the Salton Sea, California, USA - SS_3_S_1 metaG | ecosystem: Environmental > Aquatic > Non-marine Saline and Alkaline > Hypersaline > Sediment... | reverse complement strand
TTCGAGGATCAGTTCTGTCGGGACTCGCCAGTACTCGCGGGCAAAGTTATCCCTCCACACGACTGTAAGCGTTGCAAGGTCGAATGGGTGCGAGAGTACGGTTGTGTTGCTGGCGCCAAAGACACGGGGGTACGGCATACCAATACCCTCAGGCCCGAATTGCAGCATGTCAGGCACGGCGGGGTTGTTGATCTGGCCACCAATTTCGAAGTCGGCGTTCTCCAAGTTCGGCATCGTGGCGTGCCGAGGAGAGTGATCAATCGCCTCCACGGCGACGAGGCGGGCCTCGCCCGGCCCAATGGGATAGTCCGCCCCCGATCCGGGAAACTGAAGAAACCATCTGGCATACACGCCGGCTGGATCCGTCCTCGCCGGATGTGACTCCGTGCACGGGAAGAAATCCCAGTCGGCCGCCCTGTCATGCGACATGCCGAACACGATACCGTCGAGCCATATCAGGCTGTCGGAGTTGTTGTACACCTCAAAGTACAATGATCCTTCCGTCGGACCTGAGACCTCCCAACCCAGCGGAACGCCGGGCCAGATTTCGCTGATGACGAGCGATCCCGGTCGGTCCGCGAGCAAGAGAAGTTCCACGTGAAGCCCCCCCCCGAAGCGCACAGTACGGCCATCCCCAAAAGCGCGTATTGCGCCGCCAACCCTATTCGCCTCAGATGCCGTGAGCGTCCGACCCGCAAACACCCGATAAAGACCGTCAACGAGTCCGTCGAACACGACTGTGCCGTCCGAATCCGTGAGCGCGGTAATCCACTCAGCCGTGCCATGCTTGAGCAGGAACACCTCGGCACCCGGCGCACCATCTTGCCAACCAAGTGAATCCGCGAGCGCCGAATCAACGGGATCGACCTTCACGGTGACGGTCATACCGCCGCGCTCGACATGAATGTCCGCCTCACCGGGCTCGTTGAAAGCGATGTCGCCGGGGCTGCAGGCGCTGAATGTGAGCGCCACCGTCACGGCTACTGCAGTGCTCGAGGCAGCCGGCGTTTGGCGCCGGCACCGTATCGGTCGATTTCCTCTCACCAGCTCACGCGGCCCCATCATGGCTCGGGTACAGGTCCATTCAGCAAGTACACGGGTGCCTCTCTATCTCCTTCCCAAAGCCACACCCATGGCCAAGCGCCATCCTGTACGTTCTCCATCCGGTCGGTCGAAGATGGACCCGGCGCCGCGCTGAGCCGGGGTTACCGTCGCGTGACGAGCCTGAATCCAGAATGCAGTCGCGGGTCGCGCCTGCCACAGGAACGTCAGAGCACCGGCCTTGCCGCGCGCTTCAGATGCCTCCAACGCAAGCTCGGGTGCGATCCAATTCCCGTACGCGGCGCCCATCTGTGTCTTGAGCGGAATCGAGCCTGCCGGGTTGTGCTCGGCAAGAATTCCGGCCGCAGACAATGCCACACTCCCGCCGAGCCAACGGGCCACCTCGAACGCGGCAACGGGCCGCCAAATGCGTAGGTCGGTGTACACCTCCGCGAGGCCATCGGTTCGGCGCCGTTCGTCACGAGTGACGCCGACCTCAGCCGAAAACTCCCAGGACGTTCCGGGCAGCAGCTGCACCTCACCTACGATCGAGAATCGGCTCTCGTCGGCAATGAACGGCACGCCCTCCAACTCGTAATGCCGCGCTTCACCGGAAAGCGTCGTGTAACAAGCGTGGGCAGTTGCAAGGAGCCGGTCGTTGCTCAAATGCGTCTGGACCGCCGCACCGCCTGTCCAGCCGTCGGCGTCCCAGCGGTCGGCGTTTTCGTCACCGTACGTAGTGTTGAAGTTAAACGCCGCGTTCTGTTCGCGTTGGGTGAACAAGGTCCACGAGATGCCGCTTGTCTCACCGCCCAGCGCGACTCCGTGCGCCCACGCGTTGCGTTCGAACCGTTGGGAGAACCACGTTGCCGTGAGATCGGTCCGCACCGGTTCGTCATATCCCGACAGCTGGTACACCCTCGAGGCCGCCGCCACTGAGTAGATGCGAAGGGCTTCGGCTGACTGCTGCCACCGAGTAAACACGCCTATTCCCAGTTTGCCGGACAGCACCTCGTAGTTGAGCCCGGCAGTTATGCCCGGCGCGGCAACCGTGTGGATTCGCGGCACCGCGGACGCGACCGTGCGGACCTCGCGGGATCTGTACCCCAACCCGATTCCGAATCCCACTCGCCCCATCTTCCAGCCACCGGCGCCCTCCAAAACGACGATCGTTCCGGAAGTCGCGTGGCCGAGCGTGTCCAGTATCGCGTAAGGTTCGGTGGAATACGGGCGCAAGACGTTGGAGAACACTCCGTCGTCGAATTGCGCTCGATCCACCGCGATGCGACCGATTCCCGCACCGCGCTCGCCCAACCGGCCCCAAGCGCTCCCCGAGCCGATGACGTTCGAAATCTTGCCGGGATCGAGGGGCCGTCGGAAAGCTCCCGACCGGTCGTCCTTGGCCACGGAAAACTCCGCACGTTCATCGGCCACCTCCCAAGCCAAAGCTCCCGGGGTGCCGACCGTCCACAGCAATCCTACTCGGGGCGCCGGACTCAACAGCAGTGACGAAATGCTCAGCACATTCGATAGCGGTTGGCGAGCCAAATCCGCGATCGGCGCCGTTGGGCTCCACGCGCCCGCCCAGGAGGGCCGGCCGCCTTCTTGAGTCACATCGATTTGCGCGCTGGCGGTTGCCGGCACCAGTCCGAATATCGCAACCAGCAGCACAACCGATGCCAGCCGCCTTCTCCGCAACCGCGAGCGCCGCCTGATGAAGGGCATCAGTAGTATCACGGCAGCAGCGCCCGAGCGGGCATCGCTACCTCCAATCCGACGCGGACGGCACGATAAGGCCTAGAGCCGATGCCCCGCCGATCCAGGAGATTGAATGCCCAGAAGTTGAGCCGGCCGTCGAGGGGCAACGTCTTGCTAACCTGTACGCTCAGCAGCCAGTCAGCCGGCGTCGACACCGGTTCATCCAGCGTACCCGTGCGCGGCTGCCTGAGATCGCGGTACTCGAAGGCGCCCCGCTCGGTCTCCGGCACCGGTACCAGCCGCGCGTCGCGTGTGAGATACCCCAGATAAGCCAGCGTGTCCGTGCCCGCGATATCCTCGAACATCTCCCTGACATTGTGCTGAACCGTCGCGGTGAGCAGGAGGCCGGCGTGCGCCTGGTGATGAATGACCCTGTAGGTGAGGAGTACCCGCTCCCCAACCTCCGTTGCGCCCTCCCAGTACGGAATGCGTTGATTGTGCTCCAGCAACTGAAAGTCGCTGAACGAGGCCGCGTTGCCGAAGTACAGCGCGTCGGTCTTCTGATCGGTTTTGACCCAGGCGCCGGTTACCTGCAGTCGCGTGCGAATCGGACGCCATTCGGGGAACGACGCGATAAGCTCGAAGCCCCTGTTCTTCTGCGTCAACACGTTGTCGGGTCGATAGATCAACACGGGCACCGTGTCTGCCCGCTCCGCGGGTTCGATTATGTCCGGCTTGATACCGTTACCGATGACCGAGTCGGTGAGCGCAAAATGCTCCCTGACCAGCAAGGTCGGCACGAAGTTGAACCCCACGCCGCCGTCGATGCGGTCCCTGAAGGCCACCAGCGACACCACGCTCCGCCCCACGGTCAGCTCGACTCCCGCCTCCGACTTGGTCGCTCGCGAGTATGCCAGGTCGGAGTTCGTGGGATCTCTGATGAACGTGCTCAGCACCGCCAGGCGTTCGGCGGGATCGTCCGTGTAGTAGTTCACATTCACCACGTCGTAGTACTGGGGCGCCGGATACATCGACGCCATCGAAGGGGTTTTGGCGGTGCGGCCCCAACCACCCTTCAGACGCAGCCAAGCCAGAGGATCGACCGAGAAACTGAACCTTGGCTGTACGAAGACGTCACGCACGCCGGCGGACCAAAACGAACCAGCATGCAGTAGATCGACCCTGACCCCGGCCTGCGTCTGCACGAGCATCCCCCAGAGAGTGAGACGAGCGTGGTCGTCCGCATAAAACGAACTGGTGGCCAAACCGGGCACGTCGTCGTTGCTGCGCGGCCGGTCAAACCCGTTCACACTGTTGAACGTCACCTGGGGTGGGTACTCGATGTCGAACTGCGTGCCGGGACCTGTGTTCCACTCACTGCGGAGCTCCAATCCCGTCCTCATTTCGTGCGACATTCCCAGCAGCGCCCGGTCATGTTTGAGTTCCAGCCGACCGTAACCGCTGCCGGGGTTGCCGTCTACATCCACCCGGGCCGTGTACGAACCCATGACGAACCGACCCTCCTGCCGCCCCTCCGTCACGCGGTTGGTGAGCGGCAGCGCGCCGCGACCCTTGGGGCTCTCCGAAAAGGTCCTCTGCTGCACCATCGTGAGGGCGCCGGTGAACGACATTCGTGTGGCGTGACCGAGGCGCAACCGAGCGCGTTCGACCACTCTGAGTCCGCGATCCCGGCTCTGAGAGAAGCTCCCCTCGCTTCCCGTGTTGGGGTTCTCCGGGCGGTCGTCGAACAGCTGGTAGAAATCGACTCCGGTCTCGAACTGCAGGTTGCCGCTCACCTCCGCTCGATGTTTGAGCTGGGCGGCGAGGCGATAGGCGCGGTTATCGGAGAAACCGGGCTCGCTCCGGGTGTCCGCAAAGTCGAATGTGAGGGTGCCGGTGTGCTTACTCCCGAACGTGCGTCCTCCTACGAAACTCAATTCGTTGGTCCGAACGTCCAGTTGGCCCCTGACTTCCGGGTCCACTTCCCCGGCGCGTGTCTCCACTATGATCGCCCCTTGCGTCAGATCTCCCCAGCGCGCAGACGGGACTCCGCGGATGACCTCAACACGTTCCAACGTGCTCGCGGGGATGCGACGCAAGTCTATGCCGCCGGCGGCAGAAGTCGTGAACGACAACTCACCTGTAGGCCCCAGCGATTGCAGGTTGGCATTGTTGGAGACCGGGACGTCATCGAGGATTATCAGGGTGCCGAACGCGGCCAGGTCCTGGCTGCTCGTTCCGCCGCCGAGCCCGAAACGGTCCAGGCTGCTACCGGACGTTGCAGCCGCCCTGAGCGGAATCTGTTGTGTGTTGTCGAGACCCGGCGGCTGTAGCTCCACGCCCGGCACCAACTCCAGCACGCCCGCCAAACTGGTGGCGGTCTGGTGGCGGATGGCCTCTATCTCGATCACAGTCGCCGTCGCGAGTTCGCCCTGAGCGCGGCTCACCGCGTCGCCCGTGACCGTGATGCCTTCGACCAGCAAGGCGCTGGCGGCTATTGAGATGTCCTGTGTGACGGTTCCCGAACGAGGCACGGTCACCGGAACCCGGTTCATGGCATATCCGATGCGCCGAGTTCTGAGGGTCTGCGGGCCAGGCGGTACACGCACGAGCCAGTAGCGCCCTTCGGCATCGGTGACCGACCTGATCTCGGTTCCCTCTACCGACACCTCCACGTTTGCCACCGTGAGCTGAGTCTGCACGTCCACGACTCTGCCTGTCACCACCGCGGTCGTGTCCTGCCGCAGAGGCTGAACGGCCACCGCCTCGACCTCCAGCGTCGCCGAAACCCTGAGCCCCTGTGCCGCGCTCACTTCCACTTCGAGAAACCGTGGCTCGTAGCCGGTTCTAGTGATCACTATGCGGTAGCGACCCGGCGCAATACCGGTGAACCGGTAGCGGCCGTCATCACCTGTGCGGCGGGATAGGCCGGAATCGCGAGGGCCGTCGCCCGAGGTGGTGCTTGTGGCCGCCCGCTCAAGACGGACAGGAACGAGCGTGACCAGCGCCTGGCCGAGCGGAGCGTCGCGATCCGCCGTCAGAACGCTCCCGGAGATGATGCCATGAGGTGCGGCTACATCCGTTCGGACCTGCGCGACACTCACGCCGGGAACGGTTTGCGCCAACAACACCACAACAGCCATGACGCCGCGTGCTTTCACGAAGGGAGAGTCTCCGTTTGGCGGTTCAAGAATGCTCGATTACTTGTATAACGCACGAGAAGCAAATGTTATAGCACGCGTAAACGTGTCAATGGATTGTAGCGCAGTTCAGCCTCGATTCTCGAAGCCCGTGCTAAAGATCTCTTGACTCAGGCGTTGTACTAGTTAGAACAGGAAGAGTGACGGGTTTCACCCGAGAGGAGTATTCGCTGGGATGAACGCAGACGAACTGTTCTGCAAACATCAGCCTGCGCTGCTCAGATACCTGACGCGCTACACCGGTGACCCCGAGGTCGCCGCCGACGCGACGCAGCACGCGTACCTCAAGTTGGTGGAATCGCCACCGCGTGAGGACGACAACCTGCGCGCGTGGCTATTCACCGTAGCGACCAACGTCGTGCACGACGGATGGCGGCACGATGGACGGGCACAGCGACTGCTTCAATCGGCGGAGTCGCTGCTCGAGCCCCAAGATCTTCCGGATCCCCAGGCAAGCGCCGAGTACACGGAGCGGCTCGAATTTGCGCGGAAGCTGCTCATGAGAGTCTCGGACAAAGAGCGCACCATCCTGCTCATGTGGGTCGAGGGATTCGCCCACAAGGAAATCGCCGAGGTCGTGGGCACGACCACCAGAACAATCGGGCCCACAATCGCCCGGGCGCTCAAGAAGATGTCAAAGCAGATAGACGAGTTTTTGCGGGAGGACCTCTGATGATTCTATCAACGACCCAAGACGACCGGCACGTGGATGACGGTGATCTCATCAGACTACGTGACGGCGAGTGCCCGCTCTCGGAGGAACGCATGCTCCGGGATCATCTCGCGAATTGCGATACGTGCCGGGAGAACTTGGAGCGAATCGAGCAGCTCGCCGACGGGTTTTTCGCTGCTATGGAGAGGGTCCAGCCTTCATCGGCTACACAACCTTCGCCGAACAAAGCTCCGAATGTCGCGACAATTGGTGCACGAAAGGCGCAACAGAAGCACTGGCACAGCCGCCGCCCAGTGCGCGTTGCGGCCGCGATCGCCGCGGTGCTGGCGCTCACGCTAACCACCGCCCCCGCTCGAGCCCTGGTGGCCGCAGGATGGAGCACCGTAAAGACACTGTTCGTGGGCGCACCTCCCGCATCGGATGAGCCCCAGCAGGCCACGTCGCTGGTGTCATTCGTGCCGCAGGGAGATGCGTTTCTCATCGATTTCTTGCACACGCAATCGCGCGGCACGCTGTCGGTAGTGGTAGATACGGTCAACACTGCGTCCGCCCGGGTGATGGGCGGCGACGGCCAGGACGAAATCATCGTGCTCCAGGCCGGCCTCCGCGTCCGCAACAGAACGACATCGGCTGCGAGCTACGAGTTGCGCCTACCGCGTTCGCTCCAAGACATCGAGGTACGCATCGCGGGGAGAACGGTGGCAACTTTTTCCACTGCGGGCATGACCCAGGCGGCAAGATGGGAGGTGGATTTGACCGGGAGGCGGGAAGGATAAACAGCAACGAACGCCTACCACGAGACCTTCAGGCGCCATTCAACCCGCCATCTCGACCTGCCGTTCATGACAAGAACACAGCTAACGGCGGGCGCTAGCGCGCGCTTCCTGGTCGTGTACTTTGCCACGGAATGTTCAAGCGGCTGCGGCCGCACAGCTCGAGCTTGGCTGAGGTAATGGGCCGACTGCGTTTCGTGACGTGTACCAAGGTGCTTCATCGGAAGTTAAAAGCCGATTAAGGTTGGGGCAGTCTCCAACGCGGGGTTGGCGAACGGCCCGGCGGCCAAGGTCGGTCCGTTCACAGATGGTTTGCAGTAGTACGCTGCGAAACAGGGGCGTGAAGCCAGAGTCGTTTGAAGACGTACCGCCTAAGCTCAGCCTCCGAAACCATATCGTAATCCGATACGTAGTACGGAACACGATACGTCACGATTTCAATCGGTTTGGAGGCTGGATGCCCAAGACTCCCGCTCGCATCAAAGCGCAACTACCGCTGCGCCCCGCCGTGTTTCACATCCTCGTGGTGCTGGCCGAAGGAGAGCGTCACGGGTACGCGATCAAGCAGGAAGTGGAAAAGCGCACTGACGGCGTCGTGAAGATGGGACCTGGCACACTGTACGAATCGATCCAGCGGATGTTGGACAAGGGTTTGCTCGAAGAATCGGCGCATCGCCCCGAGCCCGAGAAGGACCAGGCGCAAAGGCGTTACTACCGGCTTTCGAAATTCGGCCGCGCGGTCCTGGAAGCCGAAGTGACGCGACTGGGCGTTTTGGTCGAGAACGCTCGGGAATCCCTCCTCGGCGCCAGGACGGCCTAATGCGGCGACGGACGTTCCCGTCCCAGGGCCTCGGAATCACCGTCTACCGAATCCTCTTGTTGCTGTATCCGAGACGGTTCCGACGAACGTACAAGGGCCAACTACTCGATGCTTACCTGACTCAAAGAATCGAACCGGGTTACGACGCGGGTACTTGGGGCAAGCTGCGATTCTACCACGACATTCTCGTCGACACCATGGGTTCTGCGGCACGGCTACGATGGGAAGATTTGGTGCGCCGGCGAAACAAACCATCGAGAAATCTCTCCGGCGGTCCATCACAACCAGGGCAGAGGGCTGAAGGAATGATTGATTCATTCGTGAATGATATTCGTGACGCGGTCCGTTCGATGCGGCGGAGCCCGGGGTTTTCCGTTCTCGTGATCCTCATCCTCGCGGTTGGGATCGGTGCCAACGTCGCGATGTTCAGCGTCACCAACGCCGCGCTGCTCAAGGCACTCCCGTTTCCTGAACCGGACAGGCTCGTTTCAGGGCGGGCGACATGGGACGGCCGGATCGGGCCATCGGTGTCCATCCCCGACTACCGCGACTACCGCGACCGCAACGACGTGTTCGAATCGCTCGCGCTCATGAGAGGTGGCACGGACGGACACACCATTCTGGGAGGTGACACTCCCGAGCGAGCGACGGGGCACAGGGTTTCGGTGAACTTCTTCGAGACGCTCGGAGTGATGCCGCAGCTGGGGCGCGTATTTACCGCGGATGAAGGTGAAGAGGGCTCACCTGTGGTGATCGTGTTGAGCCACGGGTACTGGCAACGTCGGTTCGGCGGAGCCCCGGATGTCATAGGGTCCAGCCTGCCGGTAGACGGATACCCATGTACGATCGTCGGTGTCATGCCGCCCGGCTTTCGGATGCTTTTCGACGTCGATTTCTGGCGGCCGAATCAATGGCGCGGCTCACGCGGCTCGCACAGTTGGATCATCGTCGGGAGGATGAAGGCCGGAGTGACCGTAGAGCAGGCACAGAACCAGGCGGACGTGATTTCCCTACAGCTCCAGGAGGCGTACCCGGAGACGAACGAAACAAAAGCTCTGTTGATCACAGATCTGCAAGACTCCCTGTCCGAGAGCTATCAGACCGGCGTAGTCTTGCTTTTGGGAAGTATAGGGCTGGTGCTCCTGATCGCTTGCGGGAACATCGCGAGTCTCCTATTGGCTCGGGGTTCCACCAGAGCGACGGAGCTTTCCGTCCGGGCGGCGCTTGGAGCTTCTGGTAAGCGGATCGCTCGTCAGTTGTTCGTCGAGAGCTTGTCTCTCGCCTTGGTGGCGTGCGTCTTGGGTGTATTGCTCGCCGTCTGGTTACAGGGAATGATCCTCGGACTGCTGCCTTTGGACAACCTCGGGATCGAGCGGCTCGGCGTTTCGGCGCCTATGCTGTTGTTTGCGCTGCTCGTATCAGTCGGAACGGCGATTCTCAGCGGCGGATTCCCAGCGTTCTCGGGATCGCGCGCCAATCCGGCTTTGCAACTCAACGGTGCATTGAGGATCTCAGCGGGCAGCGGTTCCACACGACTGAGGAGCGGGTTGGTGATCACCCAGGTCGCGCTGTCGGCGCTTCTCTTGATCGGGGCTGGGCTGCTGCTGCGGAGCTTTGCCGGACTCGCCAATGTGGACGTCGGCTTTGACACCGACAACCTGCTCACGGCAGAGGTTCGGTTGCCGGACAATGACTACCCGGACGCGGCGTCGCGTGCTCAGTTCTTCTCCGGGTTATTGGAAGACATCCGGGCAATTCCCGGAGTCAGCGCTGCCGGCGCCATAAACAAACTCCCGATCCACTCTCCCTGGATGAACTGGGGCGTGTGGAA
>Ga0180435_10007941_pt1 | contig 10037 bp, 4 predicted proteins | sample SS_ome_3_FD_132467 | JGI IMG/M metagenome (GOLD analysis project Ga0180435, IMG submission 132467) | Hypersaline lake sediment archaeal communities from the Salton Sea, California, USA - SS_3_S_1 metaG | ecosystem: Environmental > Aquatic > Non-marine Saline and Alkaline > Hypersaline > Sediment... | reverse complement strand
TTATGGTCGAGGGGGTCCCCTTACGGTTACCGATATCAACCTGCTCGCCGGAAGAGTCGATCCTTCCCTTGTTTCAATACCGATCTACCCGCAGGCCTCCCTGGCCGCTGCCAGGGAGATGACTGAAGAGATCACCAGCTCGAAGGGACTCAGTTTTTCTATCGATCAGCTTATTGAAGGGCTGTTGAAAATCGCGGATGAGATTATGGCCGGGGCGATCAAAAAGATTTCCACCGGAAAGGGTTTCAGCCCGGCTGAATATGCAATGGTCGCTTTCGGGGGAGCCGGCGGAATGCATGCCTGTGGTGTGGCCGGGATTCTAGGTATCTCGACCATCATAAGCCCTCCCCGAGCCGGGCTGTTGAGTGCGGAAGGCATCCGGAATGCCCAACCCGAATATATGGGACATCTCGAGGTGCTCAAGAACCTGGATACCATAGAGGGAAGTCTGCCTGAAATGTTTGCCGGTCTCGAAGCTGAAAGCCGCCGCTGCCTGGCTGGGGAGGGAGTCCCTGCTGAAGAGATTGAATGCGCCTGGAAGCGGGTTTATATCAGGTTTCTGGGCCAGGAGTCTTCGCTCTACGTAGACTTTCACGACGGGAAGACCCTGGCAGAGGATTTCCGGCGCGAATATGAGAGGGTTTTCGGGCATTGGAACGAAACTGGGATCCCGGAGATTGAATCGATGAGAGTTTTGGTCAGGGGAAAGGGTTCGGCGGGCAGGGTTCCGGAAGCGGTTCCGGGGGAAGCTTGTCACCCTTCACCTGACTATTTTATTGAACCACTGGACGGATGCAGCAGTAAGAGGGTTCCGGTAAATTCGCGGGATGCGCTGGTCCCGGGAGTTGTGCTGGAGGGGCCTTGCCTGGTACCCGGCAGAAACAGCACTCTCTATGTGGACCGGGGGTGGTCAGCCCGGGTTGATGAACGGTTCAATATTATCCTCACCCGCCGGACCTCGGGAAAGAAGTTGAAAAGCAACCATGACGAGGATGCCGTTGGACTGGAGCTTTTCAGCCGGCGTTTTATGAACATTGCCGAGAATATGGGGGCCATGCTTAAAAGGTGCGCGTATTCAGTCAACGTCAAGGAGAGGCTGGATTTTTCCTGCGCCCTGATTGACCCGAATGGACACCTGGTCGCTAATGCCCCGCATATACCTGTGCACCTGGGAAGCCTCGGCATCTGCGTCCGGAAAGTACGGGAAGAGATTGATTTTTTACCGGGTGACGTGGTTGTTACCAACCACCCGGCTTTCGGGGGGTCCCATCTTCCGGATGTAACTGTGATCAGTCCGGTTTTTGACAGCCGCGAAACCCTGCTGGGGTTTGTGGTGAATCGGGCTCATCATGCGGAAATAGGAGGAATTACCCCGGGATCGATGCCCCCCGAAGCTGTCAACCTGGCCCAAGAAGGGGTGTTGCTTGCCCCGTTCAAGCTCATATCCAACGGTGAGGCTGACTGGGAAAGGCTGGAAAGGATGCTTGGCAAGATTCCCTATCCAAGCCGCTCTCCGGAAGTTAACCTGACCGATGTCAATGCCGCGATCGCCGCCAATCGTCAGGGTGTCCGGGATCTGTCCCTGCTTGCCGAGCAGGAAGGTTCTGAAAAAGTACGATCCTACATGGCAGGGCTTCGCGCCTATACCAGGAAACGTTTGGAGAGGCAGCTGGGGAAAATCACTCCGGGTGAATACGCAGCCGAGGAGTTCCTGGACGATGGGTGGCCGCTTCGGGTTCGGCTGAAAAAGACCGGCGACAGGTTTGTTTTTGATTTCCGAGATTCGGGCCCGGTCCACCCGCAGAATCTGAACGGCACCCGGGCCATTGTCGAATCGGTGGTCATGTATGTTCTCAGGTTGATGCTGGATGAGGACCTGCCCCTTAATGACGGGCTGATGGAGCCGATTGATATCCTTCTCTCGGAAGGGATACTTTCACCTGATTTCAGCCGGGCTGCCGAAGACTGTCCGGCGATCAACGGGGGCAATGTTGAGTTGAGCCAGAGGTTGACCGATACCCTGATCAAGGCGTTGCGTCTGATGGCTTGCAGCCAGGGGACCATGAACAATCTGGTTTTCGGAAACCTGGAATTCAGCTATTACGAAACCATCTGCGGAGGTTGCGGTGCCGGAGAAGGCTTCGATGGAGCCGACGCCGTCCATCACCACATGACCAACACCAGGATCACCGATCCCGAGATCCTGGAATTTCGTTTTCCGGTTCGTCTGAGGAGGTTCCAGGTCAGGAAAGGTTCAGGCGGAGCCGGAAGGTTCAGGGGAGGCGATGGAGTCATCAGGGAACTGGAGTTCCTGGAGCCGGTAACCCTGTCAATGCTATCCCAGCACCGTGTCGAGAAGCCTTTTGGAATGAACGGGGGAGGCCCTGGAAAACCTGGCAGGCAGTACAGGATTCAGCAAGACGGCACCATCAACGAATTGCCGGGATCCGGTACCTTCAGTTTCGCGGCCGGAGAGCGGATTGTTATCGAAACCCCGGGGGGCGGGGGTTGGGGAAGTGACAGCTCACCCGATCATCTCCAGCAATCCGATTATTCCCGCATATGACACGGCAATGGAAAAGAGAAGGGCGGCGGTCAGGCCCGCATTCAACATCCACCCGGCGGCATTTTCCCCAAGCAGGTCTTTTCTGTTGATAAGCAGGATTATTCCCAGTACAACCAGGGGCAGGACGAAGACATTGGCCACCTGGGTGGTTACCTGGGCGGCTATCGGATTGGCTCCGGTGATGGGTACGACGAGACCAACCAGGCAGGCCGCGGCAGTCAGGATTCGAAAGGTTCCGGACCTGGTGTCCATTCGACCCTGTTGGTAGTCTCCGACAAGCAGGGGCAGGACCATGAGAATGGGAAAGACCGATGAGAGGCCGGCGCTCATGGCTCCCACCATGAACAGGGCGACGGCGAATTTCCCCGCTATCGGTTCCAGGGCGTAGACCATGTCCAGCACCTGGGTAACACTACGCCCTTCATGAAACAGGGCTCCGGTAGCTGCAGCCATGATCGAAGCGCTGATGATAAACATCAGAATGGCCGACACCAGTGCGTCTCGGGACTGGATCTTCAGGTTGCTTTTTCCCCATCCTTTTTCCTTGACGATGAGGGGCCGAACCATGAATGTCGGGGCTGCCATGGTGGTTCCGACAAAGGCGGCAACCATCAAATGTCCCCCGATCGGGATCGAGGGAATCAGGCCCGCGGTGATTTCCGATGGCTCCGGCAGCACAATAAACATTGAGACAAGAAACGATCCGGCCATTATCGAAACGAAGAGAATGAGGATCTTTTCAAAGAAGGAGTACCGGCCTACCAGGAGCAGGGAGTAGAGAATCATGATCAGGACGATGGCAATTCCCAGAACAATTCCGTATTCCTTTCCGGCCAGGGAGGGGATGAACAATCTGCAGGTCTCAAACAGGGCACTGCTGGTAAGTCCAAGAATCCCCGACAGGCAGCTCCACTGGCCGGCAACGACTCCGCAAATGACCAGGATGGCCAGGAGTTTTCCGTTTTTCAACTGGGTTTTGAACGCGTTAACAGCGGTATGTCCGGTTACCGCCGCAAAACGGCCGAAGGCCTCCATCAGCATCCAGGAAAAAAAGACGCTCAGGGCCAGTACCCAGATGAGTTGCATGCCGTATTGACTTCCGGCCTTGATCATCGCCGTGACGCTTCCGGTGCCGATGGTGTAGCCGAGGCAGAAGATGCCGGGCCCGATGGAGAGCAGGAGTTTCCCAATTTTCGAGAAGACCGGCGAAGGATTTTCTTGATTCATTGCGCTAACCGGAGATGTCGTTCCAGCTAGGATAAATCATTCCGAGGGTAAAACATACTGTAACCGGGAAAGTCCTTGCGGGCTTTCCCGGAGTATTTTTTACTGGGCAGTATATCCGCCGTCGATAACCAGTTCGCTGCCGGTGACGAATTTGGCTTCATCGGATGCGAGATAGACGACGCCCCAGGCAATATCGTCGGGTTCGCCTACATGTCCGACAGGATGACGGCTGTCCAGTCCTGCCCGGAATTCCTCGAGCGGTATTTCGGATCTTTCTCCCAGTTCCTCTACCAGAGGTGTCCAGACAAATGCAGGATGGACGGAGTTGACGCGGATGCCGTCTTTGGCGTAAGTGAGGGCGTCGTTTTTAGTCATCAGCCTTACCGCGCCTTTAGATGCGTGATAGGGGGGGATATCGCCGGCGCCAATCAGGCCGTAAATCGAGGATAAATTGATGATGCTGCCTTTTCCAGCTTTCCGCATCGTGGGTACGGCATGCTTGGTACAGAGGAAGACCCCAGTGACGTTGACATCCATAACCTTCCGCCATTCTTCTACCTCGATTTCATGAGGAGGTTTGTCCACGCCGGAAATACCCGCATTATTTACGAGAACATCAAGAGATCCAAAAGTATCGACAGCCTCTTCAAAGACTTCCCTGACGTTTTTTTCGTCTGAGGTATCCAGGTGCCAATATTTTGCCGAACCATTCGCTTCTCCAATTTTGTCGGCCAGTTTCCGGCCTTCATGATCCTGAATATCGGTAACGGCAACATTGGCGCCTTCTTCGGCTATGCGGGTCGCACAGGCTTTTCCTATACCTGCAGCGGCTCCAGTTACGATTACATTTTTTCCTTTTAATCTATTCATTATTTTTCCTTTCTTTTAAGCCCTCTTTTAAATTATAAAAATCGATGGAAAAAATAGGGAATTCTCTTAGCTGTTTACAAAGAATCATTAGTAATGAAGCAATAATTTTTGCTACTTCTATTGTACATAAATTTTCATCCTATTCAAGCAATGCCCGAAACAAATATAAATTTAATAATAGTTTCATGAATTAGTGGTTACGAAGAAGAAGCTACTAACAATCTAGACAATATTGTAGTTAAATGCATTTATTGATGTCCAAAACAGTATTGAAATGGGACAGGCGCAATTTTTTATGATTTTTAATCACATATATTGATCGTCAGGGATTTTCAGCTGTTTTCCGGTGCTTTCGGCGACCGGGCAACAGAATTGCCTTAAGAGATGGTGGGTGCTGATAAAAGGGGGCGTATGACTGCGATTGCTGAAGAAAAATGATCAAATATTAATTCAGTTGGCGGAAGTATTGATTATGCTATCATATGAAATGGATTTCTTTATGAACCGGGGCGATTCTACTTCATACAAGAATAAAATGGAATATCGAAGGTTTGGAAAAACAGATAAGGGAATAAGTGTAATAACGCTTGGCGGAATGCGTTTTGAACATGGATGGGATCAACCCAGAGACCATATTCCTGAAAAAACTTTGGAGCATTGCAGAGTAACGACCGAAAAAGCCTTGGCTCACGGGATCAATCATATCGAAACGGCCTGGGGCTATATCAAAAGCGAATATGCATTGGGCATTGTGCTGAATGACTTGCTGAAAACCAGCAGGGAATCGTATTACCTGATGACCAAGGGAAGCCCGAAAACAGCGGAAGAAGCGAGGGAAATGGTCAGCAAGCAGCTCAAGGCCCTGAAGACGGATACCATCGACTTTTACGGGTGGCATGGGATAAATACCCGGGAGATCCTCGAGAGTGCCTGTTCGGCGGAAGGGCCGGTGCGGGAGTTACTGAAAATGAAGAATGAGGGGATAATAGGCCATGTGGGCTTCAGTACCCATGCCCCTCTGGATGTGATCATCAGGGCTATTGAAACCGATTTGTTCGAGTTTGTTAACCTCCACTATTACTACTTTTTCCAGCGAAACAAAGGCGCAATCGACCTGGCGGAATCAAAAGATATGGGAGTGTTCATTATTTCGCCCAATGATAAGGGAGGCCAGTTGTTCAATCCGCCGCAAAAATTGCAGGAGCTGACCCGACCGGCGAGTCCCCTGGCATGGAACGCCAGGTTCTGCCTGGCCAATCCGGCTATCCATACCCTTTCTTTCGGGATGCCGATTACCGAGATCAGTAATCAGCTGGAAGGGATTTTCCCGATATCGGTGCCGCTTTCGCCTTCCGATACAAGAATCAAATTGGCACTCGACAATCAGGTTCTTCTGGATGAGTATGCCGATTTTGACGGTTACTGCATGGCAAACGACCCCTCGAACATCAATATACCCGAGGTATTACGTTTACGAAAAATGCTCAAGTGCTACGGAATGGAATCATTTGGCAAATACAGATACAACATGTTCAAGGAAGACGACCATTGGCTCCGGGGGGCATTCCCCACTGAACCAAAACTGGCGAAAATCGATATGAGTAAATGCCCGGAAGGGGTTCCGGTTAAAGATTTGTTGCGGGAGACCCACGCCGCTTTATTCAATCCGGAAAACAGGACGGATGAAGCCTGACGCGCAATGATTCCATCAGGCGGGGTATGACATGGAAAAAAGCACTCAGATTCTGATCGTGATGGTGGCTTATATGTCCCTGCTGGTCATCTGGGGCATCTACCAGGGGAGGAAAGTCAAGACCAGCAGCGACTATGCCATAGCGGGCAGAAGTTTACCCGGATGGATGGCCGCTCTTTCCGAGAGAGCTACCGGGGAGTCTTCCTGGGCCCTGCTTGGGTTTCCGGGCCTGGCTTACGCTGCCGGACTGACCGGGATATGGACCGCTGTTGGTTGCGTGGCCGGGATAGTAACGGTTTGGGGCGCACTGGCCTGGCGATTGCGTGACGAGGCTGAAAAGTATGAGGTAACCACATTCACGGATTATCTGGCCAAGCGGCACGGGGAAGTGGGCAGGTTGATCAGGGTGGTGTCCAGTTTGACCATCGTCTTTTTCTTCTTCTTTTATGTCGGGGCCCAGTTTCTCGGGGGCGGCAAAACCCTGCAGACCCTTTTTTCCATTGATGTCGAAATCGGAATGCTGATAACCGCGGCAATCATCGTTCCCTACACGGTTTATGGCGGATTCAGGAGCGTTGTCTATACAGATGTAATTCAGGCGATTGTGATGATCACAACATTGGTAGTAGGCCCGATTGTCGGGATCTTCTACATAGCCAATCACGCCGGAGTTTATGCTCCTTCGATTTCTGAGGCCCTGGCCAAGGCGGGACCTTCCTACGATTCGCTGACCGGAGCCGTTACTGGATTCACCCTGGGGGCGCTCATAATGGGAGGACTTTCATGGTTCTTCGGTTATCTTGGCGGACAGCCTCAGCTGACCATGCGGTTTATGGCCATTCGAGATCCGGAACAAGCCAGGAAAGCCAGGAATATCGGCATACTATGGACAGTCTTTGCCTATGCCGGTGCCCTGTCGATTGGATGGATCGGCCTGGCCATATTCGGACCCGACGGATTGGCGGACCAGGAACTGGTGATGCCCAGCGTCATTCTGGAGATATTCCCTCCGGCCGTAGCCGCCGTGCTGATTACCGGCGCGATTGCGGCGATGATCTCCACTGCCGATTCACTGTTGATCCTTTCGGCGACGGAACTGTCTGAAAACCTCTTGCGGAAGAAAGGGTCGGTGCAGGACAGCGTCAGGCAATTGCTGCAATCCAGGATTGCCACTGCATTACTGGCCGCAGTCGCCCTAATCATGGCTTATCTCAGCCCTTCTGACCTGATCTACGACCTGGTGGGCTATGTCTGGGCCGGAATCGGAGGACCCTTTTCGATTGTGATCCTCTTTACTCTTTGCTGGAAAAAGTTTCACGGGAGAGCGGCCTTGTTGACCATTGTCACAGGGCTGGTTTTTACCATTGTCTGGGTCCAGACCGGGATGGAAGAGGTCATTACATCGAGGCTTACCAGTTTCGCCGCCTCGGCGGTTATTGCGACCCTCTCCACAATGCTCATACCCAAGGCCCGAAAAAATCGAACTTGACCATTCCTTTCAGGTATCATTCAGGGCTTAGTTATCCATCCCGCTCAGCCTAGTAAGGAGTCGTGCTCTGAACACTATAGAAAAGATTGTTGTCGGAATCGATCTGGGATCGCTCACCGCCAAAGTAGTTTTGTTGGACCAGGATAGAAATATCCTGGAGAGTGTCTACAAAAGGCATCTTGGCCATCCGGGTCAAGTCCTCTTGGCAATTCTCCACCGGATGTTCGAACGTTTCCCGATGGACAAAGTGACCGCTGTCGGGGTTACTGGTTCAGGCGGAAAAATGGTCGCTCCGGCCGTTGACGGTATTTTCATTAATGAAGTAATTGCCGAAAGCCTGGCAGTGAGCAGCCTGTATCCAGGGGTGAGATCGATTATCAACATCGGCGGCCAGGATTCGAAACTGATTGCTATTGAGACCAGGGACGAAGACGGAGGCTTCATTGTCAACAATTTTGCCATGAATACCCTTTGCGCGGCCGGGACGGGGGCCTTCCTGGATCAACAGGCGACGCGCCTGGGAGTTGATATTGAGACAGAATTTGGAGAACTGTCACTGCTTTCCGGGAACCCGCCCCGCATAGCGGGAAGATGTTCGGTTTTTGCCAAAAGCGACATGATTCATCTCCAGCAGAAGGGGGCCACGGTTAGCGACATCATCGCCGGCTTATGTTTTGCGGTGGCGAGGAATTTCAAGGCGACGATCGGGAAAAACGTTGATATTGCCAGGGACGTGGCATTTATCGGCGGGGTTGCCCGCAACAAGGGCATGGTCAGAGCCTTTGAGGAAGTGTTGGGTCTTGAGACCGAAGAACTTATCATTCCTGAACAGAACACCATTGTCGGGGCCATCGGAGCTGCGCTGAATGTCATTGACAGGGAGGGATCCTTCGTCGGGCTGGATCCGCTCCAGGAATATCTGAGTCAGGATGCTGCAGAAGAGCAAGGGTTCCCACCACTCGACATTCGTGAGGAACACCTGGTTGCCAACGGCAATGTCGGGCATTTGTCTGCCGGGAAAAATCCAGGCCAGGCTGTTCTGGGCATTGATGTCGGGTCAATCAGCACCAATCTGGTGCTGGTGGGCCTGGACCGGAAGATCGTTGCCAAGAAATACCTGAGAACCAGCAGCAGGCCGATTGAAGCGGTCAAAAGAGGCCTGAGGGAAATAGGCCTGGCCGCTGGAAACAGGTTCGACATTATTGGCGTCGGGACAACGGGTTCCGCAAGGTATCTGATCGGAGACTTCATCGGTGCGGACCTGGTCAAGGATGAAATAACAGCTCATGCCCGGGGCGCCCGGGAGATCGATCCTGAAGTTGACACAATTTTTGAAATCGGCGGACAGGATTCCAAATATATCAGCCTCGATAACGGCTTGATAATTGATTTTGAAATGAATAAGGTCTGTGCTGCCGGGACCGGATCTTTTCTTGAAGAACAGGCCGAGAGGCTCGAAATCAGCATCGAAAATGAGTTCAGTGACTTCGCAGTCTCCGCCCGTGATCCCGCCAGGTGCGGGGAACGGTGCACGGTCTTCATGGAGTCGGACCTGATTCACCATCAACAAAAAGGAAAGCCCAAGAAGGATATTGTTGCCGGATTGGCCTATTCGATTGTTTACAACTATCTCAACAAGGTAGTGGAGGGGCGGAGAATCGGCCGGAATATCTTTTTCCAGGGAGGCGTTGCCTTCAACAAGGCCGTTACCGCCGCATTTGAAACAGTTATGGGCAAAGAGGTTACCGTCCCTCCCCACCATGAGGTGATGGGGGCCTATGGCGCGGCACTCCTGGCTCTCGATGCCCAGGAAGATACTCCGACCAGCTTCAAAGGATTTAACGTATCGGAGCAGGAATACGAACTGGACAGTTTCGAATGCGAGAGATGCTCCAACCATTGCAAGATCAACCGGGTAATTATCGGCGGCGAAGCCACGTTCCATTACGGCAGCCGGTGCGATATTTACGACACCGGCAGGCAGAAAGCAACGAAAAAATCAGTTCCTGACTATTATGGATCGAGGGAGCGGCTTCTCCACGAAATTTATCCCCGGGAAATCGAACCGGGAAAAGGATCAGCCAGGATCGGGATACCTTTCTCAATGACGATCTACGAGGATTTCCCCTTCTGGAAAGCCTTTTTTACTGAGCTGGGTTGTGAAATAGAGTTGAGCTCCCCCACCAGATCAT
>Ga0180435_10007939_pt1 | contig 10039 bp, 6 predicted proteins | sample SS_ome_3_FD_132467 | JGI IMG/M metagenome (GOLD analysis project Ga0180435, IMG submission 132467) | Hypersaline lake sediment archaeal communities from the Salton Sea, California, USA - SS_3_S_1 metaG | ecosystem: Environmental > Aquatic > Non-marine Saline and Alkaline > Hypersaline > Sediment... | reverse complement strand
GCCAATCCCTTCACGCCTTATTTCACTGCGCTGCATTGTTCGATTTTAAGTGGCTTTTTATCCAACATCGCCCAGCGAAAGGAGAAAAATTTCTACCGGGCAGCCAAAGGACGCGAGGTCATGGTTTTTCCCGGATCAGGGCTCTTCAACCGGGCCGGTGAGTGGGTGGTTGCTGCTGAAATGGTCGAAACTTCCAGGCTGTTTGCCCGTACGGTGGCCCGCATCGATTGCCGTTGGCTTGAATCGTTGGGTAATAATCAGTGCAAATATACTTACCTGCATCCACACTGGGAAAGAAAGCGAGGTGAAGTCGTCGCGCTGGAGCAGGTCAGTCTCTTCGGGTTGGTCATTGTGGCGCAGCGGCCGGTGGCCTATGGTCGCATCGATCCGGAGGCGGCTGCCGCTATTTTTATCGCGTCGGCGCTCGTACAGGCTGATGTGCAAAAACCGCTCCCTTTTATGCGCTTCAATCAACGCTTGATCGATGATGTCCGGGCCATGGAAGACCGACTGAGGCGGCGTGATCTTTTAATCGACGAACAAACGCTGTTCAAATTTTATCACCAACGCCTGTCAGGTGTCTACAGCATCCCGACCCTGATCAAAACCATTAAAGCCAAGGGGCATGATCGCTTTTTACGGATTACCGCAAAGGACCTTTTGCGCAGGACACCGGACCACGACACCTTGGCCCTTTTCCCCGATCGCGTGGCCCTTGGTCCGCACGCCTTTGCCTGTGACTATCGCTTCGAACCGGGCCAGGACCACGACGGCCTGACAGTAAAAATTCCGCTGAACCAGACCGCTTCGGTCGATCCCGATGCCACCGACTGGCTGGTGCCCGGCTTGTATCGCGAAAAGATTACGGCCCTGATCAAAGGCCTGCCCAAAACCTTTCGCAAACATTTGGTTCCGGTTGCCCGAACGGTCGAACGCCTCGTGTCGGAACTGCCCTATGGTCAAGGCAATCTGTTGGCCGCGCTCAGTCGCTTTATGCGCGACCGGTTTGCCGTCGACATCCCTGTGAGCGACTGGCCGCTCGAGAAATTGCCCGACCATCTTAAGATGCGCCTGGCCTTTATCGACCATAAGGGCCGCGAGATCCGCTGGAGTCGCGAGAAAACCATTTTGCTTGGCGCTGCACCGGAAACCGATCTACCGGATGAAATGGAAAAGGCTGTCCGGGCGTGGGAGCGCAGCAACATCACCACCTGGGATTTTGAAGATCTGAAGACGACGGTTACCTTAAAGCGCCCGGACGGTACGCCCATGCTCTTTTACCCCGGCCTGGCGGCAAACGCCCAAGGCATTCACCTGCGCCTGTTTGGGAACGCGCCCGCAGCCCTGGCCTCGCACCTGCACGGTATCGTGGCCCTTTTCGAGCTTCGCCTGGCCAAGGATATCCGCTTTTTGAAGCGCAACCTGGCGCTCCCGACAACGCTGCAACCGGCAGCCCGCTACTTCGGTGGCCTGCAGGCCCTGGAGAAATACCTGTATGAACGGATCCGCGACGGCCTTTTCAAGCGCAACCTGCGAACCCGCCGGGCATTTGACACGCACGCCCAGGCCCTTGTCCGCCAAGGGCTGCATCAGCAAGGCAAGATCGATAAGCGTCGCCTTGTCACGGTTGTCGAGGCTTATGCTGAAACGAGGCAAATCCTCCATACGCTCGAATCAGCCAACCGTGGCAACCGTTATGTTCTCGCCTTTCTGAACGACTTGCGGGCTGAACTCACCAACCTGGTGCCGGACAACTTTCTAGCCCTTTACGCCAACGACCGCCTGGCGCACCTGCCCCGCTACCTTAAGGCTGTTGCTATTCGGGCCCAACGCGGGTCCGCCGATCTGGACAAAGACCGCCAGCGCTCGGCCCAGGTTGCCATTTTCACGGAAAAGCGCACAGTTTTTTTGCAAAACCTGGCCGCCGATGTGTCGGACGCCAAACGGCAGGCCGTGGAAGCACTGCACTGGATGATCGAGGAGTACAAGATTTCGATCTTTGCCCAGGAAATCAAAACCAACGGTCCGATTTCCAGCAAACGCCTGGCAGAGCAGGTGGCAAAGATCCAGCGAATGCCATAGGGTCCTTGGTTAGATTTGAATCGACCTATAGATTATGTTTGGCGGTGTCGCGAGCGGCCTTTTCGTAACGCGCCGCCTCGTCAAGGCGCCCCCGTTTGCGGCACCCGGCCGCATAAATCAGACATTTGGTGTGCAGCGTTTTAATCGCCGCCCGGCGTTGGTCTTTCGTCAGATTGCCGCTGGCGATAATTTTGGTCAGCGATTGAATCCGATACCGGTCCAGGCCCGGCTCAGTCGAAAGCTGATCATCATGCCCGCCCTGTTTAACGATCAGGGGCGTCTCGATCAGTCCGATCGGGTAGCGACACCCGACACGCAGCCACAGGTCGTAATCTTCACAGGCCGGCAACTGCTCGTCAAAACCGCCCATGGCCTCAAACAACGAACGACGGAGCATAACGGCCGAGGGGCTGACGAGGCAGAGCGCCAGGGAGGGCTCGAAAATCATACCGGCACGCTTACGGTGCCGCCGGCCCGGATTGACCCTTACCCCCCGGCGGATCCATATTTCCTCTGTCTGGCAGATGAGGGTGTCAGGGTTTTCATCGAAATAGCGTACCTGCACAGACAGCTTGCCCGGCAACCAGTAGTCGTCTGAATCCAGAAACGCGATGAGTTCACCCCGGGCGGCCCGCACGCCGCGGTTGCGCGCCGCGCTGACGCCTTGACGCGTCTGGCGTAAAACCGTCACGCCGTCATAGGTGCGCAGCAGCGTCGCCGTCGCATCAGTGGAACCATCGTCCACAACAATAAGTTCGTAATCGGCATCCGTTTGTGTCAGTACGGATTTTATGGCCGCATGCAGGCTCCAGGCCCGGTTATATGTGGGCAGTATGACACTCACCCGTGGTTTTTGTGCGTGGCTCATCATAACAGGGCTATCATGGCACACTATATGAGGTTAATTCAAGTTTTGGCTTGCCTTCATCCACGCCATTTGTTAACAAATAAGATCTTACCGAGCTGACTTTCTTTGCGAAACCGTAGCGTTTGCATGGCACAAAAGGGGGTCGATAAAGGTTTTTTCTAAATAGGCCTATCAGCGTACGCAAATCGTAACCATTTTCAAGCATTAAGGAGGCAGAGATGAAAAAAGCGTTAATTCTATGTGTAGCCGTATTGTTCGGGTTTGTCTTTTTTATGGAAGCTGCACCGGTACAAGCCGCAGATCAAACATTTGTCACCATCGGGACCGGCGGCGTAACCGGGGTGTACTACCCCACCGGCGGCGCGATCGCCCGTCTCGTGAACAAGACCCGCAAGGAAACCGGCATTCGCTGTTCGGTTGAAAGTACGGGCGGGTCCGTTTATAACCTGAACGCCATCGCTGCCGGTGAACTGGACATGGGGGTCGCCCAGTCCGACTGGCAGTATCATGCCTATAACGGCACCTCTAAATTCGAAGAAAAGGGGCCCAACAAAGACCTGCGCGCCATATTCTCCGTGCACCCCGAGCCGTTCACCGTTGTTGCCCGCAAAGATTCCGGTATCACCAAATTTGCCGATCTCAAAGGCAAACGGGTCAATGTCGGCAATCCGGGCTCCGGTCAGCGCGGCACCATGGAAGTCGTCATGGGCGCCCTCGGATGGACCATGGACGATTTCAAACTGGCTTCCGAGCTGAAATCAGCGGAGCAATCCAGTGCCCTGTGCGACAACAAAATCGATGCCATGGTCTTCACTGTCGGCCATCCCAGCGGATCCATCAAAGAAGCCACAACGTCATGCGATTCGGTAATTGTGGAAGTCGCCGGTCCGGCCATCGACAAACTGGTCAAGGACAACGAGTATTACCGAACGGCAACGATTCCCGGGGGGATGTATCGCGGAACCGATCAGGATGTAAAGACATTCGGTGTTGGGGCAACATTTGTCACTTCCGCCAAGGTTCCCGAATATGTCATCTACAACGTGGTCAAGGCTGTTTTTGAAAATTTTGACGACTTCAAAAAGCTGCATCCGGCTTTTGCGAACCTGAAAAAAGAAGAGATGATCAAGGACGGTCTCTCGGCCCCGTTGCATGACGGTGCCATCAAATATTATAAAGAAGCAGGCCTGATGTAACAATATCAAGCTGGAAATGAAGTGCGCCCCTGAATGGGCGCACTTCATTTTTACGATCGTTTTCTTCTGCGGCATAACTGCATTTTAAAATTGTTGCGTCCTGACCCTTGCGTTCCTCCGGCCGGCAACCCGCAGAATCCAGGCCCACCAATATTTTGCTGCAATCTAACAGGAGGATTGATCGCGATGGCCGAAACGACAAAAACCACGGCTTCCGAAGAAGAACTTCAGGAGATGATTGCCGAGACGGAGACCGGCGCACGCAATCCCACCGGGGCAATCCCCAAAAAGGTCCTTTTTTACGTTCCCCTGGCCTGGACCATATTTCAGCTCTGGTACGCATCACCCCTGCCCTTTATCTTTAACATCCTGGTTTTCAATTCGACCGAGGCGCGCGCGATCCATCTCGCTTTTGCCGTATTTTTGTCCTACACGGCGTATCCCTCGTTTAAGTCATCACCCCGCGATTACATTCCGGTTCAAGACTGGATCGTCGGGCTCATCGGGGCTTTCTGTGCACTCTACCTGCTCATTTTTTACACCGAGTTGTCGGCGCGCCCGGGTGACCCCACCCAGACGGACCTGATTGTTTCGATTATTGGCCTGGCGCTGCTGCTGGAAGCGACCCGACGCGCTCTCGGCCCACCGCTGATGGTCGTCGCAACCGTGTTTATCATCTATACCTTCGGCGGCCAATACATGCCGGACGTGATTGCCCACAAAGGTGCCAGCCTGTCCAAGGGGATGTCCCACTACTGGCTGTCCACGGAAGGTGTCTTCGGGGTGGCCCTGGGCGTCTCCACCGGCATGGTGTTCATGTTCGTTCTTTTCGGTGCGCTGCTCGAAACGGCCGGTGCCGGGAACTATTTTATTCGCGCGGCCTTTGCCGGACTCGGCCATCTGCGCGGCGGACCGGCCAAAGCCGCGGTGGTGTCATCCGGTTTAACCGGGTTGGTATCCGGATCTTCCATTGCCAATGTTGTCACCACCGGCACGTTCACAATCCCGTTGATGAAAAAAGTCGGATTTTCCCCGGAAAAAGCCGGGGCCGTTGAAGTGGCTTGTTCAACCAACGGCCAGCTCATGCCACCGGTGATGGGGGCGGCCGCTTTCTTGATGGTCGAGTATGTGGGCATCTCTTATATCGAGGTCATCAAGCACGCTTTTCTGCCGGCCATCATCTCCTACGTGGCGCTGGTTTACATTGTCCATCTCGAAGCCTGTAAAATGGGGCTGCAGGGAATGGAAAAAAGGGTGACCAAAACCTGGGCCCAGAGACTGCTCGCTTTTGTCATGGTCATTCTATTTTTAATCATCCTCGGCGGTGCAACCTACTACGGGATGGGCTGGATCAAAACCCTCGCAGGGGCCTGGGCCAAATATGTCGTCGCCGTCATCCTCATGATCGCCTACGTTTTCCTTTTGGCGTATGCCTGCAAAGTGCCGGAACTCGACACCCGCCACGAGATCAACGAACTGCCGGATCTGGGTGTCACGGCCCAGGCCGGCTATTACTTTCTCCTGCCCATTGTCGTGCTCATGTGGTGTCTGACCGTGGAGCGGCTCTCCCCCTCCCTGTCAGCCTTCTGGGCGACGGTGCTCCTCATCGTTATCGTGCTCACGCAGAAGCCCTTAAAAGGGTTTTTCCGCAAGGCCCAGGGTCCGGAATACGCCCCCCGGCGCGGATTCGAAGACCTGATCGAGGGCATGGTTTCCGGTGCCCGGAACATGATCGGTATCGGTGTCGCCACATCGGCCGCCGGCATCGTCGTCGGGACGGTGACCCTTACCGGTATCGGACTCGTGATGACCGAATTTGTCGAGTTTATCTCCGGCGGGAACCTGATTCTGATTCTGTTGTTTACCGCTGTCATCAGCCTGATTCTGGGGATGGGACTGCCGACAACCGCCAATTACATCGTCGTTTCGTCCCTGATGGCACCGGTCATCGTCAGCCTGGGGGCCAAAGCGGGTCTCATCGTGCCGCTCATTGCCGTCCATCTTTTCGTTTTCTACTTCGGCATCCTGGCAGACGACACGCCACCGGTGGGCTTGGCCGCCTTTGCTGCTGCTGGCATCTCCGGCGGTGATCCCATCCGCACCGGCATCATCGGTTTCGGATACGACATTCGCACGGCCATCTTGCCGTTTATCTTCATCTTCAACAACGAGCTTTTAATGATCGGTGTCGGCACCTGGTTCCATCTGATTCTGGTGATCTCTTCCGCTGTGGTGGCAATGATGCTTTTCGGGGCAGCGACCCAAAACTATTTTCTGACAAAAAACCGTATCTGGGAAACAGTTGTGCTTTTGATCGTCGCTTTTACGCTGCTGCGTCCCGGATTCTGGTGGGACAAGGTATATCCGCCGCTGCTGGAAGAGCCGCCCGCCAAACTCATACAAATGGTGGAAAAAATGGAGCCCGGCTCCCAGTTGATCATCGAAGTCCAGGGCGAGGATTTCAACGGCAAGGAATATACCAAGACGCTGATGCTTCCGGTGGGCGATGAAAAAACCGGTTCTGAACGATTGGATGCCATCGGGCTCGAAATCCGCGACGAAGAGGGCAAAATACTGATCGACAATGTGGTCTTCGCAAGTCCCGCGGAAAAGGCCGGCATCGACTTTGACCAGGAAGTTCTCAACATTCGGATGCCCAACGAAAGGCCCCCAAAACAACTGATGTTCATCCCGGCGCTGCTGCTGGCAGGGGCCGTATGGTTTGTCCAGCGCGGTCGTCGCCGGAAACTCGCCGCTGCCTGACCGAACCGGTTGCCTGCTGGTTTTTTAAAAAAGCGTTTCGAATCGGAGCAAATTATGTTTAAGAAAATCCTCGTACCGATCGACATCGATTACCCTAAAACGGCTGCGGCTGTTTATCAAAGGGCAAAAGAATTGGCTGAATCCAGTAACGCCGAAATACGGCTGGTCAGTGTCATGCCCGGTTTCGGCATGCCCATCGTCTCCTCTTATATCCCCGATGACGTGCGGGAAGAAGCCCGGGATAGATTCAAGGCGGCTTTGGAGCAGTTCATCAAGGAAAACTGTGACGAAGCTGTAACTTACACCATAAGAACCGGAAAAAACTGGGAACAGATCATAAGAGCGGCCGACAAATGGGGTGCGGATCTGATTGTGGTCTACCATAACCGCCGCAGGGAGATAAACGAGGCATTCAGCCAATCCTGCGCTCAACACGTGGCTGACCATGCGAACTGCTCCGTGTTGCGGTTAAGAAACATTCAGATATAAAAGCTTTTGATCCGGTTCAAATCTCGCGGAGGAAAACATGCCGATGAAAAAAAAACCAGCATGCAACCGTTGCATCACGTTTTTCAAGCGAGCGCTTATTCTGGCAAGCCTGTTTTTTGTGGGGTTTGGCCCTCTTTCCGCAACGGCCTTCGAAATTCTTTTGGGAACGGGTGAAACGGGGACGTTTTCCCACTTTTCCGGCAGACTGCTCTCCAGGATAATCAACAAACACGCTGATGGTATTACCTGTAAGGCCTTGCCGGCACCTGATGGCGTTCACAATCTCACCAATCTTCAGGGGGGCTCCCTGGACATCATTCTCATCGATTCACTGATGCTCAACGATGCCATAAAAAAGAAAGGCGCCTTCGAGTTTCTCGATATCAGCTACGACAATCTGCGTATCTTTTTTCCTGTTTATGAAGCACCTTTTACCCTTGTTGTCCGCCAGGATGCCAAAATCCGTTCTCTGGATGACCTGGCAGGCAAGCGGATCAATGCCGGCGCGCCGCAATCGCCCCGGCACCTTGCCACGGATACGATCATGCGGGCCAAAAGCTGGACACCGGATCGTTTCAGCCTGCTCGCCGAACTACCCGCCACCCTTTCACAGGATACCATGGCGTTTTGTCACGGCACTGTCCAGGCGATGGTCTATCTTGGTGTACACCCCGATTCTTCCCTGCAACAGCTGTTCAAACTCTGTGGGGCGAAATTGATCAGTATGGATGACGGTGACATTGCCAGGCTGGTCTCCGGCCGCTCTGCTTTTTCGAAGATCATTATACCGGCCAAAACATACCCCACGCAAGTTGACGCAGTGACCACCTTCGGTCCGCGCGTGATCCTTGTGGGGTCGGAAGACCTTGATGCGGAAACCACCGCAAAGCTTATGCATACCATAAACCTTCAGCGCAAGTACCTGCAAAGCGCCCATCCGGCCCTTGCATCGTTTACCGTTAAGGCCGTCCCGGCGGGTGAATTCGGGATACCGCTCCATCCCGGCGCCGTAAAATATTTTTCCGAGCAATGATCCTGTTACAAACCCACATAAAGCGTGTTGTCGCAAAAAGAAGGCGAGCGACCCCCCGGCATTGGGCTTTTTTACGCGGTCTGTTGATCATCGCTTTTTTCGCTTGGACCCCGCCGTCGCTGTTCGCTGAAACGACGCATGTCATTATCGGTACCGGCCGCCCGGTGGGCGTTTACCACCCAACCGGTAAGACCATCGCCAAGCTTGTCAACCAAAAAAGCCACATTCACCATGTGCATGCCACGGCTGAATCAACCACCGGGTCGGTCTTTAACATCAATGCCGTCATGACGGGTGATTTTGAATTCGGTATCGCCCAATCGGACCGTCAATACCAGGCTTTCAATGGCCTGGCGGAATGGCGCGACAAAGGCCCGCAACAGGATCTGCGTTCCGTCTTCAGCCTTTATCCGGAAGTCATCACCCTATGCGCCACGGTCTTTTCAGGTATCAGGGATATTCGTGACTTGAAAGGTAAACGCGTGAACATCGGCAATCCGGGATCCGGTCAACGCCAGCACGCGATCGACGCCCTTGAGGCGGTCGGTTTCGCTTGGCGCAATGATCTGAAGACCGAGGGGGCCAAGGTCACCCAAGCCCCCGGGCTGTTGCAAGACGGACGTTTGGATGCGTTTTTCTACACGGTCGGACATCCCAGTGACGCACTCAAGCAAGCCACCCAAGGCAGCACCCGAGTTCGCTTTGTCACCATCAAGGGCATTGAAAAACTGTTGGCGAAAACCCCCTATTACACCAGGGCCTTTGTCCCCATCGGCTTTTATCCGGATGCTGTCAATAGCGGTGATGTTGAGACTTTTGGTGTCAAGGCGACTTGCGTCACTTCAGTCAAGGTGCCCAAAGCGGTCGTGTATGCGCTTACCAAGGCAGTATTTGAAAATTTAGCGTGGTTTAAAAGCCAGCATCCTGTCAATGACTTGCTGACCAAAGTCGGCATGCTGGAGGGGCTTTCAGCACCCATCCATCCCGGTGCCATGCAATACTATAGAGAAGCAGGTTTAAAATAGATAAAGACGTCCCGCGGGCCTATATTTTTGAGAATGGCTTGGTTTAAAGCCCCTTCCCCGCAATAGCAGCGCCGCAATGCGGGCATTTTCCGGCCTCGACAGCAAACTTACGGATATGAAAACCCCACCGCTCGATCAAGATTTCGCCGCACCCGGGACATAGCGTACTTTCAGAAGCCTCCCCGGGAACATTCCCGGTGTACACGTATTTCAAGCCGGCCTGCAAACCGATCTCACGGGCTCGCAAGAGGGTCTTCAGCGGTGTCGCGGGACGGTCGCTCAGTTTGTAAGTTGGATGGAAGCGGCTGATATGCCAGGGCGTGTCGTGCCCCAGATCGTTTGCCACGAAATGCGCCAATGCCGCCAAGGACGGAGAGTCATCATTGAGTCCCGGAATAATCAAGGTTGTGACTTCGACCATAATACCGAGCGCCTTCATCAAAACCAACGTCTCCTGCACCGGCGCCAGCCTGGCCCCACAGTAGGTTTTATAAAATTCATTGTCAAATGCCTTTAAGTCGACATTGGCTGCATCGAGGTACGGGCTGATCATGCGCAGCGCTTCCGCCGTCATATAGCCATT
>Ga0180435_10007938_pt1 | contig 10041 bp, 7 predicted proteins | sample SS_ome_3_FD_132467 | JGI IMG/M metagenome (GOLD analysis project Ga0180435, IMG submission 132467) | Hypersaline lake sediment archaeal communities from the Salton Sea, California, USA - SS_3_S_1 metaG | ecosystem: Environmental > Aquatic > Non-marine Saline and Alkaline > Hypersaline > Sediment... | reverse complement strand
GCCGGCGGGGGTTGCGCGGCAGATCATTTCTAATTGATCTTCAACAACAGCTCGGTAACGGGTTTCGCTTTTCTGCAGGGCTTGCTCGGTTAGCTTCTGTTCATGAATATCCTGACCAATGGCCTGGATTTCCAACAGGTTGCCATGTTTGTCAAATAGTCCCCGGTTGGTCCAGTTATGCCATCTCTTTTCTCCATTGGTATTGGTCTCCATTTGCGTGTTCATCAGAATGGGCTGAGCGGGTGTTAATTCTTTGAACTTTTTGATCAGGAAATTTGCTTCTTCAGAGGCGACCACATCATAAAGATTGCCGCCGATGATGTCTTCAGGTTGTTTTCCAAAGAAGCGGGCATAAGCATGGTTTGTGAAGGTGATCGTGCCATCAGGCAGCAAACGACAGATCAATTCCAGTTGGTCTTCAACAACGGCGCGATAGCGTGCTTCGCTTTTTTGAAGTTCGTCCTGCATGTGTTTTTCGTCAGTAATATCACGGCCAATGGATTGAAACTCAACGATGCGGCCGTCTTCGATGATCGCGTTGTCATGCCATTCAAACCAGTGGGTTGCGCCATGTTTGTCCGGACCGGAGAGCAGGATGGATTGACTGGGTGTATCAACGGAGAAGGAGGCGATATAGTCGCGAAGTTTTTGTTTTTCATCGGCAGGCGCCAGGTCAATAATATTGGTTTGCAGCAATTCTTCGCTGGATTGGTTATAGAAGCGGCAGCCGGCATCATTGATAAAAGTAATATTTCCATCCGGGAGCCAGCGTGAGATGATCTCTTTTTGGGTTTCCACAATAGCGCGGTAGCGGCGTTCGCTACGTTTGAGTTCTTCATCAACACGTTTGCTTTCGGTGATATCCCGCCCAACGGCCTGGAATTCCTGGATTGCGCCATCACTATCGAATAATGCTTTGATCACCCATCTTATCCAGCGGGTTTTCCCGTTGATCGTGACCAACTCATCCGTTGTGAAATGGGGATTCTCAGGGGTTAAAGATCTGTGCTTTTCTTTTGATGCTCTTTGTTCTTCCGGAGAATAAAAATCATAAACATTTTTGCCAAGCAGTTCCTCACGTGTCATCCCGGCAAAATCTGCGAGTGCCTGATTGACAAAGGTCAATGTGCCATCCGGTTTCCAGCGATCAAGTAGTTCGATCTGGTCTTCCACAATGGCGCGATAGTGGCTTTCGCTGTGGGCCAGTTTTTCTTCGGCCAGTTTGCGCTTGGTGATGTCCCGGCCCACAGACTGGAATTCGCAGATGTTGCCTTTTTCATTAAACAAGGCGCGGTTGGTCCAGCGCATCCAGCGTACTTTGTTTTGGATGGTTACCTGTTCTTCCAGAGAGAACACGGGGTTGGCCGGTGTTAGTGTATTGAGGCAAGTCTTTAAGTAGGCCTGGTCATTTTCAGACAGGAAGTCGTAAAAATTCTGCCCGATCAGTTCATCTCGTGGAACGCCAACATAATCAGCCGCCGCCTGGTTCACGAAGATCAATGTGCCATCCGGTTCCCAGCGGTCGATTAACTCAATCTGGTCTTCAATGATGGCTTGATAGCGAGCCTGACTTTCCTGTAGGGCAGACTGGGTTTTCTGGACGCGGTAGAAGCTATCTGCCAGACCTTCAAGCAGGATGGACAGGGAGAAGGTCACCAGTGCATTGAAAAACAAATTACCGATGCTGTTTCCGATCCAGTCCTTCAAAATGAAATCTTCCATTGGTGTGCCTTCAAGCATCCCATAGAAGAGGAGAATGCTGATAACGATGCTGGTGATGAAATTCAATCCCAGCGCAAGGATTGCCTCGCTGGGGCCGAGCAGGATAGCCGCCAGAATGGGGAAAACAAAGAGAATCAGTCCGCCATTGACGAGAGGGCCTCTGAGTTGCAAGGTGAGCCCCAAACTGAATGTGATCACCATGAAGATGTGGACGCGTGTCCGTAGCTTGATCCCTTTGATGAATGTGGCGATCACAGCTGCAAAGAAAGCCACCAGATCAAAAATAAGGATGACCCAGTATTCTTGTGAGATGCTGAGGATTGAGAGGAAACCAACGACAAAAATTGCCCCGAAAACAATAGCAATGATGATACGCATGAAGATCTGTTCACGCCAATAATCGAGACCATCTTCTGGGGAGAAGGTGGTGTTGGGGGAAATTTGATCCCTGAAATTCCTAAGCGCAATGATCCAGTTTTGCTCGGTATTCTTAGGCATAGCGGGTATCCTTCAAGAGGATTTCTGGGAGTGTTAACACAGTACAGCATAGCCTTGGCCTGGCGGAAAAGGTGTCTGTATTAATAAGTGGATGTGTATGCGACTATGCTTTATTTTATCAGGAGTTTTTGGAAGAGTAGGTGATCGGGGGAAGGTCTTCCGGTTTGATGATGTTCAATGTGCGCGCTTTGGCGATGGCAGCGGCGCGGTTGCGGACCTTGAGCTTGATGTAGGCGCTGGAGAGCAGGTTGCGCACGGTGGAGTTGGCAATGTTCATTGTGTGGGCCAGGTCTGCGGTTGTGGCGTCAGGATAGGCAGCGCATAGAGAGAGTACTTCGATCTGGCGCGGCGTAAGTTTCTTTTCCAGCTGTCCTGTACGGCGTTTGTAGATCTCTTTGGCTGCTGTTGCGCTGAGGTAGATGCCGCCGCTATCCACGGTTTGAATGATGGAAGGCAGATCCTTGATCGCGGATTGGTCATCCTTGAGGATATAACCGCTGGCACCGGATTCCATTACTGACCGGATCATGGCACGCTGAGCATACATGGAAATGATGAGGATGGTCATATCAGCATAGCGCTGCAGGAGGCTGGAAATGGCAAAATGAACCGGGTATGGATTCCTGTTCGTGCTGCTGGTAGGTACACCGATATCCAGCAGGAGGACATCAACCGGGGTGTTCTTCAGTGTTGGTTCCAGCTCTTCACCAAAATGCATGGTCGCGACAACTTCAATATTCTCAACCTGACCCAGGCGATAAACATAACCATCAATAATGGGTTGATGGTCATCCAAAATTGCAACCCGGATTTTTTTGGCAGGCTCAGCATTCATTGAAGACATCATAAGAACAGTTTTTCTTTCGATTTAGAATGAACTACACTCTTCTTTTTACATTTTACCCATTCTTGTTCAAACTTCCTATAGGTAAGGGCTTAAAAATGAGCTGGTTTTTGCTGGGTTAGTACAAATGCCTATTATAAGATTTGGATTGCCTATTGATAGTAATTGGTAAATAACTTATATTAGTGATAGTAAGAAATTATTACAGACATCTTCCTTAGGAGAGCAGATAATGCTCTTCGAGAGAGCAGCAGGGGAGCTCTTAATAAAAATGGAGCAGGAGAGGGACTGCTCCATTTTTTTATTTATTTACTCGTCGCCTCCGAGACCAAAATTCCCAGCCAGGAGGGAAAAATCTGTGGCGGTGACGCAGCCATCCTTGTTGAAATCAACAATGGGGTTGTAGAGCGGCTGGTCGCTGCATTTGCTGTAGGCTGCACTGAGCAGGGAGAAGTCTGTAGCATTGACATAATTGTCCCCATTGGCATCTCCAAAGGCAAAGCTGCCGAAATCGATCTGGTTATTGCCTTGCGTCAGCTCGACTTGTTCAAATTTCTTTTGCAAAGCGCCAACCGGTTTGATCAGGATTTCGTATTCCCCTGGGAGGAGGGCTGCCATGACGAATTGGCCGTTTGAATCGGTGCTGAGATCAAAGGTCTCTGGTTCCAGGGGTTCGATGGTGCTGGTGTAGGTCATTTGCACGCTGATAGCGGTTGTCCAGCTTTGGTCGGGCGGTTCCGGGCGGGCGGGCAGGGTGAGGCTGCCAGTGAGGTCAACGGTTTCGCCATTGTTGTTCAGCACCTGGAAGGTCATGTCCTCGCTCCAGGGGCCGATGCCGTTGCCATCCAGGGTTTCCACGCGCCACGTGTAGACGCCGTTAGACAGGTTCAGGGTTTCGGGGGTTACAGCGCAGGTATTGCTAGAGCAAACTGTTGAAGTTTCATATTCTTCTTCAAAGACAGTTTCATCCGGCAGGTTGATCTGTAGGTTGTAGCTGGCTGCGCCTGTCACGTTTTCCCAGCTGAAGGCTGGCTGGCTGGTGCGCACGGTGCCGCTGGGGGCAGACAATGTGGTTGCCACGCCAACAGAAAAGGCCATAGCGGGGCTCCAGGGTTGGGCACCATCTGTGCGGTGCGCCTGGACTTTCCATACGTAGGTATCGTTGACCAGCAGCATGGGCGGGGTAACCGTACATAATCCTTCTTCACAGATATCGGGTTCATCATAGAGCTGCTCGAAGATCAGATCTCCATTGGAGGAGAAGATGTTGAGCAGGTAATCTTCGGTATCTTCCACATCATTCCAGGAATAGCTAGGTTGGGTGAGTTCGATCTGTCCGGTGGGGGCGATCAGGTTGGGCCCGTCGATGTAATCACCGTGGATAAATTTTTTTCCGGCGATGGAGTAGACCTTGCTGCGTTCGGGACAGGTGGAGCACCAATTCATTTCGGTGACGGTTACGGTGGTGCTGCTGACAGAGATGACATAGGCCACATGGCCGTAAACTGAGAGGCCTTCATCGACCATGATGTCGCCGAGGCGGGGTGTAGTGTCCACTTCCAGCCCGGCGGCTGCGGCTTTGATGGCCCACTGGTTGGCATTGCCAGAGCCGACGGCTGTGCCTACGTCCGGGCGCATGAGGGCGGCCCAATAGACGCAGTTGCCTTTGTGATCGCCGGTGATGCTGTCGGCAGCGCAGCGCCAGTGACTGATCTGTGGGTGACCGCAGCAACCTTCGCTGTTGGGGGCCAGCACACAGCTTCCGCCCTTGTGTCCGGCTTCTGAAGCTGGCATTTGCAGCGGAGGGATAGATTTGGGCTGGTTGTCCAGCGGAGCACCAAGGGGTGAGATGACCAGGCTGTCCAGCATGGTCTCGAAAACAGAAAGGGCGCTGCCACGGTCTCCGGCGATGTATTGCACCAGCAGTACGCGGTCGGCGGCATCAATATAGGCCATCAAGAGGCCGTGTGACATGCCGCTTTCTGGTTGGCCGATGATGAGGGCCGGCTGCCCGCTGATGACGGCATTGGTTGTGGCAGGGACGGTGACTTCGGCAAAGGCCAGCATCTGCCCCTGGTTGACGGAGACCCAGCTGATCAGGTCTGTGGAGGGGGATTTTTGCCAGACATCAATGGAGACGGCTGCGCCGGCCACACCGGTGAGCTCATCACGCTGGCGGATGATGCTCAGTGGGCTGGCACTGCTGTTGGTCAGCACAGTGGCTGCCGTCCAGTTGGGCGGATGGTTGATGCTGTATTTCCAGGTGTTGTTTTGGAAGAGGAGCCAGTCAGCCGGGGCAGGTTCTGCCAGGGCGGCTTTGGCGGGTGAACTGCTGCCGCTGAGCAGCAGGGCCAGCAAAGTGACCAGGATGATTGATTTGCGGAAAGTGAGTGTGCTCATTTTTCTCCAATCATTTCAACTACCGATATTGACAACTTACAGGAAATCATACAGCCTGTCAAGTGGATATTTCTCCTGAAGCAGAATCTGTCTGTTCAGAGATCAATTTTTCTTGAAAATGATGTGCAAGTATTGTACCGCAGGTATTATTTTGCCCCGTCAAATGACCAGGTGAGAATTACACCGGTTGGTCAGTTTGCTATCCCGCCATTTGCCGGATGACGCAGAAAACGCCTTCTTCTATACTAATGGTACACACAACCAAATGGGGCGGTTCTCAAAAAAAATGCGCTGGCGTGAGTTACGCCACGGCAGCTGCTTTGCCCCAACTCTCTTCTCCTCCGCTCGTTTCAGGTTCCTGTGGCGGGTTCGTTTGAAACGATGGATAGAAAAAGCACCTTTTGTAGAGAAAGGGTGCTTTTTTGATTGGATTGAAAGATTTTAACCTGCGGGAGGGCGACTATCGCTTTACATCGATCCCATCGCCTTTCAGAACTTCGCCGATCACCCACAGGGGCTGGTCCAGGGCTTTGGCTTCTTCCTGCATGGCTGCGGCGTTTTCCGGTGGGACGGCAATGAGCAGGCCGCCGCTGGTTTGCGGGTCAAAGAGCAGCATGCGGGATTCTTCGGGGATATCCGGATCGAATCGCACGTGCTTGCCGTAATACTCGCTGTTGTCAAAGGCTCCGCCGGGGAAGACCCATTCGGCTGCCAGACGTTCGGCACCGCTGGTAAAGGGTATCTGGTCAAGATGGAAGCGCAATCTGGCACCTGAAGCTTCGGCGATTTCCCAGGCGTGGCCCAGGAAGCTGAAGCCTGTGATATCGGTGGCGGCGCGTACATTGTGCTTGACAGCCAACTCACCAGCAGTCTTGTTGAGGCGCATCATCCAGTTCACCACTTCCTGGATCTCCGACTCCGATGCTTTTTGGGCTTTGATGGCGGTAGTGAGTACGCCAAAACCAAGGGGCTTGCTGTACATGAGTACGTCTCCCGGTTGGGCACCGGCTTTGGTGAGCATCTTTTTGGGGTTGCAAAAACCGAGCACGACCAGGCCGTATTTGGGTTCCTTGTCCTGGATGGTGTGTCCACCAGCGATAACCACGCCGGCTTGTTTGGCGACCTCGGCCCCGCCGCGCAGGATCTCACCGTTGACTTCATGCGGCAGGTTGGGGGGCAGGGCAGCGATGTTGAGAGCCAGGAAGGGCTGGCCGCCCATGGCATAGATATCGGAAAGGCTGTTTATGGCTGAGATCGCGCCATATAGGTAGGGATCATCGACCACCGGGGTAAAAAAGTCGGTGGTGACGACGATCGCGTGGTCATCGTCAAGCCGCCATACGGCAGCATCATCCGGCTCGGCCAGACCGGCGAGCAGATTGGGGTAATCTTCGCTGTTGAAGATATGCTTTACAGGGCGCAGAACCTGCGCCAGCGCATCTGCGCTGAATTTCGATGCTCACCCGGAGCAGGAAGCCAGCGCGGTCAGACGAAGTTCTTTGTCTGGGGGCATCGTTGTATTGTCTGTCATCATTATTCTCTTTTATGTAAAGGTGTCAAAAAATCCCTGGATATCCAGTTTGGAGGCTGCAACAACTTCTTCGGCAACAGGCTGATCGCTTTTTTCGATCTGCACACATAGTCCGCAGCTTGAGCTGAGATGGCGCGGCACGGGGATCAGTTTGCAGGATACGCCTTTCTGGTTGAGCATGTGCTCAATGCGCATGGCGTGGCTGCTGGACTGGACCAGGATAACGGTAATTTGTTTCATGCTTCCTCACTGGCAAGTTGGGCGACAGCCTGGAGGACCTGCTCAACTTCTTCGCTGGTATTGAAAACGCCCATACCAAAGCGCACGGTTCCATCAGGGAAGGTGCCCAGTGTGCGGTGGGCGGAAGGGGCGCAGTGCAGCCCCACCCGGCAAAGGATACCATAATTTGCATTCAGGCGCATGCCAACCGCTGAAGGCGTCAGATGATCGATGTTGAAAGATACGGTCGAGGTTTGCATTTCGGCATCCTGACCGCCGTAGACGCTAACGCCGGAGATGGTGTTCAGTCCTTTGATCAATTGCGCGGACAGAGCGGCTTCATGCTCGCGGATGGCGTCGATCCCTTTTTGGTTGATCCATTGCAGGGCAGCCGTGAGACCGGCCAGACCGGATGTATTGGCTGTGCCAGCCTCAAAGCGATCGGGCAGGAATTCGGGTTGTAATTCTTCCTCCGAGCGACTGCCGGTGCCCCCCAGGATGAGGGGCTGAATGGCATCGTCCGCCACACGCTCGCCGAGGATCAATCCGCCGGTGCCGGTGGGGCCAAGCAGGGACTTGTGGCCGGTGAAGGCCAGTAAATCAATGTTCTGCGAATGCATATCGATGGGCACTGCACCTGCGGTCTGAGCGCTATCCACCAGCAGGAGGATGCCGTGCGCCTGGGCGATGCGCCCAGCCTCGGCCACCGGCAGCAGTCCGCCGGTGACATTGGAGGCATGGTTGAGGACGATGAGCTTGGTTTTGGGCAGGATGGCTTTTTCGATGTCGGCGGGGTCGAGGAACCCCTGCGGTGAGCAGGGTACGACGGTGAGGGCCACGCCCTGGCTTTCCAGCCAGCGCAAGGGGCGCATGACGGCGTTGTGTTCCATGCTGCTGGTGATGACGTGATCACCGCTGACCAGCAGGCCGCGCAAGGCCAAATTGAGCGCTTCGGTGATGTTATGACCGAAGGCCACACGCATAGGGTCAGGTGCATTAAAGAAACTTGCCACGGCCTGCCGCGCGTTATAGAGTACCCGCGCGGCATCTACTGAGAGACGGTGGCCGGAGCGTCCCGGGTTAGCGCCGATCTCGTTCATGAAGTGTGTGATGGCTTCACTGACGGTTGGCGGTTTGGGCCAGGTTGTGGCTGCGTTATCGAAATAGATCATGGGAAGTACCTTTTCAGGCTTTCTGAATGGTCAGTTTGAATTCATCATTCGCTATGGGGGCTATACTAACGGTACATCCAGATTTTTCAGCCATACGGCAAACATTATCGCGCGAAGTGGCGGTTTCCACCAGTAGTTCGATGGGAAATTCGTTTTCGGTGATGGCTTTGCGGCCCAGGATCACGGGCTGCGGACAGGAAAGTCCGCGGGCATCAACTGTTTTTGTCATTTTTATTACTCCCTTTATTACACAATATTATGGATCTATTCAAATTTCTCACGCATGCTGAAACCAATGGCCAGACATGCAAGGATGCCAATGATAACGGCGGCCATGCCGGCAGGAGAGATGCCGCCCACGGTAAGGACACCATCTGCCAGGGAATCCGGTTTGCCAGCCAAGGCAAAGTTGTGTGCGAAGGCTGCGCCGCTGATCATACCCAACACAAAGATGGCTGCATCGCCGTCGCCTTCACCGGAGAGGATCAATTGACGTCCCGGACAGCCGCCAGCCAGAGCAAAGGCGAGACCGGCCAGCAGCATGCCGAGGAAGTTCCACAGGTGGCTGGAGTGGGCTACGGGCTGGGCAGTGATGCCAAAGTTGATCTGACCGAGAATGAGGTTGGAGAGGAAAGCGGTTACCACGAGAGCGCCGATCCCGCTGATGAGATGGGTGTCGCCCATCAGGATCACATCGCGCAGGGAGCCCATGGTGCAGAAGCGGGTGCGCTGTGCAAGGAACCCGATCAGCAGGCCGGCGGCGAGGGAGATGAGCAGGGGGGCACGCATGGCACCAGGGCCTGCTTCGCTGGAGAAGATGGCCCCGCCATCACTGAACTGCGGGTTGAAGATTGCCAGTGCGAGCAGACCGATCATCAGGGCGGGCATGGCCCAACCCACGGCTTCACGGCTGCGGTAGGAGCGTCCCAGTGAATAGCCGCTTTTAAGGAACTGCACACCGATGGCAATACCTGCGGCCAGACCGATCAAGCCGGTGATGGCGTTCAGGTCACCGCCAGCCAGGCGCAGCAAGGCGCGCCACGGACAGCCGAGAAAGGCCAGGGCACCGATCATGGCGAAGTTGCCCAGGATGAAGCGCAACAAAGGGGAAGAGCCGCTGCGGGCTTTGAATTCGCGGAAAATGAGGGCGGCGGCCAGGGAACCAAGCACAAAGCCGATGATCTCCGGGCGGATGTACTGCACTACGGCTGCGCGGTGCAAGCCGAGGGCACCGGCGATGTCTCGCTCGAAGCAGGCCACGCAGATGCCCATATTAGGCGGGTTGCCCAGGTATTGCAGCAAGGGTGCGAGGATACCGATGATGGCACCGGCGGTGATGATCCCGGCGCGGGTAGCAGTGAAATGCTTTTTGTATTCCGTCATGTTTGAAGCCTCCTTGATGGTTGTGTGTTTAAATGCAAAGCCGCCTGTGCGCGCAGGCGGCTTAATGCGTGTAGTTAACACAACATCAATTCGGCTTCACCTCACCCTCCTCTTCCCGAGAGATGATGTGAATGCCGAAGCCTGACGCACTGGACCAGTGCTTTGTTTCGACGACTCAGGTATGGGGCTGGAAGAAGAAAAACATGGTTACCCTCTTGAATTTTTATCAACTGTTGATGATTATAGGACGGTGGGGGCAGAATTGCAAGGAG
>Ga0180435_10007936_pt1 | contig 10042 bp, 6 predicted proteins | sample SS_ome_3_FD_132467 | JGI IMG/M metagenome (GOLD analysis project Ga0180435, IMG submission 132467) | Hypersaline lake sediment archaeal communities from the Salton Sea, California, USA - SS_3_S_1 metaG | ecosystem: Environmental > Aquatic > Non-marine Saline and Alkaline > Hypersaline > Sediment... | reverse complement strand
TTTTAGAATACATTGTATTCATATGCAAAAAAAAAAGGGGTGTAACATGAAACAGAACAGGTTGAGGATCAGCCGTATCCTTGTCATTATTGCCGCTGCCCTTATCACCATACCCATTTTGGGTTGTGCCCCGCCGCCGAAAAAACCGGCCGGCCTGTATCCCGCTTACTCAGGCCCTCAAATCGCAGTGGAACCCACCACCATCCGGCTTGGCGTATCCACGCTTCTAAAAACAGAAATAATCATAGGCGGTCAAGGCTTTGTGCCCGGAGATTCCGTATTCCTCAACCTGGAAGGCACCGGGGAAAACAATGATCTTAAAGTGCCCATTGATGTCGCTGATGCCGGAATAGAAGGACAGTTCAAAATCAAGATGAAAAGAGAAATCAAGGCGCTTGAGTTGTTGCGGGTGAATCTTGAACCGGAAACCGGCAAACCGATTATTGTCAAAGAACCGATTCCCACAGGGGTTTATTTAATCAAAGCTGAAACCGTTGAGTCGGGAAGAAAAGCCCAATGTATCCTCATCGCGGAAGCCCCCTCCAAGATGGACCGCATCAAAGATAAAATCGGTATTCTGTTCAGAAAAATAAAAAGGGAATAACGAATAGAGGCCGGAACAATGGAAAATAAAGTCTGTGCTCACGCTATAATTACCGGCAAGGTTCAGGGCGTTTTTTTCAGGATGGAAACCAAGCGCACCGCCGACCAATATAAAGTCAGCGGATGGGTAAAAAACAACATGGACGGGTCCGTCGAAGCCGTATTTGAAGGCGATAAAGAAAATGTCGAATCTGTTCTTCGCTGGTGCAGTGAGGAAGGCCCCCCCTTGTCCAGTGTGACCGACGTTGCCGTTAATTGGAAGGCCTATTCCGGAAAATACAGCGGGTTTAGCATAACCCACTAAAACGTCCGACCGCTCTAAAAAAAGAGCGGTTATTCACGATATAGATAATCGAAAACAACCGCTCCCCTTAATGTTACGGTTTAGACAGCCTCTTTCAAGGCTTTTCCTGGCTTGAATTTTACAACGTTTGTTGCCTTGATTTTAATTTGCTCGCCAGTTTGGGGATTCCGCCCCTTGCGGGCTTTACGACGAACTTTTGAAAAAGTTCCAAATCCTACCAATGTTACTTTTCCGTCTTTTTTCTTGAGAGCTTTTGTCACTCCTGCAGTAAAAGAATTAAGTGCTGCAGCAGCGGCAACTTTGGAAATACCGGCATCTTTTGCCATCTTTTCCACTAAATCTGCCTTTGTCATAGCGTTTACCCCCTTTTAATAAGTTATTACTAACCAATCGCCTTATTTTAAAGTCTTTACAGGAAGATATATTCGATGTCAATAGGAGTTACGGTGTTTTATAGGATTTTCCTGAAAAAAAATGAGCCTGAGCGCCTTGTTTCCTGCTTTCCGGGGAAGCAAAATGCCGAAAATTCATAATTGACAGCACATAACAGCGACTGCTGAATTCGGACAATTCACACAAACAGGGCCTCAACAAACTTAACAGGGTCAAAGGACTGCAGGTCCGACAATGCCTCACCAACACCTATGTACTCCAGAGGAATATTGAGAGAACCGCAAACGCCTATCACAATGCCGCCTTTTGCGGTACCATCGAGCTTTGTGAGGGCAAGGCTTGTAATGCCCAGCGCCTCATTGAATTGTTCAGCCTGGGCCAGGGCATTCTGGCCGGTGGTGGCATCGAGGATCATAAGAATTTCATGGGGAGCGCCCGGAAGCTTTTTCGCGATGGTTCGTTTTACTTTTTTCAACTCTTCCATAAGGTTGACTCTTGTATGGAGGCGCCCGGCAGTATCCACCAAGACCACATCGGCTTTTCGTGCGATTGCCGCTTCCACGCCATCATATGCAACTGCCGCAGGGTCAGCATTGTCGCCGTGTTTTACTATGTCTGCACCGGCCCTCTCGGCCCATACAGTCAGCTGTTCAACGGCCGCCGCCCTGAATGTATCTGCCGCCGCTATCAGGACCTTCTTCCCTTCTGATGACAGTCGCGCCGCTATCTTGCCTATGGTGGTTGTTTTTCCAACGCCGTTTACACCCACAACCATAATAACATGCGGCGGACCGGACAGCTGTTTTTCAAGCCCGGGCCGGCTTTCATTGATTACGGAGAGAAGTTCGGCCTTGACGACCTTTTTTAATTCGTCCGTGTCATTTATATCCGATGCTTTTTTTTCTACATTCTGAACAACGGACAGGGTTGTTTTTACTCCGACATCGGACGTAATCAACAGCTCTTCTATATCTTCAAGCGCTTCCTCATCCACCTTGCCGGCCCCTGAAAAAATTCTTTCAAGTCCACCGGATATGGAGTTTCTGGTTTTTGACAAACCGCTCCGAAGCCTGCCCACCAGTCCCTCGGCGCTTACGACATCATCTGTTTCATCTTTTTTCTCTTCTCCAATCGGTGCTTCTTCCGGGATTTCAGGCCGGACCGGGAGCGCCTCTTTTGCTGCGTCAGGCGATATATCCGGGGCGTCGGATACGGCAGGGATATCAGCCACAGTTTCCGTCTTTGCCTCTTCCTGTGGAGGCCTGCCACCACGCCTTATGGCTCTTATTAAAAGCAGGAACAACAGGATAACAAGCAAACCCGAAGCGGCCCAGACCAGTTCATTTTGAAACTCACCCAACGGTTTACATATCTCAAGTATCTGATTAATAATGTCCTTCACTTTACCCCTTTGTTCGTATAATCACTGCGGATAAAAAACTTGTCCGTCACGCAGCATTTGAATGCTGATCGAAATTCACGGAAACTATTTTGGAGACACCTTTCTTTTCCATGGTAACACCAAACAGGGTATCGGCAAATTCCATACTCCGTTTATTGTGGGTTACCAGGACAACCTGAGAATGCTCCCCAATAAGTTTTAAAAGCTCATTGAACCTTAAAACATTTGCATCGTCAAGAGGAGCGTCAATCTCATCCATAAGGCAGAAGGATGCGGGTTTAAGAAGGAAAATGGAGAAAATGAATGCAATGGCGGATAATGCTTTTTCGCCCCCGGATAAAAGAGACAGCCGGGTCAGCTTTTTTCCGGGGGGTTGAATCATCATTTCAACACCTGTTTCAAGAGGGCTTGCAGGATCCGTCATTTCGAGTCTTGCCGTACCACCCTCAAAAAGGCGGGGGAACACTTCGGTAAGCTTTTCATTAACGGCGTTAAAGGTGGTTATGAATTTTTCCTGTGTAATCCGGTTAATCTTCCGGATCACTTTCTGCAGATCGTCAAGTGCCCGTTCAAGATCATCCTGTTGTTCATTCAGGAATTCATACCGTTTTTTCAATTCTTCATATTCATGAATAGCACCCAGGTTTACATCTCCGATCCTGGATATTTTGTCCCTGACTGTTTCAAGGCGTTTCTCTATCTCTTCGATGGCAAGCTCTTTATTTTCCGACCTCTGTTCCATCTCCAGCCGCAGGTCTTCGATGCCTTTATGATAGCGCTCTTTCAAACGGTTTACGATATTTTCCTGTTTCATGCGCCTCTGGGATTGTTCGAGCTCTATGTACCTGAGTTTTTCAAGTGCTTTTTCCCGCTTGCCCTGTATTTCCTGGATTGCATCGTCACTTTCCTTCAGTTTTCTTTCAAGAACCTGGAATTCTTGCTCGTTACTCTCAAGGGAGTCTTCAAGACGCCCCAGCTTTTCGTAAATATCAGGCAGCTGCAGCCCATACTCTTTTAGTTTTGTCTCCGCATCTTTTTGTTTTCTCTGTTTCTGTTCGATTTCCCGGATCAACTGGTTCAAACGGTTGATTCCATCATCCCTGAATTCAATCAACCTTCGTAATGTACTGTTACTGTTGTCAAGGTTTGCGGTGAGAGAAGAAATTTTCAGCCGGATATCAACCACTTTCTGATTAAAACCTTCAAGTTCATCCGTTTTCAGCGTAATCCCACGGGACATTTCAGTTACTTCGTCCTGGGCAGCTTTTACTTTCAATTCGTTTTCAGCCAGCGCTTTTTGGTAACGCGAAATTTCATCATCAATATCGCTTTCTTCCCCTAAAAGCTGCTCCTGCTCAAGGCACACTACCTCGAAATGTCTTTTTGCATGTTTCAGTTCTTCGGACACTTTATAAAGGTATTTTTCCGCGTCTGTTTCTTCGTCCTGGATGATATGTCGCTTCTCAATGTATTGCTGCAGGCGGGTATCGATATCCCGTGCCGCTTTTTCCAGCTCTTTCTGTTCATTTCTCGCCCGGTTCAGCGAATGATCAAGGTCTGCGATTGCTTTTTTAAGGTTTTTTATCTCCTGCTTTTTTGAGAGAATTCCTGACAGTTTTTCCCTGCTTCCTCCAATGAGCATTCCGCTATAAGAAATCATATCACCGTTTTTGGTGACAATGGCCCTGGGACCGGAACCATTGCAGCCCGCCCATACGCTTATGGCCTTGGGAAGATCATCCACCACCGTAACCTGACCCAGCAATGCCTGACTGATTGTTTCATAGCCCGGCTTGACATTGACATGGCTAAGCAGTTGGTCCGAGGAAGGAAGAGGACCTTCACTTTTAGTTTCCGGCAGCTTGATTGCTGAAACAGGGATAAAACCGCTGCGACCCGCACCGCTGGTCTGAAGATATTCAATGGCATCAATCCCTGTATCCTGGTTATCAACAATAATATACTGCATGGCTTCACCCAGGACCGCCTCGACGGCAGTTTCAAATCCCGGAACAGGTTCTATGACATCCGCCAGCATACCGACAATGCCGTTTTTCGAATGGGGTTTGTGATTGATATCGTCTGAGTTCTCTCCGTTACATCTTTTCATGACGGCTTTCACTCCATCCCGATACCATTCGTAATTTTCATCCATTTTGACAAGGGTGGCGTGACGGGATTTTAATTTACTCTTTTCAAGTTCAATGGTTTGGACGCTTTTGACCATTTGCCCCAGGGCATCCCGTTTATCCTTAAGGTTCGCTTCAAGCGTATTGATTTCCTGCCCGATTGTCTCTTTTTCCCGTTTTAGGGCCTCTAAAGATGTATCGGCTTCCGAGAATTTCTGCTCCAGCGTCTTCACATTTCGACCGGCAACCGCCTCTTCTTCATCGATCCGCTTCAGTTTTCGTTTCAGGCTTTCTTTATTGTTTGATGCTGTCTGAAAAATATTCCTGAATCGCCCTTCTTCGGATATCAGTTCCGCCAGGCGGGTCTTTTTCTCTTCAATGAGTCGGTTAAGGCGGCTAAGCTCTTCTCTCAAATCATTTGTTTTTTGGTTTTCTTGTTGAAGGGCCTCCCTGTGCGCCTTCATATCAGTCTCAAAGCGTTCTATTTCCTTTTCCGAATGATCAATATCCGATGCAATCTGCCTGTTTTTCATTTCGAGCTCTGTCCGCGCAGACCCCAGCGCTTCAATTTCAGCAGAGAATACATCTTTATTTTTTGTCAGGTGCTGGACTTCATTCTCAATCTTATCAGCGCTTCTCTGAAGCTCAAATCTGCGTGATTTCTGAGATGACAGTTCGTCGTTTTTTGCCGCCCGTTCGACTTTAATCTCCTCGATTGCCGCATCCAGCCGGTTAAGCTTTGACGTGTGTTCCACGTCTTCATCTTTCAGCTCTTTTAACAATGTATCCGTATCGTTAATCTGCCGGGAAAAATCATCATAGTAATTCAATGCGGCCAGTATTTCGAACTCCCTGGCAGTGGTTTGATAGCTTTGATATCTCTCCGCCTTTTTTGCCTGGCGTTTTAAAGAGTTCATCTGCCGGTTAACTTCTAATATGATATCCTTCACCCTCAAAAGGTTTTGTTTTGTTGCATGAACTTTTCGAAGGGCCTCGTTTTTTTTGTTTTTATACCGCGTGACCCCGGCCGCCTCCTCAATGAAAAATCGTCGTTCATCCGGGCTGGCATCTGTAATCGCGCCGATGTTTCCCTGTTGAATGACAGAATACGATCGGGCACCCATTCCACTGCCCCAGAAAAGATTATAAATATCTTTCAGCCTGCAGGGCTTCCTGTTAAGAAAATACGCACGCTCACCCGACCGGTATTGCCGTCTGGTGATCATGATTTCCGAAAAATCCTTAAGTTCTTCCGGCGCGCTTCCGTTGTCATTTGTCAGGGTCAGTGATACTTCCGCCATGTTCAGGGATGTCTTACCGTCAGCCCCTGAAAAAATGATATCTTCCATGGTCTTTCCGCGAAGCATCTTAACACTCTGCTCACCCATTACCCATCGCAGTGCGTCAAATATATTACTTTTTCCGCATCCATTCGGCCCCACCACTGCAGAAATGCCCGGAGGAAAGGCAATACTGACTTTTTCTGGAAAGGATTTGAATCCGGAAAGTTCAAGTTTTTTTAGTTTCATAGCAGACTGTCTCCCGCCCATTAATTTTATCGGTGATGGTAACCAAGACCCCTTGGTTGAAATGCTCGAAACCGTTCGTTTCAGATTCTTAATCCATAACATGGCATGCTGAAATTGTAAAGTTAAAAACACAATTTATGTGATTTTATTCTTGTTTAAATACAACATATTGTGTTCCAACTGTTTTTCCGTGATTTTTCATTTAAAATGAGATAGGCATGGATACCATGCTGGATAAATTAAAAAACTACTGGTTTCTGATGGGTCTTGCGGTGGTTTTTTCCGCAACATTGATGGACGGTGCTGATATTATCGCACAGACAGGTGTTTGGTGCAAATCCAATCATGGGGCTGATGCAGCGATTTTTTTCATCTTTCTGTTTTCAGGACTTTTGCTTGATTCCGATCAAATAAGAGACGGAGTGAAAGATATGAAAAGCATCATCCCGTCGCTCTTCCTTATTTTTATTGCCGCACCAGCCGTTTCTACAGTCTTTGGTATGACCTCTTTAGACACCGGGATTAAGATAGGCATTTTTCTTGTGGCCATAATGCCCACCACCCTAAGCAGCGGTGTCGTAATGACGGGGTCAGCAGGAGGCAACATGGCAGGGGCTCTCGTAACCACCATCACAGCAAATGGGGTTGCCGTATTTACCGTGCCGTTAACTCTTTCATTTCTTTTGGGATTCATCGGTTTTTCCGCAACAGCGGCCATGGACGAATCCGTTATTATGATGAAACTCGGATCACTGGTGCTTCTTCCTTTATTTATAGGGCTTTCGGCCAGGTCTGTGCAGGTGATCCGTTCTGTTGTTCATAACAATAGAGCCTTTCTTCAGAATATTAATCAGTTCCTCATCCTTTTAATTGTCTGGATGGCGCTATCCCAGGCAAGACCAACCATACTGGCCAACAGCGGGTCTATTATTACCATTTGGATTTGTGTTGCGGTTTTCCATGGTGCACTTCTGGCCGTTGGCGTTTTGACCATTTTTGCTTTTCGTTTAAAACCCGGGCAGAGGGAAAGCGTTTTAATAATGGGCTGCCAAAAGACCCTGCCCCTGTCAATCATCCTGCAGATTTCTCTTTTTCCCCAGTTCGGCATCGCCCTGGTGGTATGTGTTCTTCATCATTTCACCCAGCTAATCATGGACAGTTTTGTGGTCGTCAAGCTTAAAAGGTCTCTTTAGGCGGGTTAAAATATCCATGGCGCAAAGCAGGATATCCCTCCTTTATTGACCGGATGAAGCGCCTCATCCCCACGGGCTTCCCTGTGCTTCCGGCCTTTCTTATTATTTCATGGTACTTTTTCGGGTCAACGTTTAGATTTCGCCACTGAATCAGTTGAATTCGGTGGTGATCAAGAAACGTTGTCAATGCTTCCAACTCTTCTTCGGTATCCGTTATACCCGGACAGTTCAAATAGTTGATGGATACAAACTTGCCTTTTTCACCAGCCACATCAATACTCTCGATAACATTATCAAACGAATAAGAAACCGGCCTGAAGTATGCGTGGTATGCATCGTGTCGGAAACTGTTTATGCTGACCCGTATACTGTCCAAGCCGGCATCCAGCAGGCCCCGAAGGACCTCCGGCCTGCTCGCGTTTGTGTTCATATTAATGGTGCCGTTTTGCGTTACCGCCCGTATCCTCCTAATGGCAGGCTCGATAACACGGGCTGCCATCAGGGGGTCCCCCTCGCATCCCTGACCGAAGCTGACAATACTTTTTTCCACCGACCCGATATGGTGAAGTGCCACCTGGGCAATTTCTCCGGGTGTGGGAGTAAAATCGATTCGGTCCTGGGGACTGGAAATCGGTGTACCGCTTTGAAGGGAGATGCACCCTGCACACCTGGCATTGCATTGCCCGGAAGTCGGCAGAGGCGCCTCGTAGCGTCCTATAAAAAAGTTTTTTGCCGCCGGGCAGCCGTATTCCAGGGCGCATTTCTCAATGTGCGCTCTCAAACGGTTTTCCGGCATCCGATGTTTGAGCGCCCTTATTCCGTCCATGATGGTTTCATGGGCCATATATCTTAAATCCTGGCGGGGTTCCTCATCTATATGTATCAGTGCAGATCTGAAATCATCATTTAAAAACCCCGCCGCCCCATAGGAAAAGAGCGGCAAAAGAGATGCGCCCTGTTGTTCTTCGTATGCAGCCGTAAAGGCATTGACATACCCGGGTGAATTGAACACGGCCACGGGAAAAATCTGCTTCCCTGGAATATCCGGGTGTTCGGTTCTTGCTTCGAAACACTCCGTTTCCATATTATAAAGTATGGGCACCCGGTCCGGAAGAAACATCAGTTCTCCGCCATGGGGAATTGGAATGGTTTCCGACTCGTTGAGCACAGCCAGATATTGTCCGGAAGAACCAACAGCTGCAAAACCGTCAACGTCGAATATGTCACCATCCATGTTTGCAACCACTGCGGTGATGGGTGTTCCTTTTTTATCACTCATTTCATTCCTGTATCAATTTCCGGCAAGAGCCGCAATAAAAGTGTGCAAAAATCGTAACTGTCGAGTGAAAAAAACGTAATCAAGAAACGCAATTTATGGTGGAACAATCTCTGAAAAACAGCATATCTTGTATCTGAATAATTTAACACGCCGGTGAACACCTGAAAAACCGGCTTATGAAACCTGCGGTATACGGTTATTCTGAAAAAACTAAACTTGGGCATGAATATTGCTCTAAAGACTCCAAAATTAGGGGGGTCTCATTTCAATGAAATAGTTATACTTTCAAAAGTATCCCTTTTCTAAGACCTTACATAACCAGAAAAAAAGAAGGCCTTGTGCCGCTTAAGCTCACAAGCTCCAGAAGGCAACATTTACGTGATTAAACAATGACTTGCACAAAACAATTGTACGCTTTTTCAGTCGTTCGCATCGCCCTTTTTTGCCTGACCATCCTTATACCACACACAGCTTTCTCCGGACAGGTTACGCTGGCCTGGACTCAAAATACGGAGCCGGATATTGCCGGGTATAAAATTTTTTGCCGGGAGCAAAACACATCCTATAATTATAACCGACCGGCGTGGGAGGGGACTGCCACGAGCTGCATAATAGAAGGCCTCGATGAAAACAAGCTGTATTATTCCATTGTCAGGGCCTTAAATACATCCGGACTTGAGAGTGTCAATTCAAATGAAGTCAGTTTTCAAATCCCTCCACCGGAGCCAACACCACCGGAGCCAACACCACCGGAGCCAGCACCACCGGAGCCAACACCACCGGATTCAACTTCGTCTGATTCAAGCTCGACCGGTTCAACCTCACCCGATTCAAGTCCGTCCGATTCAAGCTCGACCGGTTTAAGTTCTTCTGATTCAACTTCGCTATCCTGCCCAAATTCATCATTTTTAAGTGAGAATTATTTTTATAGAAATGCTGTGGAAGGTGAAACCATTACCCTTAGTGACTTAGACCATCTGAAAGCAGACCATGATTTTGCGGAATATTACTGGAAACAGTCGGCCGGAGAACATGTGACTCTTTCCGATTCGGGTGCTGCTTCCCCAACTTTTACAGCACCTGCCTTTAATGAAAATGGAACGGAACTTATCTTCATAGTAGAAATCACAACCGATAATAACCTTTGCGATACGGCAGAAATCTGTATAGCAATTGGCCCGAATACCGCTACTTCTTCAGTTAAAATACT
>Ga0180435_10007935_pt1 | contig 10042 bp, 9 predicted proteins | sample SS_ome_3_FD_132467 | JGI IMG/M metagenome (GOLD analysis project Ga0180435, IMG submission 132467) | Hypersaline lake sediment archaeal communities from the Salton Sea, California, USA - SS_3_S_1 metaG | ecosystem: Environmental > Aquatic > Non-marine Saline and Alkaline > Hypersaline > Sediment... | reverse complement strand
GATCCTCTTAGCCACGCTCGGAATGGGCGTTCTCGGAATGGGGCAGGATGTCGCCTCTGATGCCGAAATCCTGAAAGCCATGGATCAGCACAGGTTCTTGGATCCGAACACCGGCTACGTCCGGGAAACGATGGAGATCTACGCCCAGCGTCCAGATTCGGTCAACGAAGCCACCGTGCGTCTATCCATCAAGTCAGGCGACGATGAGGAGTTCCGGTTGCGAATCGACTTTCTCGAGCCAGAGGAGAGTGCAGGACAAGCGTTCCTGATCCTGCCTGACGAGACCGTGCTGCTCTGCACGCCAGATCTCGCAATGCCGCTTCGAATCTCCGGAGGTACAGACGTATTCGGGGATTCAACAGTGAGCACCACGGCGGGCATCAACTTCGCGGACGCTTACGAGATTCGCGAGCGCGCGGACACCACGTTGAACGATACACCAGTACTCCAGTTGGAGCTCGAGGCAATCGGGATAGGAACTGCGTACCCATCTGCAACCGTCTGGGTCGATCCGGTCACCTACGAGCCGTTGGAAGCTGTGCTCTATGCCCTCTCAGGAGAACCGCTCAATCGCATCATCTACGAGAGCTACGTCTCGGTAACATTTGGTGATGAGGAGGAGGGAATCGAAGATAGGTACGTCACCGTGCAGATTATCGAGAACCTGATCCAGGAGGGGTACACGACCCGGCTCACAATTACGGATTTCTCTGTGGCGCCAATTCCGAATGATCTCTTGGATGAAAACGCCTTCTGCACGTCTCCCTAGGCAGCGAATGCGGTAGGATGAACCATCCTACCGCGCTGCTCCTTGGAGGTCGGACCATGAAGCGATTCGCGATCCGAACCATCAGCATCCTCATCTTGCTTGCAAGTCTGAGTGTTGCTGCAACTGACACCTTGTTTCTCCCCCTGGAACTTGAAGGCTGGAACGCACCGAGCATGTCTGCCGCAGCCGGAGACTTTGACGGAGATGGCGACCTCGATGTGTTCGTGGCGCTGAAGTTCAGAGACTCATTGCTGTATCTGAACGATGGACGCGCAGGGTTCGAGCTGAGTGACCAATCCCTGCCCAGAGGCGACTTCACGGATGTGGATATCGCAGATTTCGATGGGGACAGCGATTCAGACGTCCTGATCACGCAGCACAACGGCCCGAACCTGCTGTTGCTGAACCCAGGAGATGGCGTGTTTGAGGGTCCAATGGGGGAACTGGGAGACGGTCCAAGCCACGGAACGGCAATTGGGGATCTCGACAACGATGGAGACCTTGACCTGTTGATTGCAGACTACGAAGGCGAGATCGCTGTTTGGCTGAACGAGGGTGCGGCTCAATTCACTTACGTCGCTCAACCGATCGAGCTTGGGAACCACCGTGAACCCGCGCTTGGAGACTTTGACAACGATGGGGATCTGGATGCCCTCGTGGCACGCGACTTCGGCGAAGGCGCGCTGTTACTGCTGAACAATGGACAGGCAGGATTCGAGCCGACTACCAGCATTCCAGACACTGCGGGACTCAATGGATTCGGAGCCACGGTGGGTGATGTAGATCTAGACGGGGACCTGGACATTCTCTACCGGTGCCATGGCTGCGCCGACCAACTCTGGCTCAACGATGGTAGGGCACACTTCGAGGATTCAGGCCAGACCCTGTCAACAGGGTGGAGCTATGATGCCCGGTTTGCCGACTTCGATCTTGACGGAGATTTGGACCTAATCGTCGCGAACAGCAATGTCGCAGATCAACTCTGGTGGAATGACGGCACAGGCACCTTCACCCGAGACGAAAACATCCCCTATCAGACCTACTCCACGAAGCTCTTGATTGGAGACTTCGACGGGGATGGCGACCTCGATGCCTTCTTCTCCCGCTACAGCGCGCGAGAACGCATTTGGCTTAACACAACAAACGCCGACGGCGAATAGCCTCGCGATCGACTTACAGATCACGCGGCAATCTGCTGCACGAGCTGCGCAAGGGATGCCGCAGTTCTCACCAAGGTCTCTGCATGCACAAGATCAAGATTGTCCTTGGGAGTGTGCGTGATCTCCTGGCACAACCAAGCGAAATTGGACGAGGTTACGGCAACAGCCGGGCGGCCAGCCATCGCGAACATTGCGTGATCGCTTTGGAACCAAGGGCTCCCCTCCTGGAAGCTATGATGGGATTCGAAAGCAGTACGTACGAGTTGCTCAGTCGCGTCATCCGCGTTATACAGCGAGTACTCGGTTTGCGATCCTGCGTACCCTGCACAATCGAGGTTGATCGCTAATTCAACCTCATCCATCCGGCTTCCGAGTTGCGCGAGGTAGAGCATCTGTCCCGGTGCGGCATAGTAGTCCTCTCCATTGAAGGCAACAAACTCGATACGCAAGGAAGGAACGAACCCTTGTAGATGCTCCGCGATCGCCAACAGCACGGCCACACCTGTCGCGTTGTCCAACGCTCCGGGTGTGTTCTTCTTGGCATCTATGTGGGCGGTAAGGAGAATCCGCGGCCCATCCTTTGGACCACAGGATGCCACGGGATTGCAGGCGGTTGCTGGGATGCGGCGAGATGTAGAGGTCAGTTGAACGATTTCGCCAGCATGCTGTGTGAGTTGAGCGCCGTCGACGTCCTTCATCACCACAGACGGAATGTCGAACGCTCCATCCTCAAACATTGGGAAGGGGTAGACACTGCCAGCAATACCGGGGCACTTACCTGTGGCTGCGATAATGGCGGCTGGACGCTTGGACTCCAAGGTAGCTACGATCTTCTTGTGGCGATCAGGGTTATAGAACACGAACTCCTTGGGCATGATCTGCTCTTCCGCGATCTGTCCATGGAGCAACACGATCTTCCCATCCAGCTCTGGGGCATTACGCAAGGCTTCATCCGTTGAAATCTCAATCAATGAAGCCGCTACATCGCAGGGAAGTGAATACGGGGAAGACGTGACATCCCACAGCTTGTCTCCAGCTTGGAGCCTCGCCTGTCCGGGTTCCCATTCCATGCAGTCAAAGGGAGAGCACGCGGAATCGAATCCGAGTTGGCGGGTGACTTCAACGAAGTAGTCGGTTGCCGCGCGATTGCCCGAACTACCGACGTGACGGTTCCCAACTTGATTGCACAGCTTGTCCAGATGCGCGCGAATAGATCCCAGAGTTTCTTTCACACAGACCTCCCAGTCCTTATGTACGGTCCGAATTGTCAGAAACCAGGAGTATACCTCGTCAGATCGCTACCAATCCAAGTCGAAACCTTGCGTCTCGCGGATATGGATGAGCACATCAAACATCTCTGGGAGCGTGCAATCCAGGTCATAGACATCAACGATCTTCCCATTCTCGGCTGTGTGCCCGGCTCCTAGGAGCATGAAGCCACGCGACGTGTTCATCCAATCGAATGCGTCGGTTTCCGGCTCTAATGTGCCCAGCGGAAGGAAGCACAGTGGAATGTCGATCTGGCAGAGCAGTTCGTCATAGCTCCCTGGGGCAAGCTCTGGAATGGGGTACGGCTTCAACTCTCCAAGCGAGTCCATCGTATTGGTCACGAACGTGCCTTCGCAAGTCGAGAACCCGAACGCAACATAATCCTCACCAAGAGACTGATGCAGATTCTGTCCCAGGGTTTCGCATTCCGATTCCGTCCACGACTTCGCGATGTGCCCATTGTGTGCATATACGATGACCTTGGACTCAGGCCCCAGCAGATTGAGCCACCAGAGGACGTTCTCGGCCATCGAGTGATCGCGATAGTTGAATGATGCGGGCACCCAACCGACGGCGTTCCGATAGGAGTCATCGAACCCGTAGTGACCTTCGGTCTGGGCGATCGCGTATGGGATGCGGTCTAGGATCTCTACCTGTAACGGAGCAAGCAGGGGATCCAGGTCGGGTCTGCTGGTGGATAATCGTTCCGCCAATCCGTCGAGGAAGCCGAAGTACAGGTCCCAGTCCGCAGGATCCTGCGACATTCGCAAGCCCGCCTTCGCAGGCAGACGGTACTTGATGTCTCGTAGCAACCCGGAATTCATGGTGCTGCTGGCGAACGCCGTTGCCTGGTAGATCCACTCGAACGCCAGATGGGGCGACGTGCAGTCCATTCCCAGAAGTCGTACCGGAGTCTCAGCGGAACGGTTGTGCTGCCGCAGCCAGGTCATCAGATCCACGAACTCCTGATTGCGGTACATGAAGAACTCCAGCGAGGAGAGTGCTTCATCCAGGGTTCCCTTGGATTCGGAGACAAACCGGTCGGCGATCAACCCGCCTCCCCAGGTGGCTTCGCAGATCACGGCATCGAATCCCATCTCCTGAACTAGGAATTGGATCATGCGGTGCTTCATCGTCACAAACTCGCTGGTGCCGTGTGTTTGCTCACCGAGGCCGACGACACGTGCGCTGCCGACAAGCTCGCGAAGCGGTTCGAGATCCGATAGATCATCCACCACCGCAACGGTCTCGAATGGGACGGCAGTCTCGCGGATCCAACGAACGACGTCCTCAGTCTGAGCTGAGGCCAGTTGACCAAAACCGAGGATCAAGCAGAACGTGGTCAAGTATCTGATTGATTGCGGCATGTGTATACGAAGCATAGGACCTCCCAGGCCGGTGCGGTAGATGCGCGAGCGCAGGCGCTTGTGGAAACGTACACCAGTCTGGCTCAAAGGGGTTCATGGAGTCAATTCAATGGCAGCGCGCCAAACCTAGTCCCTGAAGATCATCTGGCGATAGAGCCTGAGTTCATCAATGGATGCTCGGATGTCATCTGCCGCACGGTGTTTGTGCTCCTTGTCCAGAATCTGGATGACGCCTGGATACCATCGGTAGGCAAGCTCGTTGATCGTGCTTACATCGAGATTCCGATGACTCAGGTGTCCATGAAGCTCCGGCATGTAGCGCATCAAGAACCGCCGATCCAGAAGAATCGAGTTTCCGCACAACGGAGACGACTTGCGCTGGGTGTGCTTCCGAATGAACGCTAGAGTCTGCTGCTCTGCTTCACGAAGCGAGATGTCGGAAGCTTGAGAGGCTTCAAGCAACCCAGAGTACTCATACTGCTGCGCGCACCAATCATCGATGTGTTCGAGCTCATGATCCGCATGGTGAATCACAAGATCCGGACCTTCTCCAACGATGTTGAGTTCCTTGTCTGTGACGATGGAGGCGATCTCCAGGATGACGCGTCGAGAGACGCTAAGACCGGTGGTTTCAAGGTCAATCCAAACGAGGTTGGTACGATCGCGCGGCATGAAATAGCGCTCCCTTCCGCTAGACGATACACGACACAGCAGAGATGGGCCACGCAGGGGCAACAAGGGAATCTACTGCTTGATTCCTATCTCGAAATAGGGTACAGGGTAAAGCATGACATCTAACAGACGTAGCCGTTCAGTTCGTTGGTTGCCTCTCGTTCTTGTGGTTGCGCTCGCGGTTTCTGTCTCCGCTGCCGAGACGGTTACGTTCGTGCCTTGGCCCTACGGACTGATCGCGTACGTTGATATTGAGCCACCGCAATACACCCTCCAGGATGACATCGATCGGCTGGTTGCCGCGGTCGCGTCAGTCTGCGAGTTCTGGGGCGTTGCAGTGCCAGAGCCAAACGAGGGATGGGCCTCCGCGCTGGATCCGAAACGCCCCCAATGCATGCCTTGGGTGTCTGCAACGCGCGACGTGTTGCCCCCTGGAGAAGACGGTCCCCAGTCCTGGAGTTGGTGTCGCTTGCCTTGGGAAACGGGTGTACTTGAGGAACTGATCGTTGCGTTGTACAGGGATCGAGAAGCGCTTGGAACCGCAGTGGAGCGGTTTGACATCTCTGCCGCATTCAATCGCAACGGCATCTACTCAGACGACCTTGTCCGCAAAATGCCTGGCCCCGTGATCGTCATGACCGAGAGCGATTTCCGTGAGGATACCAATGTACTCGTACATGAGATGACCCATTGGCTGTTTGATGAGCCGATGAACCCAATTCCCATCCCTGGGTCGAACCTCAGGATCATGCACGAAGGAGCAGCCAACCTCACAGCTCATGCGGAGAACGAGGTCTACGACCCATGGAGATACGCAGCGCAGTTTGCAGAGGATGGGGATCTTCGGTCTGTGCCCATTCAGCTCCTCTACCCGATCGGGGAAACCGTTGTTGAGGTCATGATCGAGCAAGGTATCGATTTGCCGACCACCACGGTAACGCTTGCGCCTGGGAAATCCTGGGAGACCTGGGCGTCCACAAAGTGTGGGCAATCCTCCCAATGTGAGGATTGGACGCACATTGTTGAGCTTGTCGAGCCCGCGTGGTTGGAGCGCGTCGCGCTGGTGGATGAGCTATCCATCGGAGATCGAGTCCGCTACCAGGCAAGGCTGCAGCGCCTGGGGCAAGTCGAGGTCCTGCTCGATCCCGTGCTCCCCCGATCTGCAAGCGCGGTGCTGGATCGGATCTGGACTGGAAACGGTGTTGAGAACAGCATAGATATCTTCTGGAAGTTCGCACTAGATTCTGAGGAAATGGGCATCGAAGCGCCGGATGCCAGTACGTGGGCTGCCTTTGCCCGTAGAGAGAAGACGCTCTCACACATCGCAGTGCGAAATGCAGTCTACGCCGCACCACCTGCTCCTGAATCCGCGGCAACCGCTGAACTCGAATACCCAGACTATGACCTCGCCTACATGAAGGTCGCCTACCTGATTGGACTGCGGGAGCTCGAACTGTGGGACGCCTATCTCGAGGAGTACGTCTCTCTGGTTCGGGAATACGTGGTGGAGAGCAAAGTGGATCCAGACCTCATTCCATGGTGGAATCCAGAGGCTGCGGGGGACAGCGCCGATCCGGAGGAGCAGCCATGACAAGTCTAGCCCTCTCCGTGCAAGGCCTTACGAAGTGCTACGGCCCTCGAACCAAGACCCCTGTTCACGCGGTGCGTGATGTCAGCTTCGAGATTGCCAGGGGTGAGATCACGGGGTTGCTCGGCCCCAACGGAGCAGGCAAGACGACGGCTGTGAAGTGCATCTGTGCACTCGTGTTGCCCACTGCAGGTGGTATCTCTGTCTTCGGAATCGATCCGCTCCGACATCGAGGCGCTGCGCTGCGGCAACTTGCCGCTGTGTTGGAGGGGAATCGCAATACTTATTGGAGGCTGAGCCCTCGGGAGAACATCGCTTTCTTCTCGGGACTCCATGGCCGGTCACTCAGAGGACAACTACGCAGAACCGATGCGTTACTTCAGCGATTCGGGCTTGAGGAGAAGCGGAACACACCCGTTCGGGCTCTGTCTCGCGGCATGCAGCAGAAAGTCGCCATCGCCTGCGCACTGGCAAGAGATGCGAAGCTGCTCCTGCTGGATGAGCCAGCACTTGGATTGGACGTTACGAGTACTCAAGAGATGCGTGTCTTGCTCCAGGAACTGGTGGCAACCGAGCGCCGGACGATCATCATTTCGTCTCACGATATGGAGCTCATTCAGAGTCTGTGCAAGCGCGTCATGATCATGGATCGGGGAGAACTCGTACTGGACGATTCGGTTGAGAATCTTGTTTCCGTATTCCAGGCCAGGGCCTACCGCATTGAACTTGCCTGCAAGTTGCCAGATGCACTACGTGAGGAACTTGACACGGGCTTCCCGGTGCTGCGAATCCAATCCGATGATGGGGGCCAGACGACGATTGAGGCAGACTTTCAAGAGGAGCGCTCCATCTACGATCTGATATCCACGCTCGGATCGTATGGAATGCCGCTTCGCGGTGTTGGGCGGCAGTACCCCCATCTCAAGGACATCTACCTTCATGCGATTGGCGAGGAGCTTGCGGACAGGGGAGCGGAATCATGATGCGCGTCAGAGTACTCCTCGCCGTCCTGCGTAAGCACTTGATCGAACTGAGGAGATACTGGTTCGATACCCTATCGGCTCTCGCGCTTTGGTATGTAGTCTTTCTTCTACTCTTTAATGGTGCTCGCGCGCTTGTGAGTCGTGATGATCTCTTCGGAGCTACTGGTGACGGAATCATCGTTGGATACATGGTTTGGATCTTCCTGCTCGGTGCCTATAGCCGATTCACGAATGTGCTGAATACGGCGGCTCAAGAAGGAACGCTAGAACAGCTGGGGCTCTGTCCTGCCGGAATCTCGTGGATCTGTCTCTGTGATGCGGTCGCATCCTTCCTGGTCGACGATCTTCTGATTGCTGGGGGAACGCTCGCGCTGATGATGCTGACAACGGGCCGGTACCTCGCTATTGACTTACTGAGTATCCTTCCCCTCCTGATCCTGACGCTGATGGGAGTTCTCGGACTGAGCTTCTTGATCGGTGGAATCGCACTCATCTTCAAGCGCATCCAGAGTGCCGCCCAACTCGTCAACTTCGGGTTCATCGCGCTAATAGCGGTCCCAATCGCGAGCGCTCCGGCGCTTCGCTTTCTCCCGATTTCCCATGGCGTGGATCTCTTGCGACGTGTCATGATCGATGGGCGTACGCTGCTTCAGATACCCGGATCAGAGATTCTTCTGCTGGCTGGCGTATCCATCGGCTATTTCATCACAGGACTCACCGCGTTCCATGCACTTGAGCGAGCCGCTCGGCGCCGAGCCCTGTTGGGACATTACTGAGTGACGCTAGAACACATCGAGGTCGTGGCCGCTCACGACCTCCCCATCGTAGATCTCTCGAATCTCAGCGAGGAGGTCTTGCTCAGACACCCCATGAAACAGCTGATGGGTGAGGACCAAACGCTTCGGACGCACAGCGGATGCCACCTCAGCGAGCTTCGTTGTCCCCGTATGAACGGCGCGGTGGTAGGCCTGCCACGCTGGAGATCTTTGGGCGAGTCCAACTTCGGACTGCACCTCGTGGACGAGGATTTCGCAATCAGCATACGCCTCTTCCCACCCAGGGAATGGTGCGGTGTCTCCTGAGATGACAATCGCCCGATTCGCGGTCCGGAAGCGATAGCCGAACGCAGGCCAGGATCCGTGGTTGACTGCGAATGCGTCGACACAGATGTTCTCATCCTCATAGATCCGGCCGGCTTCGATCTCGTGAACTGCGACACGATGACCGGTCTCATTGACGGGCTCTAGCCCAATCAATCGTTCTCGGATGTCTGCTGTATAGGCGTCCAGTAGGTGATCGACCATGGCACGAAGCCCTGTCGGACCCCAAAGCTCAAGGGGTTGATCCCGCTCAAGCACCCAAGGGGATAGGATCAGATCTGGGAGCCCAAGCGTGTGATCGGAATGCAGGTGCGTAATGAAACAGCGAGACAGCCGATCTGCACGAATTGCGTGCATCCCCTTCTCGAAGGCGGCCGCTGCTTGCCGTACAACACCTGGGCCCGCATCTATCAGATAGCCGCTATCGCCAAAGACGACGGCTGCAGCGGGTCCTGAACGTCCTGGATCTGGGTTGGGTGTTCCGGTGCCTAGGAGAACGAGTTTCGCTTGCCGATCGCTGGGGTTCATATCGCCATCATAGCATCCACTGGGCTGACCGCTTGACAGGCTTGTTCGGTGACAGGATGCTTAGTCCAGCCGAGCTGTGAAACGAGGAAACCCATGAGTGAAACACAAGAACGCGCCGGTGTTCTCAACCTTGTTGAGGCAATTCAGATTCAGGAAGACGCGGTCGTAAGCCGAACGCTCATCAAGTCCGATGCAGGAACCGTGACGTTGTTCGCGTTCGATCAGAACCAGGAACTCAGTGAGCACACGGCGCCATTTGATGCGCTTGTCCACGTCCTAGAAGGTGAGGTAGAGATCCGCATTGATCAGGACCTCCACCGCGTCGCGAACGGTGAATTGCTGACCATGCCTGCCAACATCCCGCATGCACTCAAGGCCATCAAACCATTCAAGATGATCCTGACGATGATCAAAGGCTAGGTTCTACGCTGGCTTCCGTGCCCGCACGGTGAGCAGGAGAGGGATCTTCTGCTCGTAACCAGTGAGCTTGAACCAGCGCCCATCCTCGGACGTCATGCTCGGCAGCATCTTGAAAAACAGCCGATCGTATTCACCCACGAGTTCAATCTTCAGACCGGCATCCAGCAGTGCGTGCAGGATGTCGCT
>Ga0180435_10007930_pt1 | contig 10044 bp, 6 predicted proteins | sample SS_ome_3_FD_132467 | JGI IMG/M metagenome (GOLD analysis project Ga0180435, IMG submission 132467) | Hypersaline lake sediment archaeal communities from the Salton Sea, California, USA - SS_3_S_1 metaG | ecosystem: Environmental > Aquatic > Non-marine Saline and Alkaline > Hypersaline > Sediment... | reverse complement strand
TTCACAAAGAAAGGAGGATTGTCTCCAGCCGAAACCGGCGGGCACCGGACGGACAGCCGGCAGCCACAACCGTGTTTAAAAATGCACAATCGACGCCTCTGCCGGTGTGCAATTATGTGAACAGGGGCGCCCGCTTGCAAACACCACCCTTGTTGATTGCTGGCCTTCTGCTTTTGACCGGATCGGTGATTGACGCCCGAACTTCGCCGTCAGTATACTGGTGAGTGGAAGTTGCGGGGACGGCCCAGGTCCTCACTCAGTTATGAAATCATCGACAGAATGGAGATTGCGGCATGAAAGTCTGCGGTCAATGCGGTCAGGTGGTGGCCGAATCGGTCCATACGTGCCCTGCCTGCGGTGCTGAAGTGGCTGCCGGTCGCGCCGCCATCGATGACTTTCACATCCTGGAGGTCCTGCACGAAGGGTATTCCAGCACCTTGTGCAAGGCCCAACGCGAAGGCGAAGACACTCCGGTGATGATTCGCATCTTCACCCCGCAGTCTGGCGTCGATGCCCATCTTGCCGAACGCCTTAAACACGAACTGGAGGAGCTTCAGGCGCTGCCGGATGACTATTTCGTTCGCCACCTGGCCATCCGGCAGTCCTCGGACGGGCTCTGGTATCGGATCAGTGAATGGGTCGATGCCTTAAACTGGGGGACGCTTCTCTCTACAGGACGCCTGAAGGACGCCTCTACGGCTTTGCACCTGTTCGGCCAGATTACGGCCATTCTGGACGGGTTGCATCGCATCGGCCACATCATTCCCCACCTGATCCTGGATGACATCCTGGTATCCGAGGGTGCGGAGGGCGCCTACAAGGTCAAGATCGACTACAAGCTCTCCCGCTTTCTCGACCCTCAACTGGATCGGCCCGGCCCCATGCTGGCCCGCTTGCTGGCCATGCACCCGGATATCGTCAACCAGCGCCCCCTGGACCGTCACAGCGACATCTGGTCACTGGGAAAAATATTCGTGGAAATTCTCTGCGCCGATCCAGCTGGGGGGGATTTGCACGGCCGGGTGGACACCCTTCCCGTACCCCGGGAGGTCCGGACGTTGATCCGGCTGATGCTCAGCAACAACCCCGAGCTGCGGCCGCGTTCGATGGCCGAGGTGGCCGCCACGTTGGGCCGGCTTGACGACAAGGCCATCCGAGCCGCCCAACGGCAAGCGGATATGCGCCTGCAAGCACCCCAGGCGCTGTTGCATCGCATCAATGTCCGCATGGCCCTGATGGCGGCGCTGTTGATCACAATCATTGCGGTGGGAGGGATGCTCTGGCTCCGCCTGGATCCGTTGCGTGAAGACAGCGAAGCCGCGCTGATCGGATACGCCAACGCGTATGCGGGGTCGGTGGCTTTCGTCGTAGTGGACTATTGGCTGGAAATGGGGAACCGCACCGTATACCGCAATCGAACGGAGGGAACGGCCTTTCTGGCGGACCACCAAGGGCATTTGCTGACCAACCGCCACGTTGCCTGTCCCTGGTTGGAGGACCGGCGCCTGATGGGACTCATCGGCCTGCTGGGCCGCCGGCCGGAAAGGCTGCATTTCGACTACCGGGTATTCCTCTGGTTCGATGGAGAGCGCGCTTTCCGGCGCCTGCCGGCTTTGGGGGACAGCGATGCGGTGGAAGACATCTACGTCACCGAGTCGGCCTTCAGCTCCCAGGGGAAACAGCGGGTATGGATTGCCGGCGTGGCCCCGGCGCCTGAGAAAACCCGGGAGCGGGTCCGCTCGCCCCTGCGGGACGATTTCGCCGTTTTAAAAATCGATCCCGTCCCTACAGGGCGCAAGCCGCTGCCCCTGGCAAAGGAATTCCGGGCCACCAGCATTCCCAAACTGACCCCCCTGATTACCCTGGGTTTTCCTTTAGGCGGTAAAACCCAGGCGGAATCCGTCAACGTGAGCGTGACCCAAGGCCACGTCCGTCGTACCTTCGAGAATATGTTCCAGGTGGACACGTCCCTGCATCCGGGCAACAGCGGCGGGCCGTTTATCGACCAGAAGGGACGGGTCGTCGGTCTGGCCACCATCGTTGCCGTCGCCATGGCCAGGGGGCCGGTGCCCGTGGCCACGCCCCTGTCCGATATCGGCCTGGTTTTACCGATCACTCAGGCAGCGGTCTTTCTGGACCAAATCCGGGCCGGGCAGACGAAATGGAACGGCGAAATTGATGTGAATCTGGAGCGGCGCCTGCAAGCGATCATGGAGACCGCCCGCCGTCGCGAGTGGGAACAGGCCCGCGATATTGCAGGCCGGGCTCTCGCAGCGCGGCGAACCCCCACTCTGCTCATGGCCGCGGCGGTCATGCACCTTTGCACCGGCGACCTTGCCGCCAGCCGTCGTTTATTTGACCAGGTGCTGTCCATGGAACCGCAAAGAAATATGGCCCGCCTGATGATTTTGCTGAGTGAATGGCTCGAAGGCCGGCAGTTGGCCGCCGACTCACGGCAGGCCTTAATGGCGCTGGACTGGCGTTCCCCCGATGAGTTTATGGGATACCTGGCGACAATCCTGGCCGGTGAAATCCCTGCCGCCGGCGCCATCGATGGCGGCTATTCCCAAGCCGAAAAAAGCTGGCTGCATCTGGTTGCCGGAATGATCGCACAGCGCAACGAGAGCCTCGACGCCGCCTGGCCGCTTTTCGAAACTGCGGCGCTCAACGCCGACATCGATGATTGGAGCCTCTATTTGGCACTGGCCCAGTTGGATCGAATCCAGCGCTGCGCCATGGAGAAGCCCGCAGAGGGGTCCGCCTGTATAAAGTTCAGGAATCGCCTCGAGGCTTTTGAGGACCGCCTGGACCGATCCCTGGCCGCCAGACAGGAACTGCGCGCCCGGAAAGCCCCGATCCAATCCAAGTTTCAACGTGGCGAAATCGATCTGAAGACGCAACGAGAGCTGCTGAAAACGCTGTACGACATGGATCGCGGCAACAGCCGAATCCTGGTTGCCCGGTCCTACTATGCCGCCATGGACGAGGACTGGGGCGCGGCCTTGGACATTTCCAGGCAGTTCTTGGCCTTGCCCGGAAGAGCCAGCGCCGGCAAATTGGGCCTGGGCCTGCTCGAACCCCAGATTCTTAATATGCAGGGCCGCGCCGACCTGGCCCGTGCCGGCCTGGAAGCGTACCAGCGGAGCGTTGCCGATCCCTGGTACCGGGCCTTGAGCGCCTGCCTGCTGGATCCCCGGCGGCAGCCGGAAATTTCGGCCAAAGCCGCCGAAAACCCGGAGAACCTGTTGACGGGCCACACCGCTTTGGGGCTTTGGGCCGAAGGCAGCGGCGACACCGCCGGCGCCATCAGCCACTACAAAGAGGCGCTCATGTCATATGCGGACTACCGGCTTGAGTACGATTTCGCCCTGGGCCGTGTAAAGCGCCTGCAGCAGACGCTTCGATAATGCCCGCCCGCATAGGCAAGCAGACGCAACCACGGGAAAAAGGCACTCGGGCGGAAAGACCCCGGGGAGTCATCGGAACGGGCCATCGAGCCCTCCACCCGGATTGGCCCATTCAGCCATCCTTCCGGGCCACTCCGGCTTCATCGAAGGAGGCCATCTCACGCATCACCCGGCAGGCGGCGTCAATCATATCCATGGCCAGGGCTGCGCCGGTGCCCTCCCCCAGGCGCATGTCTAAATCAACGAGCGGCTTCAGCCCCATCTTTTCAAGGGCCGCCGCCTGGGCAACCTCCACCGACCGGTGCCCGCTGATCAGGTAGTCTCCGATCTGGGGCCGGATCAGATAGGCGATCAACCCGGCGGCCGTGGAAATCACACCGTCCAGAATCACGGCAATACCGTTGGATGCCGCCGCCAGGGCCGCGCCGGCGATGCCGGCGATCTCGAACCCGCCCACCTTGCAGAGGATATCCAGGCCGTCCTCCGCTTCCGGCCGATGAAAACCCAGGACCTTGCGGATCACCTCGATTTTGTGGCGCATCCCTGCATCGTCGATGCCCGTCCCCCGGCCGGTGGCCTGCTCGGGCGCGATGCCGGTGGCGGCACAGACGATGGCCGCGGCGGCCGTGGTGTTGCCGATGCCCATCTCCCCCAGGCCAAGCAGATGGATGGGTTTGCGGGCATGGGCGTCGAGAACGCAGCCCATGCCGGCCTCCAGCGCCCGGATGGCCTCACTGCGGGTCATGGCCGGTTCCAGGGCAAAATTGCGGGTGCCCTTGCGGATTTTGCGGTCGACCAGATCGGGGTGTGCGGGCAGATCGACGCCGACGCCCATGTCCACAATGTGCATGTCGATGCCCTGGTGCCGGCAAAGAACGTTGATGGCCGCCCCGCCATTTAGGAAATTGGCCACCATCTGGGCGGTGACTTCGGAGGGATAGGCCGAAACCCCTTCTTCGGTAACCCCGTGGTCGGCGGCGAAAACGAACAGGGATTTATGGTCTCCCCGGGGTGCAAGGGTCTGTTGAATCAGGCTCATCCTTACGGCCAAATCCTCCAAGCGGCCCAGGGCACCCAGAGGCTTTGTTTTGTTGTCGATCTTGTGACGCGCGGCAGGCTGCATCTCCGTATCGATGGCGGTAATCGTCCGGCAGATCTTATCGAACAGGCGTACACCGGACACTGGTTCGTTTGGTTCTCCCTCCCGGGTGACAGCATCCTTTTGTGGAATACTTTTTCCGGGTCGACGGAGATGCTCTCTTCCGGCAACATCCAGAATGGTTTTGAACCCCTTCCCATCGAGAACGTCCTGAAAAGTCGCCGGGACCCGGTGGGGCGAAACCATGGCCTCGATCAGGCCGTCGAACACACCGGGATGGTCGCCAATCAGGTCCAGGCCCTGCTGCATGTCGGCGCGGGTCAATCCATAAGCGCCGAATACCGAGGCCTCCTTGTAGTGGATCAAGTTGAGCAGGTTGGTTTCCACATGCCGATTCTTGGTGATGCCGCTGAAAAAGGCCAGACGGCCGCCTTTGGCCAATTTGACCACACCCTGGCAAAAGGCAATTTCATCCGGGCAGGCATTGATAACCCCGTCGAATTCGCTGTGGGTGGTATCCCGTCGGACCTCGATGCCGGTCGCCTCCCGAAAACCGGAGGCCTTGGCAATCTTCTCGGCGTTTTTTTCGATCACCAGGGGGCGGGCGCCCCTGGCCTGGGCCGCCAGGGCGGTGATCAGTCCGACGGTCCCCCCGCCGTAGATGAGAATCCGATCATCGGTTCGGAGTCCAAGCTTGCCCAGCGCGTTGACCACACAGCCAACCGGTTCGGCGAAGCAGGCCCGGGGGGTTGCCATGGATCGGGGAACCGGAATCAGGCTGCGAGTCGGTGCCAGCAGGCGGTCGCTGAAACCGCCGTCGAAATGGAATCCCATAATCTGCATGGATTCACATAAATTTTCGCGGCCGCCGGTGCAATATTCACAGACCCCGCAAGCGCGGCCCGGCCAGACCACATAGGCTTGCCCGTGATCGTCCTCGGCCAGCACCTCATGGCCCGGCACCCGGGGAAACACCAGGTCGCGGTGCCCCTCGCTCCACATTTTCGCATCGGTGCGGCAGATGCCGCAGTACCTGACCTTCAGACGGGCCATGGCATCGTCTGCGGGCCGATCCTGCGACGGTTGGACCTCGATGGTTTTCAATCCGCTGAGCACCAGTTTCATTGGGCACGCCTCCTCACAGGGGGGTTTCCGTCAAGGTCAATCGGAAGATGGCCGCATCGGGGAAGCCATGCTCCCGGGCGCTGCGGTGCAGCTCTTTTACCCGGTCTAGCTGGCCGAATGGAAACACGCTGGCTTTGTCCAGGCTGACGGATATAAAAACACCTTCTTTGATCCGGATGTAGTCCGGGCCATTCTTAATAACCAGCAGGTCCATGCCTCATCCTCCAATTACTCAGGGAACCGTCCAGAAATCGGATAATTTGAACGATTTCAATGCGTTCGAAAAATTTGACCACAGGTATATGGTCGATATTCCGAGGGTCAAATTTTGAGCCTAACACAGGCATCGGGCAAATGGGTCAGTTATGGGCGGGCACGGCTTACGCTGCGCAGTTTGGCCAGCCCCTGCTCGGGGTAGCGGTTCTGGGCGGCCACCCAGCGCTCCAGCGTGCCGAACGCCGCGCCGCTGTCGATGGCCGCTGCAGCGGCCGCCAGCCCCGCATCCAGCGCAGCGACTTGGCCGGCAACGTTGAGAATCAACGCGGTGTTGAGTACCACGGCCTGCCGGCGGGCACCGACACCGTTTTCCCGTCCCTGGATCAAGGCCACGAACCGGCGGGATTCGTCCGCCAGATCGGGTTCCGGGGATAGTTCCTCCGGGGCATGGCGTTCAAGCCCCCACTGGTCAGGTTCCAGGGTGAAGGTTTTGATGGCGCCGTCGACGCTCAATTCCGCGCACCAGGTGGTGCCGCAAACCGACGCTTCATCCATGCCTTTTCCGGTATCGCCGGCTTGACCATGGAAAACAATTGCCCGTCGATAACCGATGGCCTTCATCACCCGGATGACCGGCATGATCATCTCTTTGGCATACACACCCCGCACACCATAGCGCGGCAGGGCCGGGTTGGCCAAAGAGGCCGCAATGTTGAGGGTTGAACCGAAGTGAATCTGGGACAGAATGCGGCCCAAAGCCATGGGATGGATCTGGGAACTCATGCCGTTGAACAGACCGATATTGGCCTTGGCGATGCTGCCGGCCACCAATTGGGCATCGCACTCCACATCCACCCCCAGCGCCTCGGCCATATCTACGGTTCCGCAAACCGAGGTGATGGCCCGGGCACCGTGGCGGGCCATGGGCACGCCGGCTGCAGCGGCAACGATGGCGGCCGCCGTGCTGATGTTGAAGGTTTTGAAGGTATCCATGCCGGTGCCGCTGTTTTCCACCAGCGGGTTTTCGGCCTCAGCGGCAACCTTGGTGGTATCCAGATCGTAGATGGCCTCCCAGGCACCGGCCACTTCGTCCTCGTTTTCTCCCTTGGCCCGCAGGGCCGCCAAAAATGCGCCCTGTTGCATGGCCGTGGTGCCGTCCTGGAGAATCTGTTCGAAGGCGGCCCGCGCCTCTTGGCGGGACAGGTCCCGTTTGTCGATGAGCCGCGTGATGACGGCGCCAAATGATTTGTCCTGCTGCATGGCTGTGCGATCCTGTAGGCTAGGTTGATGACGGGACTGATCGGCAGGGTGAAGAGGCAGGCGTCGACACGCCGGTGAGTGCATAAAAAACCCGCAGAAGCCGCTGCCTGTATCCCTTCGTCCGATCAGGCCGGACGAATTTCATACGGACAGCTTCCAGCGGGTATCCGTGGGTATGCAGGCAGGCTTTCTGGCTTACGGGCGCCCTGCTTTTTTCCTACTGACCGCACCTTCCCGCCGTTTGTCTCGCGGCAGTGGCATCTTCGCGGCGTTCGTTCCCGATCACAGCAACGGCTGGCATGCGATGGCCTTGCACCATCTTTCCTTTTAACGCAGCGGCTTGGCTCGAAGTCAGCCGCCTTGCACCTGCAGCCGAATTATCTTTACGCAAAACCGCGAGGTTTGTCAATTTCCCGGCCGTTGATGCACCACAAAACATGCATCTCCTGATGCCGCCTGGTGCAGCCGCGGAGAGGAACCACTTTCCCGGAAAGTGGTAGACACGGCCTGAGCAGTGTTTATTGTATGTAAGTAGCAGACGATCAGACACCGAAGTCGGCAGTTCTATCCAGCTTTACATTCGATTCACCCGATACCTTCCCGGGCCCGGACGTTGATTTTAATGCAGTGGCCGTTCAGAAATAGGCAAATTGGGTCGAGATCAAGGCGCGCGCAAAATAGTACCGCAGGCATAGGGTTGATATTCCGAGGATACTATTTTGAGCCCAGCACAGATATCGCGCAAATTGGCCCTTTATGGACGGGCACTGACATATCGATGCAACGCCCGCCAACCCATGACCACCCAAATGAATTGGAGGAACCATGCCAAATCTGAATCATGGAGCGCGACGCCCGCCGCATCGCCAATCAGGATCTTCCAATGAACGTCTGCGGCGTGCCTTGGCCGAACGAGAACGATTTTTGAAACAGAATCCCCAACTACGGGCCTTCCAGGCCGAGATCGATCGACTGTTGGATCGTTCCGGCGACGCCCACGGCCGGATGGCTGTGCTGGCCACACTGATGCAGGGCAAACTGCTGGAGATGCAGAATCAATTTAAACGGCTGAACGGATATCTGCATCGGCCGACCCTGCCTGGAAACCGTATCGCTGCTCCCCAACCTCCGCAGGCACCCACCGATTGCCGCCTGCATAACTGTATCTGATGGCGACAGGGGCACGGTGCCGATCATTGGTTGACAGCAGCCGCGGCCGACTCGTATAGATGCCAGGATATGTCTCGATTGCGATGGATTTTCAATGCACCGATCCTGCTGGCTGGCGTATGCTGCCTATGTATCGGACTGACGGCCCCGCGTCCGTCGGCCGCGTATTCAGCGGCGGAACGCCAGCGGTTTCAACAGTCGATCATCGATTATCGACCGAAGCTGAACCCCAAATTCAAACAGATCAAACGCAAGCGCACCCAATACATCATCGTCCACACATCAGAACTCGGACTCAAATACACCTTGCGCGTCGTTTCCCGGGGCAAGCAGTTTCGCAACGGCAAGCGCACCAATGGCGGGCACACCCACTATGTCATCGCCCGCAACGGACGGACGTACCGCATCATGGACAAGCAGTGGGTGGCCGATCACGCCGGCCGCAGCATGTGGGATGGCCGGACCGATCTCAGCCGCATGTCCATCGGGATCGAACTGGTCGGCTATCATTACGCCCCCATCACCGAAGCGCAGTATCGGTCGGTGGGCCTGCTGATCGAGATCCTTCAAAACGTTTATCATTTGCAGGACCGGGCCGTGCTGACCCACAGCCAGATCGCCTACGGTCGGCCCAATCGCTGGCACAAACGCGACCATCGCGGCCGCAAGCGTTGCGCCAAGAATTTCGACCGCGCCAAAGCGCGATTGGGGCCGACCTGGAGTTATGATCCCGATGTACGGGCCGGGCGACTGGTGGCCGACGCCCAGTTGGCGGACGTATTCTACGGGCGCCGCACCCGGTCTGCCACAGTCGAGGAGAGCAACATCATATCGAAAAGCAACACCGCCTGGCTGATTGCCGGGGAAGACTTCGACAGCGGCACGACGGTGTATAAATTCCCGGACGGTCGACTTTTCAGAGGCGATCAAATCACCGCGCAGGTCGGTTGGGGGCGCATTCCGCCCAAAACGGTTGTCCTGCTCAACCATACCGGCAGCCTGGGTGGTTTGAAAAACGACGGGCCGGTGAAGACGATCATCGATGGCATCACGGCGTGGTCACTGGCCGGCCGCTCCTACAACGATCGAAGTACCATCTATTTTCTGCCCTCCGGTCGGATCAAGAACGGGACAATGATCTCCGACTGGGACGACTTGCCGGTAAAGACCCGGCTGATCATCGGGTACAAGGGACCCTTTCCGGTGCGCAAGGACCGCTCGGCCTATGGCATCGCCGGGAAAAAGTACAAGGAACGCCAAACCCTTTATTACCTGCCCTCCAGGCAGCTTGTGGGCGGGAACAAGATCAAGGATTTCACCAATCTTCAGGCGGGCACCCTCGTTTTTCTTCCCACCAAAATGTAATTCGAATCCTTCGGGAGGAATGATGGCCATCCTCCGGTGCAAAACGGTGGATCTCCGCATCAACCATCTATAAACGCTCCGAGTGGTTCTTGTGGCCGATCCACTTGGGCAGGTCGTCGTTGAGGTCTACCACCCGCAGTCCGTAGAAGATATGGCAGGTCGGTTTGAATGGCTCCGGAACCCTGACCGCTTGTCCGAAGTCGAAAAGGGAGGGGAAGGCGAGCCACATCCGGCGTCCTTCGTCGGCGATCGGCGTGCCGCAGCGAGCGCAGCTGACCTTGCACGGCAGGATTCTTTCATACTTCAGGCATTCACTGTTGAAAAATTTCAGATGTTCGACACCATGGATGATGCGGACGTCGCGCTTGTGAAAGATGGCGGCCCATTGCATGGGCGCGCCGT
>Ga0180435_10007929_pt1 | contig 10047 bp, 10 predicted proteins | sample SS_ome_3_FD_132467 | JGI IMG/M metagenome (GOLD analysis project Ga0180435, IMG submission 132467) | Hypersaline lake sediment archaeal communities from the Salton Sea, California, USA - SS_3_S_1 metaG | ecosystem: Environmental > Aquatic > Non-marine Saline and Alkaline > Hypersaline >... | reverse complement strand
TCCGGAGGTTCGGTTCAAATATCGACAGGATCAGCAGTGTTCGTTGGGCGATATTTCAAACGTCCACGGACGAAACGGGAAAGAAATTATGCGCGCGGAACATCCCGATGTCTAGCACCGGAGATCGACCGGTTGCGAAGCATGCGAGGGCTTCAAGAGCCCTTGACATGACGTGTAAGTTTCCCTACGCTAAGTTTTGCCAACTCAAGAAACCCGAGGGAAATCTGTGCTGGAGCTGACCCCGAGCCAGGAAAACTATCTCGAGTCGATATTCCGTTCCTCGCAGGACGGACCGGTGAGAGTGAAAGAACTCGCCGCCAAGGTGGGCGTAAAGGAACCGAGCGTGAGTCGTGCCGTGACGGGCCTGGCGAAAGCCGGTCTGGTACGCCACGAAGTATATGGCAAGATAGAGCTGACCGACCTTGGGATGCGTGTTGGTGAGTCGTTGGCACGCCGTTCCGATTGCCTCGACCGGTTTCTAGTGGAGATTCTGTCCATGCCATCCAACGAAGCAGATGCAGAGTTGCATCGTTTGGAGCATGTCCTGAGCGACGGTCTGTTGTCGCGCCTGGAGATCCTGGTGGATTTCGCGGCGAGTTCACCCGCCTGGGTCAAGCGTCTCCACCATCGATTGCGAAACGAAGCTCACGATTCAGAGAAGACGGCCGGCGTCAGGATTGGGGCAGCCAGAGTGCACGGAGGCTCCGTGACGGACAAAGTGTCCAAGGATGCCAGATAGTTAGTGAATGCTAAGAAAATACGGTTTGTTGGCAGACGTGGGGTTGGTTTCATGCAAGCGCACCTGCACATTGAGCGAGAGTTGGATGAGAAAAGTGGAGCGGCGCAACGATTTAGGTTAAATTAATGAAGGTTTTCGGAAATAAGTTAGCGGGTGCTAATTATTCTGGTGCGAAAAAGCAAGAATCGAGCGTCTGACGTGCCCCAAGAATGCCTTGCCAGGGATGCAAGAGAACATTTAGACTCCGAAACTCCAAGGAGAGTCGGATGCATATAGTCACTGGGCTTTTATTGGCCGGCCTCGCGGGAATCAAACGCAATGGACAGGGAGGTTCTCTTCCGGGGTTCAGCACGGGTCCCGTGCAAACGCTCCACGTTTTGCCTGGGCGCGTGCGCTTCAAAGTGCCTTCCTTGAAAGACGACAAAGAGGGCTGTGATGCCTTGGCCAAGAGATTGGGTGGTGTGGAGGGCATCGAATCGGTTCAGGTCAGCGCGGTGACGGGCAGTGTTCTAGTGCTATTCGACGCCGCGGAGGTAAAGCCTGAGTTGCTGTTCGCCGCGATCGTGAGGCTACTGGGATTGGAGGACGAGGTAGACAACCCGCCTCCTCCGCTCGTGGCAAGGGAATTGAACAACTTCGCTCGGAGCCTGAACCGCGCCGTATACGAAAAAACCGGCGGAGTCATCAACCTCTGGACAGGTTTGATGATAGCGTTGGCGGCTTACGGAGTGCGCAGGGCTATGGTTGATGGAACACGCGCCTGGCCGGCGGGGTTCACGATGGTCTGGTGGGCCGTTAACGCGTTGGGCCGGCAGAGAAACAACGGTTAAATGGATTGGCTGAAGGCTTGTGGCGCCTTTCTGAACAGACCGAAGGTCGTGCACAGCTTGCCTGGCAGGTTGCGAGTTCACGTTCCATTCTTGCAGAAGTTGCCCAAGCAACACGAAGAGTTGGCTGAGAGGTTAGCGACTCTGTTGGCAGAGCCGGAAGAGATATCGAGCGCCACTGCAAATCTCGTGACCGGCAACGCGTTGGTTTGCTACGACCCCGCTAGAGCGTCCGAAGGAGATGTAATCGGCTATCTGCGGAGCATGTTCGAGATTTTCGTGAGAAATCGAGAGCGATTTGAGGGACTCGAACCGGAAGACGTGCCGCGGTTATTAGAAAACCTGCAAGCTGTGGTTAGGGATGCGGTGAAACCAGGTCTGAAAGTCAACGGTAAGATGGTCTTGGAGAGTGATGTTCTGGAATAGGGAAGCGCCACTGCTCCAATGCGAGGTTCTGCACACACTACCGGGACGGGTCCGTATAGGGTGTCGTGCGCTTCGCTATTTGGGAGAGCAATCCACCGAGCTGTTGGACAGGCTTCGAGAGATGGCACCCATGCGCAGCGTCTCAGTGAGCACGATCACTGCGAACGTGCTGGTAACGTACGACACTGAGGAGGCCACTGAGCAGGAAGCTTTGGAACTGGTCGAGTCTGCGATAGGGGCATACTCCCTGGTCGCATACAAAGCCGAGCGTGCGGAACGGAATCGACTGACGGTGAACGAACGTCGGCTTCAGGAGGAGCCGATTTCCGAAATGGGCACCCGTGTGATTGTCACGACCGTTTCACTGTTATTCTCCTGGCTTCGGAGGGGGCGGGTCCAAGCACCTGCCAGTCTTCTCGGTCGCATGGTCACTATGCCGGCCCTGACCAGCCTCTCGCTCGCAGCCCCCATCTTCCGGAGCGGTTTTGACTCCATGCGCACGCGTTTCAGACCAAACGCGGACACGCTCAGTGCAACTGCGATCCTGGCCAGTATTGTCGCGGGCCGCGACGTCTCTGCTCTGACCATCATCTGGCTCGCCGACATCGCAGAGCTGCTTACCGCCTACACCATGGAGCGCACTAGAAAAGCGATTCGTGAGATGCTGTCTGTGGGTGAAGAGCAGGTATGGCGGCTTCGCGATGACGACAGCGAGGAGCGTGTCGCACTCGAGGATCTCCGTGTGGACGACAGGATCATGGTACACACCGGAGAGAAAATCAGTGTGGATGGCACCGTGGAGTCCGGAGAAGCTGCAGTCGATCAGGCGTCCATAACGGGCGAGTTCATGCCTCTCAGAAAATCGGTTGGAGACTCGGTGTTTGCGGGCACTGTGGTGAAGAGCGGGAGGTTGATCATTCGAGCGGACAAGGTGGGCGATCAGACCGCTGTTGCCCGCATAGTCCATATGGTCGAGGAGGCATCGTACAGGAAGGCAGCAATACAGTCGATGGCCGACAAGGTGTCGGCCAACTTCATACCCGTGAATTTCCTGCTTGCGCTGGTCGTGTACTTCATAACCGGCAAGACGAGTCGCGCGCTGAACATGCTGATCATCGACTACTCCTGCGGCGTGCGGCTGTCCACGGCGACTGCTCTCTCTGCAGCGATCTGCAGTGCCGCGCGTGAAGGAATCTTGATCAAGGGAGGCAACTACCTCGAGGCTATTGCCGAGGCGGATACCCTCATACTGGACAAGACGGGCACTATGACAGAGGGACGCCCGCACGTCACCAGCATTGTCTCGTTGAACGACAAGATGCAGGCTCGGGACATAATGCAGTTGGCCGCTGCCGCCGAGGAATCCAGCAGCCATCCGATGGCCACCGCAATAGTCGGCCATGTGCGTCGTCATGGCTGGAAGATTCCCAAGCACACTGAGACCGAGGTGTTCACCGCTCGAGGGGTGAAGACTGTCGTTGGAAGAAGCATCGTTCGGGTGGGAAGACGACGTTTTATGGCCGAGGCGGGCATAGACGTGGACAAGGCTCAGGAAGCGGCGCGCAAGCTTGCCTCGAAGGGTGAAAACATCGTCTACGTATCCAGGGGCAAGCAGATCATCGGCGTGCTCGGCATTCAAGATGCCTTGCGTGAGAACATGAAGAAGGCACTAAACAGGCTGCGCCAGAGTGGCATCGATGACATCATCCTGCTCACCGGAGATGTAGAGCAGCATGCCGAGATCGTCGCTACGCGGATGGCCATGGACCGTTACCACGCGGAGGTAATGCCGGACGACAAAGCCGAAACGGTGTTGAAGCTGCAGTCCAAGGGTACGCACGTGATTATGGTCGGCGATGGTATCAACGACGCACCCGCTCTCGCATACGCAGACGTCGGCATAGCAATGGGAGGAACACGCACCGACATTGCCATGGAAGCGGCGGATATCACTATTACCAAAGAAGACCCGTTGATGATTCCCGCTGTGTTCCGGATGGCACACAAGTCGATGCGCATCGTGCGCCAGAACTTCGCGACCGCTATCAGCGTGAACTCGCTCGGCATCGTGATGTCTTCCATCGGGGTACTACCGGTATTCTGGGGTGCCGTGTTGCACAACGCCACCACGGTTGCGGTGGTGCTCAACTCCTCGAGACTGTTGTTCCACAGGGTGGATCGCAACCGATGAACGGAACTGAGAAGCCGGTCGTGACCATCGTACACTCGCTCCCCGGACGTGTACGGGTACGCCTGTCGAAGTGCCCGAGCAATCCGGAGAAATTGAGTGCGGCGGTCATGGAACACGACGGTTTGGAGAACTTCCGCTACACGCCGGTAACCCGAACTGTGCTGATTATCTACGATGGCAGGAAGGTTCGCCAGGAAGAGGTGGTGCTACGCATTGCACTAGCGCTTTCGATCGACTGCGGGGCGTCGGCGGTGCGCATTCTGGCAGAACCGGAACGCAGAGATATCAGTGACAGTGCGGTGATATCCGCAGCGTGCCTAGCTACAGCCGTTGCCGCGCAGGCATTGGGCGGTGCAAAGCGCGGAGCGGTGCGGCTCAACTGGGTTGCGGGGGTCGGAACCGCTCTCGCTGTTGTGGATCATGCTTGGAAGGAATTCCGCGACCAGGGTGATTTCCATCCGGAGGTACTCTCGCTGGGTTATCTACTCACCGCGTTTGTGCGAGGCAATTTCCTGAAGGCGTCGGTGGTTACGTGGTTCATGGCGTTTGGTCGCCATCTGGTTGACCCGCCACGGAGGGGCGTTGAGGTACGCCCGACGGAGGTGCAACCCGAGGATGGCAAGGATCCCGGCTTCGAGATTGTTGTCGCTCCGGACCGCGACATGTCTGATCGTGAGCGGCTGGTCGGTGCCGTTCAGGCGTTTCTCAAATATGCGATCAGTGGGAGCGCCGCACACGGGCAGCGGCATTTGATGGATGAATTGCGCGAAGTATCTCGACTGCACGGAGAGGTTCTCGAGGGGTTGGGGCGCACGCCTCACGGAATGCAGGTACGTTTTAACTGAACTGAATAGAGGGAGTACGGTATGGCCATCAATTCGAGTCACATGACCGGATTCGTAGCGGGGATTGGTGTTGCCGCGCTCGGATTCTACGTCTACAAGATGAACCAATCCCAGGTCGATGAGTGGCTGCGGAGGCAGGGATTCAAACTGCCTGCGGTGTCGGGTAAGGATGCGGCATCGATGACACTCGAGGAGCTGGTGACGGAGAAGGAACGTTTGGAAGACATCATCGCCGAGCGCGAAATGGCGGCTACTACAGACTGAGGGGCCAAGGCGCCCCTCAGCCTAGCGGTCCATCCAAAAGCACTGTCGCATCTTCATCAGAAGATGTAGCTCAGCCCCAACGTCATCTGTGGCCCGCTGTAGTTGCTGCTGCCTCCGATCGGGTTCTCGAAATCGAACATCAGGTTGTAAGAGAAAGCCACCGTCGCAAGCACACTTCTGCCGAGTAGTATTCCGATTCCGGCCTCAGGCGCACCGCCGACCGCGGTTTCCGTGCGGCTGGTTGTAGAGGTGGTGAACCCAGCTCGGACAGACTCCTGACCACCGACAAACATCCCTACTCCCAACCCCGCGAACGGCCTGAACTGTCTTTCGTCCGACGAGACCGGGAAGAAGTACCTCATCCCAAACAGCACCGGCAGAACTCCGGCGAATTCGGTCGACACTCCCAAACCCGAAGCCTGAACCTCCATGTTTGCGGACATCAACCCCACACTGATCCTGAACGCCACGTTCTCCTGAAGCCAGTGGCCGTAGGCAAAGCCTCCAATGAAACCGTTGCTGCCGACCGACGTAGTTACGCCGCCGATTCCGACTGATGTTCTGGAATCCGTGACCTGACTCCATCCGCCAATTCGGAGTTCCAGTTGATGCCTTTTTGCCAATGATTGCGCTGCAAGCGTGGCCGTGGAGCAGATGGCCAGACTCATGAGTGCCAGAAAAGCCCTTGTATTGATCACCTGATCCCTCCCGATTCCGTAGTCGTGCGTGCCTGGTGGCTGTGCTACGAACGAACTTGGAGGGTGAGTTCTGACAAATGGCTCTTCTTGTGCTCGACTCCTATCGCGGCACCAAGTTGCCCGCGACGTACACCCGCTCGATGCTGCGCGTATTCTTGATGTCGGCGATAGGGTCGGCGGCCAGCACCAGAAAATCTGCAATATGACCAACTTCGAGCGTGCCGACTTCATCGATGCCCATGCATGTAGCCGCCTCACCAGTGGCGGCTCGGATGATCTCTGCATTGGTCATTCCCGATTCGGCCATCAACTCCAGCTCGAGGTGTTCGAAGTACCCCTGGAATCTCCCCGGAGGACCGGCGTCGGTACCCATGGCGATCCTAACGCCGGCTTCCGATAGCAATCCAAGGTTTCGTTTCGCGACCTCGAGGGCTGCCTTGTATTGCTGCGCTGCTCGGCTTTGCCGGATCGATTCCTGGTACTCGGGTTCGCTGAGCCTGGCGATGACTTCGGGATCGGCCTCAGCGAGGAAAAATGGATCGGAGAAGAATTCGGGTTCGGTTTCGTAGACGTATGTTGAGACCTCACGCATCAGAGTGGCGCAGTAGCAGACATTCGATTCCAGCAGCAGTTCGATCAGTTCAGAATCGACTTCTTGGTCTCTTACGCTGTGGCCGACGAAATCAATTCCGGACCGCAGCAAATCTTTCGTATCATCCAGGTAGTATACGTGAGCTGCAACCGGCAGCCCGAGTTCGTTGGCCCGGTCGATGACTGCCCTGTACACCTCGGGTCTCATCTTTTCGACCGTCCCGAGATTGTCGTCGACGCGAAACTTGATGAAGTCGACGCCCATCGCCTGGTTTGATTCGACCACCGCCAGCGCTTCTTCTGGTGTGTCACCCGTTACCACTTCGCCGGCAACGAATATGCGCGCGCGATTGAGAGAAGGGTCGGATTGGGCGTCGCGGACCTGCACTCCCGCTTCCTGGTCGTCGCCGAGACTGACCACGGTCGTAATGCCGTAGCGCGCGTAGAGTTCGAGCTGCTCGAGAACGTTTGCCTCGGAGTAGTGACCCGGTTCCAATCCGCGGACGTCGCCGACATGAACGTGTGCGCTGACGATGCCCGGCAAGATGAAGCTGCCGGAGAGATCGACACTTGTGGCGCCCCTCGGAATTGCCACTGCAGCCGCAGGGCCGACACCGGCCACGCGCCCCTCTTCAACCAGGAGGACGGCATCTGCTACCGGTTCTGCTCCAGTGCCGTCGATCAGTGTCGCTCCGACGTATGCTACCACATCGCTTTGTGTGTCGACGCAACCGTAAGTGGCGATCAACAGTGCTAATAGGAATCGGAATCTCATGCAGTTCTGCGCCCCGGAAAAGTTCGTCTACCTGCGCTCGCGTTTCGTCACGAACGGCTGGAAACTGCTGGTCCGCCGAGCCAACGCCTCAACCTCATCCACCTCGATGGGTATCGAACGGGTGATCCACTCGTAGCCGTCTTCGGTGACCAGCACGTCGTCTTCCAGGGCGGCGCGAGGACCATTGGGAGGTGCCACGCCCTGCTCGATCGCGAGCACCATGCCCGGCTGTAACGGCTGAGTGTAGTCGCCCTCGTCGTGCACCTCCATGCCTATGAAGTGCCCGATTCCGTACGTCCAATACTCGTCGTATCCCCCTGCTTCCCGCAGCATGTCGTTCGCGAGGTTGTGCAAATCCCACCAGGTGACTCCCGGGCGTACGCTCTCGATCACAGCCTTCTGCACACTGAGTGTGACCTCGTACAGGTGGCGTTGCTGCTCGTCGAATGTGCCTCCAATAGGCAGCGTCCGCTGTACGTCGGCGGAATAGTGGTTGAATGCCGCACCGGTATCGATGTGCAGGAGGTCAGCCGGAGTGAACGTATCCGTTCCGGACCTCGCGACGTACTGAATGAACCCTTCAGGGATGTGCGGGGCAGGTGGCCGACCCTCGGGAGGATGCCTCCTCACTGATGTCGGGAAACCGAGTGTTGCGCCACGGTAGCGGTAGACGTAGTCCACGGTTTCCATGACTTCGGTTTCGCTCATACCGGGACGTGCGGCGCTCAGACCTTCCAGTATACCTTCTTCAGTGATCTCCGCGGCTCGCCGCAGGTTTGCCAATCCCCAAGCGTCTTGCAGCATGCGAACCGGGTCCATGATGTCGGCCGCATCACGCAACTCCATCTCCGGCGAGAATCGCTTGAATCTCTCGAACAGCGCCAGACGGGATGGCTCCGGCAGTCCCAAGCGGAAGAACCTGGGATAGTTCACGTGCAGGACTTTGTTGGTTGATCCCCACGATTTCGAAAGAGCGGCCGGCAAGGGCCAGCGACGAATTTGAGTGATCCGCCAGTCGCGGAAGTCGGTCATTGCAACGGAAAAGTCTTTTTCCAGCTCGGCGTAAGGCCGTACGTCCTCGATTCCGGTCTGTTGACGAACTGTCTCAACGTCGCTCGAGGTGTAGAGGACCTCCCAATTCTTCTCCGGGGTCGGCAGCAGCAAGAGCGCGGATTCCAGGCTCGCAAGTCCGTCCACACCTGTCAGAAACACGAAGTCATGGTTGTCAGAATCGGGAACCTGGAACTCCAGCCGCCGCGGCTGCACCCATTCCACCGAAAAGATCAGCATTGCTCCGTCGGTAATTGATTGGAGCACCCGGGCTCTCCTACGGGCGAAAATCTCCTGCATCGTCTCCGTGCCCGGGTTGTCGACATCGAGCCGCAATGACTGTTCGTACTCTTCGGTGAAATCGTAGTCAAAGGGTTGCTGCACCGACTGCGCAACCGCCGGTACGGCTAACAGCACGGTAAATACCGCGAAACAGAACACTGATTTGATGTTCATTGAGTTCCTCGCTGCACGTTGCTCGCTGATTGTTCTCGGTGACAAATCGTTGCTTTCCCCACGTGCCCATTTCTTCGGGCCAAACTAGCATCTAGTGCCAACCGCCAGGTACTAGGCTTCAACAATGTTCACGTTGCGGAGATCGATCTCGCCCAACCCATGCTCGTGTGACATGGTGACGGTCATGATGTCGTTCGGGTTCAACCCCAAGATTCCGCAGCAATACGCATCGACAGCCACTCTATCGGTTCCGGCGATGATCTTCTCTGGACGTATCAACTCACCGGGGCCGAAGGGGCCGTTGGTCGTTATCAGCTCGGTTGCATCGACCACGCAGAGGTCAGGGTGGATTATGGTGTTCAGGTCCGCAATGCATTGATCCAGGTGAGTGATCGCGTTGATGTCCGTGGTCCAGTTCTCCATGTGGAACGTGCGGTTCGAGACCGGAGAGTTGAGACCCATCAGGTTCTTGAGTGTGCCGGTGAACTTGTTGCCCGCATGGTCCTTCGTGATCGGCAGGTCAATGAGCACGTCGAAGTCGTCCAACGCCTTCATCACCCTGGCTTCCGTCAAAGCGACACCACTCGGAACAGGCACGGGTTTGAACAGCGATTCATCGCGCATGTTCACGATCTGCAGCTCACCACCCTCTGCCCTCACGGCCTCGGCGGTGCCTGTGTTTTCCCAACTCTGTTCAGACTGCCAGCTGATGCAGGACACACGATCTGCACCGGCGTCTCGACACATTCGTATCACTGCTCTGACGATGTCTGGCCTAGTAAACGCACCGGGGTTGGGCCGCTGGGGATTGGCCAGCACGGCAACGCGGGAGCCCTCGGTAACGAATCTCCCCATTCCACCTAGCTGTTGCACGGCGGCGATGGTGTTGTCGATGTAATCGGTTCCGGTAACCGCTGAGATGGTGTTGGGTCCCTGCGACTGCCCCACATGGCTTGGTCCAACGAGAGGCAATTTGCCGCTTATCTGGCCTGGCTGTGTGAGAACACCGGCGCCGAGCACCGATGAGGCGCCAACAACGGCGCTCTTCTTCACGAAATCTCTGCGACTGAGGTTGCTGGGCATGAGATGACTCCTCTGAGCTATTCGAGGCATTGCTTGAGTCAAGATAGTTTCCGGGAAGGGGGAGTCTAGGGGCGGAGAGGTGGGAGGAGTGGGAGGAGTGGG
>Ga0180435_10007927_pt1 | contig 10050 bp, 11 predicted proteins | sample SS_ome_3_FD_132467 | JGI IMG/M metagenome (GOLD analysis project Ga0180435, IMG submission 132467) | Hypersaline lake sediment archaeal communities from the Salton Sea, California, USA - SS_3_S_1 metaG | ecosystem: Environmental > Aquatic > Non-marine Saline and Alkaline > Hypersaline >... | reverse complement strand
TTGCAGACCGCTGCCTTACCACTTGGCTATGCCGCCAAAAAAAATGGAGCGGGAAACGGGATTTGAACCCGCGACTTCGACCTTGGCAAGGTCGCACTCTACCACTGAGTTATTCCCGCTCAACTGAAACTGCGTTTTTAGCGACATCCGTCTTATTTGTCAACCTTAAAATTGATCCGCATAGCGGATCAATTTTAAGGTTTGAGTAGATGCCGTGCCTTGAAGAAATAATCCGCCCCCGACCAGACCGTAAATACCAGCGCCCCCCACAAAAAGAAGGTGCCGATGGCCTGCATGCTGATGGTAAAATAGTCAAAGTGCAATAATAACGGGATGATGGCCGCAATCTGAAAACCGGTTTTGTACTTGCCCAGCCAAGACGCGGACACGTCCCCGCCGGTTCCGGCGATGATATTGCGCAAACCGGTCACGGCCAATTCGCGCCCGATGATGATGCACGCCATCCAGGCCGGGATCCAGCCATGATACACCAGCATGATAAAGGCCGAGGAAACCAGCAGTTTATCCGCCACCGGGTCCATGATTTTGCCGAAACTGGATACCATGTTATGCTGGCGGGCCAGGTAGCCGTCCAGGTAATCCGTTATGGCAGCGGCACTAAAGAACAGCGCTGCAAAAAAGGTGCAAAACCGGTTGGGGTAATAAAGTAGTATGATAATGACAGGAATCGCTGCGATGCGGCCCAATGTGAGTGTATTGGGCTTACGTAAGGTTTCCATTAATTTCTGTTTTATTGGCATGGATTCCTTTATACTTCCCTTTGCTGATTAAGATACTTATCTCTGCAATCAGAGCTGCAAAAATACAATTCCTGGCCGTCGATCGTCTCCCGGATGGCGTTTTCCTTGGCAAAGTATACGCCGCAAACCGGATCCTGGATCATGACATCGTCAATTTGCTCTGTGGGGCTCGTGGAAACGTGCTCTCGAGGCTGTCCCCCCATCATCATCCAGTTTTTTAGCATCCGGTAGCATAGATACCCTAGCACCAGCAGGATTAACAACTTCATTTGATTTCCACAACCTTTTGGTCTTCATCCCCAAGACGGTCCAAAAGCGTTCGCATGTCTTGGCCTAAAATCGGATGTTTTATGGTCGCGTCTATATCACAGATAGGTTGTAATACAAAGCGTCTTTTATGCATGCGCGGATGCGGTATTGTCAAGCGTTCGGACTCCATCACGTAATCGGCATATAAGATGATATCCATATCGAGCACGCGCGGCCCGAATCGGATGGGGTTCCGCACCCGTCCAGCGACCTTCTCGATATTTCCCAGCAAATCCAAAAGATCAATGGGTTCCAGCGCTGTCTCTATTTTCACGACAGCGTTTACAAACCATTCCTGGTCCATATAATCCACCGGACTTGTTCGGTAGAAAGCTGACGTCGCCGCCAGAACCGACTGCCCATCTGTAACCAGGCTATCAATTCCACGACGGCAGTTTACCATGCGCTGCCCCATGTTGGAGCCGATGGAAATATAGGCCGGATACATATTCAACGCTCCATCCCGGCACATGATCATAACATAGACCCAAATCGGATGTACCGGAAACAACAAATGACAAGCACCAAATGACAAATAAATCACAAATTTCAATTTTTCAAAATTTGGAACTTCGTTTTTTGAATTTTGATCATTGGAATTTGTTTGTTATTCGATGGTTGTAATTTGAGATTTTAATATAATTTTGGGCCAAAATCTTACGCAATTCTGATGTGGTTTCATAAATATAGGAATAAAATAGCTATTAAGTATTTTGGCTTTCCCAGGCCTCTTCCCAAAGGAAGCCGTCGTAAATGATGCGCGCATCGCCCTCCAGGTAAACGTCTGAAAAAATCTCTTTACGCCTGTTGAAGTAGATGCGTAATATCCCGCCACTGCGGGTACGCACATCCACAGGCGACTGCCAGCCCTGTTTCAAACCTGTCACCAAACTGGCGGCCACGCAGCCTGTTCCGCAGGCCAAAGTTTCATTTTCAACCCCGCGTTCATAGGTCCGGACGGCAATGGATTGAAAATCCAATTGCTGCACGAAGTTGACATTCGTGCCGGCCGGAGCAAATGATTCATGGTTTCGAATCAATCGACCGGTGTGGAACACATCGACTTCTTCAAGCTCATCGCTGGCAATCACGACGTGGGGCACGCCCGTGTTGATATAATCATAATCAACGGTTGTATCTCCCAGGTTAAGGCGTTGATCCAATTCAAGTCCACCGGGCTCGGTCATGCCGATTTTGACCCGCTCCCCGATGATCTCGGCGGATATCCGGCCAACATCGGTTTCAAACGACAGGTTAGTAGCGGCAATACCGAGTAGGTTGGCAAAGCGGGCCGCACAGCGGGCCCCATTTCCACACATCTCGGCCCGGCTGCCGTCGGCGTTGTAAAACCGCCATCGAAAATCGGCCCGGTTGCTTTCTTCAATCAGAATCAAGCCGTCTGCTCCGGCGGATATGCGTCTGCGGCAGGCACCCACAATCAGATGTTCCAAAACTTCATCCGCAACAACACCCTGCCGGTTGTCAATCATGATAAAATCATTGCCACTGCCACTCATTTTATAAAACGGTATTTTATTGTTCATTTAAATATCCAGGTATCGATTCATTGCGAATGAGATCTTCATAATTTTGACGTTTGTTGGTCACATGGTAGACATCACCATGCACCATAACTTCAGGCAATTTTGTTCGGGAACAATAGTTGGACGACATCACATATCCATAGGCGCCGGCACTCATCACCGCCAAGAGGTCTCCTTTGCGGACATCCGTCAACTCACGGTCCGTTGCTAAAAAATCCCCGGATTCACAGATCGGGCCGACAACATCGGCAGTAATCCGGGCATCGTTATTCTGGACCACCGGCTGAATGGCATGATAGGCCTGATACAGGGATGGTCGGATTAAATCATTCATGGCCGCGTCGGTTATGACAAAGGTTTTATCCGGCACCTGTTTGCGATAGAGAACGGCGGTCACCAGGATCCCGGCATTCCCGACAATAACACGCCCAGGCTCGAGGATCAATTTGTAGGGCGACGCTTTCAACATGCTCTGGATGGCGCCGGCATATTCATTCGGTTCCGGCGGTGCTTCCCTATCATAGGTAATACCCAGGCCTCCGCCCATATCCAGATAGGAAATTTCAATACCTTGATTGGCAAGCTCCCGGGCCAATGCGGTGATATTTTCAATGGCATCGGCAAAAGGTTCGGCCGCTGAAATCTGAGACCCGATGTGACAATCAATCCCCACAATTTTAATATTTCTTAATCCGCGCGCCAACTCATAGGCTTGCAGAGCCGTGCGCGTGTCGATGCCGAATTTGTTTTTTTTCAATCCAGTGGAAATATAGGGATGGGTCTGCGGGTCAACATCCGGATTGACACGGATGGCAATCGGGGCGGTCTTTTGAAGTTGACCAGCCCGTTCATCAATAAGTTGAAGTTCGTCCAAAGATTCCACATTAAACATCAGGATGCCGGTGCGCAATGCGTAGTCGATCTCATCCACGCGTTTGCCAACGCCCGAATAAACGATGCGATCAGCGGCAATGCCTGCTTTGAGGCCTTTGTACAACTCTCCGCCCGAGACAATATCCAGACCGGCGCCCAATTTAGCCAACAGCCTGAGTATGGCCAGGTTTGAATTGGCTTTGGCCGAATAACAGATTAGGCGGTCCACTTGCTGAAAGGCGGCATCAAAAATCCGAAAATGGCGTTCGATTGTGGCATGGCTGTAAAGATAAAATGGGGTTCCAACCTCCCTGGCAATATCTCGAATGTCAACTTCTTCGCAATACAAACGTCCGTTACGATAGGAAAAATGATTCATTGGGAGTCCCCCTCATGGATGTGATGGACGATATTGGAATCTCCGCCAGACCGATCGGCGCCGTCGGATAATATTATTTTATAGTAATATTGGAAGCCGGGCGTGATACGATCCGTGTAAGTCATGGTACCCGATCGGGCCGCAAGCTTGGCCACACGTTCAAAGATCTGGGGGCAATCCGGGCATTCCTGTTTTCCCAAGGGTTGTTTTATGCGAAAAACGCCCGCGCTGGCAATTCTGTTATTTTGGCCTGTGTCAGCCTTGGGTAGCGTCCAGGACAAAACAAGTTTATCCCCGGTCACCTGGTAGCTTAGGTCGCGCACCTTGGGCGGCGCCGTATAACCGGGGGGAACCGGGGGTCCTTTGACACCGCAAGCTAAAACTACGCTGATCGAAATAATTGAAATTATTAATTTTATAATTCTATACAATGTTGAAGTCCTGATTATTAGTTTCACCTATCGGCGCTTTTACCCCCATGGAACCACTATTCATCATAAAACCATTCTGCCAACAGCTCTACCGTCCCGTCATTCCCTCGGAAGAGGGAATCCAGATAAAGCCATTAGCGCAAGGCCTATTCTGGATTCCCATTTTCATGGGGATGACGACCGGGGCGAGATCTTTGGCTTTTAAAGAGCTAAGAGTTGATGTTTATCTTCAGAACTCTAAATACTTTTCAAACCGGTCCCAATTTAGCAAAATATAGCGATGCAAGCTATTCCGCTTTGCTCAGCGCCTCCTGTGCCGCAGCTATCTGCGCCAACACATTTTCTTTTGCCGTGCCGCCAAAGGATGTGCGCCGCGCGATCATTTGGTCGGCATCCAAATAGGAATACACATCCTCTTCAATCAGCGTGCTAAAAGATTTAAGTTCTTTCAGCGTAAGGTCGTCCAGCTCTTTAGCTTGCTGCTGGGCATACCCTACGGCTTTGCCCACACAGCTATGAGCTTCTCGGAATGCCATGCCCTTCATGACGAGATAATCGGCCAAATCAGTTGCATTTAAAAAACCCTGCGAAGCTGATTGCCGCATTGCTTCACTTTTAAATAGCACCTTGGGTAGCATTTGACTGATGATTTCGATGCAATCTGTGAGGGTGTCCACACTCCGAAATAGCGGCAGCTTATCCTCCTGCATATCACGGTTGTAAGCCAGCGGGAGGGATTTCATCAAGGTCAAAACGGCAAACAAATCTCCAAATACACTGCCCGCTTTGCCGCGTATCAGTTCAGGCACATCCGGATTTTTCTTTTGGGGCATAATACTGCTACCGGTTGCAAAGGCATCCGGGATCTCTACGAAAGCAAATTCAGTCGAAGACCATAAAATGAGTTCCTCTGACAGTCTGCTGAAATGAACCATACAAATACTGGCCGCTGAGAGAAACTCCAGAATAAAATCCCGATCTGAAACAGCATCCATGCTGTTTGCGGACACCCGGCTAAAATGCAAAAGCTCGGCAGTATAATGCCGATCAATGGGATAGGTGGTGCCGGCCAGGGCGGCTGATCCCAGAGGCAACACATCGATACGTTTGAAGGCATCCTGCAGGCGGGCGCCATCGCGTTTAAACATTTCATAGTAGGCCAACAGATGATGCGATAATAAAACCGGCTGAGCATGTTGCAGATGGGTATACCCCGGCATGACCACATCGATATGGTTTGCAGCCATATCAACAAGGACCTGTTTTAACCCGGTCAATTTTGTAATGATCTGTTGCGTTTTATCCCGCAGAAACATACGCACATCCAGTGTGACTTGATCGTTGCGGCTTCGGGCGGTATGCAGTTTTTGGGCTACTTTTCCCACTTCTTGAAACAAACGGGCCTCAATGTGCATATGGATATCTTCCAGAGCAATATCATGCTGAAATTCTCCATGATCAATTTCGCGTCTAACGGCACCCAAGCCCGCAATCAGCTCCGAGGCCTCATCCTCGGAAATAATTCCGGCTTTGGCCAAAGTTTTGCAATGAGCGATGCTGCCTTCAATATCGTAAGCATATAAACGGCTATCCGTATCGATTGAAGCCGTGAATCGCTCAACCGCAGTGTGGGTCTTTTGGGAAAATCGACCATCCCAGAGTTTATTGGACATACAACACACCTTTTCTTATTAAACAGCTATTGTTTCGACAAAATATTTATAGGAAACAATCCAGTTTTATGGCCTTAGAAATATGCTAGAAAGCTAGGATGCTGGGATGCTGCTTTGGGCAATTCGCAATTGGCCGCCTTTTCGCTTCCCAGCGTCCTAGCCTTCTGGCCTAATAGCCTATAGGTCCTCTAGCACCTCATCCAGGCAGGCGATGAGGGCATCGATTTCAGCTCTATCGACAATCAGAGGCGGCGCAAAACGTAGCACCTTATCCTGAATGCAATTGACCAAAAAGCCTTTCTGCATGCAAGCATTTACGACCTTGTCTGCCTTAACCTCAAGTTCCAAGCCCAGCAGCAGGCCTTTACCGCGGACATCTGAAATAATCGACCGCCTTTTTTGAAGTTTCCTCAAGCGGTCCTTAAAGTAAGCACCAATTTGCCGGCAATGATAAAGCAAGCCTTCTTTTTCAATGGTCTGCACCACAGCCAGCGCTGCCGCAGTCACAATCGGGGTGCCCCCAAAAGTTGTGGCATGGGCCCCTGCCGAAAATGCACGTGCTACGCTTTCTTTGGCGAGCATGGCACCAATCGGTAGTCCGTTGCCAAGTGCTTTTGCCAGGGTCATAACATCCGGTTCAATATGATAATTTTCATGCGCAAACAATTTCCCGGTTCTTCCCATACCGGTTTGAACCTCATCCAATACCAGTAAAGTCCCGGTCTGATCGCATAGCTCGCGAACTTTGACAAGGTATTCTTGCGATGGACAGCGCACGCCGCCCTCCCCTTGAATGGGTTCCAACATAACCGCAGCTGTATTTCTTTGTAGGCTGTTTTGGAGTGCCTCGAAATCATCAAATGCAACCAAATCAAATCCAGTTAATACCGGATCAAAACCTTTTTTAATTTTATCTTGGCCCGTCGCCGAAAGCGCCGCCATGGTTCGCCCATGAAAAGACTGTCCCATGGTGATGATGCGATTCCGATCTTTAAAGCCACGGTCATAAAAATGTTTGCGGCATAATTTGATAGCCGCTTCATTGGCCTCGGCACCACTGTTGCAAAAAAACACACGATCGGCAAAGCTATGCGAAATAAGCCATCCGGCCAGTTCGGTCTGGGGAACAGTATAGTACAAATTGGATACGTGCCACAGCATCTCAGCTTGGTCACACAATGCCCGACCAACCACTGGATGGGAATGCCCTAAACTACAAACGGCAATGCCGGCGATAAAGTCAAGATATTCGCGGCCCTCTGAATCCCAAACCCGGCAACCTTTTCCCTTTACCAGAACCAGCGGAAAACGGCTATATGTTTGGGCAATGACCGCATCGGCCTTTGCCATTATTTCCTGGTCACGCATACTATCACCTCAATCCACTTGGATTTTACCTTTCTAAATTTCTATCACTTTCTAAAACCGATGAACTCGAGCGAGCTCTATTGCGCAAATAGGAGGCTTTCATAGCAATACTATTTTCGGGGGTGGGCCTTGTCATACGCCGCCATCAGACGATCCATACTGACATGCGTATACTTCTGGGTGGTAGAAAGGCTTTTGTGACCCAAAAGTTCCTGGACCACCCTTAAATCTGCACCGGCATCTAACATATGCGTCGCAAACGTGTGTCGAAATGCGTGCGGCGAAACTGGAAAGACAAGTCCGCATTCACGCGCTATCTTGTCGATGATTCTGGCAATCGAGCGGACTGACAATCGCTCATAAAAACGATTCAGAAACAGCGGATCGTCTGCCCCAAGCTGACCTCTCTTTGCGGCGATGGTTTTGGCATCCAGGGCCAACTGCTGGCGATAGGCATGGATGGCATTGAGAGACTTTTTGCCGATGGGGACCAGGCGTTCATGCCCGCCTTTGCCGGTAACCCGAACAATATTCTCCTTGGCGTCGATATCACCAACATCCAGACCGGCCAATTCCGACACGCGAATCCCGGTTGAGTAGAGGGTCTCCAGCATGGCCCGATTGCGCCAGCCGAGCCATGTGTCAGTTTTCACAGAATCGAGCAGCCTGAACATGTCATCTATCGGCAGATACGTCGGTATCGGACGGTCCTGTTTTGGCGTTTGAACCGAATCCGATGGATTGACCTGGAGATGTCCATGCTTGATAAGAAAGCGATAGAAAGATCGTACTGCAGACAATTTTCGCGCGATGGTCGTTTTTTTGCAGTTGTGGTGCAAATGGCCAAGATATCCGCGAATGGAAATGCTGGTGATTGCCGCAGGGCTTACTGAATCAGGTTTCTTACGGTCCTGTCCCTGGTTACCTGTCAACCCGATCGCTCTGATAATGTCGGTAAATTCCAGCAGATCGCGCCGATAGGCACGACATGTATTCTGTGAGTATCCTTTGACCGTTGAGAGCGCAGTGACAAACGATTCAATCAGTTCTTTCATTTAGAAAGATCCTGCTCGCAGACCACAAAACTTAGGCGACCTTGCGGGATTTCTTTTTTAGACGAGAAATGCGCCGTTTATAAATCGTGGCCATTTTGCCGTCCTTTTCCTGCAATGCTACGTGACGTTTGGCTTTAAATGATTTTATACGGCTTTTGACTTCGCCGACGGTGTCTGAATGTTTGTGAACGGGTTCATCGACGATGCCTTTGGCTTCCTTTATCTTAGCCAGCAGCTCTCCCTTGTTCATTCCATGGACACCCGTAATTTCCGGAAGTTCTAAAGCAACTTCCCGCAATTCTTTGACGGTCATTTTATCCAATGGCTTTGTTAAGCTTTCATTTGTTTCATCAGTCATGCTCTTGAGAACTCCTTTCAATATAATATCATTTCACGATCTATTCTGACTTGGCCACGACTTATCAATTTAAAATCGTCAATTGAGGATCCATCTGACTACAAATCTTTCCTGCTATCGTGCTTTGTAGACCGCTGTCAATGGTAAAAACAAGATCTTACATGTACTAATCCGGAATTAAATATGTTATTCAACGGCCGGATCGTCTACCTCTGTATCTTTTCCAATTAACTTCAAAAAGGGTTTAAAAAGGTCGATGGGAATCGGAAATATGGTTGTGGTGTTGCTCTCGGTTGACATCTCGTTGACGGTCTGAAGGTATCGAAGTTGTAGCGCAATGGGATTTTTGCCGATAATTTTACTCGCCTCACCCAGTTTGGCCGCCGCTTGGAATTCACCTTCGGCATTGATGACCTTTGCCCGTCGATCTCGCTCGGCTTCAGCCTGGCGCGCCATGGCGCGCTGCATTTCTTGGGGCAGGTCGATGTGCTTGAGTTCCACTGTCGCTACCTTGATCCCCCATGGATCCGTATGGGTATCCAAAATCTCCTGTAGCTCGGAGTTGATTTTATCGCGTTCGGCCAGGAGTTCGTCCAGTTCCGCCTGACCGCAAACGCTTCGAATCGTGGTCTGGGCCAACTGTGACATGGCATAGCTGTAATCTTCCACTTCGATGATGGCTTTAATCGCATCGATTACGCGAAAATAAATGACGGCGTTGACTTTAACGGAGACATTATCTCTGGTGATGACATCCTGCGGGTCAACGTCCATGGCCACCAGCCTCAAACTAACCTTGACCATTTTATCAATAACCGGAATCAGTATGATCAAACCCGGGCCCTTGGCCTTGATCACACGACCCAACCTGAAGATGACACCGCGTTCATACTCGTTGAGTATTTTCAAGGCTGCCGACAAGAAAAAAATGATCAGCACAACAATGGCAATCGTAGTTATCGAAAACATAATGGTTCTCCTCGTTTAAGATTAGGGTATCATTTGATTACTATATACGAAATTTTAAATCCGAATATCGAAATTCGAAACAAATTCAAATTTCGAATGTTCAAATGTAATAAACAGGCGCTCCCATAATGATGTTCCGCGGTTTGTTTCGATCATTCGAATTTTGGTCATTGGATATTGTTTCGGATTTCGACATGCGTGCTTCGAATTTAAGTCTTAAGATGTCAGCTAAAAATGTTCTTTGCCCCTCCCAATTGGTAAAAATTTGTTCTCTAGTTTCAATTATTTATCGAATGGTTCCACTTCCAGAACCAATTTATCCACGCCCAT
>Ga0180435_10007926_pt1 | contig 10051 bp, 4 predicted proteins | sample SS_ome_3_FD_132467 | JGI IMG/M metagenome (GOLD analysis project Ga0180435, IMG submission 132467) | Hypersaline lake sediment archaeal communities from the Salton Sea, California, USA - SS_3_S_1 metaG | ecosystem: Environmental > Aquatic > Non-marine Saline and Alkaline > Hypersaline > Sediment... | reverse complement strand
CGGCGACCCGCCAGGTCGAAGACCGCCAGGGTCACGTCCTGCGCGCCGCCAGAGACGACGAACGACATGGTCGTCGTGGGATTGAACGGGTTCGGCCTGTTCTGCAGCAACCGCGCGCCGCCCCCGACAAACTCGTCCTCGGGGACGTCCGTCGAGCCCTCGTCCGGCAGGCCGTCTCCGTCGTGGTCGATCGTGATCGTATAGACGCTGTCGAGCACCGGAAGAGACGCCGAAGCGTTCGACGGCGCGCAGTCGCCTCCCAACTCGCCGTCGGGCTCGGGATCCCAGCAGATCGACGCCACGAGCGAGAACTCAGCGTTCGCCGGCACCTGGCCCGGGGCCAGCCCGTACAACACGTGCCACGGTATCGCCATCTCGCTCCCCCCACTAGTCCCGTAGGCGTGCGACGAGTCGAAGGCCGAGATGATCGAATCGGTCAGGGCTGTCGTGGTCGTTGGAGAGTCGATCGAGAAGAAGCTGTCCGAGTCGTAGGCGCCCTGGTGCTGGTAGCACCCGTACTGGAAGTCGGCCGCGAACCCGCTCGCCGCGAACGTCGTACCTCTCTCCCACGAATCGATCGCGCTGAGATCGGTCTCTCCGTTCGCCGTGCCCGGATCGACGTCGAGGTAGAGCAACCAGCTGTTGCCCTCCACCTGGCCGTTCACGCCCAGATAGAGGAAGTCCTCATCCCAGTCGACGTGGAGGCCGTAGAGCTCGTTCATCAGGGGATCGGCCGGGTGCCACGTCGAATCGTCGTCAGGGTCGTCGACGACGAGCGTGTACGGTGCCCACTCCGTCGTGTCGAAGTACCCGTCGATCGTGATCCTGGTGTCTGCTCCGTATATGAGCTTCACATCGTTGGTGCTGTCGACCTCCTCGTTCCCGTTCGCGGGCGGATCGAAGAACGAGTCGACGTTGAAGTTGAGCTCGAGCGTGCCTGGATTGAGTTCCTCTATCAGCGCCGCCGTCGCGGAAGCGACCTCGATCCGGATGACGGCCGAGTCCTCGGTGTTGAGCACGGTTGCGCCGGACGTCAGCGTGACCTCGGGAACGCTGTCGTCGTTCTCGTCTATGCTCACGCCGGTCAGGTCGTTGTTGTCGTACTGCACGGCCTCGTTGAACGTGATGACCAGGCGGTCCGCGCTCGGATAGTAGTAGCCTTGGAGAGGTCGCGGCGGGAGCGTGTCGGTCAGACCGGCCGACAGAGCCTCCAGCTCGGCGATCTCGTCGGAGACCGGAGCGGTAGTCTCGCCCGCCCAGAGATAGAACTCGAACTGGCCGGTTCCGACTAGCTCGTCGATCTCCAGGAGCGTGGCCGTCTGAGTCATGTTGTGTGCCGCGCCCCCGGTCCCGACCACTACGGCCGCCGTCGCCGCGCTCGAGCTGTTGCGCTGTCCGAAGTAGCTGCCGGTCCCCGGGTCCCACACACGGTAGAGCTCGGTGTCCCAGATGAGATCGACGAGGTCGGGCGTCCAGCCGTTCTTCACGTAGACCTGCTCGCCGCCGGCGTCGTAGATAACGTCCAGATACTCGTCCCCGAGCGTCAGCTTGACACGCTTCTCGACCACGCCCTCGTTGTGAGTGAGCTTGAGCTCCACGGTCGAGCCGGAGCCGCTCACGACCTCCATGTCGTACTGGTCGTGCTCGCGGTCGATGCCTCCAACGCTGACGTCGGAGAGAGCGGCCACGTGGTTGGTCTCGTTCCAGTCGCCGGAGGTCCCCGCCCAGTAGACGTTGCAGTTGCCGACTACGGAGAAGCCTCCGCTGCCGCCACCCTTAGCGAAGATCCAGTTCGCCTTCCCGCCTATTCCCTCGAAGACCGCCATGACGCGGTCGTTATGGATGACGGCCTCGTCGGTCCCGTCCTCGTCGAAGTCCGTCAGGTAGGCCCCGGTCGGGTTGGTGCCGTAAGAGCCCCAGCCCTCCGCCCACCTCGCGGCCTCCGAGTACGGGTTCGCGTTCTTGATGTGGTTCGAGTACCGGTTCTCCCAGTCGGCGATCTGGCCGGCGTCGTGCCAGCCAGTCTCGTGGAGCATCGACATCATGACGTACCAGGCCGCCTCGGAGAGCGCGTTCGACGGACCCGTCACGATCTTGCTGCGCGTGTTCTGCCAGATTCCCTCGTAGCCCCACTTCGGGTCGTGGGCGTCGAGATTGGCGTCGCCCGTGTAGGCGGCCCAGTCGCAGTACCAGTCGTTGCACCCGCCGCCGTAGCCGTACCACTCGCCCAGGAGCCCGTACGTCCCGTTCTGGAGCGTGATGCCGTACGACGGGAAGCTCGTGATGATGTCGTCGACCTTCCACGTGCTGATCGAACCTGAGTGCAGGCTGCACTGCTGGAGCACGTAGATGTAGTTCTCCAGCGCGTTAGGATGCGAAACGTCGAAGCCGGCCACCTCCGCACAGACCTCCCAGTCGTTGCCGTAGAGGATGATCTCGTCCGAGGTCGAGTTCCAGATCGTGTTCATCGCCTCGCCGGCGTCGTAGTTCATCTGCCCCACGAAGTCGTTGTCTATAGGCAGGATCTTCAGCCCGTTGTAGATGTAGACATGATGATCGTCGAACGCGCCGTTCATGTATCCGCAGTGGACGTAGTCGTCGAGTATGACCGCGTCGACGTCGTTGTCGAGGAAGTCGTCGCCGATGTAGTCGTTCACGCAACAGGACGCATCGATACCGTTCCCGTCGACATCGGGGCTCTCGACCCAGACGCGCTCGGGCACCCACGCGACCGTCGGCCACTGCCCGTAGCGGTAGTTGACCATCTGGCGCTCGGTGTAGACCGACCAGCTGTTCATGTCGTCGTAGACGAACGGCATGATGTGCTGGGCGTACGCCGAGGTGACCATGTTGGCCCAGCCCTCGTTCACACCGTTGACGAGCGAGTCGTTGAAGGCCGGGTCGTGCCACTCGGCGCCCGTCATCAGCGTCCCTGCCATGTGGAAGTTGCCCGGGACGTTGTAGTAGTCGTGGGCGTCCAGAAGCTCGTCGAAACCGTCGTCCGGGTTGTCGGTGGCGCCGGGCGACGACGCGTTCTCGCCCTTCTCTCCCCAGAAGACCGTCGTGTACGTGAGGCCCTGGTTGCCGTGCTGCACGAAGGTGACGTTGTGGTCGCCGCGCCTCGGCTCGTTCGTCGCCGCCAGCTCGTCGCGGATCTGTCCGTCGACGACCGACACGACCCGGTACGTCACCGGTGTCGACTCGTCGGCCGCCGCCCGCGCGGCCACGGCGTCGTAGGCGGAGAGAGAGACACCCGCCGCCTCGCAGACCGCGCGCTTCCAGCCCTCCGGCACGTTGACCGAGAGCTCGATCGACCGCGACTCCGGAACGAGGGCGCTCCCCCGCAGGATTGCCGCGTCGGCCCTGGACAGGTCAGGCCCGTAGGCGACCGCACTCACGCCCCCTCTTCCTGACTCCGCGCCGACCGCCGCGTCCCACATCGTCGGCACGCGGGCTTCGGTGCCGGGAACGCGCATGGTCCCGCCGGGAGCGTAGTCGATGAGCACGTAGATGCTCTCGCCGTCCCTCATGAAGCTCTCGGGCTCCCCCACGCCGAACGTCGTGACCCAGAAGACCAGCCTGTCCACCTCCTGGTCCGCGTAGAAGGTCATAAGGTCCCCGGTGTTGTCGTTCGGATCGGCATCGTCGTAGACGGGATCGACGGCCTTCAGGTTGAGCCTGTCGTAGTCGAGAAGGTAGCCGTCCGCCTCCACGCCCGAGCCGTGTGAGACGGCCCACACAGCCGACGGAGCGAGAAGGAGCGCCGCGACGGCGGCCGCGAGGCAGCGCTTGCGCGTGTCATGGAACATGGTCGTCCCTCCAACCGGTCTTCCCCGGAGCACGTGGATACACTCAGCCATTTTCAGTGCCAATTATAGCACAGTTAGAACGGTTGGTCAATGAACGGGGCTCAAGAGACGCGCAGACCTACCGGGCCCGGCCCGCGGCCGGCTAGCCACGTCCGCCTGACTCTTCGATCCTTGTGAGCCACTCTTCCTTCCAGAAGAAGAAGCAGGTGCGGTCGCAGTCCTCTCTGCCGTAGATCCCCTTACCGTGACACACCACGCCGTCGAGGATAACGATACCCCTGGCCTTCTTGACCGTGTGATCCATGTCGTTGACGATCCGCCTGACGGGTTTCAGTACCCGGTATGTCTTTCCGCAGTGCTCGGCCATCGGGTTCAGGAACTTGAGCCCCTTGAGCCTGTTGGTCCCGTCGAGCGTCTGCATGATCTCCTCGAGCGGCTTCACACGGACCAGGTCGCCCGCCTGCAGGCGGCCGCGCCGGCCAGTGGCGCCACGCGCGCGCGCCCCCGTCTCGCTCCCCGACGGACTCTCCACCGTACCGCCCGCCGGCACCGCGCCGTCGGGCGCGCTGCTCATGGCGGCCGGCGGAGTCCCGGGCCGGCGCCACGGCGGGGCGTGCTCCGCATCCAGCGGGTGCGTCGGCACCAGCCCCAGCCTCCTCAGCATGCCCCGCGCCTTGCGCTTCGCGTTCCTCAGGAAGTGCTCGAGTGGGGTCAGTGGTTCAAGAGCAGCGCCCTGCGTAACAAGTTGGCAGACCTCAGAGGAGGCCAGGACGGGACCCTCGGGGCCCTTACGCGACGTCGCAGTGCTCACATCCGACTCCTCGTCAACGTACAGAAGCTGTGCTAGGGGCCTGCGGATCCGGAAAGCCACCGGAGCGCGCCCTGAGCCAAGGCGATCAGCGGCCTCGACCGCCTGCCGCGCTCAGCTCCTCATCGAGCGCCGCCGAGGCCACCCCCGGATCGGCGCGGCCCTCAGTCAGGCGCATGATCTCACCCATGAAGAATCTACGCAGCCTGCGCTCGCCCGCAAGGTACCTTCGCAGCTCGTCCTCGTGTGACCGAAGAACCTGACGGGCGGTCTCCCGGAGCGATGGCAGGTCGTCTATACGGCTCAACGAAACGTCGCCGATCAGGGCCTGAACCGGCCCACCGTCCCGCAGCGACCGCTCGAGCAGCGTCCTGGCCGTCGCCTCGGTCAGCTCGCCCCGAAGGCGAGCGGCGAGCACGGCCGCCAGCCCGCTCGCCAGCTCATCCCCATAGAGAGCGTCTTCGCCGCCTGCCACGCTCGCGTCGCGTGCAGCGCGGACAACGATCCCCGGAACGACCGTCGCTACCCATGCGGCCGTCAAGTGCGCCACCTCCGCGGGAGTGCGGAGGGCCGATGGGACGAGCGCGCCGACAGTGCGCTCGAAGAGCGCGACGCGTTCCGGCGAGGCAGTGACGGCGGCCACCAGGGCGTTTCCGAGGCCGTAGCGTGAATCCAGTCGCTCGGCGATCGCGTCGGGTGTGTCCGGCATCTCGGCCCTCACTCGCTCGACGCGCGCCGTGTCGATCGTGAAGACCGGGAGGTCCGGCTCCGGCATGTAGCGGTAGTCGTTCGACTCTTCCTTGGACCGCATCGTAAGAACACGTTCCGCCGCCTCGTCCCACAGCATCGTCTCGCGCGTGACGCTCCCACCCTGCTCCAGCAGCAGCTCCTGCCTCTCGATCTCGCTTCGCAGCGCACGCCTCACCGAACGGAACGAGTTCAGGTTCTTGATCTCGGTCGGCACGCCCAGTGCGGCCTCGGGGCCGTCTCGCAACGACATGTTCGTGTCGAACCGCAGCGCCCCCTCGTGCATTCGCCCGTCCGTGACGCCCAGGAAGACGAGCAGGTGACTCAGCTCGTGGAGGAGAGCGTCCGCCTGCTCCACGCTGTCGATGTCCGGCTCGGTCACTATCTCGACCAGTGGCACGCCGCATCGGTTCATGTCGATCAGGCTGACGTCGAGGTCTCCGTCCGGACGATGGACGACCTTGCCGGCATCCTCCTCAAGGTGGATCTGACGCAACCGCACGCGCGCCCCGCCCGCTAGCTCGACGACGCCTCCCCTGGCGAGCGGCTGCTCCTTCTGCGTTATCTGATACCCCTTCGGAAGGTCGGGGTAGAAGTAGCTCTTGCGGGCGAAGCCCGTCGTCTGCGACACATCGGCCCCGAGCGCCACCGCGACCGCCAGAGCGCTATCGACGGCCCGCTCGTTCAGCACGGGAAGCGCGCCGGGAAGCCCCAGGCACACGGGGCAGACGCGTGAGTTCGGCCTGCCTCCCCGACCGTTCGGACACGAGCAGAAGAGCTTCGACAGCGTCGACAGTTGGACGTGAACCTCGAAGCCTATCGCCGGCAGCTGGCCCAGGACGCTCCTCCTTCACTCCGCTGGTCGGTGTCCCGCCCGCCGCAGCCGCCTCCATGGACGCCTGCGGCCCCGGGCCCGGTCAACCGATCTCGGGCAGCTCGCAAGCGCAGCCAGCGACCTCCTCGAAGATGCGAGCCCCGTCGAGGACTGCCCCGTCGGCCATCCTCCGGCCTATCAGCTGAAGGCCGACCGGCATCCCGCTATCGTCGTGGCCGCACGGCAGCGAGACTGCCGGCAGCCCCGCTAGGTTGGCCGCGACCGTGTGCGCGTCGGAGAGGTACATCGCCAGAGGGTCGTCGATCCTCTCCCCTACGCCGAACGCGGTTGTCGGGGACGTGGGCATGACAAGCAGGTCGACGTCTTCGAAGGCGGCGGCCAGCTCCGCGGCGATCGCGCTCCTGACCCTCCTCGCCAGCGCGTAGTAGCGGTCGCGGTAGCCCTCCGAGAGCACGAACGTCCCCAGCACGACGCGCCGTTTCACCTCCAGACCAAATCCCTCTCTGCGCGAGCGGCGGTACATCGTGTCGAGATCGCGCGCGCCCTTTCCTCTGAGGCCGTAGCCGACCCCGTCGTAGCGCGCCAGGTTCGTCGACGCCTCGGCGTCGGCGACCACGTGGTAGGCGGCCACAGCATACCTGATCGATGGAAGGCTCAGCTCGACGACGCGGGCCCCCGCGTCGCCCACGGCCCCTGCGGCGGCGCGCACCCGGGTAGCCACCGCCGCGTCCACTCCGTCGCCGAAGCACTCGACCGGGAGCCCGATCGCGAGGTCGGATGGACCCCGCGCGGAGCCGCCGAGCCCGCGTACCGGTGTCGCGGCTACCGACGTTGCGTCGAGCGGGTCCATACCCGCGATCGACGAGAAGAGAGCGCTCGCGCCGGCGACGTCTCTCGACATGGGCCCGATCTGGTCGAGCGAGGAGGCGAACGCCACGAGACCGTACCTGGACACGGCTCCGTAGGACGGCAGGAACCCGACGACGCCGCAGAACCCGGCCGGCTGTCGTACGGAGCCGCCCGTGTCCGACCCGAGGGCCAACGTGGACATGCCGGCCGACACGGCAGCGGCCGACCCGCCGCTCGAACCGCCGGGCACGCGAGAGAGGTTCCAGGGATTCCTGGTGACGCGAAACGCGGAGTTCTCGCAGGAAGAGCCCATGGCGAACTCGTCCATGTTCGTCTTGCCCGTGACGACGGCGCGCGCCTCCCGCAACCTGCGGACCACCGTGGCATCGTAGGGCGACTGGTAGTTCGAGAGCGAGCTCGAGCCCGCGGTGGTCGGCATGCCCGTGCAAGCGATGTTGTCCTTCACGGCCACGGGAACGCCGGCGAGCGGTCCGAGCTCATCGCCCCTGGAGCGGGCCGCGTCCACTTCGTCCGCCTCGCGCAGGACGTCGGCCGGTTCCCTGACCGTCAGGAAGGCCCCGACCCTTGAGTCTACTTCCGCCATCCGATCGAGGGCCGACCTACAGAGATCGCGTGAGGAGAGCTCGCCCGACCGCATCAGCTCCATCGCCTTCGCGTATCCCAGCTCGTACGGTTCCATTGGTCCAGGTCCCGGGCAGGCGCCCTCAGCTCTCCTCGGGAAGAAACGCGGGCACGACCAGATGGTCGTGTCTTACTACCGGGGCGTTGCTCAGAGCGTCTTCAGTGGCGAGGCTCTCTCCGACCGAGTCGGGGCGCAGGTGCGCGGCGGCCCGCCCGGCGGCGCTCAGGTCCGGCGTCTCGACATCGGCGAGCATCTCCACGTAGTCGAGCACACGCCCGAGGTCGACGACGAGACGGTCGACATCGTCCTCGTCGAGCGCTATCCTCGCAAGGTCCGCCATCCTGAGAACGGTTTCGCGAGATACGGCCAAGAGCGACCCCATTCCGGCGCCCGAGCGCCTAGTCGTCCAGCACCTTGAGCTTGCCGTAGCGCGCCATGATCCGCTTGTCGACGCCGTTGTCGAAACGTATGGTGACGATCGCGTCCAGACCGAAACCCGAGACGTCGGCGACGACACCCTCGCCTAGCGTCGGATGCGCGACGCGCGTCCCCGGCCCCAGGTCGGACCTCTCCTGCGACATGCTCTCGTAGTCGGGGAAGACATCGCGGCTCACGGCCGCCGACCGCGTTCCTCCCAGCCCACCGTGCCGGACGGCGCCCCGGCCGGAGCGCGCGCGGTGCCGTTCCCTCCTCACCTCGACGCTCCCCGGCGCCATCTCGTCGACGAACCTGGAAGGCGTCCGGACGTCCATCAGGCCGCCACGCCGTCTGGACCCGGCCGAGAACATGTGCAGCTCGTCCATGGCCCTCGTCATCCCCACGTAGCATAGCCGGCGCTCCTCCTCCATCTCCTCCTCGTCACCGAACGCAGACTCGTGCGGCAGCAGCCCGTCCTCGAGCCCCGGGATCAGCACGATCGTGAACTCGAGTCCCTTCGCGTTGTGAAGCGTCATGAGAGAGACCGCGTTCGCCCTGTCCTCCCACTTGTCGATGTTGGCGACAAGAGACACCTGCGAGAGAAATGCCCCCAGAGATGGATCGTCGCTCATCTCCACGAACTCGGCCGCCGCCGAGACCAGCTCCTCGACGTTCGCGAGTCTCTCGACGGCCTGCTCGCCAGTCCGGTCCTCCAGCCACTTCGCGTACCCCGAGCCGTCCAGCAGCTTCCTGATCACCTCGTCCACGGGCGCTCGGGCCGCCGCGGCACGAGCCCTCTCGAAGAGACCCGAGAGAGCCGACAGCGAATCCCTGGCCGACGGAGGAACGCCCTCGATCTCCGAGGCGTTCGATACGACATCAAGGAGTGTTGAACCTCTCTCCTCGGCGTGCTCTTCCAGAAGAGACAGCGTCTTCTCTCCGATGCGCCTCGGCGGCACGTTGATGATCCGCTTGAGACTGACCTGATCGGCGGGGTTATCGACGACTCTCAGATACGCGAGCACGTCCTTGACCTCGGCTCTCTCGTAGAATCGCAGCCCTCCGACGATGTCGTACGCCACACCCGCCCGCCTTAGCGAGTCCTCAATGACCCGCGACTGAGCGTGTGTGCGGTAGAGAATGGCGAAGTCGTGGTACTGGAGCCCACGCGTCCTCATCATCTCGGTGATCGTGTCTCGAATCGCGTCGGCCTCCCCGTACTCGCTCGCCGTGATCGTCAGCCGGGGCCTCGGCCCCTCCTCCCTCTCGGTCCACAGCTCCTTGTCCTTGCGCCGCTCATTGTGAGAAACGACGTCGTGCGCAGCCGCCAGTATTCGCTTGGTCGACCGGTAGTTCTGCTCCATGCGCAGCACGACCGCGTCGGGATGGTCGCGCTCGAAGTCGAGGATGTTCGTGATGTCGGCGCCCCTCCATCCGTAGATCGACTGGTCGTCGTCGCCGACTACACACAGGTTGCGGTGACGGGACGAGAGGAGATTGACGAGCTCATACTGGGCGTGGCTCGTGTCCTGGTACTCGTCGACGAGGACGTGCTCGAACCTGTCGCCGTAGGCCTCCAGGACCGGCGGGTTGCGTCTCAGCAGCTCCACGGTCCTCATGATCAGGTCGTCGAAGTCGAACGCATTGTTATCCCTGAGGGCCCGCTCGTATTCGCGGTAGACACTGGTCACGCACTCCTCGAAGAAGCCTCCCTGTCGACCGGAATACGAATCGGCCGACAGCAGGCGGTCCTTCGCGCGCGATATGGCGTGTAACAGGCTCTTCGGGGAGAACGACGACTCGGCGACGCCGGCTCTCTTCATACAGTCCTTCACGAGGTTGAGCTGGTCGGTCTCGTCGTAGATCGAGAACGACGGTGTCCACCAGCCCCAGCTCGACTCCAGCCTGAGGATCCGCGCACAGATCGAGTGGAACGTGCCTAT
>Ga0180435_10007925_pt1 | contig 10051 bp, 12 predicted proteins | sample SS_ome_3_FD_132467 | JGI IMG/M metagenome (GOLD analysis project Ga0180435, IMG submission 132467) | Hypersaline lake sediment archaeal communities from the Salton Sea, California, USA - SS_3_S_1 metaG | ecosystem: Environmental > Aquatic > Non-marine Saline and Alkaline > Hypersaline >... | reverse complement strand
CACCCCTGGCTGCCGCCAAAGCCACTTTCACCTTGAAAGGCCCGCTGTGATTACGCCGCTTGCTCTTCATCTGCTTGTCTCCTGAATCTCCTATCGATCCAGGCGACAAATCCACCTTAATCACGCGCCCAGTTTTTGGGGAGTATTATACTCCAACAGTCTGCAAAACCAGGAACTTGGCACTCATACGCCATTGCGGTTTATCTAGTCTTGGGCAGCGTCAAGCAAGGATAAACGTTCAACCCCGCTCGCGTTGAGAAGCAGCGCGGCAGTTAACCGCTCTCTGCGGGAATAGATGGCAAACCCAACGCCATCATCCACGAAGGAGCGATCATTTTGCCCAGGACAAAGAAATCCGTATCCATTCTAACAGCCCAGCAGCGCCGCCGCCAGATCATTGAGTTGCTCGCGGGCTATCTCGCTCGGATGCCGGAGGCCATCGACATCCCGCCGTCGCGGCCTGGATCACCGCCCGATTCCGAGCATGAATCAGACCTGAAGAATCTTCAAGAAAGAACACAGAAATCGCTTGAGCTCGCCGTAACCTGATGGCTCAGTGTGACTTATGGTTAACAACGTGAGAAAGGACGTTGAGCATGAAACGCACCAACATTGAGAAGGACTTGGCGGCGCTGAAGGATATGACGCCTGTGCAACTGCGGACCAGGTACGCCGAGCTGTACGGTGAGCTGTCCCGTAGCGGCAACAAGCAATGGCTGATCCGCCGGTGCGCATGGCGTATCCAGGCATTGGCTGAGGGCGGCCTGTCGGAGCGGGCCAAGCGTCGGGCCAGACAACTGGCCCGTGATCAGGACCTGCGGGTCATTCCACCAAAGGACCTGAAGATGGCCCCGCTGGACCGGCCCGCTGACGTAAAACAGCCCGCCCGCAGGTACATCCGCCGCACGCATGACGCCCGTCTGCCAATGCCGGGCGAACAGATCACCCGCGTCTACAAGGGCCACCTGTACGTCGTGGATGTACTCGACGATGGCTTCGCCTACGGTGGGCGGCGATACCAGAGCCTCTCGGCCGTCGCCCATGCGATCACCGGCGGGCACTGGAACGGTTTCAAGTTCTTCAGCCGCGAACAGCCGTGTAAGGAGGCCAAATGAGCCAAGCCAAGGACAAACCCAAGCCGGTGCGTTGCGTGGTCTACACCCGCAAGAGCACCGATGAGAACCTGGACCTCGATTTCAACTCACTCGATGCCCAGCGCGAGGCGGGTGAGGCGTACATTAAGAGCCAGCAGCACGAGGGCTGGGTCTGCCTCGACGAGCGCTACGACGACGCGGGCTTCTCCGGCGGCAACATTGAACGGCCCGCGTTTCAGCGGCTAATGAACGACGTGGCCGAGGGGAGGCTTGACTGCATCGTGGTCTACAAAATCGACCGGCTCAGCCGCAGCCTGATGGACTTCGCCAAGATCATGGAGACGCTTGAGGCTAACGGCGTCTCGGTAGTCAGTGTCACCCAGCAGTTCAACACCACCACCAGCATGGGCCGGTTGACGCTGAACATCCTGTTGAGCTTTGCCCAGTTCGAACGGGAGATCATCTCCGAGCGAACGCGGGACAAGATCGCTGCCGCCCGGCGCAAGGGCAAATGGACGGGTGGCCCGCCAGTACTGGGCTACGACCGTGTCCGCGACAACCGGGGCACACGCATTGTGGTGAATCGGGACGAGGCCGAGCGCGTTCGAGCGATCTATCGGATGTATCTCGAAGAAGGATCAATGCTACCGACAATTCGGTCCTTGAAGGCGTTGGGATGGAAGACCAAGCAATACGAGACAACGAAGGGCAAGTGGCGCGGTGGGATGGAGTTCGATAAGCCAGCTCTCCGGAAGCTGCTAACGAATGTCGTCTATCTCGGCAAGGTGACCTATAAGGGCGAGGTTCACGAAGGTGAACACGACGCCATCATCGACGAGGACCTATTCGCCCGCGTGCAGGGCCTATTGCGACGAAACCGCAACTCTGGCGGTAAGCACAGTCGCAACAAGTACGGTGCGCTACTCAAGGGCCTGGTACGCTGCAAAGCGTGCGGCTGTGCGATGAGCCACCACTTCGCCACGCGGGGCAACAAGCGGTATCGCTACTATGTCTGCATCCGTGCCCAGAAGAATGGCTGGAGCGAGTGCCCGGCCCCATCGCTTCCCGCCAAGCAGCTTGAAGACTTCGTTGTCGAGCAGATCAACGCGCTCGGCCGCGATCCCGGCGTGCTAGACGATGCGCTGGGGGCGACGCAGGCCCACCTTCAGGAAGATGTGGATACCTTGCAGGGCCAGCGAGCCGAGTTGGATAAAGCCATCAAGGAGCTTGGTCGCCAGGTCGGCGAGGTTGCCGCTCGAGCGGGATTTGATGAGAGGGCAACGCGGCAACTCGGGCTACTGCAGGCGGAAATCCACGACCGCCAGCAGGAAGCCGTTGAGATCAACGCCCAGATCGCCAGGCTTCGCCAGCGGATGCTCAAACCGGACGAATTGGCCGGGGCTATTGAGGCGTTCGATCCGCTGTGGGAGACGCTGTCCCCGGCACACAAGGCCAAGCTGGTCCACCTGCTGATCGAACGGATCGAATACGATGGCGAGGACGAGACCATCTCGCTGACGTTTCACCCGACCGGCATCCGCACGTTGACCGCTGAACAACGCGAGGAGGAGTTATGCCCGACGATCTGACGCTGACGAAGAAGATTCACTTCTCAATGGCCAACAAGGGCAAGCGGGAGATCAAGCCCGGCCCCGCCCCGATCACCGATACACCCGGAGGCCGGGTGCCCCGCGTCTCACGGCTGATGGCACTGGCCATCAAATTCGACGGCCTTATTGCCGAGGGGGCCATTCGCGACCAAGCCCAACTTGCGGAGCTGGGCTACGTCAGCCGCGCCCGCGTCACGCAGATCATGAATCTCTTGCACCTCGCACCCTCCATTCAGGAAGAAATCCTTTTCCTGCCCCGCGTTACGTCGGGCAGAGACCCAATCACCGAACGCGACCTCCGCCCCCTCTGTGCAGAGCCGAATTGGGCGATTCAGCGGAAATTCTGGCAGCGTTTAGGCCCCCAACTGCCAGCTTGACAGGAGCGACAGGGGGTACGGACGCTATTCGGCAGACACCCCAAAAAGGCCTGTCATAATTAACCACTTCAGTGTCAAACAGTTAGATTTCCAGCGATATTCTGGCGTGTCGTCATCGCGACATTGGCACAGCCTTTGCGTAAGGTAACAGATGGTCCGCGATGGATCGCGGGCCAGGGTATCGATCTGTTCAGCTTGACAGTCTGGCCAATTCCGGGCCGGGGAAAGGAGGCCCAAGTGGCCAGTAGCTTCACGCCTAAACACATCTCTTCACCACAACTTCTCGAACACATCTCCCAACCCGTGCTGCTTCGTTTGCTGCACAAGTACGAAGAGTACTTCATCGCCGAAGGGGTGATGCCACCATCCGACGGTGAAATCGACTATGACCGCCTCTCGCTGGTCCTGGCCTCGCCCAATGAGGTAATGCCAGCCCACCTGATGGCGGACCTGTTCTACTGGGAGGAGGTCGCAGAGATGGCCGACATCGAGGACCTCAACGAGATCGCCGATCGACAAGGAATCGAATTCGGCGACGAGGTGCCCATCGAGGAAGCGGCGCTGCTGGTACGGATACATGCGCCTGACGATCTGGAAGACCTTTATGATGTGTACCAAGCCCACGGACTCCTTCGTAAAAAGAAGCGATTCCTCTCATACTTCGCCAAAATCGACGAACTGCCTGAATGGAAGAAGCCGAGCCAGATAGAATTGGCACAGTTCTCTGGCGATATGGACAGTTGGTACGCCAGCCAGAAGAAGGGACGGGGAACGCGGGTCTCGGTAATCGAGAAGGAAGATGCGGCTTGGTTCATCGTTCGCCACGGCGGGACATTCAAGCGTGAGAACGCCGTGGAGAACGGCGAACCCAAGCTCGTGTTCTACCGCCCCGAGGCCTATGACCTCCTAATCTATTACCACAAGCAAGGCGAATTGGCGATCTACAACGAGGGAAACGGCAAACGGGAACGCCAAGCTTACTGCCAGTACCTCGGTCGGAGCCTGTTCAACAGCCCGAACTTCTTCGAGCGCAATGACGTGGCCAAATACACGCTCGAGCCGCTGCGTAAACGGGGCCGAGCCGCTCTTGACTGCACGGATGTGCCAGAGCTGGACTCGGCCCGCCTGACGTATCTCCGCTACCGATTCAATGGCGGCAACGACCACTGCGTCACCCACAAGGCAGAGGACGTATTCACCGGTTTGGAGGAAATCGGTGAGGAAATCCCCGAAGGCGCAGAACTTGTCTGCATGGGCGTGAAGTTGACGCCCAGCGATGAACTTGGCGGCGAGCGAGATGTGAGGCTCTACTGGCCAAACGTCTCAGTGTACGACCATGAACGGGATGCCGATGTCGCCCATCAGTTCCTGGCACTCAAGGGATTTATTATCGCTCGCACTCGTCAGGGAGATGGCAACAAATGAGTTGGCTCGACGACTTCTGGAAGTTTGTCTGGCTTCGGCCAGGACTCGACGCTTCGGGCGCCGAATGGCAGGCGTGCATCGGCAATGAATGCTGGCCCCTTCTGCGTGGGCAGCTTTTCACAGGGCACGGGATTGCACCCTCCTACCGGCGTGCCAGCGACAACCGGCAACTGAAGGTTGTGGTTTCCAGAGGCGTTCGACGGTTGGTTTGCGAGACCACGGGCAGTGTCGAAGCCACCGATGTGCCGGAAGAAGATATCCGGCAGTATCAGCTTGATGCGACTGCACTACGCGACATGATTGCCGGTGCATTAGACGTTGTCGCCGAGCCAGGTATCGTGCGCGGCCTGCCCCGAGCCTTTCCCCTCGGCGACTGGCGACCTTTGGATGCCGTGACGATTCCGGTGTTCTTGATGCTGCCGCCCACGACCAAATTGCTCGTATCTGAAATCCAGCGACTGCTACTCAATGCCCGGGACGGATTTGTCCTGCTAGTGCCCAAGTCGCCAAGGATCGATCGCGCCACCCGTGATCTACTCGACCAGAAACAAGCCACGGTGATTTCCTTGGAAGAAATCGTTGCCTGGGACGGGTCTACGTTCTGCGCGACGCCCGTGTGGCAAACCTACCGCAACACCTACTGTGCCCGCCATCTTTCCGACCGAATGGTCGCCGCTGGACCGGAGTATCAGTTTGTCAAGAAGGGCATGTGGGCGATTCGGTTCGCGGAGAAGGAAACGTTCCTGGACGGCAATCTGAAAGGCGCGACTTTCATCCATCGTTTGCTCGCACACCAAGGTCAGCGGATCCATGTAGTTCGCCTCATGGCGCATGTGGCGGGTGTTGCGGGTGCCGCAGTGATCCCCGCCGCAGAAGGCCTGGCGGCGGACCGTGCGGAAGCGGATGAAGTGGTGGATCGGCAGACCATCAAGAACTGCCAGGAACGGTATGACCAGCTCGTCGCTGAGCGGGAACATGCAGACCATGAGCGCATCTCCGAAATCGAAACGGAGATCGCGCAGATCGCAGCGTATCTGTCTTCAGCTTTGGGTCTCGGCGGGCGATCGCGCACCATGGGTGACGAGGTGGCAAAGGCCAGGCGGCGCATCGCCAGGGTCATCAGCATCGCCTACGAGAAGATCGAGGAAAGCGATGCGGAGTTGGCGATGCATCTCCGCAACAGCATCAAAACACACACCGAGATGGTGTACGAGCCCGACCAGGAGGTGAACTGGGTTCTGAGCTAAGAAAAACATGAAGTCACGCGAAATGTGACTTTGTCACGCCTGATGTGACGCCCCGCCGGTGAAGAGCGAAAGCCGGCGAGGCAATATCACATGAAGGCCCGCTGAAGCGCTCCCGCCGGTGTTCTTCAGCGGGCCTTTTTCGTGCCTACGGCACGGGAAAGGCGTGACAAGTGAAGATCACGAACTCCGACCGGCGGACGGCCAACATCGGCCGCGAAACCCCTTCCTCTCACCTCATCGACGACTACGTCCTGAAGCGGATTGACTTCAGGTCGCGGCAGCTGGCTATCAAGTTCCGACTGCCGGATGATCGTCGGGACGACCTTGCCCAGGAGATGGTCGTCGAACTGCTCAAAGCAGCGGATCGGTTTGCCCCGAACGGGTCCGCCACCTGGCACACCTACGCATGCCGGGTACTCGACCTGGCGGTCAAGAAACTCGCGCAGGCTGAGTGCCGTATGCGGCAGCGCGAGGCAGGCAGGCCGATGGGTCTCTCCCAGACACCCGACGGCGGTCCTTCGGCCGTCAACAACCCGGCGTATGAGGGCGAAGACGAATTGGCCCAGCTTGAGCTGCGGCTGGACATTGAGGTCGTACTGGAGCGGATGCCCCAGCGGCTGCGGCAGGCTTGCAGGCTACTGATGCACCTGTCGCCCACAGAAGCGGCCGAGGCGATGGGCATCCATCGCAACTCGATCTACCGTCTGATCGCCCAGGCCCGTGCGTACTTCATGGAGCCGAAGCTTGGTTTCTGTAATTCGAGCGCGGCAGATTCGGCCTCCGTGCGGATGTAGTTGGCAAACCCACGGACACAAACGCACACGAGGTGAATCATGCACGACGAGCTGTACATTGAGTTGAACATACTCGAAGCCGAGCCGGCTGAGGAATATCACGCGAAGGCGGGTGAGTATCTGTCGAGCCATCAGTTGCTCGACTTCATGGCCTGCCCCTGGCTGTATCGCAAGAAACAGTTGGGCCTGATTCCTGAGCAAGACACGCCGGTGCTGCTGATCGGTCGCGCGGCCCATGTCCGCATTCTTGAAGGCCGGGACGCCTACGAATCCCAGTTCGCCCTCGGCGGTCCCATTAATCCCCGCACGCAGAAGCCCTTCGGTTCCAATACCAAGGCTTTTGCTGAGTGGGCCAAGGTGCAGGGCAAGCCGGTCCTTTCCCATGACAACGTCGAGCTGATCGAGCAGATGGCCAGCGGCGTGGCCATGAACGACGAGGCGGTGGACTTGCTTTTGTACGGCCGCTCCGAAGGCGTCATCCGCACGCTCTACTGCGACACGCCGTGTCAGGCGCGTTTGGATTGGCTGCATCCCCACCGGGGCGTGGTTGATCTCAAGACGACGGCCGATCTGACGTGGTTCGAGAACGATGCCAAGCGTCGGCGCTACCACAACCAGCTCGCTTTTTACCAGGCTGTGCTGGCTCAGGTGCTCGACGAGTTGGTGCCTGTCTATATCGTCGCCGTTGAGAAGGCGGAGCCGTTCCGCTGCGGCGTGTGGCGGCTAAGCGACAACACCCTCGCCATCGCCAGACAGGAGAACGAGGCGGCGATCCGTCGTCTGCGTCGGGCCTGGGAGATCGACGCCTTTCCGACCGGCCACGAGGAGATTCGCGTTCTGGATTTTCCCTGACCCATCATCCGCGCCCGGGCGCTCGCGGTCTGCCGTACGGCATGGATGCCATCACGGGGGAACACGGCCGGACTCCCTACAGCCGCCCGGGCGCATTTCGGCAGGGCTGGGCTAACGAGGCCTTCGAGGCTTCGCCATGCGGGTTCGATTCCCGCGCTTGCCATTTGCTGGCCAGCAAGACGGATATGAAATCGCAACTGACAAACACAGGCATAAAGGGACAAACATGTCACTACTGGAACACATTCACACCGGCCGACGCCCTTCGCCGCCGAGGCTTCTGATTTACGGCACCGAGGGTATCGGCAAGTCGACCACCGCAGCGCAGGCACCCAATCCGATCTTTATCCCCACCGAGGACGGCCTCGACCAGATCGACTGCGCCAGCTTCCCCCTGGCTGGCAAGTTGGCCGACGTCGAAGCGGCGTTGCATGCCTTGATGCATGAAAAGCACGAGTTTGAAACCGTCGTGCTGGATTCGGTCGACTGGCTGGAGCGTCTGATTTGGGACGTGCTCTGCGAGCAGTACGGCGTGAGCACTATCGAGAAAGTCGATGGCGGCTATGCCAAGGGTTACACGCATGCCCTGACCCACTGGCGCAAGGTGCTCAACGACCTCAATACGCTACGCACCCAACGTGGCATGTGCGTGATCCTCTTGGCGCACGCAAAGGTCGAGAAATTTGAGGACCCCGAGCACGCGGCCTATGACCGTTACTCGCCACGCCTGCACAAGCACGCCACCGCGCTGATCACCGAGTGGGTGGATGCCGTGTTGTTTGCCACCCGCAAGATCATCACCAAGACCGAAGACGGCGGCTTCGGGCGCGACCGTACCATTGCGGCTGGGCTCGGCAAGGACGGTGGTGAGCGTGTGCTTCGCACCGTCGGCAGTCCGGCCTGCGTGGCGAAGAACCGCTACGACCTACCTGGCGAGTTGGCCCTCTCGTGGTCGGCGTTAGTGCAGGCGCTGACGGTCAACGCCAACCCTGCCCGGCACGCACAGCCTGTAGAGAATAAGACACCAGTAAACACTAACCCCAAGGAGAATTGATCCATGGCGAATCTTAATGGTTTCAACGCGAACGAAGTAGAACCCACCGCTGACTTCGAGCCGATCCCGGCGGGCAAGTATCTGGCCGCCATTACTGAATCGGAAATGAAGGCCACCAAGAAGGGTGACGGCAGCTACCTGCAACTGGAGTTTACGGTTCTTGAAGGCGACTACAAAGGCCGCAAGGTGTGGGACCGGTTGTGCATCAACCATCCCAGCGACCTGACGCAGAAGATCGCGCGGGGCAACCTTTCGGCGATCTGTAGGGCCATCGGCGTGATGCAGCCCCGGGACAGCGTCGAGCTGCACAACATTCCGCTGCTCATCACGGTCAAGGTCAAGAAACGCGCCGATAACAATGAGCTGACCAACGAAATCAAGGGCTACGAATCCAAGGTCGTTACTGCCGGCCAGCCGCCGCAGGCCCCGGTGAGCGACGCCACCCCACCATGGCAACGCTAACCGAAAGGAACCATGATGTTCACACTCTTCTGCTGTTTCTGGATTTCTTGTGCCCCCTTGGGATACGTCCTGTACCGCTGGACCCATGTGGCTATGGGCTGCCGCTGGACCCGTAATGAACGGCTCTACGCCATCGTCTTTGCGATTGTCTGTGGGCCGTTGACGCCAGTGGTGACGGCTGTGGGAATCCTGCTGCACAAATTGCTGACCTCGGACTGGGGCAACCAGGAGGCCAAGTGGTGACAGCAAAGCTCTCTTTGCCCTATCCGCCCAGCGTGAACCACTACTGGCGACGAGTCGGGCCGCGTACGCTGATCAGCCGGGAGGGCCGGACGTTCCGCAAGAATGTCTGTGCCCTCCTGGGCGGGGGCGGGCCACGACAGCCGCCCTACGGTGGCCGTATCGCTCTGGCGATGGATGCCTTTCCACCGGATAGGCGACGTCGTGATTTGGACAATTTACAAAAAAGCGTTTGTGACGCGCTTGAACATGCGGGCCTCTACAAAGATGACAGCCAGATCGATCTGCTGCTGACCCGACGAGGCGAGGTTGTGCCTAACGGCAACTTGGTGGTGCGGCTGATGGCCCTTCCCCTGCAGCGATGTCCGATCTGCAACAACCCCATGGAGACCTCCAATCCGGAATCGAATTGACATGCACAAAATCTTCCCCACGCTCCTGATCATCCTGGATGTCTGCGCCGCAGCGGCCTATCTGCCAACCGGCGATTGGCGCAAGGTCATTTGCTGGCTGGCGGCTGCCTTGCTGACGACGGTGGTTACATGGTGATACAGCTTCGGCCCTATCAGAACGAAGCGGTCAGCGCCGTGTACGACCACCTGCGTCGGCGTGATGACAACCCCTGCGTAGTCTGTCCCACCGGCGCCGGCAAGAGCATCCTTATTTCCACTATCTGCCGCGATGCGGTGCAGCAGTGGAACGGGCGGGTGCTGGTACTGGCGCACGTCAAGGAGCTGCTCGAACAGGCGGTGGACAAGCTCCATGCCCTGGCGCCCGACCTTTGGCATCAGATCGGCGTGTATTCGGCTGGCCTCAAGAGCCGCGATACCGAACACCCCATTATCGTCGCGGGCATCCAGAGCGTCTACCAGCGGGCCTGTGAGCTTGGCGCCTTT
>Ga0180435_10007922_pt1 | contig 10054 bp, 8 predicted proteins | sample SS_ome_3_FD_132467 | JGI IMG/M metagenome (GOLD analysis project Ga0180435, IMG submission 132467) | Hypersaline lake sediment archaeal communities from the Salton Sea, California, USA - SS_3_S_1 metaG | ecosystem: Environmental > Aquatic > Non-marine Saline and Alkaline > Hypersaline > Sediment... | reverse complement strand
TATCTGGCATGTTGTTTATACAACCCCGGGGTTAAAACATGCCGCCATTAACCGATAATACCTGGCCGGTAACATAGGAGGCGTCGTCAGAGCAAAGAAAGCGCACTACCCTGGCGATTTCCTGGGGCTTGCCGATGCGTCCCATGGGGATCAGGGTTTTGATGTTGGCCACGGGGGCGTCTTTGATCATATCTGTATCGATCAGGCCTGGCGCGACCACATTGACCCGGATGCCCAGGCGGGCCACTTCCGAGGCCACCGACCGGCTGGCGGCGATCAGGCCGGCTTTGGCGGCAGCGTAATTGGCCTGGCCCCGATTGCCCACCAGACCGGCAATGGAGGCGATGGAGACAATGGAACCCCGCTTTTTGCGGATCATGTTGTCAAGCACGGGCCGGGTGACATTGTAAAATCCGTTCAGGCTGGTTTCAATCACCGAGTTCCACTCTTCGCGGGGCATCATGAGAAACAGCCCGTCGGCGGTAATGCCGGCATTGTTGATCAGAATGTCCAGGGAACCGTCTTGTTCAATGATGTGGTTCACCGCCTCCCCGGCTGCGGTATGGTCGGCAACATCGAAACCCAGAATCCGCCCGCTGGATCCGGCATTTTTCACCAGGTCAAGGGTTTCGGCGGCACCAGCCTCATCCGATCGATAGTTGATGATGACCCGGTATCCGGCTTTGGCCAGTTCAACACAGATCGCCCGGCCGATTCCCTTGCTGGCGCCGGTAACCAGGGCCGTGCTGCTGCTATGGGGAGCACTCATTGTCTATGCCTTTCCATTAATCCCTTCTTTAAAGAACATCATCCGTGCAAATGCATGTTTCTATAAGTTGATTTTTTGTAAAGCAACGAAGTCGCGTATGATAACCTTTGGATACCAAATGTTATTCAGCCTGGATGGCCTGCAGCTCGACTTCACCGACAACCTTGGCGCCGATCCTGGCCGTACTCGTTATCTGACGGTAGCCCTCATATTCAAAGCTGTTTTCCGCATGGGTGATGATGGTGTCGTTCAGGTCCAATGAGGCCACAAAAAAACGGGATCGTTTGATGCCCACCAGCAAGCTCTTTTTATCTGAATCCACTCCCCGCTCCCTGATCATGGCCAGGCCGGCACATATTCCGGCTGTCTGGGCCGCTACTTCTATCAGTACCAGCGCATTTACCTTATGACCGTCAAAAAGGGGCCAGTTTTCATTGACCACGGCACGGCTCACGGCCGCTTGGGGATCTCCTTCCAGGATTTCTTCGATCAACAGCATGCTGTTACGGTGGGGCAGAAGATCCTCGATGCTGTAATTTAACAAGGCCACAGTGCAGAATATCCTTAATAAAAAGCATTGAAATGCAGGCTAGGATTATATTATCTATCTTTCCTGGGTTTTTAGCATAGAAAAATGGCACAATAAACACTATTTTTCGCATATATAACGGAGCAAATATACTGGAATACACATGGAAAAACTGATCAGCGAATTACAGACTAAAATTGTAGACCTTTTGAACCTTCCCGATGTTGAGCCGCAGGATATCAAACCTGAAGAGCAGCTTGTGGGGGGGCGCCTGGGAATCGACTCCATCGATGTTTTGGAGATGGTGATTATGATAGAAAAAGACTATGGTGTTAGAATTGACAGCCGTGAACTCGGCGTTAAGGTTTTCGCCAGCCTGGAAACCCTGGCCGAGCATATTCATACAAATGCTTCCGCATAAAGCAACAGACCCTTGCAAACAAGATGATTGATAGAGACGGTGTCATGTTTTTACCCATTAAGGACAGGGGGAGTTGAGGATACACATCATCGGCCTGGGGCTGGTCTCCGCCCTGGGCGCCGGAATTCACTCCCATTGTGAAGCCCTTTTGGAAAACAGGGTTGGTATCGGTCCGTTGACCCTTTTTCCGACAAGCTCCCATGATTCCTTTCCCGTGGGGGAAATCCCCATCCCCGGCGAGGCAGATGGTCTTCCCCGAACCCACCATCTTGCCTGCCTGGCAGCGGAGCAGGCCATGTCCAATGTGAGTGACGCGCCGGATGCCGTGGTTGTGGGGGTTACCACCGGCGGCATGTCCGCCACGGAAACGCTGCTCAGGAAAAAGGTGAAAGATCCTGCGTTGTACCAACACCATGCCACGGGTTCGGTGGCAGCAGAGATCGCCCGGGTTTACGACTGCCGCGGACCGGTTTTGACGATTTCAACGGCCTGTTCCTCGGGGGCGGCCGCCCTCAAGCTGGCTATGGAACTGATCCGTTCGGGAAGGGCCCAAAGGGTTTTGGCCGGGGGCGCTGACGCCCTTTGCCGGCTGACCTATCATGGTTTCAGTGCCCTGCAGCTGATCGATCCCGGCGGGGCGCGGCCTCTGGATGTCGATCGCAGGGGAATGTCGGTGGGCGAAGGAGCGGGCATGCTGCTGCTTTCGGCCAACGAACCGGATCTGGCATTGGCCGAAGTGCTGGGGGCGGGATTGTCCTGCGACGCCTATCACCCGGCCGCACCCCATCCCGAGGGTGCGGGAGCGTTGGCAGCCATGCAGAGGGCGCTCAACGATGCCGGACTGACACCGGCAGACATCGATTTTGTAAGCCTTCACGGAACCGGTACACGGGACAACGACGCAGCCGAGGCCAAAGCGGTTAATGCCCTTTTCGGCCAGGACCTGCCTGCGCATGCTTCCGTAAAAGGGGCCACGGGTCACAGCCTGGCGGCCGCCGGCGCCATTGAAGCGGCGATTTCCACCATCAGCATTTCCAAAGGGGTGATCCCGGCCAATAGCGGCTGCCGGCAGCCTGATCCGGCTCTGGAACTGACGCCTTTGCTGGCACCTGTTCACAAGCAGGTGGATGCGGTGCTATCCAATTCGTTCGGTTTTGGCGGCAACAATGCCTGCCTCGTCATGGGCTCGCCCGGCAGGTACCCGGCGCCCGAGGCCCGGGCAGGCAGGCGCATGCTGCGGGTAAAAGGCCACGCCTGCATCACGGGTGCCGGCAGAACCCGGGCCACCATGCATGCGGTTCGCCATGGAAAAACATGCGCAGGGGTTCTGAAATCAGGAGAAATAGCAGCCACCCTTTCGCCTGCCCGGATTAGACGGCTGAAACGGTTTCCCCGTCTGGCGCTGGCTTTGGCCAAGGGCGCATCCGCAAGCCCGGATGATGATAAAACACCGGAAGCCGTGTTTATGGGTACCGGCTGGGGCGCATTATCGGAAACATCTGATTTTCTGGAACAGCTGTTTGCAACAGATGAACAATTTCCCAGCCCCACTGATTTTGTCGGTTCGGTTCACAATGCGGCGGCCGGACAAATTGCCATGCAGTATGATGCCAGGGGTGCCAACCTGACCATGACGGGCGGGGATTATTCCTTTGAGCAGGCCTTTTTGGCAGCCGAACTCACGGCCGGGGATTGCCAAAACAGCCTCCTGGTTGTGGGTGCTGATGAGCATCACGAGGGGCTTTCACCGTTGTTCGACGGTTCAGCGGCCCAAACTGCTGATTGCCCGGCAGACGGCGGGGGCGCTCTTTTTCTCGACACAAACGGGCACGCCAATGCACCGCGTATTCAGACCGTGTTTTTTGAAAACTGCGGGAAAGAAGAAGATTCCCGGCCGCGCTTTGGGCAGGTCATGGAAGGGTTGCCGGCCTTTGAAAACCGCTATGGCGTTATCATGGCCGGACTTCCTGCCGCCTGCCGCAGAAAAGCTGAAGAACAGCTGGAGAGCCTGCTGGAGATGTCGGGTTTCAAGGGCGTGGTGGTGGATTACCGGAAGTACACGGGAGAGTTTGCGTCGGCCTCGGCCGTGGCGGTGGTCATGGCGGTGGATATAGTGATGAGCGGCCGAATTCCCGCCTCGCTGGGCAGCGAGATGGAGATGGCACTGGGCGCCAAAGGGATCCTTGTGGCGGGTTTTGGGGATTGTATGACAGCTATCGAGGTAATGAACCCATGAAAGTACTGCTTGTGGCAACCAACACGTTGATGGAGCCCTACCCGGTGTACCCCCTGGGCCTGGATTACGTGGCGGCGGCCATATCCGGGAAGCATCAGGTGCGCATCAGCGACCTGAACAGCAAAGAGGGATTGGAAGGCCTGAAAGCCGCCATAACCGATTTTTCGCCTGATGTGATCGGCCTTTCCCTGCGCAATATCGACAACACCGACACCACGGACCCCAGGGGGTTTATCGGTCAATACCAAGACATCGTGACTGTCATCCGCAGTCAGAGCCGGGCACTGCTTATCCTGGGCGGCAGCGGGTTTACCATCTTTCCAGGTGAAACCATGCAGGCGCTGGGGGCTGATTTCGGGGTGGCGGGTGAGGGTGAACGGCTGGCAACCTTGCTGAACGCCATTGAAAACAACCAGGCAATCGTTGATCTGCCCGGCGTCATCACCGCCGCCGGCCATGCAGGCGTTCCTGAACCCTGGGACGGGGATATATCGCACCGGTTGGATCCTGACCCGGCCTGCCGTCAATTTTATCTGGATAACGGCGGTATGCTGAACCTGCAGACCAAGCGCGGTTGTCATTTTAAATGCATTTACTGCACCTACCCCAGCATTGAAGGACGCGGCTTGAGATTGACAGACCCGGAAGCGGCGGCCAGGGCGGCGCGCAGATTACAGGAGAGCGGCGCCCGGTATTTTTTTATCACCGATTCGGTTTTCAATGCCGATATCGACCACAGCCTGGCAGTGGCCAGGGCCTTTAAAAAGCAGGGGGTCGGAATCCCCTGGGGAGCGTTTTTTACGCCCTTGAAACAGCCTGGGGATTACTTTGAGGTGATGGCCGATGCCGGACTGACCCACGTGGAATTCGGCACGGATTCTTTGTCGAACAGGGTGCTTAAAGCCTATTGCAAACCGTTCCGGGATAAGCGGGTGTTTCAGGTCCACCAGGCGGCAGTGGATGCGGGCCTGTATGTGGCGCATTATTTTCTGCTGGGCGGTGTGGGCGAAGACAGGCAAACCCTTAAGGAAACCCTGGATAAAGCCGACACATTGGAAAAATCAGCCCTGTTCTTTTTTTGCGGCATGCGCATCTACCCGGGCACCGAGCTGTATCGCGTTGCCCTGAAGCAAGGTCAGGTAGACCCGGAGCGTAGCATACTTGATCCGGTTTTTTATCGTTCACCCATGATCGGCCCGGAGGAAATTGTCGAACAGCTGCATGCAAAAGCACGCGGGCGCATTAACTGGGTAACCGGATCCGGCGGGGAAGAGACGGCGGATGTCATTCAACGCTTGTACCAGCGCGGCCATACGGGCCCCATGTGGGATTACCTGATCCGATTGAGTTAGCCCCAAAGTTGTGGCCAACATGATAGGTATCGACTTTCGTTGAAAATGGCGTTTATATTTCTCCTCTAAGAGTGACTAAAGTGATCTAAAATGAACTAAAGTGACTAAAGTTAAGGAATGCTTTCTTTTTTATAAAAGTAAAAGCGTAGCGACTCATCACCTTTAGTTCACTTTAAACTTCGGGTTAGTTCCCGGTAGTGCCTAAACGCTCTGGCCTGGCTGTGAGAATCAGAAAATCTACGCCAGATTAAAATAGAAGAATATGTGGTACCAATTGATCGACATAAAAAGCAGTGAGGACCGGGAAATCCGGGCTGAAATTCAAGTGCCCGCGGAATCCCCCTGGTTTGACGGGCATTTTCCGGGCGAGCCGGTTTTGCCGGGTCTGGCTCAGATCAGCATGGTATTTGATGTTATCCAAAAAGCCTCTGAAGGCCAATGGCGCGCATCGAGTGTGAGCCGGGTCAGGTTTAAGCGCATGATCCGGCCGGCCGATCGCCTGGAGGTGTTGGCCATCCCGCTGGCAAAAGCGGCAAATGGATTTTCGTTTCGCATTCAGAGTAAAGGCGATCTGGTGTGCAGCGGCGTCATGCGGCTGAAAAGAAAAAGCTGAAACGCTCAGTTTAGGTGGGGTGGTTCTGCATCCATTTTTCCACCACCACCCGGGCGGCCCAGCGAAGAAATATTTTTGTATAATCGTATCCGGAAAGATATATACCCAGCAGAAAAACAAGGTGGGAGAAGCCGTAAACAAGGGGTCCGCCAATGGCGATCAGCCAAGCGTTATCAAGGGCTACGGATAGATAACCCAACACGGCAACGGCCGGCCAGCCGATGACATAGCTGAAAAGGACGATGGCAATACCCAGCTTGACGCGCAAAGAAGGCCTGGCCTTGAAGGCGCTTAAGTCGGCCTTGTCGGCAATGGCGGAGCGGACGTATTCGGTCCGGGATATGCGTTCCATGAGACCCATGATTTGAGGTTCGGATGATCTCCTGATTGGTAGTCGTCTACTTAAGGTAGATTGTTTTCCTTTTTGGTGTATGTATCATAAGGTTCCAAGGCGTCGAGGTTTCAAGGGGCCAAGTGAGTACTGCGCATAGGTCGTAGCTCATAGCTGATAGCAGGCTGCGAGCTATCAGCCTTGAAACCTGTCAATTCTCCAATGCTTTTTGAATATAAGCATAAAATAAGTATCCTATATTTTATGCACGGTTAAGTTGATACTTCATTCATCCTTAACAGGCAATCGTTTTTAATGATAGCACCCGCAGTATACTGGCGCCGTTTGATCGTGGCGATTATCATTGTCGGCCTGTTGTTTGCCTTGGGTTGGCGGCGCCTTACCATCGAAGCCGATGTGGTGGGTTTTCTGCCCCGGGGCGATCAGGTCGTGGCTGACGCCCTGCTGATTTTTCAACATCACCCCATCCAGGACCAGCTGGTTGTGGACATCGGTCTTGCAGAAGAAAACCCGGAGCTCCTGGTTGAATACGGCCGGCGGGTGGAAACGCTTCTGCGCCGCAGCAAGCTGTTCAAAGAAGTGGGCCTCAAGGCGTTCCAATCCATTGTTCCGGATCTGGCCTTTCATGCGGTCAATCAGATGCCTGTCCTTTTTTCAGCCGAGACGCTGCACCATCGGGTGGCGCCGCTGCTGGACCCGCAAGCGGTTCGCAGTAAACTGTCGGCCGTGCAGGCCTCTCTGCTCAACCTTTCGGGCATCGGCCAATCCGCCTTCATAACCAAAGACCCACTGGGGTTTAAGGACATTGTTCTGGAACAGCTGGCGCAATTGGCACCCACCCAATCGGCCAGGATCTACAAGGAGCAGATCATATCCGAAGATGGGCGGCACCTGCTGGTGACCGCGGATTCATCCATGTCGAGCACGGATACGGCCTTTGCGCGCCAGGTTTCAGAATTGATGCAAACCATAGCAAGGGACCTGAACGAAACCTACAAAGGATCCGGCCATGAGATAACCCTGACCCCCATGGGCGCCTACCGGATAGCCCTGGACAATGAGCTGATCGCCCGCAAAGATGTGCGCAACGCTATTTTTTTTGCAACCCTTGGCATTGTGCTGCTGCTGGTCTTTACCTTTCCGCGGCCCTATCTCGGGATTCTGTCCCTGCTGCCCGCGATTGCCGGTGCGGCAGCCGCGTTTTGCGTGTATTCGCTGATCCATGACACCATATCGTTAATGGTGCTCGGGTTTGGCGGCGCCATTATTTCCATATCCGTGGACCACGGTATTGCCTACCTGTTATTTCTGGACCGTCCCCATCGAACATTCGGCAAAGAGGCCTCGCGGGAAGTTCGGGCTGTTGGACTGGTGGCAGCGCTGACCACTATTGGCGCCTTTTCCTCCCTTATTGTCAGCGGGTTTCCTATCCTGGAACAGCTTGGTCAGTTCACTGCCCTGGGGATCGCCTTTTCCTTTATTTTTGTGCACACCATTTTTCCGCGCATATTTTCCGAGATGCAGGCTGCCCGAACCAGGCGCATGCCTCTCCACGGCCTGGTGGACCGGCTTTCCCGGACCGGCTCAAAAGGTCTGGCCATCGCCCTGGTGTTTGGGGCGGCCATGCTTTTTTTTGTAAAACCAGACTTCAATGTCAGCCTTGGCAGCATGAATACGGTGAGCACGGAAACAAAAGCAGCAGAAGCTACGCTAACCAGGGTTTGGGGAAGCGTTTTCCACAAGGTCTATGTCATGATCCAGGGTGAAACCCTTAAGGATTTGCAGAACAAAGGGGACCGGGTAGCAGCCATGATAGCCCGGGAACAACAGGCCGGCACCCTCTCCGCGGGCCTGGTAGGGTCCATGTTTTTCCCGGGTGAGCAGGGGCGAAAAGACAATTTTACCGCCTGGAATTCATTCTGGAGCACTGAGCGAAGCGCAGCCCTGGAAAACACCATCCAAAATGTCTCTGCGGATTTGGGTTTTGCTGCGGATGCCTTTAATCCATTTTTCGAAATGCTGGCATCGAAGACGCCTCCGAAAGACCCCCCACCCATACCAAAAGAATATTTTCGCATCCTGGGCATTGGCCAGGATGCAGAAACAAAGACCTGGCGGCAGGTGAGCGGCCTGACCACCGGAAATGATTATCGTGCGGAAGCGTTTATGACACAATACGAACACCTTGGCACGTTTTTCGACCCTGAATTGTTTGCTGAACGACTCGGACAGCTCCTGTTCGCCACCTTCACCAAAATGCTGGCCATTATCGGGTTGAGTGTTTTCATTCTGCTGCTGTTTTATTTTGTGGACATCCCCCTGACCTTGATCGCCCTTTTACCGGTGATGTTCGCCCTGGTGAGCACGCTGGGGTGCCTGAATCTGCTGGGGCGGCCCCTGGATATACCCGCCCTGATGCTGGCCATTATCATCGTGGGCATGGGCGTTGATTATACGCTTTTTTTGGTGCGTTCCCATCAGCGCTACGACGATGACGATCACCCACACCATGGATTGATTCGTATGACGGTTTTTCTGGCCGGGGCATCCACCATCATCGGGTTTGGTGTGCTGAGCACGGCGCAGCATTCCCTCTTAAGAAGCGCGGGCCTCTCCTTGCTGCTGGGCATCGGCTTTTCCTTGATCGGTGCTTTTGTCATCCTGCCGCCGCTTCTTAAGGCGCTGCAACGCAGGCGTATGGAAAAACCCGTGCCTGGAAACATCCGGAAACAGGTGGCGCACCGCTATGGCATGCTGGAAGCCTACCCGCGCCTGTTTGCACGATTCAAAATGCGCTTTGATCCCATGTTTGCAGAACTGCCGGGCCTGCTGGATGCTTCCGAAGGGGCACAAACGGTCATGGACATCGGCTGCGGATACGGCATACAGACGGCCTGGATGCTGGAGCGCTTTCCAGATGCCCGGGTGGTGGCCATGGACCCGGATGTCGACCGGATTCGTGTTGCCGCAAGGGTGGCCGGCAATCGCGCCCGGGTAAACATGGGGGCGGCGCCGGACATCCCTGCCCTGTCTGATCCGGCAGACCTGGCGGTCATGCTTGACATTGCCCATTATTTAGATGAAACCGCCCTTGATCAGACCTTGATGCGCCTCTATGACTGCCTGAAAAACAACGGACGGCTGATCATCCGGGTGACGGTTCCGCCCCAAAGACGATTCCCTGTTCTATACTGGATTGAAGAGCTAAGGCTCAGGTTGACCCGCGTGCCGTCCTTCTACCGGAGTGTGGAAACCCTTGAGACCATGCTGGCGGCGGCGGGTTTCAAGGTGGAACAAACCGCTGTTTCCGGTGGCCAGGGAGAGCTTTGCTGGCTGATCGCCGTTAAACCAAGCCCATGAAAATTGACCAGAAAAGCATATCAACAGGACCTTTGGCCATGAAAGCCTTTACCTGGGCGTTCTGTCTGGCCATGGGGTTGATGTTGATCGATGCCCGGCTGGCAGCCCTTCCCCTGGCCGTTTTTGTGTTGATCTGTCTGGCGGCGCCTTTTTTTCCCGGTTTCGGGTTTTTTGCTCGCATCATTTACAAGGGGCGCGGCGGTTTGAAGACCGTTGCCCTTACCTTTGACGATGGACCCGATCCCTTGACAACCCCTTTGCTGCTGGACCTTCTGGAAAAAAGGAAGGTCAAGGCCACATTCTTCGTCATCGGTGAAAAGGCAGCTGCCCACCCGGAGTTGATTGACCGCATCATCCAGAAGGGACACGCGTTGGGCAACCACTCCTTCAGGCACAGCATTGGAATTTTTTTCCAAAGGGTT
>Ga0180435_10007921_pt1 | contig 10055 bp, 11 predicted proteins | sample SS_ome_3_FD_132467 | JGI IMG/M metagenome (GOLD analysis project Ga0180435, IMG submission 132467) | Hypersaline lake sediment archaeal communities from the Salton Sea, California, USA - SS_3_S_1 metaG | ecosystem: Environmental > Aquatic > Non-marine Saline and Alkaline > Hypersaline >... | reverse complement strand
GAGTTCCGGCCGCGGAAGTACAGGCATCTGGGGTGAGCGATGGCGAGGGTGTTCATCGGGCTTGGCTCGAACGTCGGCGACCGGCGCGGGCAGATCGAAGCCGCGGTGGCCGCGATGGCGCGCCTGCGCGGCACCGAGGTGGCGCGTGTCTCGTCCATCATCGAGACCGAGCCGGTCGGCGTCCTGGATCAGAGCCGGTTCCTGAACGGCGTCGCCGAACTGGACACGGACCTCGAGCCCGACGAACTGCTCGACGCGCTCCAGGGGATAGAACGCAACCTCGGCCGTGTGCGGGCCGAGCGCTGGGGGCCCAGGGCGATTGACCTTGATATTTTGCTGTACGATGATAGGGTGATACACACGCAGACGCTGGAGGTGCCGCATCCGCTGATGTGCGAACGCGAGTTCGTGCTGGCGCCGCTGGCCGAGACCGCCCCGGACGTGGTTCATCCGTTGACGGGCAGGACGGCGGGCCGGCTCCTGGCGGACCTGCGGGGCGCGGGGGACTGAGGAGAGAGGCCGTGGTGCTCGAGGATTTTCACCACATAGCGATCGAGGGGCCGATCGGCGTCGGCAAGACGAGTCTTGCAAAGGCGCTCGCCCGCCGCCTGAGCGCGCGGCTCGTGCTCGAACAGGCGGAGAAGAACCCCTTCCTCGAGAAATTCTACGAGGACATGCACGGGTACGCGCTCGCGGCTCAGCTTGTCTTCCTCGTCTCGCGCCACCAGCAACAGGTCGAGCTGTCCAAACGCTATCTCTACCACCCGGTCGCGATCTCTGACTACATAATGGCGAAAGACAGGATATTCGCGGGGCTGACGCTGAACGACGACGAACTCAAGCTCTACGACCGGCTCTACGAGGTGATGGCGGCCCGCGCCGCGAAACCGGACGTAGTGGTGCTGATGGGGGCGGACATCGACACGCTGATGAAACGCATCGAAACCCGCGGCATCCCGCACGAAACCGCGATCACCCGCGCGTACATAGAGCGTCTGGTCGCCGCTTACGACGAGTTCTTCAGGATATACGCCGACTCCCCGCTTCTCGTCGTGGACACAAGCTCGGTCGACCATTCTAAGGACGGCCTGGACGTGGACATGATGATCGACGAAATCAGCCGGACACGGTCGGGACGCCGCTCGATCGCGCCCGGGCGCGCAGGATGAGGACGCCATGGACATAATCAAGGCCAGGGCGGAGATGCGCGAGTATTCGTCGCGGCGGCGGGCCGAAGGAAAGACCATCGGCCTCGTGCCGACGATGGGGGCTCTGCACGAGGGGCACCTGTGCCTCATCCGCTCCGCCCGCAGGGAGTGCGGCGTCGTGGTCGTGAGTCTGTTCGTGAACCCGACCCAGTTCGGCCCGGCCGAGGACTTGGACAAGTACCCCCGAACGTTCGACGCCGATTGCGCGGCCTGCGAGCGGTCGGGCGTCGATGCCCTGTTCGCGCCTGCGCCGGAGGAGATGTACCGGCCGGGCGCCGAGACCTGCGTGGTACAGGAACGCCTCGCGAAGATGCTGGAGGGGGCGACGAGGCCGACGCACTTCCAGGGCGTACTGACGGTCGTGCTCAAGCTCTTCAACATCGCCGCACCGCACGTCGCCTACTTCGGACAGAAGGACTACCAGCAGACCGTCGTGATAAGGCGGATGGCCGCGGACCTCGACGTACCGGTCGACGTGAGCGTGGTGCCGACGGTCCGCGAGAACGACGGGCTTGCGATGAGTTCGCGCAACCGGTACCTGGCCCCCGACGAACGGAGGCAGGCGGCGTGCATCTGCGAGGCGCTGAAACAGTGCCGCGAGCGGTTCGCCGCGGGCGAGCGCTCGGCCGAGAAACTCAAGGCCGTGATGCGCCGGCGAATTGACAAGGAGCCGTCCGCCCGGTTAGACTACGTGGAGATAGCAAAGCCGGAGACACTGGAGCCGGCCGGGACCGTCGAGCCGGGCGACGTGGCGCTGGTCGCGGCGTTCATCGGCGAAACGCGCCTGATAGACAACGCAATCCTTGACTGAAGACGGAGGCCTCGCCTCATGCTGCTCAGTATGCTGCGGTCGAAGATTCACCGAGCCACCATCACGGCAAAACACCTTGACTACGATGGGAGCATCACAATCGACCCGAACCTCGTCTCGGCCGCGGCCATGCTGCCGAACGAAAAGGTCCATGTCCTCAACCTCAACAACGGGAACAGGTTCGAAACGTACATTATCATGGGAAAGCCGGGGAACGGCGAAATCGGCCTGAACGGGCCGGCCGCGCGGCTGGGGGAAGTGGGCGACAAGGTTATCATCGTGGCGTACGCCCTCGTCGAAGAAGCACGGGCGGCCGAACACCGGCCGATCATCGTCAAGGTCGACGACCGCAACCGGGCGGTCAAGGACTGAACTCGGTCACGCGAACTCCACGGCGTCGGGGCGCCCTCCGCATGATTTCACTCGCCAAACTTGCTTTCAAGTCGACGGCTTGCGTATAATTAGCCGCGGGACGAGACGGCCCGACGCGTCCAAACGAGCCGGTCGCGACCATGCGAAACGCCGCCGCCCGCGGCCGGGCGGCGTTTCAAGCAAAGGAGCGCAAACATGCCAGTTTTCACCTACAAGGCCCTGGACAGCGAAGGCCAGGAACAGCGCAGCGAGATCGAAGCGGCCACCAGCGACGAGGCCCTGAACAAACTGCGCAGCATGAACCTCTTTCCAACGAGCGTGAAGGAAAAGACCGGCAAGCGCGCGGCGCCCAAGGCGGCCGGGGCGGCTCGCAAGTCGACAAGGAAGAGAACGCTCGCCATCGGAAAGGTGAAGACAAAGCAGTTGACCACCTTCACCCGCCAGCTTTCCACTCTGATCAACGCCGGCCTGCCGATCGTCCGCAGTCTGAGGATTCTCGGGGATCAGCTCAAGCCCGGCGTCCTGAAGAATGACCTCCTGGACGTGGCCGATGACGTCGAGGGCGGAATGGCGCTTTCCGAGGCGCTCGCCAAGCACCCCAAGGCGTTCAACAAGCTCTACGTGAACATGGTCAAGGCCGGCGAGGCGGGCGGTATTCTCGATCAGATTCTGGACCGGCTCGCGGGGTTCATGGAGAAAGCCGAGCGGCTGAAGAAGAAGGTGATCTCGGCAATGATCTATCCGGCGGCCGTCATCACGGTCGCCACGGTCATCCTGCTCGTGATCGTCGGCCGCATCGTGCCGCAGTTCCAGGCGATGTTCGTCGAGATGAAGGTTGATTTGCCGGCAATGACGAAAGCTCTCGTGGCCGTCGGCAACGGGATTCAGCACTACTGGTGGCTGTTCCTAGCCGTCCCGTTCGCCCTCGCGATGCTTTACCGACTGATTGTGTTCACGAAGGGCGGGCGATACACTGTGGACTTCGTCAAGCTGAGATTGCCCATCTTCGGCGTCATCGTCAACAAGTCGACGATCTCGCGGTTCACACGCACGCTCGGGACGCTCATCACGAGCGGCGTGCCCATTCTCGAGGCGCTCAACATCGTCAAGGAAGCAACGCCCAACGTGGTGATCGGGGGCGCGATATCGAAAGTCCACGACAGCATCCGCGAAGGCGAAAGCATCGCGGCCCCCCTCGCCGCCAGCAAGGTGTGCGATGCGATGGTAGTCAACATGATCGACGTCGGCGAAGAAACGGGCGAGCTTGACAAGATGCTTCTCAAGGTCGCCGACACGTATGACGAGGACGTCGACGCCCTGGTCGGCGGCATGATGAGCCTGATCGAGCCGCTGCTCATCGTCGGAATGGGGCTGACCGTCGGCTTCATCGTGATAGCCCTCTTTCTGCCTCTTATCAAGCTGATGGAAAACATGTAACAGGCCGAAAGGAACGTAAGGAGCCCGAACGATGTTCGCAGCCACGTCACGAAGGAACAGAAGAAACGGCCCGGGGTTCACGATTATCGAACTGTTGGTCGTCATGGCCGTCATCGCGATACTCATGGGCCTGCTCGTGCCGGCCCTGAGCGGTGCACGCGAACAGGCCGAGGTCGCCAAGGCAAAAAGCTTGATCGCCGGCATATCGAGTGCGCTTGACATGTACAAACAGGCCCACGGCATGTACCCGCCCGACCTGCACCCGAATCTCCCGAAGACTTCAGAGTGCCTGGTGATGTACCTCAGCGGCGGCTCGATCTACTTCATTTCGGGCACTTCCCCCGCCAACTACCTCTGGCAGCACAGCGCCTACACGGTCACCGGGCGCAAGGCGTTCACCTCGTACTTCCAGTTCGACTCCGACGTGCTGAAAGACTCCGACACCAGCGGCGACTCCGGCTACGAGGCCCCCGAACTGTACGACCCCTGGGGCCGACGGTTCATCTACAACAGCGGCGCCGACCAGAACAGCGCCAACAACCAACTGCTGGGCCCGAGACATTCCATACGCCGGTTCGACTTGTTCTCCGCCGGGCCGGACGGGCAGTTCGGCACAGCTGACGACGTCACGAGCTGGGGCGGAGCGCCCTCTCCGGGTACCGATTATACCTATGCCACATTCAACAGCAACCCCGACGCTTACTGAGGCGATGCCGACATGAACACGCCTGCGCGGAAAGCCAGAGGCGCTTTCACCCTCGTCGAGCTGATGGTCGTGATCGCCATCCTGATCACCATCGGCATCTTCGCCGCCCTGATGGTGGCAAACGCCATGGACCTCGCCAGGATACACAACACCGAGGCGACGAGGAATCAGATAGAGATCGCACTGGACCGCTTCAAGCAGGAAACCGGCGCCTATCCCACCAGTTCGTCCGGCAATGAGTTCCAACTCCCGGCGGATGAACTCCTGGACCCGGACGAGGGATGGGACCAGGCGGGCCAGGACTGGTTCGGCGAAAACATCTCCACCGACGAGAACGGTGACGCCACCATACTCGACGCCTGGAGCGAACCCTTCTACTACCTGAGCAACACGCAGTACGAAAGCTCCGGCTACGGCGTCGAACGCACGTTGGGCAAGGAGGACTATTACAACTCCGCGACGTTTCAACTCTACTCAAAAGGCCCGAACATGGACACGTGGCCCTCGGAACTGCTCGACGGTGACAACAACCCCATCGGACACCCCCGGTTGCGGGGGACCGAAGAGGATGACATCCGAAACTGGCAACAGGACAGGTTCTACACGCCGGCCGACTACAACCCGTGATCGGACACGCCGGCTTGATGTGACCGCCGTTTGACGTGTGGGCCGAACAATGATGAGAAGAAACACAAGACCGAATCGCGGCGTAACGGTGCTGGAGGTTCTCGTCTTCATCTTCGTGCTGCTGATCGGCATCACCGGGGTCGTGTCCCTCTTCCCGATCGGCGTCCGGCTCAGCCAGATGAGCACCGACGACGTCGTCAGCGCCATGACTTTCCAGAACGCCGTTGCCGCGGCCCGCGTCTACGTCAACCTGCTCGACCGTGTTCTGCCGTACGATGCGGACCACCCCCTCGGCGATGTGCTGGCCTGGGCCGACGGCGAATCGGACGGCATCGACGGCATCAAGGGCGTGGTCGGCAGTGCCCCGTCTGCAACGGAGTTCGACCCCGACTTCTTGACGGGAGACGACGGCGGCGGACGGACCCTCGATGTGAGCGACGCCAACAAAGACGACTGCGCCCTCCTCCTCATGACCTCCGGCAGGGCCGCGTGGAAGCTCTACCGGCTGGGGAAAGACGCCTCCAACAACCCGTCCGACCTGTCCACGTTCATCTCCGGCCCGACCGTAAGCGGTTGCACCGACTTCACCACCGACGGCGTCCGGGAGGACGACAGTTTCATCCTGCTCGGCGCACGTGACGAGAACCACCACTGGGCCACAATCCCGTTCGGATTCTACGACGGGGCCGGCCTGTACCAGCTCGGTGCCGGCGCGGCCGAGGGCTACGTATACCTTGCCATCATCAACCGAGTCCAGGACTCCGTGACGAGCTTCCGCCTGCACGTCCTGGTCTTCAAGGGCTACGACAACGGCCTCCCGCCCGAGGCCAACGCACCGGCCGTCGCCTACTATACAATGATAATGTCGGGTGATCTGCTCCATGAAATGCCATAGTGCAATTCGGCACATGAATCGCAGGGGCCGCTCCAGGCGCGCCGCCTTCACGTTCATCGAGCTGATCGTTGCCGTCGCCCTCAGCGTCGTGCTCGTGCGCGGAATGTACACCGTGTTCTCCGCCGCGTCCGCGCTCACCCGGCTGTCCGAGGAGAAAACCGTCGTGCTCGAAGAGGCGGCCGCGATTTTCGACTACCTCGCCGCCGACCTCGCCCGCTCGCCATACACCTCCGACACCTACTACATGAACGTCAGCGCCGACAGGAAGTCCATAATGTTCCAGGCCACGCGCCTCGACATCGCCGTCGACAGTTACGTGTACATAAGATACTACCTGTCCGGAACGGACCTCATGCGCCAGGTCTACGAACGAAACGAAGACGGCTCTTTCACGGAGTTTGACGAAGACGAAGACGGCTCCCTCGATCCCATCACGGTCGGCCGCCACCTCGTCCGCACCGCCGAGGGCACCGACGGCATCGGCGCGTTCCAGGCCTGGTACTTCGACAACACAAAAGGAAGCATAGACGACGCCGAGGCGTGGGTCGACCCCGCACCCGCCACGCTCGAAGGAACCAGCCGCACACGCGCCGTCCGGTTCGACATCACCATGATAAGCGACTCTCCGGAGCCCGAACTCCTCGAACAGAGTTTCACCCAGATTTTCCCCATCTTCTACAGCGGCGACTGACCCCGCCTTTCCGCTTGCAGACCGCCCGGCCGCGCGTATAATCACTGTGGCATCGAAAACCATCTGACGGGAGCTTGCCATGCCGGACGAACAGGAACACGGCGACAAGCCGGAAGAGCGGACCGAGGTCTCGACCAGCCGCTACTGCCTCACCTGCAAGAAAGAAACCCCCTTCACCTTCACCTACGCCGAGGGCTACCTCATCAAGGCCGAGTGCAAGGGATGCGGAACCGTCGAACACGACCGCAAGCTCCTCGCCAAGGTCTTCGTCGAAGACCTCATCGACCGCGCATTCGAGGCGATGAAACGCGAGACCAAACGGGTCATCCACGACCCCGTCGAGGCCGTCGGCGGACTGCCCAAGAAAGTCATCCAGAAATCACTGCGTGAAATTCACCGCATGCTGAACATCTTCAAGGAATGACCCGGCCACGCACTTGGCGCTCCCCGCCCGGCCTGAATCCCGCTTCGCAATCAGCTACTCGAGCACCCGCCGGACCGTCGCCACGACCTTCTCGTCGTCCACCAAGTACGCCTTCTCGAGCGACTGCGTGCTCGGCGAGACGCTGTTCGGCGCCCCGAGCCGCAACACCGGCGCGTCCAGGTAGTCAAACCCCTTCTCCATTATCTGCGACGCGACCTCGCCCGTGAAACTGCCCTGCGAGACCGCCTGAGACGTGACAACACACCGGCCCGTCTTCCGCACCGAGTTCAGGATCGTCTCCATGTCCAGCGGCCAGAGCGTCCGCGGGTCAACGACCTCGACCGAGACGCCCTCCGCCTCGAGCGTTTCCGCCGCCTTCAAAGCGTGCCGCACCGGCCAGCCCCACGCCACGACCGTCACGTCCGTGCCCTCGCGCTTCACGACCCCCTTCCCGATCGGAATCAGGTACTCCTCCTCCGGTACCGGGACCTCCTCGCCGTAAAGCCACTGGTGCTCGAAGAACACCACCGGGTTCGGATCGCGTATGGCCGACTTGAGCAGGCCCTTCGCGTCGTACGCGTCGGACGGCACGATCACGATCAGCCCCGGCATGTGCGTGCAGATGGACTCCAGGCACTGCGAGTGCTGGCCCGCATATCCGCGCCCGCCGCCGTGCGGCGTCCTTATCACCATCGGCACGCTCTTCTGCCCGCCCGACATATACGACCACTTCGCCGCCTGGTTCCCCGTCTGGTCCATCGTCATCAGAATAAAGTCGTCGTACATTATCTCGCACACCGGCCGCAGGTCCGTCATCGCCATCCCGACACTGCATCCGACGATGGCCGACTCGGAGATCGGCGTGTTGAAAACCCGGTCGCGGCCGAACGTCTCGAACAGCCCCTTCGTCGCGGCGAACGCGCCGCCGTACTCCGCGATGTCCTCGCCAAACAGCACGACCCGCTCGTCCCTCAGCATCTCCTCGATAAGCGCCTCGCGCACGGCGAACCGATAGCTCAGCCGCCCGCCCTCCTTGCGCTTGAACACCTCGCGCTTGCCGGCCGGCTTCGGATGAGCATACTTCTCGGGCACCGCCGCTTCCGTCTCCTCCGAGAACATGTGCAGGAGCATCGTGTCCGCCTGCGGGCTCTCCGCCTCCACCGCCTTCTCCGCCATATCCGCGTTCCGTTGCCAGACGTGCGTGCGGAGCGACTCGATGTCCTGCTCCGTGATCGCCCCGCCCTGCTCCTTCGGGAACACCGCCTCGACCAGCTCCTTCGGGAACGTCAGCAGAGGGTCCTTCTCCATCCACGACTGGACCTCCTCGCGCTCACGGTACGCCTGGGCGTCGCTCAGCGAGTGGCCCTTGTAGCGATAGGTCATGATCTCGACCATCACCGGGCCGTGCCCCTCGCGGCATCGCGCGGCCGCGCGGCGGATCGCGTCCCGCGTCGCCAGCACGTCCATCCCGTCGGCGACCTCCGCGTGCATCGCATCAACGTGATAGCCCGCGCCCTGCCGGGCGATGTAATCCAGCGCCGTCGTCTCGCCGATGGACTGGCCCGACATCGCATACTGGTTGTTCACGATGCAGAAGATGACCGGCACGCCGAACTTGCGCTTCATCAGGCCGTTGTGGAACTGCGCCATCGTCGCCATCGTTATCGCTTCGTGCGATATGCCGTTCTGATACGCCCCGTCGCCCGCGAAGCACAGCGTCACCTCGTCCGTCCCGCGATACCGGCTCGAAATGCCCGCGCCCGCCGCGATGGCCATGTGCCCGCCGACGATCGCGTTCGCGCCGAGGTGCCCGCTCCGGAAGTCCGCGATGTGCATGCTCCCGCCGACGCCCCGGCAATAGCCGTCCGTCTTCCCGAAAAGCTCCGCGATCATCCGGTACACGTGCAGTCGCAGGGCCGCCTCCTCGAGTTCCGCGCGGCCCGCGTTCGCGCCCGGCGTGCTCCCGATGAAGCCCAGCATCCCGGCGTGCTCGTCCAGCCGCCCGCGCAGCGCCTCGTCCGTCATCGCCTTGATGAACGAATAGCCCTTCGCCATCGCGTCCCCGTGGCCCCGGTGCGAGCTCGTGATGAAGTCCGTCGCCGCGATGCCCGCGACCGCGCCCGTCGCAGTCGCCTCCTGGCCGATCGAGACATGCGTCGGGCCGATGTAGTCGTACTTCGGAAGCGGCTTGTAAGCCCCCCCCTTCAGCTCCGCGATCATCTCCTCCAGGTACCGGATCATCATCATCTGCTCGAGCAGTTCCAGCGCCTGCTTGCGCGTCAGCGTACCCGCCTTGATCTCGTCATCCGTGCCGATCTGATACTGGTAGGCCGGGATCGTCGGGAACTCGATCGTCTCAGGTTGCGGATGATGCAGTCTCGGGAAATCCTTTACCACCGCTATTCTCCTATTCAAGACACCGGGCGAGCGGGGATTCTATCAGCGCCGCCCCGAATAGTCAACCCGCCGAACGGCCCCGAAAAGACCTCACCACAGAAACCGCACAGACCGCAGAGGGCCGACGGAGCGTTCTGTCGTCGGCCTCGGGCTGGCCGGAAATGCCCGCCGTCACCGACCGCGGCTACAGTGAAACACCTCATGCCGGAGAAACGCGTGACAGGATTGACTCGATACCGTGGCGACGCGACCGCATCGCCACCAATCCTGCCTATCCTGTCCATCCTGTCTCTCTGCGGAATCCGCGAAATCTGCCTCGGCCTCTGATCCTATCTCTTCGCCGACCGCGTGCTCCCGCCAGACAGACGGCGGGCACACCCGCCCGCCAACAGGCGGGCAAACCTCGTGGTGAAGGTCGCTACACTCGGCCGTCAGGTTGGGCGCCCGACCCTATGTCACGTCATCGCAGGACCACAAAACCCCTTTC
>Ga0180435_10007919_pt1 | contig 10055 bp, 7 predicted proteins | sample SS_ome_3_FD_132467 | JGI IMG/M metagenome (GOLD analysis project Ga0180435, IMG submission 132467) | Hypersaline lake sediment archaeal communities from the Salton Sea, California, USA - SS_3_S_1 metaG | ecosystem: Environmental > Aquatic > Non-marine Saline and Alkaline > Hypersaline > Sediment... | reverse complement strand
GAGGAGGCTGAAAGGGTCCGTTCGATGTATGGGAACGCCCTGGCCGATCACGATCGAATCGAAGGGATGGAAGATACCCTGCTGGCAAAAGACGGCCGTGCGGTGGTCTTTGAAACCAATGCCACCCCCATATTTGACGAAGGGGGAGATTTCCAGGGTTACATGGGAACCTGTCGCGATATTACCGAGCGGAAACGATCCGAGGCGGCCCTTAGAGCCAGCGAAGAGCGATTTGATCTGGCAATGAGATTCGCCAACGACGGTCTCTTTGACTGGAATTTAGAAACGAACGAAATCTATTACTCACCTGTGTGGAAACGTATTCTCGGTTATGAAGACCACGAAATCGAGAACAAATTTTCCGAGTGGGAGCGCCTAACGAAAGCGGACGATGTCAAATCGTCATGGGCCATGATGCGGGAGGTAGTGGCAGGACGAAAGGGGCGTTTCGAAATAGAGTTTCAAATGCGACACAAAGAGGGGCACTGGGTGGATATCTTGGCGCGGGCCAACGTTGTAAGAGACGACCGGGGAAAGCCCTTACGCGTTCTCGGCACGCACGTGGATGTCACTCAGCGGAAAAGGGGTGAAAGAGACCTGGAGAAAGTGAAAGAGCACCTCGAAGCCCTTTGGAGCATAACAAAGATCGCCGACGCCGATATCAAAAGCATCAGCGATCACGTCCTTGCGGTAGTCGAGAAGATGACGGCCAGTAAACATGCCTTCTATGGGTTTTTGACCGAGGATGAGAAAACCATGGTGCTTCATGCCTGGTCTCCCAAAACGATGGCCGACTGTCGTGTGACGAACAAACCCGTTTATTTTCGAATTGATAAGGCAGGAATATGGGCTGACGCGGTCAGGCAACGGCGGACCGTCATACTCAATGACTATCCATCCGATCGCCAAGGCAAAAAGGACTTGCCTGAGGGCCATGTCGACTTGACACGATTCATGGTGGTTCCCGTCGTATCGCACAATAAGGTCATTTCAGTTGCTGCTGTTGCCAATAAGAAGGAAGCCTACACGGAAGCCGATGAGAAACAGGTGCGGGGGTTTTTGGCCAACGTGCAGATATTGCTGGACCGTAAGCAGGCGGAAAGAGAAAAACTGGAACTGATGACGCGGCTGCAACATGTGCAGAAAATGGAGGCTATCGGCACGCTTGCGGGGGGGGTGGCGCATGATTTTAACAACATACTTTCGCCCATACTTGTTCAGACCGAACTGGCGAAGCTGAACCTACCGCAGGACCACGCAATCCAGGAGAACCTGGACGAAGTTCTTAAAGCGGGGCATCGTGCCGCCGATCTCGTGAAACATATTCTTACCTTCAGTCGCCAGGAGAAGCAAAAAAACGTCATCTTCGATATGAAGGGCACCGTTAATGAGGTTCTCAAGTTGATACGAGCGACGATTCCGAGTTCCATCGAAATTATTCAACGGATATCGGCCGAGCCGGCCACCATAATGGGGGATCCGACGGGCATACATGAAGTACTCATGAACCTGTGTTCCAATGCGGCGCAGGCCATGGATGAAATGGGGAGTGTTTTGCAAGTAGAGCTACGAGAAGTCGAGCTGGACCGGGAATTTGTAAAGGAATTGCCGGGGGTAAGCCCCGGCTCATTTGTGCGATTGAGCGTCAGTGATACGGGACATGGCATTCCTCGGGAAGTGATCGGCCGGATTTTTGATCCCTACTTTACGACAAAAGAAGTCGGTAAAGGCACGGGTATGGGCCTGGCCGTGGCACACGGTGTTGTCAAGGAACACGGGGGGGCCATTACCGTATACAGTGAACCCGGGCAGGGAACGACATTTCATGTATTGTTTCCGAAGGCGCAGGGAGAGGTTATAGAATCCGGCGCGGCAAGCAAGGGGGTTCAAACGGGGACGGAGCGGATATTGTTTGTGGACGATGAAGAGGCCATAGTCCGGTCGGGAACGCAAATGTTGGAACTGTTGGGCTATGAGGTACGGTCGACTACGGTCCCGGTGGAAGCGCTGGAAATGTTTCGGGCGGAGCCGAACGAATTTGATCTCGTCATAACGGATATGACCATGCCCCATATGACAGGTGAGGTATTGGCTAGAGAAATGATGGACATCAGGCCTGACATCCCGATCATTCTATGTACTGGATTTAGCTATAGAATTAATGAACAAAAGGCCAAGGACATAGGGATCAAGGGGTGGATTATGAAACCGTTCATTATGAGGGAAACGGCGGATATGATCAGAAATGTGTTGGGCGGCTAGTTTTGTTCCAACTCGGCAAGCGGTGGATTTAGGAAGGTGTCTTTTCGTTGACAATTGTCCCATTACGTACTAAAGGAGGGTGTCAGTTTCCTGTCAACTTTGTTTGAATCGCCGACGCTGAGGGTCCATGTCAGAATACCATTTGGATACTGTCGGGCTCAAATGTCATCAGCCGATTTTAAGGATCGCTGAGAAGGCGGTGGACCTGGAGCCGGGGGACGTTCTCCAAGTGACCGGAGACTGCCCCTTTTTCGAAGGCGAGGTTCGCACATGGTGTGATCGCTTGCACAAACGTATCATGTCCATAGAAGACCTTGGGGCGAAAAGGAGGCGGATCACCATTCAGTTCTAGAGGTCCCCGCGTTCCGGTCTTTTTCGGCCGTCATTATGGACTTGACTTTTTTCGACCATTTGCTATAAATGCACCTGGATTTCCGTTGTTCGTTCTAGACGGAAGCCTCCTGTAGCGGCCGGGGGTCTCCCTTCCTAAACCTCATTTCTTGGCGGAAAACAGTTTAGACATGGCCCCCGGCCCGCTTCCAGAGGTTTTATTATCAGGGCCCTTTTTTATTGTTCCTTCCGCCGCTCTCTTGCCGGTCCGGCGAAAATGATTACATTTATGCCAGGCAGATTCCTGGGACCGGTGGTTACACGTGGTTTCGCCGCAACTATATGAAAATATAGGATGAGACTACCGACCCCGGCCTCGGTGCTGCCATAACAGGACTCCACCCGTGTGAATATCTTTACAATCAATTGGGTAATTTCCTTCCCTTTTTATCCGTAAAATCTTCGTAACTGACCGATAATAAACAAATAACACTCTGGCATGCCTGTTGCTATGTAATTAGGCATTATGAAAGCCAAACCAAACCCGATACATAAGCGCGGTGCCATCACGTACGACTGCCCGTACCTCGATGATTGCAGGTATCATGTGGCGCTGAGTAACTGGCAGTTTTGGACGTGTGGCGAGTGTCCTTACAGGAAGAGGAATGCCGGCCGGTCGGCCGCGTTTTACCCGTTGGCTTATCGTCTGGATCGGTAAGGGGGTTGGGTAAGTGGGCCCTGCCTATTCTTCCTTCCAAAACCAGGGGAATTTGCGCTTGGATTCGTGTTTGACGATCATAACCGGAATTTCTTTTTCCATAAGCCGAAAAGACTCATAGAGATTTCCCAATAATGAGGTGACTTTCTCCGTTCCTCCGGAAGCACCAACGATGATCAGCCCCGCCTCTTCCCGAACCGCTGCCGTGTAAATGTTTTCTGCTTCGCTACCTGCGCCGTCCTCCGAATTGATCCGGCAGGAGACCTTATCGGGAGAAAGACCATACTGCTCGATGAATTTGTCAAATGCTTTTCGGGATTGCGTCTTATCGTACTCGGAGCTGCGCTCGGTACTGGCGGGGAAATAGGCACGGGCCGGATCAGAAATCGCATAGCAAATGAGCTGAACCGCCAGGGCGCGGGTGATGTCCAGCGCCCGCTCAAAGGCTTTAATCGAGGCGTCGGAAAAATCAATGGCACACACCAGCGGGGCGACCGTCAGCTGTGTGTCTTGCGGTGCGAAGAGAATGTCACTGTTTGCGTGGGCGGTGATTTCGTGTCCGTATCTTGCCCGTCGGTTTTCCCCATATTTCTGGCCGATCATGGTCAAGTCGATCTCTTCCGTTTCCACATAGTCGACAATTTCTCGCGCTGCATCTTCATAGACGGGACGGGTCACAATCTCCCAATGACAGTCGTTTTCAAAATGGCTGTCCACCGAGTGATGAATCGACCGGCGAATAATGCCTTTGAGTTCTGTTTCCACGTTCGGAAAGTCCTTGCTGCTCCGATCCGGCAGATCATAGGCTTGGATGGCGTGAAAGAAAATTACTTTCTCAGCGGAAAGGGTCTGAGCCAGATTTGATGCGTACTGAATCAAAGGCGGATCCGCTTCCGTTAGATCCAGGCAAACCAGAATCGTGTGAATCGGCTGTAAGAACGTATTAGTGGTTTGTGATTTCATATGACTTGTCTTTCTCTTTTTTGTTGGGTTTGGAATCAACGGACGTTTGGGAGGATGCTTTCGTGTCTGCTTCCTGGTTCAGCAATTCCTCAATAAGCTCCTGATATGATTCGCGCTCGATGCGCTTTGTTTTTAGCGCTTCGTTTTCATACTCTTCCGTCAGCCCTTTCCACAGGCTGTATCCCATGACGAGCAAGAGAAAGGCAAAAGGTAGGCCTGTGGTGATGGACGCGGTTTGCAAAGCTCCCAGGCCCCCGCCGACCAGGAGAACCGCCGCGACGGCACCCTCCATGGAAGCCCAAAAGACCCGTTGTACAACCGGTGAGTTTAATTTGCCCCCGGACGTAAATGCATCCACGACCAAAGAGCCGGAATCGGAAGAGGTGATAAAAAAGCTGATGACCAGAATGATAGCCATCATATTTGTGATCCGAGCAAAAGGAAACTGTTCCAAAAGGGAATAAATGGCGATCGCCACATTGTCCTGGACCGTGTCGGCAATGGTCCCCACATCCTGGAGTTCAATGAACAACGCTGAGCCGCCAAAGGCGGTAATCCATAAGAAGGTCAGCAAGGTGGGTATAACCAGAACACTGAGCACGAATTCCCGAACGGTCCGACCCTTGGATATTCTGGCGATGAACATTCCTACGAAAGGTGACCAGGAGATCCACCATGCCCAGTAAAATACCGTCCAGCTGTTTTGCCATGCGGTAGCCCGGTAGCTTTCCGTCCAAAAACTCGTATAAAAAAAATCCCCCACGTAGACACCCAGGTTTTGGACAAAAGAATCCAAGATCACCACAGTCGGTCCCAGAATCAAAAGGAAAGTAAGCAGGAGTGCCCCCAAATTGAGATTCATTTCACTGAGCCGCTTTACGCCTCGATCCAGTCCGGTCACGACCGAAATCGTAGCCGCGAATGTGATACAGACGACGAGCAAGACCTGCATGTTGGTGTTGTCCGGCAAGCCAAAAACGTGGTGTAGGCCTGCGCTGACCTGTTGCACACCGAACCCGAGGGATGTGGCCAAGCCGAACAAGGTGGCGAGTACTGCAATGACGTCGATGAGGTCCCCGTAATATCCGTGGATCTTATCTCCCAGAAGCGGATAAAAAATGGATCGAATAGCCAAGGGAAGTTTATGGTTAAAGGCAAAAAAGGCGAGAGCCATGCCTACGAGTGCATAGATACCCCAGGGGTGCAGTCCCCAATGCAGGAAAGCCATTTTCATGGCGGTCGCCGCTGAATCGACTTGAGAATCTCCTCCAAAAGGGGGTTCCAGAAAATGATGGATGGGTTCGGCCACACTCCAAAACAGGATGCCGATGCCCATTCCGGCACTGAAGAGCATAGCGAACCAGGAAAGTCTGGAAAAATCAGGTACGGCGTTTTTCCCGCCCAGGCGGATGGACCCCAATTTACTGAAGGCCAAAAAGAGCATCAGGAACAGATAAAGGTTGATGGAAAGGACGAGAAACCAACCAAAATTATCCGAAATGAAATCTTGGATGGCTGAAAAAACGGTTTTCATAGAATCGCCGAGCAGTAGAGTGATCAGGATAAACAGGATACTAAGCACGGCGGCCGGCCAGAAAACAGGTGGGTGGATATCAAAGAATCGTTTGGTTTGAGTGGAAGCTGCCTTAGGAGTGTTTGTGTCTGCCATGGAATCCGTCCTGGGCCCGTATTTTAACATATTGACCTGGATTCGCAAAAGGTCGAATATGGTTTGAGAATATTTCTAAGTTGATGGGCGCAAATTTCTGTTCATATTGGGCATAAACCAGTCAACATGTTGATATATTGAGATATATAGTTCGGTTATTCGGATGGCATAGCTTGTGCTCGCAATTGGTTTAAGCGGTTTTCCGGGGTTTAGCTGAAAAAAGGGGCGGTGAGAAGTCTGCCGGTAAAGACGGAACAGGAGGTGAGCCATGAACAGTGTCGAGTCCAAGAAAATCCTGGTGGCCATCGATGGGTCAGAGTATTCATTGGCGGCGGTGCGGTATGCAAGTGCCATGTTGAACCCGAAGACGACTCGGGTAGTCTTGTTTCATGCCCTGAGGAAAATAGATGATGCCTTCTGGAATATCGGTATGAAACGGGCGGTGTGGGAGCGGATGATTGACATTAAGGGCTGGGAGGCTGCCCAAGATGAAGCCGTTCAGAAGATAATGGATGAGTCTCGACACGCCTTCATTGACAGGGGCTATCCGGAGGACGCCGTCCAGGAAGTCATTCGTCGGTGTAAAAGCGGGGTGGCAAGAGAGATCGTTGAAGAATCGAAAGGAGACTATCATGCGGTCTTTTTGGGGCGAAAGGGCGTCAGCGCATTGAAGGATCTTGTGATGGGAGGAACCGCACAGAAGCTCATTGAAGGGACGACCCACATTCCGGCCTGTGTCGTCGGGAAACAGGTACGTCCGGGAAGCCTGTTGGTTGCCTTGGATGGCTCGGAAGGGGCGATGCGGGCCGTGGAACATGTTGGCCTCATGTTTGGGGACACCGAAATTGAGGTTACTTTGATACATGTGATTCGGGATGTCGCCAGTTTTGTTCCCAGTTATGGTATGACCTACCCGGGTCCGATAACCACCGCGCCGGAAGACCTGGTAGAGGAAGAAAAACGAGAGATGCATCATGTGTTTGAAGACGCAAAAAACAAATTGATAGCAGCGGGTATGGATGGGAATAAGATTTCGTGGCGGGTGATTACCGATGTAAGCAGTCGAGCGGGCGTGATGATCCGAGAGGCTGAAAAGGCCGGGCACGGCGGTGTCGTTGTCGGCAGGCGGGGCCTGTCGAAGCTGGATGAGTTCTTCATGGGCAGCATGAGCAACAAGGTCGTGCACCTGGGGAAGGACACGGCCGTTTGGGTCGTTAGTTAAACGAGTCCTTTCGGGCGGCGGGATCTCCGCTGTGCTACGACAAGTCGTTAAGGGTGAAGCTGTCCCGCCTTAGAGGGACGCCGATCCCTTAACCCGCCTGCCAAAGTCTTGTACGCGGTGGATTTGGGTTTAGGACCGCTGCTTGACTTTTTTTCGAGGCTACTATAAGTGTAACAAAAGATCAGGTTATGTCCAGGTGGAGCTGACCGTGGCTGAAGTGTCCAAGCTGATTTGGTCTGCTCGGCCGATTCATATGCTCGGAAGAGGGGCACTATTATGCCGACGTCCGTTTACGACGAGTGGAAAGAAGAGATACATACCATGTCCCGCCTGATGAGTCGCCGGTATCTGCGTAAGAAGAATGAAGGACCGGCGGGAGAGACGAATGATCTAGCCGACGATCGGTATGTATACTCTTACGATGAAGAAAACAAGCTCCATATCCTACAGAATCTTGAGCAGGGTAATTGGTTGGAAGTAGATGAGTTTGACCGCGAATACCGATTTTGTTCCCCTAACAACTTGCCGTATTGTTATTACTACGATAGTGACAACGACCGGATAATCGCCTGAAAAATCAATTTTGATCAAAGCGTAAAAAGCTCGGTTAAGCCGCCCCGCGGCTTGCTGTCAGCAACGAACTTGATTGGTCGTGGTGTTGCATAAGGTTCAGGACAGTCTCAGATTTCAATGGCGCTAAAAGTGACTTCCAACAAGGCGCCGCGTGATGTTCTCAAGCCGCTTTAGCGGCGCTGCTGTTTTCAAGTCACTTCAGTGACGCAATCGGGAGGAATCACCGCCAAAGGGCGGCATCTCCGGCACGCTCCTAGGGGGAGAAATTTGTCTATGCGAAAAACAGTGCCGTTTCTTTTGACATTGTTATTGACGATTACTTCAGTTGCCTGGGGCGAAGATGGCCGAAGAGAAGCCTTGCCGCTTGACGCGCATATGTCGGAAACCTATTTCGACGATCTTCCGGGTTTGTTGGAGAAAAAATATATCCGTGTGCTTACCACGCTAAACCGGACCAACTTCTTCATCTCCGATGGTCATCTGGTCGGATATGAATATGCCTTGCTGAAAGGCTATCAAGAGTATCTCAATGAAGAGATGAATGACGAGAAGCTGAAAGTTGTTTTGGAGTTCATTCCAGTGGCCAGGGATGAATTGATTCCCAAGTTGGTGAACGGTTACGGAGACATCGCTGCAGCCGGTCTGACCATTACGGAAGAAAGAAAAGAGCAAGTCGATTTTACCACGCCGTACCTGACGGGCATAAAAGAGGTGGTCGTTACGCACAAAGGGGGCTTTAGCGCGCAACGCCTTGCAGATCTGAGCGGCAGGAAGGTTTATGTTCGAAAAAGTAGCAGCTACTACAATAGTTTGATCGATTTGAACGAAAAGCTGAACAAAGAGAACAAAGAACCGGTTCAAATCATTACTCTTAACGAAGAGCTCGAAACGGAGAGTATCTTGGAGATGGTCGATAGTGGGGCCATTGGTGCGACTGTTTCCGATAGTCACATTGCCCAGGCATGGTCACAGGCTCTATCCGACATCGAAATTCACGAAAACGTCGCCCTTCGGACGGATTCGAAAATCGCCTGGATGGTCCGAAAGAACAACCCCGAATTGCTTCGCAGTCTGAACAAGTTTTTGAAAACGCACAAAAAGGGGACTCTACTGGGAAACATCTATTTCAAACGGTACTATAAGAATGTGGATAAGTTGAAAAACCCGGCAGAGATAGAGGAGTGGGAAAAACTCAAGCAGTATAAGGGGGTTATCAAGAAGTATGCGGCCAAGTATGATTTCGATTGGTTGCTTATCCTGGCCATGGCTTTTCAGGAATCCGGGTTGGACCACCGGCGAAAAAGCGAGGCCGGAGCGGTGGGGTTGATGCAAATACTGCCTTCGACGGCCCGTGACAAAAAGATTGACATCCATAACGTAGACAAATTGGAAAACAATGTCCACGCAGGTGTAAAATATCTCGATTTTCTTCGGGATCATTATTTCAGTTCCGACGACATAAGTCGACGAAATCAGGTGCGTATGTCTTTGGCCGCCTACAACGCCGGCCCGGCGAGGATTCGTAAAGCGAGGAATTTGGCGGAGGAGATGGGCTTAAACAAAGACAGGTGGTTCCGAAACGTGGAGTTGGCAGTGCTTAGAATCGTCGGGCAGGAGACCGTGCGGTATGTGAGTAAGATCAACAAATATTATGTGTTGTATGAGACGCTCTTGGAAGAGTCCGGTGGATCGGCGCAATAAGAGAATGTCGTTCGGAGCAGACTTCCAACGAACTTGACTTGTAATAAACGGAATGGTTTGGAAGAGGGGGACGCGACAGGACCGCCTCGAATTCCAATGCGGCTGAAACTCGCCCCCAAGCGTCCCTAGGTGCCGTTGTGTGCGGGGTTTTTAAATATGTCCGAGATCACTCAACGTATGAAGCACCTTTTGGGCTCGGCATATCAACGGAACCAAGGCACGCTAAGGGCCTTCAGACAGTCACCCGCATTGGAATTCGAGACGGTCCCGTCGCTTATGCGAAAAGGGGTATACATCAGGTTAGGCCGCCAGGCGTTACCTGACAAGTCGGTGATCAAGTTCGTTGCCGGCACTGCCGGGCGGTTTGACCCAGCTTCCAACGAAGTCGGTATCCGGATGTTTACCGGAAAGTGTCACGAGCTCTTTGTATAAGTTCTTCGAGCGACCATTATGGATCTTTTGGGGCCACCCATTTGAACAAGAGAGCGGCCCACGCACGTGGGCAAATAATAAACTGTTTGAGGCCGTCAGGCCGAGTTTTTATGATTTAGCGAACGCGTTCATACATGGGTCAAAAGATCCATGCAGGGAGTGAGAAGATCTTATGCAAAGTGCTC
>Ga0180435_10007918_pt1 | contig 10057 bp, 9 predicted proteins | sample SS_ome_3_FD_132467 | JGI IMG/M metagenome (GOLD analysis project Ga0180435, IMG submission 132467) | Hypersaline lake sediment archaeal communities from the Salton Sea, California, USA - SS_3_S_1 metaG | ecosystem: Environmental > Aquatic > Non-marine Saline and Alkaline > Hypersaline > Sediment... | reverse complement strand
GGCGCTTGGGCTTGGCCTGTTCCTGCTCGGACCGTGGCTGCTGCTGCCCCAGCAACGCTGCCAGGGCATTGGCATCGGGGCGGGTCAACGTGAAGCTGGTATCGGTGATCAACGCGTCGTTGAGTTTGAGCCGCAGCGACATCGCATCGATCAGCTGGTCTGGCGGCAGGAACATCATGCTCAGCATGCCGATCGGTTCACTGGGTGCAGCAATGATTTCCAGCTCGCCCCAGTCGCTGTAGAAGCTTCGCACCGCGCGACGCAGGCCGCTGCCAAGCGATAGACCGGCCAGTTCGAAGTTGCCGATGGCCTGCTCGGCCAGGCGTTCGCTCCACTGTTCCAGCGTCAGCTCGGTGCCAATGGCGCAGGCCTTCAGCGCCTGGCGCCCGAACTCGGGCGAGACCGTGACCGCCATCTCCATGCGCGCCAGCTTCAGGTCCGGGGTGCCACCCTGGTCCAGCACCTCGGGGTCGACGTCGCTCAACGTCGCATCGAAGCGCATCGACTGCACGTCACGCACGTCGACGAACATACCAACATCAAGCGTCTTTTGTGTGCTGTCGATGCGATAGTTGCCGTCGGCATCCACGCTGATCTGCTCGAAGCCCATGACCTGCAGCAACGGTGTCTCGATCTGCAGGCCGTTTTCGCACGGCTCCCCGGCCGCTTCCGCGCCCCTGCCGGACATCGCCATCGGTGCGTTCATCAGTTCGGCGTCGACCGGCACGTTGAGTCCGGTGACCTGGAAGCCGAGGCTGTTGGGTGGTGCACCCTCGCCGGGTTTCCAGTCACTGCTGAGAATGAAGAACAGCGGGTCGTCGCTGGAGAGGCGCAAGCGGTCGATCGTAACCTCTGCATCCACACCGGCCGGCCTGATCGCGATACCATTGACCGCAACAGCCTTCAGCACCTCGGTCTCGATACCGGCGTAGGTGATCTCCGCCTGACCGGCTGCCATCTCGACCAGTTCGTCGATAGCATTCTTCGCGTTGAAATACATGATTCCCTTGACCGCGCCATACAACAGCACGGGAATCAGGGCGACCAGCAGCAGTTTGCCGACTTTTGGCGACATTGTTTCCTATCCTTGCGCGCGGACCAGCGGCGCTTCAACTTCCTGACGCTTATCGGCACCAAGCAGGTGTTCTATAAGCGCAAGTGCAAAATCCATCGCCGTGCCAGGTCCACGCGACGTCACCACCCGACCGTCGCTGACCACGGCCTGATCCAGCAACAGTGATTCAGCGGCTATCCGCCCGTCGATGATGCCCGGGTAGGCGGTTGCCTTGCGGTTGTCGAGCAGGCCGGCATTCAACAGGACCTTGGGTGCGGCGCAGATCGCCGCGGTGTACTTGTCCTGCTCTGCCATCTGCTGCAGCAGGCGGTGAATACGCGGGTCGTTGTCAAGGTGATCGGCACCGGGCAAACCGCCGGGCAGCACGATCATGTCGAAGTCGTCGCCGAGTACCTCGTCGAGGGTACGGTCCGGCATCAGGACAACGCCGCGACTGGCCGTGACCGGCCCTTCCTTCAGGCCGGCGCTGACGACTTCGACGCCGGCCCGGCGCAGCAGATCGATGATGGTTACGGCTTCGAGTTCTTCGCAACCGTCGGCGAGGGGGACGAGCACGCGTGCCATAGCTGTTCACTCCTTTCGGTTGTCACCAGTCGCGAGACCGGTACCAGTTCAATGTGCTGGTCGTCGAGCGTCGGCAGCAGTTCGGCCAGTAACGCCAGCGTCTCGGGATAGGGATGACCGATACCGATTGCCGAGCCACGCGCCCGTGCCAGCCTGAGCAGGCGCTCAAACTGAGCACGGATCGCCTCCGGCTCGACAACGTGGTCGAGAAACACGTCGCGACGAGCGTTGGCCAGCCCCGCGAGGCGGGCCTCGCGCCGGGCAACGGTGCGCACGTCGGTACGGCTGTCAACAAAATACAGCCCGCCGATGCAGGCAAGGTCCTGCATCAGCCAGCGCATGGCGCGCGGCTCGCGCGTCAGCAGGCTGCCCATATGGTTGTTGACGCCGGCCAGGTGCGGGATCGAAGCGACGCTGTCACGCACGCTATCGGTGAAAACCGCACGCTCCATACCGGATTCGAGGCCGCCGGCACCCATTGCGCGTCCGTCACTGGCCTGCATCGGTAGGTGCAGCATGACTTCACGACCGCTGGCATGGACGCGTTGTGCCAGTTCGCGGCTGTAGGGCCGCCCGGGCAACATCGCAAAGGTCAATGCACCGGGCAGGTCGACCGCCTGTGTTCCGAGTGAGTGGTTGTTACCGAGATCGTCGATGATGATCGCGACGCGGCCAACCGGTTCGGCCATCGTTGCCGGTACGAAGCACAGACTCCATAGCAGCAGGATGATGGCGCGCATCGTCTCTTTCAGGCCATGCCCGGGCGCAGTATGGCCAGCCCCTTGAGTAGGTTCAGGGCCTCGTTCAGCGCATAATCGGTTGCCTGTTCGTCGTCTTCACCGGCACCGTGGCCGCCACCCTTGCGCTTGCTGTCGGTGTCCTCGTCATCACCGTTGTCGAGATGGCCGGCCAGGTCGGACTCCTTGATCCGGGCCGGGCCTTCCTCGCCACGGGTCAACAGTACGTTCTCCAGCTCGATATCGGGCACGATTCCCTCGGCCTGGATCGAGCGACCGTTGGGCGTGAAGTAGCGCGCCGTGGTCAGTTTGACCGCGGTGGTGTCGTTGACCGGCACGATGGTCTGCACCGACCCCTTGCCAAATGTCTGCTGCCCCATGATGACCGCACGCTTGTGATCCTGCAGCGCCCCGGCCACGATCTCCGACGCCGACGCCGAGCCCTCGTTGACCAGGACAACGATCGGTGCGCCCTCGAGGACATCGTCGGGCGCAGCCTTGAAGCGCAACTGGGAATCACGGATCCGGCCTTCGGTGTAAACGATCGTGCCCGCCGTCAGGAAGGCATCGGAAATGGCGACGGCCGCGTTCAGCACGCCGCCCGGATTGTCGCGCAGGTCGATAATCAGGCCCTTCAGCGAACCACCGGCCTGGCGTTTCATTGCCCCGATACCGGTTAGCATGTCTTCCGGCGTACGCGCCTGGAACTGCGACAGACGGACGTAGCCAAAGCCGGGATCAAGCATGCGATGCTTGACGCTGACGGTCTTGATGACATCACGGGTGACAACGATCTGCAGCGGTTTGTCGACGCCGTCACGGACAATCGTCAGCGTGATATCGGTACCCGGTTTGCCGCGCATCAGTTTGACCGCGTCATCCAGCGTCATTCCCTTGATCGGTTTGCCGTCGAGCCGGATGATCAGGTCGCCGGAACGCACACCGGCGCGCTTGGCCGGGGTGTCATCAATCGGCGAGATGACCTTGACGAAGCCGTTCTCCATGCCGACCTCGATACCCAGACCGCCAAACTCGCCGCTGGTGCCGACCCGGATGTCCTTGTAGTCGTCCTCGTTGAGATACGCCGAGTGAGGATCGAGTCCACTTAACATGCCTTCGATGGCGTAGTTCAGCAGCTCGCGATCGTCGACGGGTTCGACGTAATCCTTTTTAATGCGGCCAAACACCTCGGCGAACACGCGCAGCTCTTCGAGCGGCAGGGTATCGTTGCCATCGTCGGCATCGGCCACGACGGGAGACTGCGTCGCCAGGAGGCCGGCCGCGATCAGCGGCACCCATACTCGCACCCGGAAAAACCTGTTCTTCATATCCACCTCGAAACCCCACAGCGGTCAGCAGACCGCACCGGGGCCAAAAAACAACCATGGCTACGATAACGGTAGCATGCCCGCATCCCTAACCAACCCTGCCGTTGGTGGCGCGTCGACACCAACGCGCCGGATTCACAGCGCGGCCCTGGTAACGAATGCCGAAGTAGACGCCCGAGCGTTCGCGACCGCCGCTGCTGCCTACCAGCGCAATGGGTTCATTTTCTTCGACCCAGTCGCCGAGTTCCTTGAACAGGCTCTGGTTATGACCATAGAGCGTCATGTAGCCATCGCCATGATCGACAATCAACAGCAGGCCAAACCCGCGAAGCCAGTCGGCATAGGCGACGCGACCATGATGCACGGCACGAACCTCGTTCCCTTCCGGTGCGGCGATCATAACACCGTCCCAGACCAGGCTTCCGAGCCGCGGTGAGCCGAAACGGTGACTGACCCGGCCGCCGGCCGGCCATGGCAGACGCCCCCGGCGTTGATCGAACCGGACCTGCTCGGTGGTCGGCACCGGGATGTCGGCCATTGCCTTCTCGAGACTGCTCAACAACTCGGTAAGTTCACGGGCATCATCCTGCAGCCTGGCCAGCGCCTTGCCCTGGTCGGCGATCTCGCGATTCAGGCGCGACAGCACATCGCGTCGCGCGCCTTGCGATTCCTGCAGTACGGCGAGTTCCTGCTGCTGGCGGTCACGCAGGCTGGCGAGTTCGGATTCCTCGCGCCGAATGGCCTCGGCGGTAACGTGCAGGCGGTCGATATCGACCCGTATCGCTGCCATCTTCACGGCCCGGGCGCGGCCGAGGTAATCGTAATAAGCCATCATGCGGCTGACAGCCTCCGGCCGTTGCTGATTCAACAACAGCTTCAGGCGTTCCTGGCGCCCCATCGCGTAAGCTGCCCGGATCTGTCGTGCCAACGCGTCGCGCTGCCGCTGCAGCGATGTCTGCAACGCATCCTGCTCGGCGCGCAAAGTTTCCAGTCGTTCGCCCTTGACCGCGAGATTTCGGTCGACACCGCGCAGTTGCTGCGCCGCCTCGCCGATACGCTCCTCGGTCTGCTGCAGCTGACGCTCCAGGACCGTCTTCTCGCCAGTCTTTGCCTCCATGGCCCGGCGTGCTGCATCGATGCGGTCACGGAGCACCTCGAGCTGTTGTTGCGTGGGTGCGGCCTGGTTGGCTGCGGCCGGCGCTATGCAAACCGGCCCGCAGAGCAAGGCAAAGGCAATGAATACAACGCCAAGCCGGTGAAGCACGTCGGAACGGCTACCCGCTCGGCCCGCCGGTGGGATCATCGGCACCGGCAGGGCGTCCGCTCAGGCGGCGTCTTCGTCGGCGGTCGCCAGCAACGAGCGACCGGTCATCGCCGCCGGTTGCGGCAGCCCCATGATCTGCAGCAGTGTTGGCGCGATGTCGCACAGCGCACCGTTCTCTTTCAACGCCGGTGCGCCCTTGCCCACGTAGATCAGCGGCACCGGGTTCAGCGTGTGCGCCGTGTGTGCCTGTTCGGCCACCGGGTCGACCATCTGTTCAGCGTTGCCGTGATCAGCCGTGATCAACAACTCGCCACCGACAGCAACGACAGCATCGACGACTCGACCAATGCACTCGTCGAGCACTTCAATCGCCTGCACCGCGGCATCGAAGTTGCCGGTGTGACCGACCATGTCGCCGTTGGCGTAGTTGCAGATCACGGCATCGAAGCGATCGCTTTTGATCGCCTCGACCAGCCTGTCGGTGACCTCGCGCGCACTCATTTCGGGCTGCAGATCGTAAGTCGCCACTTTCGGTGACGGCACCAGGATACGTTCCTCGCCCTCGTTCGGTGCCTCGATGCCGCCATTGAAGAAGAACGTCACGTGGGCGTACTTCTCGGTCTCGGCGATGCGCAACTGGTGCAACCCGAGATTGGCAATGTACTCGCCGAAGGTGTTGTCCAGGCGTTCCGGCGGATACGCCACCGGGATGTCGAAATCCTTGCTGTACTCGGTCAGCGAGATGAAGGCAGACAAATTCGGCACGCGCTCACGTTCGAAACCTTCGAAATCGGGTTCGATAAAGGCACGCGTGATCTGCCGCGCCCGGTCAGAGCGGTAGTTCATATTGACGATCAGGTCGCCGTCATCGACGGTCACCGTCTCACCGATACCGGTGGCCTGGACGAACTCGTCAGTCTCGCCGCGCTCGTAGGCTTCCTGCAGGGCCTGTTCGGCATTGTCCGCCCGGTTGGGTGCGACACCGTCCGCAATCAGGTCGTACGCCACCTTGATGCGATCCCAGCGGTGGTCGCGATCCATGGCGAAATAGCGACCGATAATCGTCGCGATACGCCCTTTGCCAATCTCGGCACAAACCTCGTCCATGCGTTTCAGCGACGGTTCGGCACTCTTGGGTGGCATGTCACGGCCGTCGAGGAAGGCATGCACGTAGATGCGGTCAATGCCACGTTCGGCCGCCAGCCGGAGCATCGCGTGGATGTGCTCTTCGTGGCTGTGCACACCACCGGGCGACAGCAGGCCGAGGATATGGACCGCGCCCCCGCGCGCAGCGACGACGTCAACCGCATCGGTCAACGTACGGTTGGCGAAAAACGACCCGGTGCGGATCGAGCGACTGATGCGGGTGAACTCCTGGTAGACCACCCGACCGGCCCCCAGGTTGAGGTGACCGACCTCGGAGTTGCCCATCTGGCCGCCGGGCAGCCCGACTGCCGAGCCCGACGTGCGGATGCCCGTGTGCGGATAGCTTGCCCAGACCCGGTCCCAGTTCGGCGTGTTCGCGGCCAGGATGGCGTTGTGATCGGTGCTGTCGCTCATGCCCCAGCCGTCGAGAATCAGCAGAACTGCGGGACGTACCTTGTCATTCATCGGCCGTTTTGCTTGCCTGGCCTGACCGGGTGCCGGTCAGCGGCCTTTAACCTCTTGAAAAATATTTGAATTAAACCTGGATCAGTACACCCAGGCAGGCATCGGATTACGCAAAGATTTTGACACTTTACCGATGTTTACGCCACTTTGGCGGCATATGACGACATCGTCATAAAAGAATGTTGGTCTCGAATCGAAGAAAAAAGCTGGCGTTTGCGCCCCGATTCCTGCTCCAATGTGGGTCTATTATTAGATTAGAGGCTATTGAATAGCCCACGCGGCGGCGTAAAGCCGACCATTGGAGGAGTGAAAAAATGAATCTGCAGCACAAGTCAGTGGTTCCCATGCACGACGAATTCGATAACGGGCTCTCCCTGCTGGAGGGCGACGAGGACATCGACCGCGCGTCGCGGTCACTGAAAGCCATGTCGCATCCGTTGCGACTGAAAATCCTATGCACCCTTGGTGGCGACGAGGTCAGCGTGCAGGATATTGTCGACCAGGTCGGCACGTCCCAGAGCAATATCTCCCAGCACCTTGCGATCCTGCGCGATAAGGGTATCCTCACCTCCCGCAAAGACGCCAACCGGGTGTTTTACCGCGTCAGCGATAACCGCACCCTGAAGCTGATCTGCATGATGCGCGAAGTGTTCTGCACCCACGAGCACTGAGCGCTAAGCTCCGCCCGTCGGAGCCACCGATCTGAAAATACAGCAGAACGGGCAGGCCTGCGCCGCCCGTTTTTGTCGTTGCCGCCGCTTCGTCGTGGCGGCACGGTGAAGAGGAACCATGGAACAAGTCATCGAGTTCGCCGGTAACCACGCCCTGCTGGTCGGCGCATTTCTGGTCGTACTGACAGCGCTGATCTGGAACCTGGCAATGGATCCGGGCGGCAAGAACGCGGTAGACCCGCTGGGCGCCACCGCAATGATCAATCACGAGGATGCCGTCGTGCTCGACGTGCGATCGATGGCCGAATACAAAGACGGCCACATCGTCAACGCCATCAATATCCCGTTGAACGGCCTCGGTGGCAATCTCAAGCAACTGGAGAAACACAAGGACAAGCCGATAGTGGCAGTGTGTCGCTCCGGCTCCCGTTCCGGTTCGGCGTGCAGCACGCTGCGCAAGAACGGTTTCGAAAACGTCAAGAACCTTCGCGGCGGCATGATGGCGTGGGAAAGCGCCAACCTGCCCGTGAAGCGCAAGTAACCCGGCTCAGCAGGAGAACGCAGTGAGCGAAGAAGAACAGCAGCGGCAGTTTGCCGTGCAACGTATTTACACCAAGGACATCTCGTTCGAGGCGCCGAACTCACCGCTGATCTTCAAGGAGCAGTGGCAGCCGGAGATCAACGTCGGCCTTGGCAACACCGTCAACAAGATCGCCGATGACACCTACGAGCTGGTCATGAAAGTCACCGTCGAGGCAAAGGAAGGCGACAAGAACGTGTTCCTGGTCGAGGTCCAGCAGGCCGGCCTGTTTGCCGTGCAGGGCTTCCAGGCACAGGAACTCGATGCGCTGATGGGCATCGCGGCCCCGAACGTGGTGTTCCCGTACGTACGCGAGGCCGTTTCCGACCTGGTCAACCGCGGCAGCTTCCCACAGTTCGTACTGCAGCCGGTCAACTTCGAGGCGCTCTACGCCCAGCAGATGCAGGCCAACGCCCAGCAGCAGGCAGAGGACGCACAGGGCGAGCAGAACCCGACCGTCCAGTAAGGTGACGACGGCGGGCGCGCGCATCGCGGTACTCGGTGCCGGTTCCTGGGGAACCGCGCTCGCCATCCAGCTTGCCCGCAACGGCAACCGGGTCGCGCTATGGGGCCATGACCCGGCCGAGGTCGAAGCCCTGCTGCGCGATCGCGAAAACCGTCACTACCTGCCAGGCATCAGCCTGCCCGACGGGCTTCAGCCCGACACCAACCTGTCCACCTGTCTCGACAAAGCCGACGAAGTGCTCGTCGTCGTGCCTTCGCACGCGTTCGCTGCCGTTTGTCGCGAGGTGGCCGGCATCCGGCCGGAACTCGGCTCGCTGAGCTGGGCCACGAAAGGCTTCGACCCCGACAGCCAGGAACTGCTCGGCACCGTCGCCAGGGCTGTCCTGCCCGACAGCGACCTGGCCGTGGTCTCCGGCCCCACGTTCGCCGGGGAAGTCGCACGGGGACTGCCTACCGCAATCACCGTTGCATCCGACAACGCCGCCCAGGCCGAACGCATGGCCGGTTACCTGCATGGTGAGAACTTCCGCGCCTATACCAGCGATGACCTGGTCGGCGTCCAGGTCGGTGGCGCGAGCAAGAACGTCATGGCCATCGCTGCCGGCATCTCCGACGGTCTCGGCTTCGGCGCCAACGCCCGCGCCGCCCTGATCACGCGTGGCCTGTCCGAGATCACGCGGCTCGGCCTGGCATTGGGCGGGCGACCGGAAACCTTTATGGGCCTGGCCGGCCTCGGCGATCTCGCCCTGACCTGCACCGATGACCAGTCGCGCAACCGGCGGATGGGCCTGGCGCTGGCGCGCGGACTCGACATCGACGCGGCAAAAAAGGAGATCGGCCAGGAGGTCGAGGGCGTGTCGACGGCAAGGGAAGTCCGTGCCAAGGCCCAGAGTCTCGGCGTCGAGATGCCGATCACCGAGCAGACCTACCAGGTCCTTTACGGCGGTCTCAACCCCCGTGCCGCCGTGCACAACCTGCTCAGCCGCGAAGCCAAGGCCGAGTAGCCGCGACGGCGGCACCCGCATCGCACCAGGCGAATATCCAACCGGGTGCGCTGCGCCGCCGCATGATCGGTAACAAACCGTGGCCGCAGCAGGCCAACATTCGAATCGAGCACCTTCAACACCCGACCGGATTCGCCAGGAACCAGGCCCTGTGTCGACGCAAAGCGTCATTTGTCGGGGATGAAAACCGGCAACCCGATCGTTTCCTATTGCAAGCAGCCACGGCAATCTGGCGCAATCGACAACGATCTGGACATTGCTACCATGAAATCCGTTGGCTCGGAAACAGCGATCAGCCCAGCCTGGCCGCGATCGATGCATCCTGCCTTGTCACAGGATCGGAAAGAGCAAAGCACGCCAAAACCTGAAGGAAACCGTCGACATGTCGGAGCACGATAAGACCGGACACGCTGCCAAGTCGAATGCCGCACAGAGTGACATCGAATCCGACCGGCAAGACCTGGGGCGGGAATCCGGCACCGCGGAGTTTGATGCCGGTCGACTGGCGACGGTCCGCAGCGGATTTTGTACACGCCGGGTGGTTTTGCCAGAAAGATTCCGTTTGATCCAAAAGGAAAAGGAACCGGCAGCCGGAGACCTGGTGCTGGCCAAGGTGCTCAAAATCGGGCACCACACGAAACTGGAACTGCCAGGGGGACGGCGTTCCCAGTTGTACAAGGGTGACGAAATCCTCGTGGCTTACGGTAATCGCTACGCGCCGGACCAGTTTGAAGCAGAAGTGCCCGCCGATCTCGATG
>Ga0180435_10007917_pt1 | contig 10058 bp, 7 predicted proteins | sample SS_ome_3_FD_132467 | JGI IMG/M metagenome (GOLD analysis project Ga0180435, IMG submission 132467) | Hypersaline lake sediment archaeal communities from the Salton Sea, California, USA - SS_3_S_1 metaG | ecosystem: Environmental > Aquatic > Non-marine Saline and Alkaline > Hypersaline > Sediment... | reverse complement strand
TATTGCTCACCCAGACTTGAGTTACCAGGCCTGCTACTTTAGGTGCAACACCCTCAACATAACCCTCAACCCGCGCCTGAGTGGTGTAAGGGGTGAATCGATCCGCCGCCAGATACCACAGCAGGCTGAGTAAAATAACAACAGCCACCCCGGCACCACCGCGTTTTACCGCAGTACCAGCATCACCCTCACCTGCTTCTGGCAGGGTGACGTGCTCACCTTCTTCTCGCGCGCCTTGCGCCGCTGGCATGTCATGGTTTTCAGTAGGTCGGTCGCTCATAACTTCACTCGTCTAATAATTCACCCCATTGGGTCCGCTCGCGCATCTGCTGCTGAGTCGCCTCAGGCACAATTGTGTTAATGGGCATGTCAACCCAGCCGCCACCCAGTGCTTTATAAAGCTGGGTGATTGCATTCAAGTGTGCCCCACGAACCACCAGATAGCGGTCGGCCTGGGAAAACAGTGCACGCTGTGCATCAAGAACACGCTGAAAATCAGCGTAGCCCTCGCGATAGCGGGTGTTAGCAAGTTCTAGAGACCGATCTGCTGCCTCTAAAGCCTGTTTAAGAATAATCTGCTGCTCTGCGGTCTTGACCACCTTGATGGCAGCGTCGTCAATCTCACGGGCTGCCAGCAGCACGCTGTTCTGGAAAGACTCGATGGTCTGCTGCAATCTGGCATCCTGCAATCGCACATTATTACGGATACGGCCATAGTCGAACACATTCCATGACAGCGATGGTCCAAGCGCAAGTTGGGTTGTGTCCGCGGTGGCACTGAGCGAATCTCCTGACCAGCTGATGCTACCGAACAATGAAATAGCTGGGTAATAGTCCGCTTTGGCTACACCGATTTGAGCGGACTGCGCCGCCACCTGCCAGGCGGCACTGCGAATGTCTGGGCGTCGCAATAATAATTGTGCCGGCATTTCGCTTATGGAAAGCGACGCGGCATCAGGAAGTTCTTTTATCGTCCCAGCCAGCTCCGGCATTTCTCCAGGCGGCCTCCCCAACAACACATTTAAAGCGTTACGCATCTGCACCAGCGCTGATTCCAGTTCCGGTATCGTCGACAACGTGGCCAGTTGCTGAGTTTTTGCCTGCTGCAGATCCAGCTCCGAGCCTTGTCCCGCGGCAAACAGTTTCTGCGTGATCGTGAAACTACGCTCTTGCCGCGTGGCATTGCTACGCGCAATCTCTATCCGCTGGGCGATTGTCAAATAGTTGAAATACAGCTCGGCTACCTGTGCACTGAGCAACACCTGCAGATCATGATGAGAAGTTATCGAGCCCAGGAATACTGCGTCCGCAGATTCGATGCTGCGCTGAAATCGACCCCAGAAATCCAGTTCCCAACCGACACGGAAATCCGTTTGATAGGCAGTGAGACTCTGACTGCGATCATCGACAATGCCGCCACTGCTTTCAGAGTTAACTCCAGTAACCGCAGCGCCAATCTGTTGCAGCTGGGGATAACGCGTGCTGCCGGCGATGCCAAGCGCCGCACGACTCTCCAGGATTCGTAAGCCGGCAATCTGCAACGTTGGATTATCCCGTCGCGCGACCGCAATAAGCTGGTTGAGGACCGGGTCATCGAAGAGTTGCCACCAGAAGCGCAGGTCTAGGGCATTCTGCTGCTCGGTATCGTTAATCTGACCATACAGGTCACTCTGCCATTCACTGAGCCAGGCAACTTCCGGCTCCTCATAGTCCGGCCCCAGAGTTGTGCAGGCCGCCACCAATAGAAGCAGAGGCAGGCACAATGCCTGCCGCATTGATCTAAGTTCAGTCACCTTAATTATCTGGCCAGGATCAGCCCGGCTCGCCTGACGGCGCTCCAGCGGATGGCGCTTCAGCCTGGGTTAACGACTCGGTCTCGTTGGATGGACCATCAACCCAGCCCATAAACACCACGTAGCCTACCGCAAGTACAACCGGGCCGGTAAACAGGCCAATCATGCCATAAGTCACCATTCCACCCAGGGCACCAATCAGAATGACAGGCATCGGCGCTTCTACGCCGCGACCCAGTAACATCGGCTTGAGCACGTTGTCAGCCAGCGTAGCGACTAGCAGATAAATGGTTAACAGAACGTTCATCAGCGTGCCATCATCGCCGCCGGTCCACCAGAGATAGGCAATCGCAGGAAATGATACCAACAGTGCTGGGACCTGCAGAATACCCAGAAACAGAGCGATTAACGCCAGCACACCGGGGGCAGGGATACCCGCGAGCATAAAGCCGATACCCAGTAGCAAAGCTTGAATGAAAGCAACACCGACAACACCTGTGGCTACCGAGCGTATGGTTGCAGTGGATAACGTCTGCAGTTTCGGACCACGATCAGACCCTGCCAGACGACTGAATATCCGTAACATCGCAGCGCTACCCGATGTACCAAAAGCCATGATAATGCCAGCGACAATCAGCGAACCGAGGAAGGCCAGAACAGTGCCGACCGTACCTGCAGCCGTTGCTATCGCCAAGCGGGACAGATCACGGATTTTGGTGTGCTTAGTTTCAACAAAACCCTGCAGGTCTTCAGCCGCGGAATTCCATGCCGTATAAAGGCGTTCACCCACAACCGGCCAATCCTGTACCGTCGGCGAAGGCACTGGTACTTCAAGGTTGCCGGCTTCAATATCTGTGTAGAGTGCGTTGGCTTGGCCCGCTAGAGAACCGCCCAGCATCACGGTGGGCACGCCGAGCAGCAGCAGCCCACTGAGCACCAGCACCGTAGCCGCCGCGCCCTGGCGTCCACCCATACGAGCAGCCAGACTGCGATGCAATGGATAAAGCGCCACAGCCAGAATCAAGCCTAAGCCGGCAATGCTGGCAAAGGGTGAAAAAACCTGTGCGCACAGCACCAGAATAATGGCGATAAGACCGAATCGAATTAACCCTTCAACAATGTGAGATGAGCTGGGTTGGGCCGGTGTGGTGTCGGTTTGCGGCATCCTGGGATCCTTATTATTCTGTTGGCATTTCTCTGGCGCGGAATTAAACCATATAAACGCAGAAGTTTGATCACACGATCACCGCACCTCGTCAACCGAATTGACCACAGACTATGGCTGGGGTGCAGACCTCAGTGGTGCACCCCAGCACGCTCAAACGACAATGCGAACCGGCATCTTTGCGTAACCATTAACAAAATTGGACTCAACGCGTTCAACATCACCAACAATTTCAATACGCTGCCAACGCTTTAAAATCTCTTCCCACAAAATTCGCATCTGCATTTCAGCAAGGCGCATACCCAGACACCGATGCAGGCCAAAGCCGAAAGAGATTGTACTGCGCGCATTCTTACGGGTGATGTCAAAAGCATCTGCATCAGTAAACACGGACTCATCACGATTGCCTGAGTAGTACCACATGACAACCTTGTCACCTTTCTTAACTGGCTGTGCACCAATATGCGTATCCACAACAGCGGTACGACGCATGTGTGACAAAGGCGTCTGCCAGCGCACAACCTCAGACACCATGTTGTTGATCAACTCGGGTTGAGCACGCAGCAGTTCCAACTGCTCCGGGAACTGATTGAAGGCGTTGATACTCGCGCTCATGGTGTTTCGCGTGGTGTCGTTACCACCCACAATCAGCAGCATCAGGTTACCCAGAAACTGTGAATCGGGCTGGTCCGCGGTGACCGCGTCCTGGGCCAGCATGGTGACCAGATCGAAGTTAGGCGGTCCGTCTCTGCGCTCTTCTTTGAGGCGTTTGAAATAGCTCAAACACTCCATCAGTTCAGCTATGCGCTGTTCCTGGCTGCCCACAATGGGCGAGTCCGCTTCTGCCGTGGTGACATCAGACCAGCGCGTCAGCAGGCGACGGTCTGCAAAGGGAAAGTCGAACAATGAGGCCAGCATCATCGTGGTCAGTTCAATAGAGACGCTGTCGACCCAATCAAATTCTTCACCCACGGGCAACGAATCGAGCAACGTCTGGGTCCTGTCACGGATAAGTCCTTCAAAACTGGCCAGACTCCCGGGTGCGACAATTTTACTGACCGCTTTACGCTGTGGCCCGTGCTCGGGCGGATCCATCGTGATAAAGCTCTGCACAAAGAAATCGCCGTTCACGTCACCGACAATATCGTCATCAATCATGATGCCGCCGTAGTGGGCATCTGATGAAAACTCCTGGTGATTCTTATCCACCGCCATGATGTCTTTGTAGCGGGTCACGGACCAGAATGGACCGTAGGCACTGTCTTTACAGTAGTGTACGGGTTGCTCTGCACGCATCTGTTTGAAGAAAGGCAGAATGCGTTCTTCGCTGAACAGTTTTGGATCTGCCGGATTCAAATCCGCCAGAGACCCCTGTTCAGACAATTGTATCGACTCGCTCATAACCCCGTTCTCCCAATCGAATTTAAAGCCTGATAGAAACTAACACTTTTGCCTGGTTGATTCTAACCATCCAGGGCAATGAGCTTGACCTCCACGTGTAACGTTGATTGCGCGTTGCCGGAAAAACTGCCTGCCACAGGCGGCACGGTTTCCGGATGTCGAGCAACAGCGACGGCTATGTGATCACTGCCTACTCTGTTTCCAGTTGTTGGATCAAAACCACACCAGCCAGCACCAGGCAGATAAACTTCCGCCCAGGCGTGGGTCGAAGCCGCTGCATCCGGGAGATCCGGAGCGTATAGATAGCCGCTGACAAAACGGGCCGCAAAACCCAGGTGGCGGCAAGCTTCCAGAAAAAGTGTCGCCAGATCCCGGCAGGAACCGGTACCGGAAAGCAGCGTATCGAATGGACGCTGTACGCCGAACTCTTCCCTGACGATGTAACTGATCTGCGAGTGCACTGTTTTATTGATGCGGTCAATGAGTTCAAACGTCTGAGGAGACTGCCCCCCGACCCAGAACGACTTCACCCACGCCCTAACCTCTTCATCAGCCTGGGTAAATACCGGCTGCATGTATGGAAACAGTTCAGCTCTTTCCATCGCATCATATTGAAAGGGGTAGGTTATCGCATCGATATCCAGTTCCAGAAGGGTCTGATCATCCTCGTAGTGTTCCACCACAACTTCGCTGCTGATACTGAGATGATCACCAAGCCCGGCAAACGTTGCAATGGCTACAGAATTTCCCTGGGCATCACGATGCCAGAACAGCCTGGCTACGTTGGGTGAGACCTCCAATCTGGACGACTCAATCCTTATGTCGTGACCAACACGGGGACGCAGCAGCATTTTATGGGGACCAAATGCCACCGGTGCTGAGTAGTTGTAAGTGGTTGTGTGTGTAATATTCAATCGACGCATCGCGCGGGCCAGGATGTTTCCCTCGGCAGCCCACTGTAGAGGAGTCGAACTGAAATAGATGCAGATATTGACAGCATTCAGGGCTTGACGGCGACCGGTACATGCCAGATTGGCGACGACCAGGCACGCTCCTCAATCATGGTATCTGCTTCAGGGTAGGCTGCACAATTCTGCAACTGTTCGCACAGTAACTTGCTCCAGCGGGGTGTCGGCTGCTCCAGCACACGTGCATACCAGTACGCGGGCGCCTCTGCGTTAAATTGGGCATCAGGCCACGACACACAGGCCTGGTTTACACCTTCTTCAAAGCTGGCTAAATCTATCACCGTTTCAGTAATCCGCCCTTCCCAGAACTCACCTTTGACCAGCTGTATTCTGGATATAGGTGTTGCGTCCTGGCGAACGTTAACCGTGAAGTAAAGTGGCCCTTCTGCAGCATCCTCCAGGATGCCACCCATGGGCACCGCAGAGGCGGCTCCATCAACACAACCATCAACGTTGCCGGCTGCAAATTGCAGCGCAATTCGGGGACCACTGGTGGCATACGCCTCACGTCGATACAAAGCATCAAACACAGCAGACCGGGTGTTCTGTTCCGCCCATACTGCAACGAGGCCACCAGGATTATATCCAGTGTTAGATAACACTTGATCGTCTGTCATATACAAAGAAGAGATGCTGCCTCGATAGCCCGCTTCCACAACCCGCCCTGCGGTGCCAAAGTGGTTATCGGTGGAAGCAATCGCGCCCAACATCAATGGGTTAACCGCCCCACCGCTTCGCTGAAATGCCTGCAATCCTCGGGACAACAGCGTGCGATAATAACTTGATCTAGACCGCTGCCAGGCCTGCTCCCGGGTCTGCGTTGACTTGCCGCTGAGTCTGGATTTTGCTGCATTCTCCAGCAGCCGTTCGAACCCGCAGTCCACACTGAAATCTTCAGGGTCCTCCGGCAGGCATTCACTGTTCCCCTTTTCCTGATGCATTTCTGCCAGCCGCTCAAATCGTGCGCGCAGCGCCAGCAGGCTTGTGTCTTCATTCTCAACAGCAAACGTACGACCACCGTCTGCCCAGTTAATGTTGTGCGGGATCGCCAATGCCTGACAACCCTGCTCTGGCTTACATTGCGCATCAAGTTCCCGCCACAACATAGAAACCTGTGGGTAGCGAACATAATCAATTGGCCGATCTGGTACATGTTCACTACGGAAGATCACGTTGCGATGCCAATGTCTGCCACCAGGTGATGCTGTCCATTCGTAACCAATCAGCGCTGTGAAGTTACACGGATCATTGGCCTCGTTTGCAGCAAACTGAGTACGACGCCATTGGCCACTGCTTGCCGCCGGACAGGACACTTCTTTGGTGTCGCAGATTGTTGCGGGCTGAGGTTCCTCAGCGCCGACTATCGGTAAAAGATAGTCATTAAAGATGGTGCGGCCGTCACGCATGTCCCTTGCCTGCCGCAGGGTACTGCAATAACTATCTTCCCGATAAATCGGGTCAGTGCAGATGTAAAGCAGATCAAAGGTTTCGGCATGATCAGTAACCGCCGCAAAATCAAGCGGACGGTCTATCCGTGACTGAGTACCATTGGCCAGCAATAGCGGCTGGCCTTTGGCGTAAGCATAAGCGTCTTTAGGGGTGGCTATAGAGCCGAACGCGTAGGCATCCAGGGAATAGCTGGTGTGGACGTGCAAATCACCCCACAGCACAGCTTTCTCGCCCACGGTACTACCCACACAGGTTTCCGCCACAACCTGGGGACTGAGACAGCAAACCAGCAGCAGCAAACAGCGCATCTGCAATTGTCGCAACTCTCCCCAGGTTTTACTGGTCATCGGTTAAAAGTTCACCGTCAGTTGTAATCCCATCTCGCGTGGAGGTTGATAATACTGAATGAGGGGATTAGTACCGGTGCGAATAGCGCCTGACAATACTTCTTTGTCTGTCAGGTTCCGACCGTACAGCATGATTTCATACCGCTCTTCAGTGTCTGTAAAGGCGACGTGGCCATTAACCAAAGCCACTGAGTCGCGGACAAAACCCGGATCATTATCACGACCCCACGTATTATAGTCGTCGGTGTAACGCACATCCCCGTAGATACTGATGCGTCCCTGAGACAGGTTTATATCGTAATCTACGGTCAAACTGCCATTGATACGCGGGGCATTGGCCAGATCCAGGCTGGTCTGATCTTCAGCCACCAAAAACTGCGTGGTGCCATTCACCAGCACAGGTGTGATCGGACCACCACAATCAGAAGGGAAAGGCGTTGGTGACGGACCATCCACGTCATCACAGAATTCGGTAAACCTGCTATGCAGATAAGCAAGATTTAAACCTAGTCGCAAATCGGCCATAGGCAACCAGATCAGCTCAATCTCAACACCGGAGGTTTCTGCCTCCGCAATGTTAGTTGTGATGTTTTCTGTGCGCACCGCACCCTGTCGTGTCACAGACGATTGCAGATCTTCAAACTCGTTCAGGAAGACTGCAGCATTCAGACGCAGCCGTCGTTCCAGCAGGTCTGTTTTAACACCTATCTCGTAGGCGACAACCGTCTCCTCGTCATACGGGCCTATGTTTTCCGGCACTGTACCACGCGAGTTATAGCCGCCGCCTTTGTAACCCTCAGAGATAGAGGCGTATGCCATAACATTGTCGTTAGGACGGTACTCCATAGCTATACGAGGCGAGAAATTGGTCCAATCATCATCCAGAGGCGCAAAAAATGGCGGAGTCGGGGTACCGGCAATGATAGTTTGGCTTAGTAGAGAAAACTTTTTGTCATCCCGCGTAAAACGACCACCCGCAGTGAGAGTCCATTGATCATTGAAGTGATAGTTACCCTGCGCAAAAGCAGCCATGCTCTCGCTTTCCTGCTTATTAATGCCAAAGGTGCCGACCACAGGATTGACGAGAACTGTATTGACCTGCTGCCAGTCTTCCTGGATATAGTAAAGACCAGCTACATAATCGAAAGAACCGCCTAACGCACTGTTGTAACGCAATTCAACGCTCTGATAATCACCATCAAAATCGCGGGTAACATCCAGCCCCGGCGTATTGGGTAACGCATCAAAATCACCGCGATTCAGGTACTCAAGGTCACGATGACCAACAACCAGATCCATGCTGCCATCAAAGACATTCCAGGTGGAATTGAGCGTCACACCCATAGTTTCGGTCTCGATGGTTGGATCAAAAGACAACGCCGACTTATAAACATCGTCGGCGATCTCAGGTACGCCAAGGCTGTAACCAGACGGGCCAATGGTTTCATCTTTTGTGTAATCGACAATCAAAGTCGACGTAAAACCATTGTCCAGGTTCAGATCAACTGCCCCGCGCATGGCAATGACATCATTTTGACCCAGATCGCTACCGGTAGTGATGTTCGTCGAGTAACCATCGTAGTCGCGTTTGCTGATAGCAAATTTCGCCGCCATTTTCCCATCTGCAAAGGTATCAGTATTTATTTTCGCTCGATAATGCTGCAAGCCGTTCTCACCCACGGTGGCACGTACTGATGCATCAAATTCACCGGTGGGCTTGGAGGTAACGATGTTTACGGTACCTGCCAGATTATTTTTACCGAACAGAGTGCCCTGAGGACCACGCAACACCTCAACCCGATCAAGGTCAAACAAATCAAGCAACGCTCCCGCTACAAAAGGCACATAGACGCCATCAATAACGGTGCTGATTTTAGGATCGCTGTTCGGGTCAGGGTCGCTGTGGTTCATCCCGCGTATCGAAAACATAGGCACATTGGGGACGAGGCCTTCTGTCTGCAGCACGATGTTAGGTGCCAGGCCGTTGATGGCTGTGATATTGAATGCACCTGCCGTTTCAACCATTTCTCCGGTAAACGCCGCAATGGACACCGGCACGTCTTGTTGACTCTGCTCACGCTTCTGTGCGGTTACCACAATCTCTTCAATCACCGCTTCACGCTCAGCCGCTGAAACTGGTGCAAAAGGACTTAGAAGCCCAAGCAGAAAAACGCTGGCGACCTTAAATCGCAGAATATAGGATCCAATCTTCATCTCATCCCTCTCCAAGGAAAACTGAACAGTCAATACTATTGACCTTATGGTCTTTGTCAACGTTTCTTGTCGGTAAGGTGCTTGCCAAACAACTCGGTCGCCGCCTGTTTTACGTATAATGCACTCGAAGCACCCCAGCACCCCTTTGATATGACATCCGATACAGACAAACTTCTAAAAAAAAACGAGCAGCTTAATCAACTCGATCTGGTCAAGGTTGTGAGCCACGTGCAGCGAGAAATAGAAGATGGCGAATGGGTATTGAACACCCTCATGCTCGAAGGCTATGACGTTCCATTCAAGTACAGGCGAAAGAAAAAGTATCGGAACCTGAAAGGTGCACCGGTCAACATCACTTACTACCCGCAGATAGAACAAGTCGCGGGCATGGACATCGAAGTGATGAAAGTTGTCCGGATCCGCAGAAGCTGAGTGCGCTGAATCTGAAAATGAACAGTGCAATCAGATATGCCTGACTACGATGTGATTATCCTTGGGGCAGGTGCTGCAGGCTTGATGTGCGCCTTCACCGCTGCCCAACGGGGACGCCGTGTTCTGGTTCTGGAAAAGTCCAATAAGGTCGGTAAAAAAATTCTCATGTCCGGTGGCGGCCGCTGTAATTTTACCAATTACCACGTCACTTCAGACAACTTCATCTGCAGCAATCCACATTTTGTAAAAGCCGCGTTGCAACGTTATACCGCGTGGGATTTCATTCACC
>Ga0180435_10007916_pt1 | contig 10058 bp, 8 predicted proteins | sample SS_ome_3_FD_132467 | JGI IMG/M metagenome (GOLD analysis project Ga0180435, IMG submission 132467) | Hypersaline lake sediment archaeal communities from the Salton Sea, California, USA - SS_3_S_1 metaG | ecosystem: Environmental > Aquatic > Non-marine Saline and Alkaline > Hypersaline > Sediment... | reverse complement strand
GCGAGGGCCGTACCGACGGGCGACAAGGATGTCAGTTACTCCCACGACGTTGCCTTCTCGCCCGACGGCACGGTCCTGGGCTTCGGCCTGCCGGACGGGTCCGTGCGGCTGTGGCAGGCGAGTGGCGGAGCCTTGTTGCACATCCTTGAAGGCGAGTCGGGCAAGATTTGCAGCCTGGCTTTCTCGCCAGACGGACGGGTGTTGGCCACTGGCACGTGGGATGGACTGGTGAACCTGTGGCGGATCTCGGATAGGGCGCTGGTGAGGACCTTGGAGGGACACACGCGCGGCGTGGTCAGCGTGGCCTTCTCTCCTGACGATGCGACGGTAGCCTCCGCTTCCCTGGACGGAACGGTACGGGTCTGGGACGGATCCACCGGAGCGCTGATCCGCGAACTGGACAGGCATCCGGTCACGACAAGTGTCGCCTTCTCCCCGGATGGATCTATGCTGGCCACCGATCGGCAGCTATGGCGTGTAGACGACTGGACCCCCACGGAGACGATGGCATCCGGCAGCGGTGGGATGGGCAATGTGGCCTTCTCCCCAGATGGAAAGCTACTGGCAGCCGGCAATGCTTGGTACGAGGTGCGCTGGTGGCGGGTGGCGGACGGTGCATTGCTTCGCACCGTGAAGGGGCATACAGACAGTGTGAACAGCGTGGCCTTCTCTCCAGACGGGAAGAGACTGGCATCGGGATCTCTGGACGGCACGGTGAAGCTGTGGCGCGTGCCGTGATCTGCCTGGAGATGGTGGGAACATCCGTGGAACGAGCCACGCTCTCGACCGTCCCGTCGGAGGCGATGGTGTGACCAGAGACGTCCCAAGACGCGTGTCCCGTCTGATGCCCCTTGTTCTGGTGCGAGTGCCGCGACGTATGGGCATGCCGTCTCTTCCGCACGGCAGGACAAGCTCGTATGGCCTGTTATGCTTCATGATGCTCTTCTTTGCTGCTTGTCGTTCGTCGGGAGCCGGCATGGTTTCGCCAACTGAGGTTGCTCCAACTGCGGCATCGACGAGCACGGCGACATCCACAAGTGCAGCGGCATCCACGACCGCGGCGACGGCGATGAGCGGGGCGACACCCACGAGTGCCGCGGCGGGGATGACGTCTACTGCCGAGAACACCATCCCTACTCCGACGGTGGCGTCGACTTCGCCACAGCGTGTGACGCTCTCACCTGAACCCGCCGCCACAGTCACCCCGAGTCCCTTCCCCAGCTCGACCTGCTCGCCCACGCCGTCTCTCACGCCGAGCCCTAGCCCAACAGCTATGCCACGATTGACCTCAAGCGCCCCGCATGATACGATCCCAGGGATACTCTCTTTCTCTGCAGAACGGATCGACACCGCGGAGGGAGAGGCAATTGCACTGAGGTGGGAGGCATGGGGCGAACGGGCGACGATCTGCCCGCGAATCGACGAGGTCACCGTGGGCTGCCGTTGCCTCGTTGGCCTGCCTCCCGCGGGATCGCGAGTCATGGAACCCTCGGATATCATCGGAGCTTACACGGGCTTCGAGCTGATCGTCGAAGCAAGGGGGGTGCGTGCGGTGCGCTATGCTCCGCTGATGGTCGACTGTCCCGATCACTTCTCCGACTGGTTCTTCGACGACCCGCCGGGGATTTGCCCACGGGAGGCACAGCTTGTCTCGTACGCGGCGGCCCAGCGCTTCGAGCACGGGCTGCTGATCTGGATCGAGGCGCAAGACACTTACTACGTCCTGAACGACGGCTTCATAACGCCCTCAGGAAGGCAGCATATAGCCTCGAGGCTAGCGACCCTACAGATCCTGAACGGCCCCTTGGATCTCACACCCGGCGCATCCGCCGGCAACCGCGTCGAAGAGGAGCCACCGAACGGCTTCTTTGAGCCAGTCAGCGGCTTCGGCCTGGTCTGGCGTGGAGAGGTGGTCGGCATCGAGGACGTTCGAGCACGTCTTGGCTGGGCGGTGGAGCCCGAATACGGTTTCGACACGATCTACCAGTGTGAGATGAGCTGTGGCTCCACCTGGGACTGTTATCTGCGAGGCCCCCAGGGGGAGATCTTCCATCTCTACTGGCTCTTGCACGTTGGCCACGTCTGGGAGCCGGTTGACCGAGACCTGCCCGGCGATACTAATCAAGGGTTGGAAGGGAGATAGTAGTATGATGGCCAATCCGAGCATTCTACTGGTCGACGATGAACAGGCGATCACATCTAATCTGGCGCCATTCCTCGAACGAGCTGGCTTTGAGGTGATCGTCGCAGCCGACGGGCGCGCTGCGCTGGACCAGGTGGATCAAGTAGACCCGGCGCTGATCGTCCTCGATATCCTGATGCCTCGCATCGACGGTCGCGCTGTGCTGCGTCACCTCCGCCAGCAGGATGACTGGACCCCCGTGATCCTCCTCACTCAGATCGGCGAGTCGACGGAGCGGGCCATGGCTCTTGAGGAGGGCGCCGATGATTACCTCAACAAGCCCTTCGATCCCCACGAACTGGTGGCTCGCATTCGCGCCGTGCTTCGGCGCGCACGCCCTGGGCGCCCGCCCCTGACGTCGGCGCAGAGGCTGCTCTGCGGTAAGCTCACGATGAACCGCACGTCGCGGAGGGCCTACCTGGAAGGGAAGGAACTGGGGCTTACACCGAAGGCGGTCGCGCTCCTGGAGTACATGATGACCCACCCTGACGAGTTGCTGAGTCGCGATCGACTGCTGGACGCCGTTTGGGGATGGGACTACCCCACCGGCACGCGCACGGTGGACACGCGCATCGCCGAACTGCGCCGCGCCTTGGGTGACGATCCGGATAATCCCCGCTACATCGAGACCGTCCACGGAGAGGGGTACCGCTTCGTGGGCGAAGTCGAAGGCACAGGAGAGTGAAGGTGAGCCGCAGGACAAAGCCCTATCCCACGAGAAACCTCTGGCTCTGGCTGCTGGCGCTCCTCCCCACGCTTCTTGGCCTGTTCACCGCCGGTGTCATCGCTCTCGGTCAGCTCGAGAACCACCGCATCTACATGGCGGGCCGCCTGATCTTTGTCGCGCCCTTGCTCGGCGTGCTGCTGACTGGCTTGCTCGGCTCGATCCTGCTGATCCACTGGCGTGCGGAGCGGCACGTCGAGCGAGCCATCGCGCGGCACCGAAGGGTAGCGGCCGAGGAGCGGAGGCGCTTCCTCCAGCGCCTGGACCACGAGCTCAAGAACCCCCTCACGGCGATACGGACCGGCTTGGCGAATCTAGCCTGGCTTCCCTCCGACGAGACGCGCCAAGCGACGCTCGATAGCGTGGATGCCCAGGCACTGCGGCTTAGTCGGCTGGCCTCCGATCTGCGCAAGCTGGCCGAGTTGGAAGTCCGGCCCCTCGAGACAGCCCCCGTGGATGTGGGGGAGCTGCTGCAAGAGGTGATGGCAGCGGCCCAGGAGCGACCTGACGGCGACCAGCGTCATCTGGGGCTGACCATCCCTCAGGCACCCTGGCCTCTGCCAACTGTCGAAGGGGATCAGGACCTGCTCTTCCTGGCCGTCCACAATCTGGTTGATAACGCCCTCAAATTCAGCGCGCCGGGGGACACGGTGGAGATACGAGCCTTCGAGGATGGGGCTCGATTGGTCATTGAGGTCGCAGACACAGGACCAGGGATTCCGGAACGGGAGGCGCCCCACGTCTGGGACGAACTCTACCGGGGGCAGGGCGCAAGGGGCGTCCCTGGCAGTGGATTGGGGCTTACGCTGGTGCAGGCGATCACTGAGCGGCACGGTGGACAGGTGGGTCTGCGCAGCCGGTCAGGGCAGGGAACAGTGTTCACGCTGCGACTGCCGGTCTGATGGATTCGACAAGCCCTTCGACGAACTCAAGACAAGGCTGCCTGCAGGCGATGGTTGGTAAGGGCGCGGATGCCCACCTGCGCCCTCACTTGTCACCACATCGTGACACAGCTTTCCAGGACTGCAACACACCCGCCATATCCTGGTTGCAGTACTCTGCTATGCTGACGAGTAGATACAAGAGTCAACCAACAATGGAGGCAGAGGAAATGCGCAAGCAAACAATCTCTCTAAGAAACTCGCTGCTCGTCGCGTTCGTGCTGGCTGGGCTGGCGCTGACAGCCTGCGGCTCGGAAACCCTCGTCGTGGGGCTCGAGCCAACCCCCACCCCTATGCTGCACAGCTATGTCAACGATGCCTACGGCTTCAGCTTCCGCTATCCGGAGACATGGACGCTGGTGGAGGAGCCAAACCTGCTGAAGGTGAGCCGGGGCAGCCTGGTCCTCAGTATCGCCCACGGATGGGCTGCAAGCCCGGGTTTCAGCCCCGGCGGTGGGCGCACAGGGATTCCAGCCGGCGACCTGATCTACGGAGACAAGATTGTCTTCCTGGAAAAGACGATCCCCGCCCAGGTGCTCCAGTTCGACCGTCAAGACAAGATGATCCTCTACGGCGGAACCGGCCTTGTCGAGGTCGACGACCTGGTCTTCTCTATCTGGCTGGAGGACAGGGAGACCGACTATGCGGAACTCGACATCCCCAAGGAGCGGAAGGCCGAGGCCAAAGAGATCCTTGAGTCCTTCGAGCGGATCGAGGCTACGGGGAAACCGCCGGCACCGGCACCCACGGTCACCCCGGGCGTGGAGCAAGTGCCCACGCCGAGCGCTGAGAAGGACTTGTTCACCTATGCGAACGATGAGTATCAGCTCGCCTTCATCTACCCCTCAAGCTGGGAGCTTGAGGAAATCCCGGCAGGACAGCAAATCCCGGGAGGCACGTCAGCCAACGCGATCCATCTCACCACGGAGGATCTCCGGCTGGAGATCCAGCTCAAGCACGTGGGCGAGGCAGCTGTGCTGGGCGCCAGCGGCCGCCCGGCTGGCGAGGTCGAGGCGAGAGAGTTGATCACGGTCTTGGGGCAGGAGGTGTCCAAACAAGTACTCGTCCACGACAATAAGGTCAAATCGGTGTTCTTCCAAGGTCGGTTCGACGACCTGGAGCTCTACGTTCAGCTCGACGGCGGCGTGGGTGCCGAGACCGCGTTCGAAGCCATCGACATCCCAGACTCTGCGCAATCGGCCTTGGACGCGATCGTGAGCAGCTTCGTTCGCACCGGCGAGCCGAAATCCTTTGGGCCGCAAACGCTCAACTACGAGAACGGGTCATACGGGTTCTCGTTCCAGTACCCGGCCTCGTGGACAGTCCAAGAGGTCCCCGGAGAGAAGGTTGAGGATGATGTCAAGCTGGCGGACGCCGTGGTCGTCAGGCAAGGTTTGTTCGCCATCGTCGTTCAGGTTCAGCGCAAGTCTGATCCCGCTCAGATTGCGTGGGGTGGAGACCTCGTCCCTGGCGGCACGGGCTATGCTGAGGCCATTCTGGGCGATCGGGTGACGCTGCTGGGCGAGGAGACGCACAAGAACGTCTGGACGTACGACGGCGGCGTGAAGGCCATTGAGGTCAACACCACCGGGAAGTATGCGGATCTTATACTGAGCATCACCCTGGCCGATTCCAGTGCAAGACTCATTCAGGATGCCGAGACAGCTACGATTCCCGATTCGGCCATGGCAGCGCTCGATCAGGTTGTGAGTTCCTTCGTCCTCACCCAATAACCACGCCGGCTGGTATTCGTTATTGGGTGTGAGTCGAACGGAGTTCAGCAGCCTCTTCCCGGCCGTGGTACAGATGATCTCCATCCCTGAAGGCTATCGCGTTGCACGTATCTGCCGGATCGAAGAACGAGGCCCATGGCGAAGAGGTTGGAGGCTGATGAAGGCGCCAACGCCAATAGACAGCGTGCGATCAAGACCGTCGGGCTGGGAATCCGCGAGTCGAACGTAAGAGCCCGGCACGGTTTGATGCACGGCGTCACACCGGAGTGTCAGTCGCAGGAGTCAAGGCGCGAAGAACCTCACCCTTGGGGTGAGGTTCGCCTTGCGCAGGGCAAGTCTGCGATTGCCCGCAGACATCTGCCAGTTGAGAGCGCGCCCACTTCGCGATTCTCGGAAGATGCAACCATCAGCGCCGACGGGCGTCGGCTGTGCATGCGACGCGAGGGTTACAGTCAGAGACTGGTACCCGCTACGCGTTCTGGCCCCTCTCGTGCACAGGCGCATCCACCAGCACGCGGGTACCTCTGCCAGGCTCCGAGTCGATCCGCAGCGTCCCGCCCAGAATGCGGGCGCGCTCGTGCATACCGACGAGACCCAGCTTGCCCGACGCCACCAGATCGACGAATCCATCCCTGGCATCAAAGCCGTCCCCGTCGTCCTCAATGCTGACCTGTACGTTCTTCTTTCCAAAGGATACCATGACCCTGGCCTCGGAAGCGTGGGCGTGGCGTCTGACGTTGTTGAGGGATTCCTGAGCGATCCGAAACAACACCAGCTCCTCCTCGGCTGAGAGCCGGTACGGTCTCCCCGACACCTGGACCCTCACCTCCACGCCGGTCTCCTCCAGGTTTTTCGTCAGGCCTCGGACAGCGGCGACGAAACCTAGATCATCGAGCACAGGCGGACGCAGGTCCTGGCTGAAACGGCGCACACTTTGCAGGGCGTCCGTCGTCAGCTCCCGAACGCTCTCCAACCGGTCCTTGAAGGCCGACGATGGCAGCTCCGGCGATACCATGAGCGCGTCAAGGCGGCGCGACAGGGCAACCAGGATCTGGGCGGTCTCGTCGTGCGCCTCTCGCGCAATCCGCTTCCTTTCGTCCTCCTGCGCCCGCGTGATCTGTCGGGCGTAGTAGCGCATGTTCTGGTACAGACGTGCGTTGTCAATGGCGATACCAGCCTCACGACCCACGCCGGCAAGCGTCGATACCTCCGTCTCTGAGAACCGTTTCATCTCGTGCAGGCTCCCGACGGCGAGCGTGCCGAACGGTCGGTTCCCGCTCACGATGGGTACGGCGACAACACTGACGAGACCAACGTCACGGAAGGCGGGCACCGCGTTAACGTAGTTCTGATAGTCCGAGATGACAACGGGCTGAACCGTCGCCATCGCCTCGCCGGCCACGCCTTCCCCTTCGATCACCAGCACGTCCGTCAGCTCATGGGGTAGATTGTGCACATAGGGGTAGCTTAGGCGCTTTGTGGATGGATCGAAGAGGGCGATGAATCCGCAGTCCGCGTCAATGAGCGCCTCAGCGATCTGGAGCACTTTCGGCAGGATCCTATCCAGCTCCAACTCCGAGGTGATCTTCTCGGCCACCTCGTTCAAACGGCGCTGAATGTGAAGCTGCCGTTCGACATCCCGGTGGAGCTGCGCATTCTCAACGCCTACGCCGATCTGCTTGCCGAACGTCGCAATCAGCTGGACATCGGCTGAGGCAAACCTCCGCGGCTCACGGGAGCCCAGGGTCATCACGCCGCGTATCTTCTCCTTCGACGTAAGAGGTACGGCGATCATGGACCCTAGCCCCGCAATCCTCATGCACGATTCTTGCGCCTGCAGATCCTCTGAGGGTTCCTCCACCGCAAGGGGCTCACCGGACTCCGCGACGCGGCCGCACAACCCCTCTCCCAACCTCAGTCGCTCCATGCTCTGGACGGTCACCTTCTCCAGGCCGCGATGTGCGCAGAGCACCAGCTCCTCACCTTGTTGATCCAGGGAATACATCCAGCCGACTTCCAGACCCGCGACCTCCAGCGCCTTGTCAAGGGTCTCATTGAGCACCTCGTCCAGCTCCAACGACTTCGCAACCACAGAGCACATCGCGTTGAAGGACCGCATGCGCGCGACGGTCTCTTGACGAAGGGATTTCTCGCTCTCCTCGGTCTTGATCATCCAGAGCACCAAAAAGCCGACGATCCCCGTTGCGACAGTCTCTACCATGGCATCCGCCGGCCGATCGGAGAGCCAGAGAACCCGCGGCAGCATGAGCAACACGGCGAGAGCGAGCGCGATGATGCCCCCGGTCTGACCGAAGACAAACGTAGCGGCCGCCACCGGCAGCACGAAGAGGATCCGTTCGATGGTGTGCCGAGTCAGAGACAGCCCCACACCCGGCAGCAACGAACGCGCCTGGGGAGTCAAGTAGTGAATGGCCGTGATGCCAACCAGCATGGCTGCCAGCATCAAGGCGTATCGGGTCGTCCCTCTACGTCTGATCCGTCGCATACGGTTGAGGTCTGCCTCCATGCCAGGGGTGCTGTCTCCCCCCCACGTCACCCATCGGATTCGCCCAGCTCAGGTCCATTCACGAGACGTCGTCGAAGGTGAAAAGGCCTTTCCTCAGCGCACAGACGACGGCCTCAGTCCGCGATCCCACCCCCAACTTGCCGAAGATGTGGCTCAAGTGGGCCTGGACCGTGCGGTGACTGATGGCGAGGCTGTCGGCGATTTCGCGGTTTGTGATACCTTTCCCGGCCAACTGGAGGACCTCAATCTCACGTTCGGTGAGTTCCTCAAGAGAGGACTCCTCTTCTCCTCCGTCCGCGCGCCGACTGAAACGGTTGACGACCTTGCGGGCGATGGCGGGATGGAGCATCGACTCCCCGGCTTGTACAGCTCGGATCGCCTCCACCAACGCGTCCGTCGAGACGTCTTTCAGGAGGTAGCCAGCCGCCCCAGCCTCAAGGACTGCAAAAACGTACTCATCATCGTCATAGGCTGTGAGTACGAGTATGGCAGTGCGGGGGCTGATCTCCTTGATCTGCCTGGTCGCTTCGATGCCATTCAGCTTCGGCAGTGCGATATCCATAATGACGATATCAGGATCCAGTTCCGTAGCCAGCCGCACGGCCTCCGCTCCGTCGCCGGCCTCGGCCACAACCTCCATATCGTCTTCTCGGTCCAACATCTCCTTGGTGCCTTCTCGCACCAGGACGTGGTCCTCCGCCAGCATAATCTTGATCTTGATCTCGCTAACCTCCTACCCACAACCACCCCTTATCCAACGCCATTATATTGCATCCACCAATAGGAGCAAGCAACCGCACATCAGCAGAATGATGCACCGGCCCTCGGTTGGCTAACGGACGGCCCCACTCCGCGATGTGGCGTACTGGGCGCCCACCGAACAGTCGGCTTGCTCACTTCGCGTCTGCTGTGACTGCTCATCTCTGCTTGGGCCAGCAGGCTTATCCCGGCCGCCGCTGAAGATGACCGTGCTGCTGACCCCGGGCCCCCTTCCTTGAGCCGATCGCACACTGGGGGGATCTGCCATCCACACTACCCCCGAGTTGGACCACGCCAGCCTCTTTCGGGATGTGAAGCCTGGCCTATCAGCCGATGACAGACGGCGCTACAGCCCCTATACTAATTGTACGGCTTGAGGGTAGGGACACACAGCCGGGCAGAGCCAGCACGGGTCCACCTGAGGCGTGGAGTTCACAGAAGATGGACCCCGAGCGGCGCAGCGAGCCTTCAGCTCTCTTGCGCAGCAGGTGAGGCTCTGCAACTATCGCTTGGTTCGTATGCACGGAGTTCCCAATCGGAGACCAGGGGAGGAAAGACATGACGATCACAACACAGACTCTCACGCACTGGCAAACGCGAACAATGCCCACGGTGCTCAACGCGCAGGTTGCGCATCCGCACGCCAAGACGGTGAACGGGAACGAGATTCTCCGCGTGTTGGACCGGGCCGCTCGGGATCCCGGTTTCATCGCAGATGTCCTGGACAAGGGCTCGGCCGCTCTCCGGGATTACGGCCTCACACTGCGGGAGAAGGCCGCGCTCGTGACTGGGGATATCCGTTGGATAGAGAGCCGCATCGGTGATTTATCCGACCGGGAGTGCACTCTCCTGAACTGCGTACTCCAGCGGGAGGCCTGGTAGCCTCAAGGCGCCGGCGAGAGCTGTTTCCGCTGGAAGGCTTGGACGCTGATTTCGGAAACTCCCTGTGATGCGCAGTGGGCGAATGAACGATAGCTGGATCATCACGTCTTAGGTATGAGGTCTTAGAAAAGGAGACGGGCACAGAATGGTCAACTTGCTGAACATCCTTGACGCCGGCATCACAATCGTTGTGCCAGCGACAGTGTGGACGCTACTCGCTTTCGGTCTCGTGCAGCTCATTCGTGAGTCAGTTCACGTGCCGAGGATCACCCATCCGCAGGTGGCACGGAAGACGCGTTCCTGACCGTGC
>Ga0180435_10007915_pt1 | contig 10058 bp, 7 predicted proteins | sample SS_ome_3_FD_132467 | JGI IMG/M metagenome (GOLD analysis project Ga0180435, IMG submission 132467) | Hypersaline lake sediment archaeal communities from the Salton Sea, California, USA - SS_3_S_1 metaG | ecosystem: Environmental > Aquatic > Non-marine Saline and Alkaline > Hypersaline > Sediment... | reverse complement strand
GCTGTTCCCTAAAATGGTGCTGCCGTTGGTGGTAATGCAGGGTGAGTCCGTGAAACTGGTCGACGAGGCCATGGCCAAAGATCGCCTGATCGGTCTGGTGCTGTCCAGTAAATCGGAAGAAAACGAGGCGACCAGCCGGGATGATCTGGCCGGCGTCGGTACCAGTGCCCTGATATTGAAAATGGCCAAGACTCAGGACAACCGCACGCAGCTGCTGGTGCAGGGGCTCAGTCGATTTGCGATCGAAGACTACACTTCCGAGAAGCCTTATCTCAAGGCCCGCACGGCGCAGATCAAGGACGTCGAGGAAAAAAGCAACGAAATCGAGGCCTTGAAATCCAATCTGGTCAGCCAGTTCTCCCGCGTGATCGAGCTGTCACCCGGGTTGCCTCCGGAGATCGACCAGATGGCAAAATCCATCCAGGAACCCGGCACGCTGGCCGATATGGTGGCTTCCACGATCAACGCATCTCCTGAAGAGAAGCAGAAAGTGCTGGAACAGGAAAACGTCAAGGAGCGCCTCAAAGTCGCCACCCGGCTGGTGAATCACCAGCTGGACATCCTCGAGCTGGGCAACAAGATACAAAGCCAGGTCAAGGGCGACATGGAAAAGAGCCAGCGCGAATATTACCTGCGCCAGCAGCTCAAGGCGATCAAGGAGGAGCTGGGCGAAAAAGATGAGTCCACCGTCGAGATCGACGAATACCGGGCCAAGATCGAAGAGAAGAACCTGCCTGAAGAAGCGCGCAAGGAGGCCGAACGCGAGCTGGACCGTCTATCGCGCATGCATCCATCGTCGGCTGAATACACGGTGGCGTCGACCTATCTGGACTGGATCACATCCCTGCCCTGGCACGACAGCACGGTGGACAACCTGGACATCAAAAAAGCCCGGAAGATACTCGACGAGGATCACTACGGCCTGGAGAAGCCCAAGAAGCGCATTATTGAATATCTGGCGGTGAGAAAGCTCAAGCCGCAGTCGAAGGGTCCCATTCTCTGCCTGGCCGGACCTCCAGGGGTCGGAAAGACCTCCCTGGGGCAGTCCATCGCCCGGGCGCTCGGCCGCAAGTTTCACCGGATATCGCTCGGCGGGGTGCGCGACGAAGCGGAGATCCGCGGGCATCGAAGGACCTATGTCGGGGCACTGCCGGGGCGCATCATTCAGGGGCTGCGGCGTGCGGAATCCAACAACCCGGTATTCATGCTGGATGAGATTGACAAAGTCGGCAGCGACTTCCGGGGCGATCCGTCCTCGGCGCTTCTGGAAGTACTGGATCCAGAGCAGAATTTTTCTTTTTCAGACCACTACCTGGATGTGCCCTTTGACCTGTCAAGGGTGATGTTCATCACCACCGCCAACGTCCTGGATACCATCCCCCCGGCCTTGAGAGACCGGATGGAGGTGTTGATGCTGCACGGCTACACCATCGACGAGAAAGTCAAGATCGCCAATCGCTACCTGATTCCGCGGCAGCGAAACGAACACGGCCTGCTGGCCAAACACATCAAGATCTCCACCGGCGCCGTGAAGCAGATGATAATCGGATACACCCGCGAAGCCGGACTTCGCAATCTGGAGAGAGAGATTGCCAATGTCTGCCGCGGGGTCGCCGCCAAGATCGCCGAAGGAAAGAAAAAGTCCGTCTCCATTGGCGTGGATCAGCTGCAGGAGTACCTGGGGCCGCTGCGAATCACCTCCGAGACCAGGGCCCGCGTGGCAACCCCGGGAGTCGCCACCGGGATGGCCTGGACCCCCACCGGTGGAGAACTGCTCTTTATCGAAGCCACGGCCATGCCCGGCCAGAAAGGCCTGACGTTGACCGGGCAGCTGGGAGATGTCATGAAGGAGTCCGCCTCGGCGGCTCTCAGCTATATCCGTGCCAACGCAAAAGATCTGGGAATCGACGAGGATTTTTACGACAAAAACGATATCCATATCCATGTTCCCGCAGGTGCCATCCCCAAGGACGGGCCTTCCGCCGGCGTGACCATGCTGACCGCCCTGACCTCGTTGTTGACGAATCAGAAGATTCGCAAAGATCTGTCCATGACGGGTGAAATCACGCTGCGCGGTCAGGTGCTTCCCGTCGGGGGCATCAAGGAAAAGGTGTTGGCCGCCCACCGGGCCGGCATTACCACCATTATCGTGCCGGCCTGGAACCGCAAAGACCTTGAAGATATTCCGGCCAAAATCAAGAAAGAAATCAAGTTCCATTTTGTTGACCAGATGAAGGATGTGCTCAAGGTCGCGTTCGGCAAGAATACGAAGCCGCGTAAACGCGTCAGACCAAAAACGGCCAGAGGCGCCCGGAAAAAACGTAAGGCCTGAAGCCTTTTTTGTCTTCCGGGCTGAACCGGAAACATTTCACAATGCCCCCGGGAGCGGCTCTCAGCCGCGATGATATCTCTTGAGGGCTTGAGTCGCGAATAGAAGCCGCACCCACGATGATTTCCTCTGGTTGCCATAATATGATCCGTTTCATCAACGTTTCTGGCAGATGGTTTCTGCCATCGTCGTGTGTCATCCTGCTGTTGATCCTCTGGAGTTGTGCCACTCAGCAGCCATCACCGCCTCCCTTGCCACCACCCGAGGCCCCGGCGGGATACCCCAAACCCTACAAAGCACTCGGCAAGTGGTATCAGCCATTGCCGGACTCGAAAGGCTTTCGCGAGTTCGGGCGGGCATCCTGGTACGGAAAAGCGTTTCACGGCCGAAAAACTTCAAGCGGCGAAAGATACGATATGTACGCCATGACCGCCGCGCACAAGACGCTGCCGCTGGGAACCCGCGTGAGCGTCCGGCATCTCGGAAATGGTCGCCGTATCGACGTTCGCATCAACGATCGCGGCCCCTTTGTCCGGGGGCGGGTGATCGATCTGTCCTATGCGGCTGCCAAAAAGTTGGGGATTGTCGGTCCCGGCACCGGAGAGGTCGAGGTGGTTGCCCTGGCAACACCGATTCCGGCCGACAGCCGACCCGGCAAGGTAGACCTTTACTCCGGTAATTTCACGTTTCAAGTCGGTGCCTTCGGTGTGCGAGAAAACGCCGAGCGGCTGAAAGCAAAGTTGAGCCGGACCTATCCAAATGCCCACATCACGCCCTTTGATCGTGGCGACCGCATCCTTTATCGGGTGCGGATCGGTCATGCCGCCACCTTGAAGGAGGCCGCCGCGGTCGAGGCCTATTTGATCCGCAGCGGGTTTCCGGATGCGTTTGCGGTGGCAGAATAAACCTGCTTGATTGAGACATTACCATGTCATTCGATCCGCGCAAATTCGTGTTCCTGGACCGCGACGGGGTTATCAACCGCGATTCCGAGGCCTACATCAAAAGCTGGGAAGAGTTTGTATTTTTGCCCGGCAGCCTCGAGGCCCTGAAACTGCTGACCGAGAGCGGCCACATCACTGTCCTGGTGACGAACCAATCGGCCGTTGCACGGGGTCTGCTCAGCCGGGAAGGACTCGAAGAGATGTTTCGGCGGATGCAGGAGGCGGTCATTGCTGCCGGAGGACAGATAGCCGATATCTTCTACTGTCCCCACATGCCCGATGCGGGCTGTGACTGCCGCAAACCGGCACCGGGCATGATAGCGGCGGCCCAGTCGAAATACAGGATCGATCTTACGGCGGCTGTCATGGTGGGCGACAGCAGCAAAGACATTCTGTGTGCCTGCAGGGCCGGAGTGGGGCAAACGATTTTGGTGCAGACCGGCAATGGGCCGACCGCCGAGGGCGAGCTCGCAGATCTGGACATCGCGCCCGACTACATTGCCGCCGACCTGCTGGCGGCCGTCCGCTGGCTGCTGGACCGACCTGCGAATAAACAGGCGCCCTGAGGCTATGAGCGAAAACGATCTAACACTTCTCGAAGGCTGCCTCGAGCGCGTCACCTACGAGAATCCCGCCAATGGCTATACCGTGGCCAAATTCAGGGCAGCCGGTTTCAATCACCTGATGACCGTCACCGGATATCTCGGCGGCCTGCGACCGGGGGAGGAGCTGCGGCTTCACGGCCACTGGGAAACCCATCCGCGTTTCGGCGAGCAATTCCAGGTGCGGCATCATGAAGTCGCCCCGCCGACCTCTGCGGACGGCATTCGCCGTTTGCTGGGGTCGGGTGCGATTGCCGGGATCGGCCCCCAGCTGGCCGGGCGCCTGGTGGCGGCTTACGGCACGGATACCCTCACCGTCATTGCAGAAGCCCCCGACCGGCTGGAAGAAATAATGGGAATTGGCGAGACGAAGGCCGCCCAAATTCATGCCGCCTGGCTGGAGCACGCCAGCTGGCGGCGGCTGCTCCGGAAACTGGGCCGGATGGGGGTGCGCGCCTCGCTGGCGGCGCCCCTGTTCGGTTTATACGGGGACGATGCCGTCCGGGTGATCCGGGAGGCCCCCTACCGGATTTTAGCCGAAATGCCTGAAATCGGATTCGAGGCAGTCGATCAAATGGCCCGCCGTTCAGAGGCCCCGGTAGATCCATTGCAGCGGGGGCGCGCCGCTATCCGTCATCTGTTCTATCGCCGGATGTCCGGTGGGCATACCTGCATCGACGAAGCGGCCCTTCTGGCGGAATGCGATGCCCGGTACGGCATCGACTACCATGGGGCCCGGGACTGCCTGGACCATCTGGTCCGGACGGGCGAGGCGTTTGTCGAGAACGCCGCCGAGGGGAAATTTGTCAGTCCGGCACGGCTCTATCACGCCGAGATGGGAATCGCCCGGCGCCTGACAGCCATGCTGGCCCTATCGCACGACCCTGAGCCGGTGGATGGCGATCAGCTCTCCGGGCTGGTTCGGCAGTCACTGTCCCTCGACTTGAGCGAAAACCAGTTGAAAACCCTCGAACAGTTGATGGCCCACCGGGTGGCCGTTGTCAGCGGCGGCCCGGGAACCGGCAAAACGACCCTGATCAAGTCCATCTATTCCATTTTCGAGCATCGGTCCAAATCCGTCGTTCTGGCGGCACCGACCGGGCGAGCCGCCCGCCGGCTGAGCCAGGTGACCGGGCGGGCGGCCCACACCCTTCACCGTCTGCTCGAGTACCAGCCCGGCCACGAAGCCTTTTTCAGGGATCGGGACCGTCCCCTGAAAGCCCAGGTGGTGATCGTCGACGAGGTTTCGATGGTGGATGTCGAACTGATGCATGCCCTGTTGAGCGCCGTTTCGTTGCAGGCCATGCTGATCCTCGTGGGGGATGCAGGGCAGCTGCCCTCTGTGGGGCCCGGAAACGTTCTGGCGGATTTAATTCGGTCCGAGAAGGTTCCGGTCTATTACCTGACCGACATGTTTCGACAGGAAAAGGAGGGGCTGATCGCCGTCAACGCTCACCGCGTCAGACAGGGAAAATTGCCGCTGACGCCAGAGGGCGGTGGCGAGGAACCGGCCGAGTATGTTTACGTCGAACACGATCACTCGCAGCAGGTCCTGGATGAAATGATCTCCTGGTGCCGGCAGAAGATCCCCTCCCGCTACGGTCTGGACCCTGTCGGCGACACTCAGGTCTTGACCCCCATGCACAAGGGCCTCGTCGGTACCGTGCACCTCAACCAGGTTCTGCAGAGCGTCCTGAATCCAGATGCGGAAGGCATCACCCTTGCGGGGCAGTCATTCAAAATGGGTGACAAGGTCATGCACCTGGTCAACAATTACCGCAAAGAGGTCTTCAATGGCGACATCGGGGTGATCTGCGACATCGAGCCGGATAAAAACGTCATCGGGGTCGACTATGAAGGTCGCCGGGTGCCATACGAGGCTGCGGAGGTGCACGAGCTGTCTTCAGCCTACGCCATATCCATTCACAAATCCCAGGGGTCGGAATACCCGGCGGTGATCATTCCCCTGGTCACCCAGCACCATGCGCTCCTGCAACGGAATGTGCTCTACACCGCGCTGACCCGGGCCAGAAGACTGGTGGTTCTGATCGGTTCGCGCAGGGCCGTCGCCATGGCCGTCGGGCGTGATCAACCCAGCCGGCGCCTGACCTGGTTGGCGGAAAGGCTGAGGGAGCAGGGCAGGTAGGGCTTGGCATGGGGCAGTGATCAGCGAAAAAAAAGCAGCCGATCGCCAGTGGCCAAATCGCCAGGATTCCGGTGCAGCTCATCCGGAAAGTGCATAAAGGCTAAAGCAGAAAGGAGTTGTTGCATTACCTCACGGCCCTTGACCACACGCCATATGTCAAAGTCCGGCGCGCAGCCCATCAAGTGAGATGCAGGCACGGGTGGTGGTGGACTATCTTTCTTCGGTCGAAACAGGCCAACGGGCCCAGCGGCTTTCACGAATCCTTTTTGTCGGATTCCTCGGGGGCGGCTGCCGGCATGGGAAACTTGACGTAGTCGACACCCTCGTCCTGGAGCATTTTCTCTTCGGCCCGGGTGCTGACGCCCCGGATGTTGCGCGGCTCAACGGCGCCGTAGTGAATTTTGAGGGCTTCCCTGGCAAAGTCGCTGCCGACATCATCGAAGTTCTCGGTCACATATTCGACGATTTTATGGCCGAGCTGGGCCAGCTGGTCGTCGGCCGGGGGCGTTCGGGGCGGCGCCGGTGGAGAAGAGGCCTTGATGGCAAACGTGGACGGGACTCGGGAGACGGCCGTATCGTCGCAGATCGGGCAGGCAATCAGGCCTCTCTTTTTCTGGCTGAGATAGGCTTTGCGGTCTTCAAACCACCCTTCAAACGGGTGGTGGTTCGAACATTTCAGATCGTATGCGATCATCACAACGACTCACTGTTGATGCAGGCGCTCCTCTTTTAGATAACCCGGCGGTGCCGGGGCGCCCGCCGGTCATCCGGTGCGCGTCAGTTCCTTTTTTAGCATACCACAATCGAAATCGGTTTCAAAGGTTTTGATCCGATTTTACTATTTTCCGTAATTGGTGTAATATGAACAAATTAGCCGCATATTTGATGCCTGTTTTTTCAGCGGACAAGCTTGAAAAGCAGCCCTGCAATATGCGGACAGGGCCCTGTCGATCAATCGATCCGCTCGAGCTGAAGCGGCTTTCGGCATTTGGGTTCGAGTGCCGAAACCGCCGTTTTGGGTGGACATTTTCAAGGGAGTGTTGTGAATGAAGTCGATCCGTGTCTGGGGACTGATAGTGGCGATTTTGGGCGGTTTCACGGCAGCTGGGTTTGCCGAAACGAAATACGTTTCCGACAGCATACCGCTGTCATTCCGCAGCGGTCCGAGTTTTGAGAATAAAATATTGAAATACCTGAAGCCGGGTGAGCTGCTGGAACTGCAGCAGCGCGGCGAAAGGTGGTCCAAGGTCAAGCTGTCCGACGGGAAGGAAGGCTGGGTATTGAGCCGTTACCTGTCCAACCAGCCGGCCAGCCGTGATGTGCTGGAGCGTCTGCAGGTGAAACATCAGAATCTGACCGAAGAACTGGAGAAGATCTCACAGGCGAACGAGCAACTGGCGGATGAAAATAGAAAGCTGACGGCGGCGGTGTCCGATCATGAAAGTGCACTTGAGGCGCTGCGCAAGGATTACCGGACCCTCCAGAGCGAATCGGCCGAATTTATTTCGCTGAAAAAAAAATATGACGAGGCCTCCACCAGCCTGCAGGATCGAAACAGTCGGCTGGCGACGCTCGAGGAGCAGGTGGCCTCGATGGAACTCAACTACACCATCAAATGGTTTCTGGCGGGCTCCGGCGTGCTGGTCCTCGGCATCATCATTGGATTTATCAGCCGCCGGCCGCGGAGACGGTCATCCCTTCTCTAAGCTGCCCCCTCCGGGGCGCCTGCCAACCGGCATTTCCGGAGCAGGGCGACGTCCGCGGATGTGTTTGACATGAGAACTGATTGTTATTATGTTTCAGCTGTTTTCGTCGCCCGGTGATCCCTGTTGGTCGGCAAGAAAGCGAAGAACACCAAAGCGACACCATTCGTCCACAATTATAGCGGCGACGGCCTGCCAGCCGATCCGTTTGTAAAGTCGATGCAAGGCCCGGCAAGACCATCCGCGGTAGCCGTATGATAACGAACCAAATTCTGATTTTAGTCGTTCTGCTGATTTTTTCCGGATTTTTTTCATCAGCCGAAACCGCTCTGTTCTCCATCAGCAAGGCCAAGGCCATTCACATGGCCAAGACCAAAGGTCAGATCAACGCCCTGATCATGAAGATGAAGGAGGACCCCCACCGGCTGCTGTCCACCATTCTGATCGGCAACAACATCGTCAACGTCGGCGCCTCCGCGCTGGCGACCGCGGTTACCATCAAACTGGTTTCCAGCAATGCCGTCGGCATCGCCACCGGAATCATGACGTTTCTGATTCTGATTTTCGGCGAGATCTTCCCCAAGTCGATTGCCACGCGCAACAATGTGCTGATCGCCAAGATCGTCATACTGCCGATCTTCTGGCTGTCCATCCTTTTTTATCCCATGATCCTGCTGCTGAATTTCATCCCCCGGATTACGGGAAAAATACATAAAAGGCACAGAGTTACCGAGGAAGAACTGTTGACCATCGTCGAGGTTGTCGAAAAGGAAGGCGTCATCAAGGAGGAAGAGCGCGAACTGATTCACAACATTTTCGAATTCGACGACACCGCTGCTTCCGAGATACTGACCCCCCGGGCGGACATGTTTGTGATCGATGTCAACACGGAATTGGACGTGAAGGATGTCGTCAAATCCGGTTTTACGCGAATACCGGTGATTGACGGCGACATCGACCATGTGCTCGGCATATTGAACATCAAGGACCTGCTGATGCATCAGGCCATGTCGGATGCGCCGGCCGACGTGCGCAAAATAATGCGGGAGGCCTATTTCGTGCCGGAGAACAAAAAGCTGGACAACCTGATGCACCAGTTCAAAAAGCGCAAACAGCACATGGCCATCGTGGTCGATGAGCACGGCGGGGTTTCAGGGTTGATCACCCTCGAGGATGCGCTCGAGGAGATTGTCGGTGAGATTGTCGACGAGACCGATCGTTTCGAGCCACTGATCGTCAAGCTGGCTAAAAATGAGTGGCGGGTTCTCGGGAAAACCGAGATCGACGACATCAACGAACAGCTCGGCCTCAACATCCCCGACGACGGCGATTACGACACGTTTTCAGGTTATGTCCTGGACGTTATCGGCAGGATACCGCAGGAGAAAGAGGAAATTGTCCTCGGCAACTTCAGCGTGGTGGTCAACGCCATGGAGGGCAACCGCATCAAGGAATACCTCGTCCGCAAGACCGAGCCGCCGCCGCCTGCCGAGGAACAGCCGGCCCTGCCCGCCAAGTGAGCCACCACTTTTGCTGGCACTTCTCGCGACGGCTCCTTCTTGGGGCCGTGGCCGGCATCAATCAGCACTGCTGTCGCGGCAGCCCGGACAAAATTTCCGGGGGATGCCGCGGCCGATCCAATGCATAACGATGACGTGGTGTTTGCCGCACTTGGGGCACACGCACGCCACGCCAAGCCTTTTCTGCTCCTCTCCGATGTCTTTGTGCTCACAGTTTTTCTTCATATCCGATGCCGTCCGGGATGTTGAGAATCGTTGATGGCGGTATCCCGATCCGGTGCATTGTACTGACCCGGATATTTCACGAGTCGGAGGCTTTCGTCGGCATATCGCCTTCCATAAAACCAGATGGGCCCCGCTGGCATTGATGGTATCCATCGGAACATACTTTTGACACCCGCCAAAAAATTTTCATGAAATATTCGGGCGAACGCCGTCCTGAACCGCCTTCCGATCAACCGGCCATGAGCTTTTCGGTTCTTTCTATCAGTGTTTTGCACTTGATGCAGTGCCTGGCAACCGGCCTGGCGCGTAGACGCCCGATCGAGATGTCCTTTCCGCAGCGCTCGCAAATTCCGAATTCACCTGTCTCTATGTCGTCGAGAGATTCGCGAATTTTCTTGATGAGGCTGCTCTCGCGGTCGCGGATCCGCAGCATAAAATTTCGGTCAGCTTCAAATATGGCGCGGTCCATAGGGTCCGGTAGATTGTCCACCGACTCTCTCAGCGCCTCAGCCGTTCCGTCGGCCCTATCCAACAGCTCCTTGAGCCAGGACTCCAGGAGGGCTCTAAAATAGTCTAAGTCTTCCGGTGC
>Ga0180435_10007912_pt1 | contig 10059 bp, 7 predicted proteins | sample SS_ome_3_FD_132467 | JGI IMG/M metagenome (GOLD analysis project Ga0180435, IMG submission 132467) | Hypersaline lake sediment archaeal communities from the Salton Sea, California, USA - SS_3_S_1 metaG | ecosystem: Environmental > Aquatic > Non-marine Saline and Alkaline > Hypersaline > Sediment... | reverse complement strand
TTTAGAGACTACCACCTATTTATTTCTTTTTTCTTAGACGATTTTCCTGCTTATTCATGACAAACTGCTTAAAACGCACTAGATTTCTTAATTCAAAAAACCTTTATTCTAATGGCATTTTGTTCGGAGTACCAGGTTTACGAGGGTATTTCTTTGGAGTAGGTCGATCCTTTCGGATGACAATAATATTTCGCTCACTTTCCTCAATTGGCAAGCTAAAATTATTCATTTCCTCCAAAGTTCCCCCAAGGGTTTTCACCGCTTTTTGCGCCTTTTCAAGTTCTTCTTCAGCCGATGAGGCCTTTAACGCAAGAAAATGCCCCTCTACTTTGACAAGAGGTAAACAAAGTTCACTTAATACAGATAACCGAGCAACAGCACGAGCTGTTACAAGATCAAATGATTCGCGGAACTCTTTGTTTTTCCCGAATGTCTCAGCGCGATCATGATAAAACGCTACATTCGTCAATTTCAATTCCGAAGCAAGATGCTCAAGAAATGTGATACGTTTTTTTAACGAATCAACAATTGAAATGTGCAAATGTGGAAAGCAAATTTTTAAAGGGATACTCGGAAATCCAGCACCCGCACCCACATCACAGATTGATAACGGCTTTGAAAAATCAAAGTAAAAAGCAGCTGAAATCGAGTCGTAGAAATGCTTTAAATACACTTCTTTCTTCTCAGTAATTGATGTGAGGTTCATTTTTTCGTTCCATTGAACTAATAGCTCATAATATCGCTCGAATTGTTGCAGTTGTTCATTCGACAACGAAATTCCTTTTTGTTCAAGTTGTTGTTGAAATTGTGAAATATCCATTTTTTACACTTCCAATTATTTTTTAATATCGGGGCTGTCTATAAAGTACAGCCCCTTCTTTGGCGTGAATTAAATTCGGTTGATTTCATCCTGTGGCGGACGCTTTCAACAGGCACGGCCTGTCTCATTTCGGCTCTTCGTTTCTAGCGAGCGTCGCCGCCACCATCCTATCGTTAAACCCAATAGAAGCAATGCTAGATTCAGACAGCTCTGATTATCGTGTTCATTTATTCGTTTGAGACACGTGCTATTCGCCCTTGTTCTAAATAGACAAGTAAGATGGAAATGTCAGCTGGGTTAACTCCTGAAATACGTGACGCTTGGGCAACTGAAAGCGGACGAACTTCTTTTAATTTTTGACGAGCTTCTGTAGCTAAGCCAGTAATTGCATCGTAATCAATGTTATCTGGAATCTTTTTATTTTCCATCCGTTTCAACTTATCTACTTGCTGAAGGGATTTTTCAATATATCCTTCATACTTAATTTGAATTTCAACTTGTTCTTCCACATCTGGTGCTAACGCTTCTTCTGTTGGCGCAAGCATTTTGATATGATCATAATTCATTTCAGGTCGTTTTAATAGGTCGAACGCTCTGACGCCATCTTTTAGTTCGCTACCGCCAGCGTTCTTGATTAATTCTTGCACCTCTTTTGAAGGTTTGATAATGATGGAGTAGAGACGTTTCTTTTCTTTTTCAATCGCTTCTTTCTTCGCCTCAAATCTTTCGTATCGTTCTTTTGAAATTAGGCCAATTTCATATCCAATGTCTGTTAAGCGTAAATCGGCATTGTCATGGCGTAATAAAAGACGATATTCAGCTCGTGAAGTGAGTAAGCGATACGGTTCATTCGTTCCTTTTGTTACAAGGTCATCAATTAATACGCCAATATAAGCGTCAGAACGACTTAAAATAACCTCTTCTTTATCAAGCGCTTTTCTCGCTGCGTTAATACCTGCCATCAACCCTTGACCCGCCGCTTCTTCATATCCTGAAGTACCGTTAATTTGACCAGCGGTATATAAGTTCTTCACTTTCTTCGTTTCCAGCGTAGGCCATAATTGAGTTGGGACAATCGCATCATATTCAATCGCATATCCCGCACGCATTAACTGCGCCTTTTCTAATCCAGGAATTGTTGCAAGCATACGTCGTTGAACATCTTCTGGTAAGCTTGTCGATAAGCCCTGCACATAAACCTCTTCTGTATTGCGCCCTTCTGGTTCTAAGAAGATTTGGTGTCGCGGCTTATCATGGAAACGGACTACTTTATCCTCAATAGATGGACAATAACGCGGGCCAGTTCCTTTAATCATTCCTGAATACATCGGGGAACGATGTAAGTTTTCATCAATAATTTGATGTGTTTCTTCACTTGTATACGTTAACCAGCACGGAAGCTGGTCGGTAATGTACTTCGTTGTTTCGTATGAAAAGGCGCGAGGTGTCTCATCGCCCGGTTGAATTTCCGTTTTGCTGTAGTCAATCGTTTGACTATTAACGCGTGGAGGAGTTCCAGTTTTAAAGCGAACGAGATCAAATCCAAGTTCTTGTAGATGTTCAGATAATTTAATGGATGGCTGCTGATTATTCGGTCCACTTGAGTAAGATAAGTCTCCGAGTATAATCTTTCCACGAAGGAACGTTCCAGTCGTTAACACCACTGTTTTCGCGCGATAAACCGCACCTGTCTGTGTTACAACTCCTTTACATACTCCATCCTCTACAATAAGACGGTCAACCATTCCTTGTAAGAGTGTGAGATTCGGCTCACTTTCTAACGTCTTTTTCATTTCATGTTGGTACAGGAATTTGTCCGCTTGAGCACGTAGAGCACGAACCGCAGGACCTTTTCCTGTGTTTAACATACGCATTTGAATATGTGTTTTATCAATATTTTTCCCCATCTCACCGCCAAGAGCATCTATTTCCCGTACAACAATCCCCTTGGCAGGTCCACCTACTGACGGGTTACATGGCATAAATGCAACCATGTCCAGGTTAATCGTAATGACTAACGTTTTCGCTCCCATACGAGCTGCCGCAAGACCAGCCTCACATCCCGCATGTCCGGCACCGACAACAATCGTATCAAACGAGCCTGCTTCGTATCCCATTTTCAAACCCTCCTTTTATTTTCCTAAGCAGAATTGAGAGAAGAGTTGGTCGATTAAACTTTCATGTACAGCATCTCCAATGATTTCACCGAGCAACTCCCATGATCTTGTTAAATCTATTTGAACTATATCGATTGGAACACCTTGTTCAATTCCACTTAAAGCCTCTTCAATCGCTTGTTTTGCCTGATTGAGTAGAGCGATATGTCGCGTATTGGATACATACGTTAAATCTCCAGATTGAATGTTCCCAGAGAAAAACAATGAACTAATCGCTTCTTCTAAGTCATCAATCCCTTTTTCCTCTTTCAATGATGTCGTTACGACAGGACGACCAGATGCCAACTGCGTCACTTCGTCTAAATCAATTTGTTGCAGAAGATCGGTCTTGTTAACGATGACGATATAGTCCATCCCTCTTACAGCTTCAAATAGCTGGCGGTCTTCCTCTGACACATTTTCATTATAGTTTAATACGAGTAAAATTAAATCCGCCTCTTTTAGCACTTGTCTTGAGCGCTCAACACCAATTCGTTCAACGATATCTTCTGTTTCACGAATACCAGCCGTATCGACTAATCGAAGTGGAACGCCTCGTACATTTACGTACTCTTCAATTACATCGCGAGTTGTCCCAGGAATATCTGTTACAATCGCCTTGTTTTCTTGGACTAGACTGTTTAGTAAGGATGATTTCCCAACATTCGGGCGACCGATAATGACTGTCGAAAGACCTTCACGTAAAATCTTTCCTTGTTGAGAAGTCTGAAGTAATTTCTCAATTTCTTTTTGAACATACTTCGCTTTTTCAACTAATATTTGATGCGTCATTTCTTCGACATCGTCATATTCTGGGTAATCAATGTTCACTTCAACATGTGCTAACGTTTCTAAAATCTCTTGGCGTAGACGCTTAATTAATTTGGACAGTCGACCTTCCATCTGTCCTAAAGCGACATTCATCGCACGGTCTGTCTTCGCACGAATTAAATCCATTACCGCTTCAGCCTGCGACAAATCGATACGTCCATTTAAAAACGCACGCTTTGTAAACTCTCCCGGTTCAGCAAGACGTGCACCATTCGTTAAAACAAGTTCTAAAACACGGTTTACAGACGCAATTCCACCGTGACAATTAATTTCGACTACGTCCTCACGCGTAAACGTTTTAGGCGCACGCATGATGGAAACCATAACTTCTTCTACTGTTTGTTCTGTTTTTGGATCAACAATGTTACCGTAGTGGATCGTATGTGTCGGAACATCCGTTAACGCTTTTTTAGAAGGGCTTCTAAATACACGGTCTGCAATAGAGACTGCATCATCCCCCGTTAAACGAACGATGGCAATGGCCCCTTCGCCCATCGGCGCTGAGATGGCGGCTATCGTATCGAATTCCACTCCGAATCACCTCTCTTTAGCAAAATCTATCTATGAAAACGCAACTTAGTTTTTAAAAGAATATCCAAAACTTAAAGATATCATAATGTTTATGACGAGAAAAGATAGAAAATCGGACCCATTCATCCTCTTTATCCACAACCACGATGAACTCCATACCCATTTTATCTTATCCACATGTTAATAACAACATTTCAACCCCATGCACCAAGCTTTGTTATGGACATCCTTCCATCTGTTACTCCTGTAAATAGGCATAAAAAAAGGTTGGAAAGTGGTTACTTTCCAACCTTTTGCGTATGTCCGATTTTCGGTGCGATAACAATGTAACGATTCGGCTCTGTTCCAACGGAGTAGGTTTTAACCCTGTTATCTCGAACAAGAGCGGAGTGAATCACCTTTCGTTCAAAAGAAGGCATTGGTTCTAATGATACTTCTTGTTTTGTTTTAGTCGCTTTGTTCGCGAGCTTTTGCGCTAATTGAGACAACGTTTCTTCTCTTCGTTTTCGATAATTTTCTGCATCTAACACAACTTGAATATATTCTTTGGCGTATCGATTTACGACAAGCTGCGTCAAAAGCTGTAACGAATTTAATGTTTGTCCCCGCTTTCCAATTAGTATCGCTAGCTTTTCACCTTCTACATTAAAGTATACGGTCTTTTTTTCCCGTTTTACTTGAATGAAGGCTTGTACCCCCATATTTTTGAGAACATCCTTTAAGAAAGATTTAGCTTCATCTATTGGATCAACTTCTTGTTCATCATTTCCTTCTAAATCAACAGATGTTTTCGGGAATAATTCAGAAACTGCTTCTTTTAACGGATTAAAATCCTCATGCGTTTTATCTTCACCTAACACTTTAACATTCACGATTGCTGGCTTTTGACCAAAAATCCCTAAGAAACCTTTTTTTCCTTCATCAATGACCCGAATTTCCACTTCATCCTTCTTTGCATTCAACTTTTCCAAAGCAGCCTGAACCGCTTCATCTACAGTTGAACCAGTAGATGTTATTTCTCTCACTTTTGAGCTCCTCCCGCCTTTTCAGAGGCATTACGAATATCAGGACCTTTAATAACTAATGTTTGTACAATCATAAAAATGTTACCTACTACCCAGTATAGAGATAATGCTGCTGGGAAGGTAATGGCAAAAATAACAATCATAATTGGCATGAGCCAAAGCATCGTTTGCATTTGCGGGTTCATCGTTTCTGTTCCCGCCATCATCAGCTTTTGTTGAACAAATGTAAGAACACCCGCTAGAATCGGTAAAATAAATAGCGGATCGCGTTCGCCTAAGTCAAACCATAAGAAATTATGATTGGCAATTTCTTGTGTACGCATAATAGCATGATAGAAACCAATTAAGATTGGCATTTGTACCAATAATGGGAAACATCCTGCTAGAGGATTTACACCATGCTTTTGGAATAGCGCCATTGTCTCTTGTTGTAATTTTTGTTGTGTTTGTTGATCTTTAGAGCTGTATTTTTCACGAAGCTTTAACATTTCAGGTTGTAGCGCTTGCATTGCTTTTGAGTTTTGCGTTTGTTTAATCATTAATGGTAAAATCGCAAAACGAATGAGCAATGTAACAACAATAATAGATAATCCGTAATCATTTCCAAACAACTCAGCAAAATATGTAATAAGCCAAGAAAGCGGATATACGATGTATTGATTCCAAAATCCTTCACTTTCCTTTGTGATTGGCTCATTTATCTCCGTACAACCCGCTAAAACGGAGACGAGAGCAACGAGTCCTAACAGTAAAAGTATTCGCCTTTTCAACGACATTTCCTCCTAACGACAGAAAAATTCTTATTATCTCTTCTTTTGAGTACATGTAAACCACAAAAGTATTGTACCATCTTTTTTCATTAATCAGAAATTTAATTTCCCTTTCATGATTCTTTCGCTTGTTTTTGATAAATTTTCGTTTTTCTAAATAGGTGGAGTAAGCTTTTTTTCACTTCATGATAGTTCATCTCAGCTGCTGGCTTCCGAGCAATAATGATATAATCTTTCCCCGCTAAGATATTTTGTTTTTCTTCCAGAAAAACTTGTCGAATGTAGCGTTTCACCTGATTTCGAATTACCGCTTTCCCTATTTTTTTGCTGACAGAAAGTCCGATCCGAAATTCCTTCTCATTCGGTTGGTCAAGCATATAGATGACAAATTGTCGATTTGCCATTGATGTTCCGTTTTTAAAAACGTTTTGAAAGTCCTCGTTTTTTTTAATCCGGTTTCGTTTTCTCATACCATTCACTCCGATTCAACTCAATTAAGAGTTCCACCTTCATTGTTTCAATTTTACCTCAACTTTAAACAAGGAATAGCTATCTGTTTAACTATCCACCTAGTTTTCGTGGGGCATTCGATCCTCGTACATGTTCAAAAAGGACCCTTCTTGTTAAAGGATCCTTCTATGAAAAGGGAAATTGTAATCGACTTTCCTTCATGTAATACCATATTTCAACGTTTGGATTTCCGTTTCGCTTTGTTTAAAAACTTTCTAGTTCCCGCTTTTTTAACAAAGGATCCTAACGTACAACTCTATTACATTACTTTTACCAAAGTCCTTTTCGAAAAGACGGACGATTTCCGTAGGTACGCCTCACCCCTCTCATCTCACTAGCTCGACTGCCGGGGTCTTCGGCTCGTACTGTTCCCACTGGAGTCGCCGTCTTCATCAAACTTAATAAAAGTAAACGAATGATTCTATAAAAAACACAAAAAGACCACTGACTTGTTTCAGTGGCCTATGCTGATAATACTTTTCTTCCTTTACGACGACGACGTGCAATCACTTTACGTCCGTTAGCAGTGCTCATACGGCTACGGAAACCATGAACTTTACTACGTTTACGTTTGTTTGGTTGATAAGTTCTTTTCATTTTATGACACCTCCCTGAGGAATAGCTGTTAAAGACAGTCTTATTAATTATAGAAAACAATTACGGAAATTGTCAACCAATACTCGAAAACAAAATATACCATTACACCCTGTGGATGAAATTTCGACACAAATCTTTTTATCCACACACCTTATCGACAACTTTTTCACATATTTTCTCTATGTGGACAAAGTTTTTTCACAGTGTTTTAGCAATGTGGATAACTTTATATAACCCATTGCAACAAGTAGGTAATTCTGGTATGATATTTGTGTTTTAACTCTGAATAACCTAATCAATCCATTACTATTATCCACAGATTGTGGATAACGTGTGGAAACATTATAAACATCCTCTGAATGAAGTTGTCCACAAAACGTGAATTATGTCGAAAAGTCGTTTTTCTACTATCTTATATAGTTTTTCACATTTGGCGTGGATTGTATGTTTATACATCTTGGTGAAAGTTCGTTTATTTCCAATGTGAAAAGTAGGCCCGATAAAGGAGGGACAGCGAAATACGATGGAAAATATTGCGGATTTATGGAGCAAAGCTCTAGGTGAAATAGAAAAAAAGCTTAGCAAGCCGAGCTTTGAAACGTGGTTGAAATCAACAAAAGCGCATGCTTTGCAAGGCGATACCATGATTATTACCGCCCCAAACGAGTTTGCAAGAGATTGGCTTGAATCTCGTTATCTTCACCTCATTGCCAACACATTATATGAACTAACCGGTGAAGAAATTGGTGTTAAATTTATCATTCCTCAAAATCAGAACGATGAAGAATTTATGCCAAAATCTCCGATTAAAGCGGCACCAAATAAAGGAGACGAAGCTGGTGAGCTTCCACAAAATATGTTAAATCCCAAATACACGTTTGATACGTTTGTCATTGGATCTGGGAACCGATTCGCTCACGCAGCATCACTTGCAGTAGCTGAAGCACCAGCAAAAGCTTACAATCCTCTTTTTATTTATGGAGGAGTAGGTCTTGGAAAAACGCACTTAATGCATGCCATTGGTCATTATGTATTAGATCATAATCCATCAGCAAAAGTTGTTTATTTATCATCCGAAAAATTTACAAATGAATTTATTAATTCTATTCGTGATAATAAAGCCGTTGATTTTCGAAATAAATATCGAAATGTCGACGTTTTACTCATAGATGATATTCAATTCTTAGCTGGAAAAGAACAAACGCAAGAAGAATTTTTCCATACATTTAACACTTTACATGAAGAAAGTAAGCAAATTGTTATTTCAAGTGATCGACCTCCAAAAGAGATTCCGACCCTTGAGGACCGTTTGCGCTCTCGCTTTGAATGGGGACTTATTACTGATATTACGCCACCAGATTTAGAAACAAGAATTGCGATTTTACGGAAAAAAGCGAAAGCTGACGGGTTAGATATCCCAAATGAAGTCATGCTTTATATCGCAAATCAAATTGACTCAAACATTCGTGAGCTAGAAGGTGCTCTTATCCGAGTTGTTGCGTACTCATCATTAATTAATAAAGATATTAATGCAGACTTAGCTGCAGAAGCATTAAAGGATATTATTCCAAGCTCTAAACCAAAGGTCATTACGATACAGGACATTCAACGTATGGTTGGGCAGCATTATAACGTGAAGTTGGAAGACTTTAAAGCGAAGAAACGTACAAAGTCTGTTGCTTTTCCGCGTCAAATCGCGATGTACTTATCAAGAGAATTAACGGACTCGTCTTTGCCGAAAATTGGCGAAGAATTCGGCGGTCGTGATCACACAACGGTCATTCATGCACACGAAAAGATCTCAAAAATGCTTCAAAAAGATGAAGTCCTACAACGTCAAATAAAAGAAATTAAGGAACTGTTGAACGGGTAACATTGTGAAAACTGTGCATAACTAAACATAGTATTTACACAGTCTGTCCACATGTGGATAGGCTGTGTTTCCGTTCATTCACAGAGTTATCCACATATTCACAGCCCCTACTAGTACTTATACGATTTTTTTATAAAAAATAAATATATGCTACTTCGTTCGGAAATATGCCCTGTTAAGAAAAAAGGAGGATTTCCATGAAATTTGTCATCCAGAAAGATAAATTAGTTCAAAGTGTTCAAGATGTAATGAAGGCAGTTTCATCTCGAACAACGATTCCAATTCTTACTGGTATTAAAATTGTTGCTTCAGACGAAGGAATTACTTTAACTGGTAGTGATTCTGATATTTCGATTGAATCTTTTATTCCGGTAGAAGAAAACGATCAGCAATACGCAGAAATTATTCAAACAGGAAGTATTGTCTTACAAGCTCGTTTCTTTAGTGAAATTGTCAAAAAGCTACCGAAAGATCAAGTTGAGATTGAAGTAAACAATCATTACTTAACGGTTATTCGTTCTGGAAATGCAGAATTTAATCTAAACGGCTTAGATGCAGAAGAATATCCACGTTTACCAGTTATTGAACAACAGAACGTGTTTAAAATCCCGACAGACCTATTAAAAGCGATGATTCGTCAAACCGTATTTGCTGTATCTACATCTGAAACAAGACCTATTTTAACCGGTGTAAATTGGCGACTGGAACAATCAGAGCTCACGTGTATAGCGACAGATAGCCATCGCCTTGCTCTTCGTAAGGCAAAGGTAGAAACGGACACGAATGATACGTATAACGTTGTGATTCCAGGTAAAAGCTTAAATGAATTAAGTAAGATTCTGGATGACAACGAAGAGCTTGTCGAGATTGTCATTACTGAAAACCAAGTGTTATTCAAAACAAAACATTTACTTTTCTTCTCTCGTTTGTTAGACGGAAATTACCC
>Ga0180435_10007911_pt1 | contig 10059 bp, 8 predicted proteins | sample SS_ome_3_FD_132467 | JGI IMG/M metagenome (GOLD analysis project Ga0180435, IMG submission 132467) | Hypersaline lake sediment archaeal communities from the Salton Sea, California, USA - SS_3_S_1 metaG | ecosystem: Environmental > Aquatic > Non-marine Saline and Alkaline > Hypersaline > Sediment... | reverse complement strand
GAACCGAAGAATGGTTGTCTTCTGATTTCAGATGCCACTCGAGATCAGAAATCAACAATCCTTTCCTTCTCCCTTCCCTTTCTTTCCTCTGCGAACTCTGCGGTAGTCGTTTTGGTTGCGGCTAACGGCCGCGCTAAGCTCTCTGTGGTGGATAATCTGCCTGCCCCGGGCCGACAGTGGATTGGTACGCGAGTTCCCAAGTACGCAGAATCCGGATGAACCAGAAAAAAACGCGAGCGACCATCTGGCCGCCCGCGCCCAAAAGCCGGGGAACTCTGGCTCTCCCCGCGCACGCGTTTCACGATCTGATGCTACTTCACCCGAGCCATTGTGATTGGTTTGGTATCGGGCAGGTTGCTGAGCGTGAGTTTGTCTTTGCCATCGAAGGTGATTTCGACCTCGGTTTCCGACTTCTCCTCAGCACCTAGGTTGGTGATCTTCACGACCAGCTTCTTGTCCTCTTCCTTGACGACTTCCCATTTGCCGGTTCGCTCGACCTTTTCGGCTTCCGGCTTCTCGATGACCGCGGCGTGCGTGCCGTCTTTCTTCAGTTCCAGCGTGATCTTGCCAGCGAGTTCCCTGACCAAGAGGCGGCGCTGCAATTCGCCTTACAGCGACGCGATACAAGTTCCTCAGCGGCTTGTCCCGTCCATCGCGTTGGTTGACTTGCCGCTTCTATTCAGTCGATCCGCGGCACGCGGTCGATATTCCCGGCATGTAACAAAATGTCGATGTCTTTTAGAATGGGTGGTGAACCAGAAACCACTCGTTTAACCGGTAGCCGTAGGCGACGTGGCCTGCAAAAACGGTCGTGGCGACGACGTCGCCTACGGCTTCCGGTTAAACAATGCGACAGAACGACGCGTTCTTTAGGAATGGCGAACGATGGACCAAGCGCTACTTACCAAGATGATCTTCGAGTTGCTGATGGTGCTTGCCGTCGGTTTCACGGCGGGCGCCATTTGTAAACGCACCGGCATCTCGATGTTGGCCGGCTACTTGATAGGCGGCGTCGTGCTTGGTTCGCTTCTGCACGGTCCGGTCTACCAGAAAACGCATGAGATGGAATACGTCGCCGAGGCGGGCGTCTTGTTGTTGCTCTTCTCGATTGGCATCGAGTTTTCGCTTGCCGAGTTGAAGCGGTTGATACGCCCCTTTTTCATCGGCGGGGCGTCGCAGATGGCGCTGGTCGCTGCGGCGACGGCCGCCTTCTGTCTGTTGGTGAAGCTTCCTTGGCAGGCAGCGGTGTTGCTCGGAGTGGTGACCGCGTTCAGTTCCACCGTGCTGGTTTTCAAGGCGCTTGAGGAGTGGGGACAATCGACCAGCCCACACGGTCGCCGTGCGATAGCCGTATTGCTCTTTCAAGACGCGGCCGTCGTACCGCTCGTGCTTTTGGTTCCGTTTCTCGCGGGGCAGGCGGCCGGGCTCGATGTGGCCGCTCTTGGTCTGCTGGCGGCGAAGAGCTTGGGGTTTCTGGTCGCCGTGCCGTTTGCGCGTTGGGTTGTGATCCACGTTGTGGCGCCATTGTTGTCGAAACTGCGCAGCATCGAACTTCTCATTCTGTTGACGATCGCCGTGCTCACGGGATCATCGTTGGCGGCGCACAAGCTTGGCCTGCCGCCAATGGTCGGTGCGTTGGCGGCAGGCTTGGTACTCAACGGTAATCGACTCTCACATCAAATCGATTCGGTTATCTTACCGTTTCGCGAGACTTTTGCCGCCGTGTTCTTCGTCAGCCTGGGAACATTGATCCGATTCGATTCACTTCTGGCGATGCCGGTTGCCTGTGTGACGGCATTGATTGCGGTGTTGCTGCTCAAGACGTCGGCGGCAACGGTCGCTCTGCGACTGGCCCGCTTGCCCTGGAAGTCGGCGCTCGGCATGGGGATCGGTCTGTCGCAGATCGGGGAATTCGCCTTCGTGCTGTTGTTGGCTGGTTCGACGTACGGCGTGATCGACCGCGTGAGCTACGACCTCGTCATGTTTATCGCAGTGGTCAGTTTGATTGTCACGCCGCAGCTCCTTAAATTCGGATTGCGATTGGCGGAGAGAGGGCGGGTCGTCAAAAACGAAATCGCAATTCCGCCCACGAAAAACCCTGATGCCGAACGTCGGGCGACTGTAATTGGCGCCGGGCTGGTCGGTTCGCAGGTGGCCTCGCAATTAGAGACGATCGGTTACGACGTTTGCCTCGTCGACTTGAATTCGATGAATCTGCATCCTTTCGCGCAGCAGGGATTCCGTACGATCGCCGGGAATGGGTCAGATCCTGCCACGTTGAATCGGGCAGATGTACCCGGCAGCGGGCTCGTCGTGATCACCGTGCCAATCGATCGGGCCGCGATCCAAACCGTGGTTGCCGTTCGCCGCCTGAGCGACCGGGCGACCATCCTGGTCCGCTGCCAGTATCGAGCCAGCGCTGCGCAGCTTCGGGCGGTGGGGGCGACCGACGTCTTCTGCGACGAAGCTGAGGTCGCCGGTCGATTCGTGGCCTACCTGGACCAGCATGGCAAAGATGTCAGCTAGTGGCGGACGTCCGCCGTGGGCAGTTTCATCCTCAGCACCTCGGCGGTGGCTTCAGTGATGCCGGTGTCGAAGATGTTCAACCACTTCAGTTTGGTGAATCGTTCGAGCACGGTTTGGCTGACGTCCGTGATGCCAGCGTTCCTGGCTAGTGTCAGTTCTCGCAGGTTCGTCAGGCCGGCGATTCGCTTGAGACCTTCGTCAGTGACTTGCGTGTCGCTGAGCCACAACTCGTAGATGTCGGTCATGCCGGCGATGTGGACCAGCCCGTCGTCGTCAACCGCTGTTTCGTCGAGGTGCAGACGTTCAAGTTTGGTCAGTCCGACAACGTGCCCCAGGCCGCTGCCGGTGATTTCTGTGCCCGAGAGGACCAGCGTGGTCAGGTTTTTGCGATCGGCAACGAACAACAAGCCGTTGTCGGTGATCTTGGCGCGTTTGAGGTTGAGTTCTTCCAAACGCTCGAATTGCTTGAGAATGGTCAAATCACCATCGCGTACCGTACTGCCTGGGGCGAAAACGATGCCGGTCACATAGCCTTCGTCATCGAGCGTGGGGTCAGCGGCGCCGAGGGCTTTCAGTTCCTCGATTCCCTGTATGTTTTGCGGTTCAACCGTTGGCGCTTGGCCCTCGGGAGGGATAATCGGTTGAACGGGATCACAGCCGATGGCGAAGATGGTCGAGCAAAAAACCGAGACGACAAACACTCTGGTGGGCATGGTCAAACACCCCTGACGATACGGGTCAAAAAATTGCGAATGGTTATCGTAGCACAAACCAGCGTGGCAACCTACCGGTATTCGCGATGGCCGAGCATCACTTATCACGTTTCAACACACGCACGTTCGTAGAGAAGTAATAGGGGATGGGGTCGCCCTCGTACATTGCTTCGCCGAAGACGGCCCGATACCCGTCGGCCGGAAGGTTCAACTCGCCAACGAATCGCCCCTCGATCTGTTCGGCGTGCGTCGACGAAAAAGCGGCGTCGCGAAAATCGCGCGTGTCGCTCGTTGCCGTCCAGATCAACACGCGTTTTGGTTTCATGTCGGAATTGATTTGCAGTTTAACCTTCGTGTCCTCGACCTGGAAATCCCAGGTCAAATTGGGCAGTTGTGCGCCGAAGGCGGCGTGTCGATTCAGGGCGTTCAGGCTGCCGACAACACGTGGAACATCGTTCAGACCGTGTCCACAGTTGGGTACGTAAAGGATGTAGTTGTCACCAACGAGATCGTTCCAGTAGAGATTCAGCGAATCGAGCGGCCAGTACCGGTCGTTCGTGCCGATCATAATCAGCTTGGGTTGTTTCAGTTTGTCGCGGTAACTGTAGGGGTCGACGATTTGTTGCAGTTGCCGACCGGTGGGCGTTTGCAGGGCTTGGTGCAGTCGTCGATCGGTGTAGTCGGAGATCATCTCCGAGTACCTACCCCAGGTGTCGACTTGGTGTTCCATGTGTTTATCGATGTTGAGCACGTCGATCACCATCGGCGCCAGGGCGACAGCTCGTTTGTCGACGGCGCCGGTCAGCCAGGTTGTCCAGCCACGTTTCGAGGCGCCGGTCAGCGTGAATGTCTTGACCGTTTGTTTCCATTCTTTGTCGAGGAACTCTTCCGTGGCGTCCATCGCTTTGACGGCGCTTTTGACCATTGGCAGTAGCAGCGGCACCTCGGGATCTTGCGAGGCAAAATACATCGCGAAGGTGAGCGAAATGATGCCATCCTCGTAGAGCCCACCCATGATTGGCTGACGAGGGACCTGCAGTAGCACGGCGACCGGCGTTTGCACCTGTTCTGCCAATGCGGCGAACGAACGCGCCTGGTTCGGCAAACGTTCATTGTCGCCCGGCGGATCGGCGAGGCTGTCCTTCCACGTCCCACCCGTGATGTAGAGCAGGCAGTGATCGGTATCGGGTTTCACGCTCGACGGCAAAATGACGAACAATTGGTGTCGCCATGTCATGTCTCGCCACTTCTGTGAGGTAAGAATTAGCTCGGCCCATTTCGTCTTGCCGATTGTACCGCTGCGTCGCACTTTCCATTCGTAACTGTCGTCCGCCTTTTGTACGTATTTGAGCAACGGGCCGGGAGCGTCGCCCGCGAGGGTTGCGATTGTGAACAGCGGCGAAATGCACAGCGCGATCAACAAGGCTTTTTTCATCGATGACTGCTCCGTGGAGGGGAAGGGGTGATGCGGATGTGTCAATTGATGATACCGCAGCAGGTCGATCGAGACCAGAGAACGGCTTGCATCCGCGTTCTCGGTGTGCAACAACGGTGGTTTGAATCGCATGTTGCTTGAAGCGGTTTTGGACGTAGCTGCGTTCGCCAGAACGCGGTGTTTTCCGCAGTGGTTCCGCACTCTGGCGAACGCAGCTACGGTTTTGAAACAGCTTCTAGCTGGACAGTGCCAGGTCCGGGAACAATACTCGGCTTTGTCTCAAAACGAATACAAGCTCGCAGCGCAAGCAAGTGGGTCCCTTTTTTTTAACCCACTCGCTTGCGCTTCGAGCTTGTAGATTGAAACGCGGTAGGGTTTTGAGACAAAGCCTAGCTCGCAGCGCAAGCCAGTGAATGAGTTACGACTGGATCCACGCTTGCGCTTCGAGCTTGTATGCTCGCGCGACCCTCCGAACCTGGCGCTGTCCAGCTAGTGTCCCAAACCTCAACGAAAGCCACCCCCACACCAAGCGAGGATGAATGATGACGCGGTTTGCTACTGTTGCCGTTGCTGGTTTGTTTGCGATGTGTTCTCTGGCGGCTGCCGAAGAGGCCGCCAGTTGGCCGGAATTCCACGGCCCGTTGCGAAACAATATTTCGCCCGAGACGGGATTGCTCAAAGAGTGGCCGGAGGAGGGCCCCGAGTTGGCGTGGCGTTATGATGAATGCGGCATCGGTTTCTCCGGTGTGTCGATCGCGGATGGTCGCATCTATTCAGCGGGCGACTTCGACGATGAACACGAGATGGTCTTTGCCCTGGATCTCAGGGGTAGACTGCTCTGGAAAACGGCGAATGGCCCAGCCTGGACCGGTCCGACGCCCGGTTCCCATTCCACGCCCACGTACAACGATGGCATGGTTTACCACATGACGCCGCTCGGACGTCTGGCCGCGTTCGCCGCCGATACCGGCAAAGAGGTTTGGGCCGTCGACTTGAAGGAACGATTCGGTGCTCGCTACGGCCTTTGGGCGATGTGCGAAAACCTGTTCGTCGACGATGACAAGGTGCTTTGTTTACCTGGTGGCGGCAAAGCGCTGGCCGCAGCACTCGACAAAAAGACGGGCAAAACCGTTTGGACGACTCCCGGCGGTACGGATAAGGCCGCCTATGGTTCGCCGGTCGTGGGCAAATACAAAGGCGTGCGGATGTATATCGTGATGACCTACGACGGCGTTGTCTGCGTCAACGTCGAGAACGGCGAAATGCTCTGGAACCACCCCTTCCGCCGGCTCAGCGTCTCGCAAAACGCCACAACGCCCGTCTTCCACGAGGGTCACGTGTTTATCACCTGTGGTCACATGACGGGTGGTTTGTTGCTGAAGATCAACGACGATCTCAAGAGCGTCTCCAAGGTCTGGTTCAAGCAGGACTTCGACAACTGCCATGGCTGCATACTCAACCTCGACGGCAAACTCTACGGTTGTGGCTGCCGGCTGGGCGGGAAGAACTTCTGGTGTGTTGATCTGTTGACCGGAGAGGTGAAGGGGTCGGAAAAGGGGCTCGGCAAAGTCTCGATCAGCTATGCCGACGGTCGCATTTACGCCCTCGAGCACAAAGGCACAATGCACCTGCTCAAGCCCACCGGCGCAGGTGTTGAGCGAATTAGCAAGTTCAAACTGCCGCGCGACGGCGTGGGGTTGTATCTTAGCCATCCGGTGATTTGCGGCGGCCGTATGTACCTACGCCAGGGCAACGCATTATTCTGTTACGACATTGCGGAATGAAGCCGCTTGCGGCTTAGCGCTGCTCGCAAAGCACACAGCGTCACTCTGTTAGTATCACCACACTTTACGCGGTACACTGTACCGAGTACGGGGTGATCTTTGGGTTTAAGAAAAGCAGGGGCAACCGGTGAAACCGCTTCTTGGTCAGGTGTGGCAGGATTTTCGTCGCGCGATTGGCGAGTTGGTTATCTACGAAGCGCTGATGAAACTGATCGGCTTGGCCGTCTTTACACCGCTATCGGCATGGCTATTCGCGGCCATGCTGCGGGCGTCTGGGCGGTTGGCGATCAGCAATACCGAGATCCTCGATTTCGCGCTAAGCCCGATCGGTCTGTTGACGTTTCTTGTCACAGCTGCCGTTGCCGTGGCGATTGGTTTCGCTGAGCAGTCGGGATTGTTGTTGATTGCGGCGGGAGCCCAGGTCGGCCGCCCTGTTAGTGCGATGACCGCTCTGGCGGAGATGGTCCACGGTTTGCCGCGATTCCTGAAGTTAGCGCTTGTGCAGGTAGTTGTTTACGCGGCCGTGTTGGCTCCGTTTCTCGCCGGCGTCGGTATCACGTACTTCAGCTTTCTCACCGAGGCAGATATCAACTTCTACCTTGCCGAGAAACCGCCAGAGTTCTTGCTGGCGTTGGTGATCGCAATCGTTCTGGCAGTCGGGCTCGCAATTGCGTGGGCGACGCTTTACGTTATCTGGATTTTTGCGTTACCTGTTTGCGTGTTCGATGGCCAACGGCCGTTGGCCGCCCTGCGAGAAAGCCGTGAGTTGGTTCGGGGCCGGTTCTTCGCAATCGCCAAACCATTCGTTATTTGGGCGGCGTTGATGTCGATTTTGGGTTTGATCGTCGAAGGTGTGTTGTGGTGTGTCGAGTGGATGTTGCTTTCGATCGCCGGTACGAACGCATCGTTGGTGGCCGGCGCGATCGCCATGATGATGTTGCTGCACGTGATTGGCCTCGTGTTGGTGACCTTCGTTGGTTTTACATCGAACGCGCTATTGGTTACCCGTCTTTACGTCCAAGCACGTGAACGCAATGGCCAGCCGCCAATCGACCTTTCGAACGTTTCGCCGGTTGCGGAGTCACCAAACCTCGCGTGGCTGTTTCGTCGACGCGTCTTGTTTGCCGGGGCGGCGGTATTGCTGGTCGCGGCCGCCGTGTTGGCCGGTGTTTTGCTCGAAGTGGTCGACCATGAGATCGACGTCGAGATCACAGGCCACCGCGGCGCAGCCGCCGAGGCGCCAGAGAATACGATCGCCGCCATCGAAAAGGCAATCGAGGCGGGCGCCGACTATTGCGAGATCGACGTACAAGAGTCGGCCGATGGAATTCTGGTTGTCGTTCACGACGCCGATTTGAAACGCGTTGCCGGCGCCGACGCGAAAATTCACGAGACAAACTGCGAAGACCTGCAAAAGTTTGACGTTGGCAGTTGGTTTTCCGATGAGTTCAAGGGGGAAAAGATCCCCACGCTTGACGAAGTGATCAACCTGGCCAAAGGGCGGATCAAACTAAACATCGAACTCAAGTACAACGGCCACGATCGGCAGTTGGCGACGCGAATTGCTGAGGCGGTGGCCCGGCGCCAATTCGAGGAGAATTGTGTGCTTACGTCTCTGGAAATCGAGGGCTTGCACGAAGCAAAGCGTGCGAATCCTAAGTTGAAAATCGGTTTGGCGGTCGCTCGGGCACTGGGCGATTTAACGAAGATCGAATCCGACTTCCTCAGCATCAACGCTGATTTTGCGACGGCCGCAAACGTCGACACGATTCAGCAGGACGGCAAGGCAGTGCACGTTTGGACCGTCAACGACCGTGAGACCATGTTGAGACTGATCGATCTTGGCGTCGACAACATCATCACCGACGACCCGCGGTTGCTCTATGAGGTACGAGAGCAGCGAGCCAACCTGTCCCCAGCCGAAAAACTGCTGCTGACCTTTAAACATTGGCGAACCCGGTAGGTTGGCCACTTGTCTGACGCTGGAAGATGGATACGATATGTGGTGCGTGTCCATTCCTTGATGTCAGAAATCGATGGTACGTCCGATGAGCTCCCAGGAACAATCTGTCGCCGTAGCTGCGCCGCCTCAAGAAGAGGTCAAGCGCGAGCAACGCCGAAAAACGAAAGACGGGGAGAAAAAGCCGAAGCTGTTGCCACCGTACGCCGTCGTCGTGCTCAACGACGATCAGCATACGTTCGACTACGTGGTCAACACGTTTCGCAAGGTGTTCGGTTACACCGAATCGAAGTGCTATCTCCTGGCGTTGATGATTCACACCGTGGGTCGAGCGGCTGTGTGGACCGGACCAAAGGAAGTGGCTGAACTCAAGCGAGACCAGATCCGCGGTTCCGGTCCCGACTTTCACGCCACGGAAACGGTTCGCTGGCCGTTGGGCGTGATCATCGAACCAATGCCGGGGCACTGAGCGCACGGATGGCTTATCTGATCGGTACGGACGAGGCGGGGTACGGTCCTAAGTTGGGGCCACTCGTCGTCTCTGCTACCCTCTGGCAAACGCCAAACGACGACTTTCCCACCGATCTCTATCAGGTTTTTGGCGACTTCGTGACCGATGGGCCCACGAAAAACCAAGAACAGATCGCGGTTGCCGATTCCAAGGCGCTTTACAGTTCCCACGGTTCATTGGCGGCGCTCGAACGCGGCGTGTTGCCGGTGTTGCTGGCGATGGAAAGTCCCGTCACCGACTGGCGAGGATTGCTGGAGTCTCTCGACGCGACGGCCGTGGAGGCGGTCAAGCGGTTGCCTTGGCAGTGTGACTTCGACATTCCGCTACCGATTGATGTGGATGCGGTAGTTGTAGATGGTCTGGCTGCCAAATGGAGCAGTGCCCGCACAAAAACAGGGTGTGGCCCCGTTCGTATCGCGTCTCGGATCGTGTTTCCCCACCAGTTGAACGACCTAATTGATCGACTCGGCAGCAAGGGAGCGGCACTGACCGAAATCACGCTGGCGCTGGTGGCTGACAATATCGACGAAACGGAAGTAGCGCAGACGCATGTGGTTTGCGACCGACACGGCGGGCGCAAGAAGTACGCCGCGGCGATTCAGCATGCGTTCCCCGATTGGATGGTTCGTGTCGATTGCGAACAGGCCGACGAGAGCGCCTATCGGACGGGCAGGGAAGGACAGCTCGATTTCCGCTTTCGCGTCGGTGGTGAAGCTTTCTTGCCCACGGCTCTCGCCTCGATGACTTCCAAATTTGTTCGTGAAGTGGCAATGCGGGCGTTTAACCAGTTTTGGTGTGAACAGGTACCGGGCCTAAAGCCCACGGCCGGCTATCCTGTCGACGCCGTGCGATTCTTTGAAGAGATTTCCCCAGCCCGACAAAAACTGGGCATTGAGGACCGGTTGTTGTGGCGTGCGCGCTGACGCCTTATGGTGCAGCAAACTCGCGCCCCGTTGTCGCCCTCAAGGCATGAAGGGTAGATTAAGTACAGCCAAACGGCTAAGCGTCTGTCTTCAAATCCTGTACGATGGGTTTTCTAACCCGTCGCGACCAACGAAACTTGAGCGGAATCGACGGATCTGGAGATCCATCGTACATCAAGAGACGCCTCGGCTTCGATTTGAAGACAG
>Ga0180435_10007910_pt1 | contig 10060 bp, 11 predicted proteins | sample SS_ome_3_FD_132467 | JGI IMG/M metagenome (GOLD analysis project Ga0180435, IMG submission 132467) | Hypersaline lake sediment archaeal communities from the Salton Sea, California, USA - SS_3_S_1 metaG | ecosystem: Environmental > Aquatic > Non-marine Saline and Alkaline > Hypersaline >... | reverse complement strand
TACCCCACTCCTCCATCCTGACTCCGTGTTCCAGTCTAAACTGAATAGGATTAAATCCGGCTCCGTAACGGTCTTTAAGTGATAGGAGAGCAACCTGAGCCACGCTAGGCCTCTGGTAATCAACACTCGAGGTCAAATCATCCTTATCAGCCGCCTCTGTTTGTTGATTCAACTCATCATAAGTATAATTAAATAAACCCATAATCCGGTCCGCATCCTGTTCGATCTGGCCTGACCAACGGAGTTGGTCGGGTCGGGGAAACCTGTGGCGGACATCTTTATTCTGGTTTTTCGCCGACTCCCGGTTCATCTGAGAAAGAGCAAAGACCGGGAGTTCTAATTCATGGGCCAGGTCACTTAACCCTGTTATTGTCCGGGCATACTGCTGTTCCGTATTATCACTACCCCCCTTAGAGACAAGAAGGCCGATATAATCCACAAAGACAGCCCCCAAGGCTCCATACTCACGTTTTACCCTCCGGCAGTATGAAGACACTCCCTCGACCGTTTGCCCTCGCTCAGCCACCACGAAGAGTCTTCCATCCTTACGATACTTACATAGAGACTCCGACACCTCTTTTCTCAATCTCTCAATTCGGATATCCTTCAGGATTTCGTCGTATGAGATTCCTGTCTCAGCCCCCAAGAGCTTGCATAAAAAGAGGGTCTCCGGAACTTCCAGTGAGAAAAATACAAAAGGTAATTCTGAATTCTCCTGTGCCCCAAGCATTTTGTACACCAGGTTGATTGCAAAGGTAGTTTTACCGTGTCCCGACCGGGCACCAATAACGTTAAGTGATGGGACATGTATCCTTCCATATGTGTCCAGGGTGTGATAACCGGTTACTATTCCTTGGGGGCTCTTGATGATATGCTCCATGACGAGGTCCGGGTTAAAGGGGATAGGATCCTTACGAGTTGGAGTATCAAACCGACCTGGGAGTTCCCGTATGAAATTTATAATATCTTCGGTGTTATCTCCCCCGGCTTTTCTGACCAGTTGGTGTCCCAGGTCTGTGATACGACGTTTCATATCCAGTTCCTCTCGCCTTGCCCGATTTTCATCCATTAAAGTATTCAAGATACTTTCAGAGACTCCCATCCCACCCCGCACCCCCTCGATAAACTGTTGCCGGGCGATGGGATTATTTAACTTTGCTTCAACCTTCATGACCTCATCCAGAACACTCTGTGTGCCGATGTCGGTTTCAATATCATATCTGCCGGTTATCCTCTCTCCCTTCCACCTGGCCCCACTCTTCGCATTATTTATAATTTCCCGGGCAGCATCCACACCATGTCCTCGCACAAATTCATCGAGGTCTTTACAGTCGGTCGGGAGTTCAGCGACAAAACCATTCAGACCATTATCTGCGGTCAAAATCAGTCCCCTCTCTACGCCATCCCGACCGACATCGTCATTGTCAGGAACGAAGATAATGTTCTTTACCCTCATCTTTTTCAGGGCTTCAATCTGAGAAGAAGATGGGACTGCTTGCCCCCAACCAACCACTCCATCCAGTCCCTTGCAGAATGGGTATAACCAATCAAAGAACCCTTCGACGCCAATGACGGTTTCATATTCCCTGATGTGATGGCTATTAAACGGGATAGATTTACTACCCGTCGCGTCGGTTATTGGTAGATACTTGCTTTTCTTTTTTACACCCTCCGGGACCGGAGTAACCCTCCTACCCCAGATATACGGTGATCTCCTGTCTGGACCCATCTGGCAAAGGATTAGAGGGTATTCATCGCGGTATCGGAGATACTTCAGTTCACTCTCAATCTGTTCTGGCGTGAATCCTTTCGATGCCAGGTCTTCCATGGAGGCCTCGTATCCCGGATTGTGTCCTAGTCCCATGGCTCTGATATCGTCATCGGAATATCTCCGTTGATGACAGTAATCCAGAGTCCCTCCGCCTCTTTCCTTCCATATCTCTTCCCGTGTGAACTTCAAGTATGACTCCACCAGTGCCCTACCCTCCTCTCTTTTCTTTATATCTTCTTCAGAGAGGGGAGAGAAATCAGGGAGGGAATAGCCCGCCATGCCAGCCAATGCTTTGAATATGTCTCGGTTCTCGGTAAGTCCACGGGTCTCGTTAACGTAATCCCAAATGGTTATCGTATCCCCAGTCTTATGATTTTTGAAACAGAACGGGGTATCCGGATAGTAGTAAAGATGCCCCTTGGCTGAGACACCCCTGATCTCGCCCCGCGTCGCTTCCCAACCGTTCGAAATACGCCGGAACCCGAATTCGGGAAAAAGTCGGTCTGCAGATTGCTGAATGAGGGGGTAAATTTCGTTTAAAATATCGCTGGTGTTCATGTTTTTAGTTCCTTTTTAATTGAGGGAGAGGGTTTCGTAAGAGACCCCTCTCCCTATATATATCTGTATATATCTGTGTGCGCATTTCCGATTTGCAATTTCCTTAATGGCAATTAGTTGCAAAACCACCGTTGCCTAATTGCCGTAGACTCTGTGCCGGATTGCCGTAGACTTCATGCCTAATTGCCGTAGACTTGAGGTCCAGGTGCTGCAGTCTATTTTTCATTGCTGGGCTTCCCCGGTTTGGCGTGAGTTATCATTTCCGTGTTTAAGGTGAGAACATCTTTCACCCCTCCACGCTGAGTGGGAACATTCTGTTTATAGTCCAGTAGATACCCCAGCCGCTTGGCCAGTCGATAATCTGAAGAAATCACCCGTTCCAACTCCTTCCATCTTCTTGCCCGAATCAGATATCCCAACCCAATCTGCTCCCCCAGAGATCGCTTATTCGTTGGGACTACCTCCTGTCGTAGTCGGTGGCGGTGGAGCCAGTACAGGAAATTCAGTTGGTGGGATTGCACACGCTGGTTATCGGGAATAACTCCGCGAATCTCATGATATGGATCACGAGGGATCATCCGGAAATATCGGTGGTATTCCACCACCAAAATCGGATGTAGTTTGATGATGATTTTTTGGGGAGTTATGGAGTCCAGGGTCTTTCCGGAGGTCGCGGCAACGTAACGCAATTTATCGCCTTCAACGTCCTGGTATAGATACCCAACCTGGTACAGAGCCGCTTGGGTTATGAATACGTCATATTTAGGCTTACTACCACCAGAAGGTGGAATGAATTTTTTATATAATATCTGCTGGAGTTTGGCGGCGAGCCTCCAGAAGTTCTCAATGAGATGTTGTACCTCCCGTCCGTCGAACTCCATCTTACCCCGCCGAGTCTTCTTCTTTTTCAATCCTGCGGCTAGGCATAATTCAGAGAACCCGCTCAGTTCGATATTGCCATTGATAGCAATATCGGGATGGTCGGTTAGATAATTGAGGAGTGCCTGAATAATACGCCATTCGGTGACGTTGAGTTTAACTCCGTAAAATCCACCGGTCAGTACGGATACCCACTCGTCGGATTTGATCAGATCATTACTCCTTTTACTCTCCTTCAAATGCTTTTCCACCGTCTTCTCAGTGGCGAAATATGCGTCCAGGTAGACCTGGGGGAACTTGGTTTTCGGGGCTGGTTGTTGCTTCAACTGAGACTGGGGGTGCGAAACGAGGGCTGCTCCCAGTACAGGTTTATTGCCTAAGAATCTCTCAGGCTGCTTCATCGACTTCCTCTTCTTCCTGTTTTGATTCTGCTATTTCAGGCTCGTCTTGCGGAGAGCGGGTCTCTGCCAGTCTCCCATTGATCATCTGGTACCGATCAGCGTCGATTTCTATCCCCCGGTAAGGGAAACCCAGTTGTTTCGCGGCGACGAGGGCGGTACCAGATCCTGCCATCGGATCCACAACGATTCCGCCAGGCGGACAAAGCGCCTTGATGAAGTGGGCGGATTCCTCGACAGGCTGTTCCCATTCGAAGTTATCCTTAGATTTTTCTCCGGAAACTACGTCTTCGAACGGGGACCACCAGGTATCATTCAGGGGGGGCTTACGGAATATGAGGATGAGCTTAAAATGCGACCTGATGTTAAGCGACCGGTAAGTCTTCGACTGCTTCATATACACACCGCAAACCCAGAATAGCTTAAGATGCTTGGTCATCATTTCGATGACACGGTCCGTATCTGGACCCCAGTAATAGGTGGTCAGGAAGGAGCCGGGTGCAAGCTTGGCCGCCCCGAATTCCGCCAAGGGTTCATATAGGTGAAGAAACTCCCTCACGTAGATTCCATCGGTAGGAATTAGCCCAACGGAATTGTCGGGGATGAAATCCTGGCGCTTGATATGCTCCCGAAAATCTCCATTGAACACCCAGTCATCGTTGGGGGCATCCGAGTACCTGGCCTGGTTCTCCAGCCGCCTCTGTCGGAGAAGCACTTCTTTATAGAGGCCATTAACCTTGCCGGTCTTATCCATCTTCGCCTGCAGGTCGGCGAAGTTTCCAGGGTCAGCTTCGGAGGCATCACAAATGGCCATTGCCTTATCGAGGGTTGATCGACTGGTACCAAAAAGATCGGCAACCTGGTTTTTGGCTTCCCCTGACTGACCTTCCGCTAACTTATCGGAATGTAAATCAGTTCGGGTGCCCTGGCGGTCTTTGGCTCGTTGCTCATACTTCGGAAGAAGGAGCTTGGCGATCTGAACCTGCTCTGAGCGTGAATACGGCTGATGGAGTTGATTATCCGACACCTGAAGTTCGATTGATTCCAGCGGAGTATCCAGATCAATGATCAAACAGGGGACTTCTTCTAATCCAGCTTCTTTCGCGGCCGCAAAAGCCCTGAAATTCTTCTGTAGCTGGTCCTCCGAATTGATTACGAACGGCTGATAGACGCCGAATTTTTTAATACTTCCAACAAGAGCTTGAGTATCGCCGATGCATTCACGAACGCAGGTGTCGGTCGATATTTTTTCTATAGGGACAGTAATGGTTTTCATATTAGTTACCTCCAAGTTTGATTTGATTTGTTGTCACAACAGTCTGGGCTGGTGTTATTGGTTTCCATTCGAAATGCCCCGCGCATCTTCCTCGCCATCATGTCCCTGATATGAATCAGGACCTGGATCTGGTCATCGGAGAATACCCGGCGGTTATAACTATCCCGCCCTACCTCGAAAGGTATAAGACCCTCGCGGTCCCACCTGCGGATGGTGCTGGTGCTCACCCCGATTTTTTTTGAGACAAAACTAATTCCCTTCATTGCCTAACCTCCGTAGTTGATTCGAACAGCCTTCTTTACCCTATAAATGTATGAGAAAACGGAACCCCATTTTCCCTGGCGGGTTGGTACCAATTTCCGTTTTCCATCCGGGCAAATATGGGCACGTCTCCTTCACCCAAAAAATCTGGGGTAAACCGGAAATTTGGACAAAAAAAAACGAGCAGGCTCGGAGCCTGCTCGCCACAATCAAAAATTGTAGGTATGGGGATCTAGTTGTCTTGTTTGGACAATCTCATTTTTATGTACTCTGCCAGCCTCAGCCGTTTGTCGACCGGATTCAAGCCGCTTATACCTTCAACCTTCATAATCTGGCGGAGACGTCGGGGGGAGATTTTCAGTGCCCTGGCGAAATACTCAATCTTGAAGCCCAGCACACGGATTATTTCCTCTAATCGGTCATCATATAAATACAGCCTCTCCCGGTAAATATCATCGCTTCGACGGTTGGAAGGAAGATAACCTTTATGGTCGTAATCTCTGAGGGTGTCGATGCTCTTCCTGGTCAACCTGGATAATTCCCTGATCCCGATATATCTCTGGCCGTCAACTCCAGTGAATTCTATCGGGGACTCTACTTCGAAGCTATTTTCTTCAGAATCCTCATCATCGTCCTCTTCCGTCGCTTCTTTCCCGGTCTTTAGTCTGGATTCCTTATACAACCACTCATCGTGAACTGTGTGGTCGAGTGAACGTCCGGGATCAACTCCACTGCCGTCTGTTTTGACGAAATACTTGTATACGTCACCGAATCGATAAAGTAGATAGACGTGTGGCCGGACCCACTTGGCCGCAGTTTTAATAATACCGAGAGCTCCGATCAATCCCTCATTCTGCTTAGAGACATTCGGTTGTTTTATATCCCCGGGATAAAGGGACAATATGGAGGGCGGTGAAAATATAAGAAGTTCGAATTTCCCGGTCCCCTGTTTGTGAAAGGAGCTGTACCTGGATAACCACTGGGGCAGTCGGGACCTTATCAGTTCTCGTATTGTTGATGCTGAAATTCTTCTTTTCTTTCGGATATAGTCAATTAGATCACCGATCTCCGGAGACATATATTTGCTGATCAAATGGAGCCGATACCTATACCGGCCAGTATTTATCTGGTTAATCCTGGTTATTCCTATATCAGCAACCTGCATCACTATGTAGTCGAGCACTTCGTAGGTGATCTTCTTGTCCTCCGGAGCAGTCAGACTGGAAAATTTAACCATCTGCTCGTCGGTGATCGCCGGTCGGACCGCGAAGTCAAAGCCCCAGGAGGGGATCATCCTCTTCGCTCTCAGCCACGCCCTTTTGAACGACTCGATAAATTCTTTGGGGGTGGTTCCCACAATCCTGTCGACCGGGGAGCCGATGTTCATCCACAACCAGTCTTTCATCACCTCGTGCAAATCCATAAAGTACGAGGTCGATCCCCAGTCCATCTTCCTTCGGTATGGGCTTTTTTGAGACTGTACCCACCTGTACCTCTCATTTGGGATGACCGAAGCGAGAGACATGATGAAAGCCTGATCCACCGCCAACATCCAGTTCAATTCCCTATCTACAAGAGGACCGTAATATCCCTGAGCCACATCTGCAATTTGTTGCAGGAATCCGGCTTCGTAATCCCGTAGGAACCATAGGACATCATCTCTTATAATAAAATATCTGCCGTTTGGGCGAGGGCAGACAATCAGGGGGGTGTCGGGATGTTTCTCGCAATAGCCGACCGCTTCGTCCTTCTCCATTGGTACCGGAGTGGGATTCCCTTCTTCGTCTTCGACCTGGACTGGGAACAATACCGGCCAAACTGCATTCAGCATGTCGTCATCAGTAATCCCACCTCCATCAACTTCCACCTTCCGGAGAATCGACTTCAGTTCCGAAATTGATTCAAAGTAATCCCGGTACTCTTCGGCAAAGCCCATATCCCTCGGCTTTCTCCAATCCGGCGCTGATACCATCGATACAAATTTATTCTGCTTATTCATATCTTTTATTTTAGTACCACTACCCATAAATAGCAAGGCATTATCCACGAAAATAGGATCTATTGAACAGCAGCCCCTTCTGGAAATAGTAATTTTCCCCTCCACGAATCCCCCCCCTAAATTGTGAGTACACCTGCCGCATTCAGTCCCGGTTGTGTCATAAGTATTATGTACTGGAAGCCAGATACATAAACCCTAGCCACCAGGAGATTATAGTCATGATTAAAATAATCGGAAGTCATTCAATGAAAGTCCCATCGACCGAAGCCTACTCTTCCAAGGGCTTCGCCGTGTCTTTGGAAATCGAAGTGGCGGATAGCTTAGACGGGAAAGCTATTCTACAGAAGACCCGTCAGATATTTCAACTTGCCCGGACCGCCGTGAATAACGAGCTAAGAAACGGCAATGCTGATGCTGAGTCCCCCAGTCTGCCCAGTACTTCTAACGAGGGCTTTTGTGGTAATGGCAACGGTCAACCGACCGGGGGGAACAACACTAACCATAACGGGAACGGTGTAGGAACCCAAACTCAAAACGGTAGCCGATGCAATGGTACCCCGGCTTCTCAGAAACAATTGAATTTCGTCCTGAGCTTGGCCAAGAAAAACGGTGGCTACAAAAACCTTCAAGACCTCATCCAGAAACGGTGGGGGGTCGGTGATCTGGAGTCTCTATCAAAGTCACAGGCTAGCGAACTCATCAATGAGATGAAGGGAGGAGACACTAATGGAAACGGCAGAAGGTAATCCCGGACCGTGGAGCTTCTCACGGATAAATTCGTATCTATCCTGCTCGCTAAAATGGTTCCTACACTATTTATCGGATGAAGAACCAGCCTCTGTCTCATCCAATCTGATACTTGGATCTGCGGTACACTATGGTCACGAGTTACTTTACCGAGGGATGAAGGTAGGGAATATCCCCACTCTCAAAGATATACTGGAGGAAGTCGCTGAGGATATCTTGATCCGGAAAAAATTCCAGCCTCCGATCGCATATCCTAAATCAGGGGGTGACATCAACAGCCTGATTGAGGAGGCCCAGAGTCTGACAGAGTGTCTTTATCAATCAGCAAAGCCGGAGAAAGTAGTAGCGGTGGATCTGGAAGAAACAGTCCCACTCATTGACAACGGAACCACACTCCAGAAGCCTCTAAAGGTAATATACGATTTAATAGTTGAGGAAGACGGGGCCGAGGTCATCGTAGATTTAAAGAGTGCAAAATGCAGGTTCGGGAAACAGAAAATCCAATATGACCTTCAGCCCTCGTGCTACCTATACGCCCGTGGGGTTTCCTCCGGCGTCCATATCCCCCGATCCTTCCGATACGATGTTCTGCTTAAGAATAAGAAACCTCTTTTCATCCAGTACCCCACCTCCAGAGGCCGCGATGATTACCAGAGACTGATCTCTATTATCAAAATGGTGGATCGGGGAGTAAGTAGCGGGGTGTTCATACCGAACCGAAGTTCTTTCTTCTGCTCTACCTGTGAGTGGGGACAACTGTGCCGGGACTGGAAAGGCTAAGAATCAACCCGGGTAATTAATCAGAGGTACGGGGGGACGCTGAGTAATCGGCGTCCCCCTGTTTGTTATAGGAATTATTAACTTAGGAGACACGCTATGACCGTATGGGAAGCGACCGTGAACCACCTGATCGGTAGTGATGCTAATCACCAACTATGTAACCGAAGTAAAGAATATACTAACGAAGAAAATCTGTATCAAGAAGCTAGAGGATCTTACCTATGTGATGGTAATCCTGAGGACCGAGGTTCAGAAACCTGTCCCTTCTAATAAAACATTGGATTGCGGTGTGTCCGGGAAATTCCTCGGGCAGAACCTGATTAATATGGGAGGAAAACGTGAGAATCTTAGACGACGCCAAAGAACTATTTCAGGCTATCTGTAACTGGGAGTTTACAGTCAGCACCCGGAATCCAGAGGTAGTCGAGCTTGGGTTAAAGGTACGAAGGAGAAAAAATCGGAATGAAGATACCGGGAAAACTGATATTGGTGATTGTGGTCGAGGTGGTCGAGATAGGTAGAGCTATCTTAATTGAATGGATCAGACGAAAAAAACCATAACTAAAAAGGCGGGGATTATCTCCCCGCCTTTCTTTTACTGCGTAGTGCTCAAACACCCACGGACTTTTGAGAGATATTATATAATTATTCAATATAACTCACCGGAATCCAAAATATTTAACTAATAATCTCCTCTCTCAATCGAAATTTGAGGCTCGGCAATCCCGAATAACATGGAAATATCGCTATTTTTGGAAAATCTTACTGTTCAGAATTCGATTTGGCGGTAGAACGCTCTCTAAAGGATTCTTTCCCTCTAAAGGTACTCAACCATTACTTATTCCCCCCGTACACCTGGTTATACCGGTTATAGTTTTTCATGATTTCAAGTATTTCCGATTTAGTTAATCCAGAGAACTGGGAAACTACCGCTATATCGAACATGTTCGTCTTACCACCCAGTCTGACTGACTCATATTTATCGAACATTTCCTTAGTAATCATGGCTTCTCCCTGTGACTATATTTTTTTATGACTTCCATTGTAGCGGGAAGGATATCTTCCAGCGAATTCACGGGGAAATCTACTGTCGGTGAAGCCATATCTTCCCCCGCCTCTGCCGCTTCCACTTCATCCCAGTCGAGGAGAGTAACTTGCGGGTTTCCGTCAGAATATACGAAATCAATCAGTCCACCTCTGGATTCAATCAGTATTTTCATGCTGAATAGCCTCCTCCAGTATCCGGCAGTTCTTGGAAGTTAAATCCTCAGCCATGGAACCTCTTCCCAGTTTATCGGACCAGGCCGGGATTTCTCCGATATGCCTCACCAGTCTGGATGCCAGGTGGTACACCGATACACCGACTCCGGTTTGATTCATATCCAACCTGC
>Ga0180435_10007909_pt1 | contig 10061 bp, 9 predicted proteins | sample SS_ome_3_FD_132467 | JGI IMG/M metagenome (GOLD analysis project Ga0180435, IMG submission 132467) | Hypersaline lake sediment archaeal communities from the Salton Sea, California, USA - SS_3_S_1 metaG | ecosystem: Environmental > Aquatic > Non-marine Saline and Alkaline > Hypersaline > Sediment... | reverse complement strand
CATGCCGCGACGGCGGGCGACCGTCCACAGGCTGTAACCGTTCTCAAGGAGGGGCCGTAGCGAGCGGCCCATCATCATCCGGACCTGTCGTCCGGAAGGCTGGTCGTTGCCGGGACCGCCCGGGATCACCAACATCGTCCTGGGGCCGTCACCCCACCGGACGTAAGCCATCGTATTGGGGAAGATTCCCTCTATCGGTTTCGAGAGGCCCATCGCTCACACCTCCACGAGGATCTGCGTCACCTTATGGTGTAGCAGATTCGTGAAGTGACTGGCAGGGGAAAAGACACAGCGGGTGCCAACGTATTCGCCTGACGCTCGAATCGTTCGAATGCTGGGACGGCCCACCCAATCATTCCCACCCTGCTGGGGTTGGTGTCGGTGCAGCGGAGCGGACCGTATAGTCGCTTGACTAGAACTCGACATTGCCGGTCAACAAGACCCTCTGTTCTTCAGCTTGCACGGGCGGAGCGGCGGTTGGCGGGGTCTCCGCAGTGGTCGATGTTGACATGGTGGAGGACGATGTAGCGGGAGTCTGCAGCGACGTACTGACGTCCAAAGCTGTAGCTGAACTCGATGGACTGTCGTCAGCTGGGGTTGTCGATGTGCACCCCGCCACGAGCACCAGCGCGGCGGTAACCCACCTGATCCTTCGCCAACCCATAGGCTGACATTGCTTGGCGATCGCGCACACTCAGCATCGGTGATGCATGTGCAATGGTGCGGGCGAAGGGACTCGAACCCCCACGAGCATTAGCTCACCAGGACCTCTGTCTAGAGGCTCATCGCTTCTAGTCCCGTCCTATGCCACTTCGTCAAGGCTCTCGTGCGGCTCCGATGGGTTGCGAGAGGGCCGAACGACCTAACCGGTGACCGCGAGAGTTGAGGCTTTGCCAGTCCCGCCTGCCACACCGAAGCAGCAAGGCGATCCAGAGCCCGGATCAACCAAACGGTTGATCCGGGCGCTCCACCGATTGTTGCCGTGATTGGACCCGGTCGGTCGATGGCAGGTGCGAAGTTCTCCGTCACAATGGCGACTCACTTGATGAAAGGAACAATCATGTCAGTTGCCAAGCACTCAACCCCAGCCCGGGCCGTGAACGGTCAGGACGGCACAGACGCGGAGCAGTATGAGTACCAACGCCGCGCTTTCCACCTCCATCGAAGCGTGTTCGCAGGTTCGATGGCCATAATCTTCTTGGTGAATCTGGGCATCAACGCAGCCGTCAATATCACCAGTGAGTGGTGGGCCTGGTGGTCGGTCCTCGCCTTGCTCGGATGGGGTCTCGGTTTGACGGTGCACGGAATCGTCCTACAGATGGCGCAACCCGTCGACGTCGATCTGGCGTAGCCTGACACGGTTCTGTCTATGTTGCGACGCGCGTACCTACACAAGGGAGCATCATGAAGGGTTTTATTCAGACGGGGTTTGGAGCTCCTGAGGACGTCCTGAAGCTGGGCGAAGTCGAGGCACCCGCTCCCGGCGATGAAGAGGTGCTGGTGCGAGTTCACGCAGCCTCTATCCACATCGGGGATGTCTATGGCGTGCGGGGGTTCCCGAGGGTCATGCGCCCAATGTTCAAGTCACTTCGAGCCAAGAGTGGCGTGGTCGGTACGGACATCGCTGGGATTATCGAGGGCGTGGGGGCGAACGTTGAGCGCCTCAAGGTGGGGGACAAGGTGTTCGGTTCGTGCAAAGGTGCCTTTGCGGAGTATGCGTCGGCCAAAGCCGAGGCGTTGGCGATTGTGCCGGCCAATCTCACCCTGGAGCAGGCCTCGGCGATTGGTGTGTCTGCGTTCACCGCACTGCAAGGTCTCCGGGACCACGGCGGGGTTAAGGAGGCCCATAAGGTGCTGGTGACCGGAGCATCTGGAGGAGTGGGGACTTTTGCCGTACAGATCGCCAAGGCGTTCGGCGCTGAGGTGACCGGCGTCTGCAGTACGCGGAATCTGGACATGGTCAGATCGATCGGTGCGGACGATGTCATCGACTATACGGAAGAGAACTTCGCGGAGGGTGGCCCGACGTACGATCTGATCTTCGACAACGTCGGTGCGCACTCACTGAAGGACATGCGACGTGCCTTGACGCCGAAGGGACGGCTACTCGCAAACGGTGCAGCGGCACCGACGGGCTGGTTCGGCGGACTGGGGCATCCCATAAGGGCCATGTTGGCCTCGATGTTCTCCAAGCAGCAAGCACGTCCTTTCCTCTCCATTGAGAACGCCGACGACCTGGAGACACTGCGCGGTCTTGCCGAAGCGGGGAGCATCGTGCCGGTTATTGATCGGACCTTTCCGCTCGAGGATGCCGTTGCAGCTATCAGCTACGTCGGAGAGGGCCACAACCGGGGCACGAGCATCATCACCATGTAGGCCGCAACCGCGATCCGTCTGCGTGGTGGCGCATCGACGATGGCCAACCCATGCAACGTCATCGCCGGCTCCACTACGAGTACATTCACCCATTCGATTCGCACCAAGCACGACCTCGGAGAAGGAACACCATGTCGACTTCCGACCACACCGGTCCCCCAGCAACAGCCGACACTGCGGAGAATCAGCGCAGAGAGGAAGCCAGGCAATACGTGCAGCAACTTCGTGCGTTCTACACTCACGCAATCGTGTTCGCAGGTTCGATGGTCATCATCTTCCTGGTGAATCTTGCCGTCAACGTGGCAGCCGGCCTCACCGGCGAATGGTGGGCATGGTGGTCAGGCTGGGCCTTGATCGGTTGGGCCGTGGGCTTGGCGATTCACGGGCTGGTCGTACGGATGGCACGGCCCAAACGCTCCACCTCAGAGTGGGAACAGAAGCAGATCGACAAGATATTGGCGAAGAACAATGCCGATCCACTTCAATGATTCTGGTGGACCAAAGAGGCCCAATCGGGGGCTTCCGGATGCCAAGGATGGTCTCTTGAGACGGCGACTCATCTTGAGCGTCACCTTGATGGCGTTGCTGCTGTCCGGCTGCGCCACCGCCGATCAGGACGGTCCGCAGGCGTTCCCGTCGGATGTGGCTGCGGAGATCCAAGCGAACATGGATGATCTGACCGCTGGCGGAGTTCCGCCCGGCATGGTCTTGTGGATCGCCTCGCCGGACTACCGATTCGAGGGCGCTAGTGGCCTTGCGAGCGTTGCGGACGAGATCCCGATGTCGCCGGAGGGCGCGTTCCGGATCGGCAGTGTCACCAAGATGTTCACCGCAACGGTGGTTGTGCAGCTTGCAGAGGACGGTGTGTTGACCCTGGACGATCCGCTGGCCTTGTGGCTGCCGGACGTAGCGGATCAGCTGCCCTTTGGCGACCAGATCACGCTTCGCCAGCTACTGACGCACACATCTGGTCTATTCAATGTGGTCGAGCACGAGGACTATTTCGCTGATCTCTTCACCCAGCTGGACATCGATGAGCAGGCAGGAACCGCGTCACTTGCCTGCGTGCGGCGGGATGCCCGCGATACCCTCGAGCGCTACGTCTACGGCAAAGATGCCCTATTCGAGCCGGGGGCACGGTGGAGCTACAGCAACACCAACTACACGCTGCTGGGCATGGTGATCGAAGAGGCTGCGGCTATGCCGCTAGCGGAGGCGTATCGCACCGGCATCTACGAGCCACTCGGCATGGAGTCAACATTCCTCGATTGCTACGAGGACCCGGCGGTTGATGTAGTCAGCGGCTACTCGGTATCCGGGGGCACCTTGACCGATGTCACAGAACTGCACGAATCCGTCGGGTGGTCGGCAGGGGGCCTGGTTTCGACCGCGCCGGACCTCGTCGCTTTCGCACGCGGATTGTTCGGCGGGGCCCTGTTTGACGATCCAGCGTCGGTGGTCGCGATGACGACCCCCGCCCCAGGCAGCTCCTACGGTCTGGGAGTTACGCTCGATGGGGAGTACCTAGGGCACGAAGGGTTCATCGCCGGGTTTCGAGCAGCGCTCAGCTATGCGCCCGAGCTCGACACGGTTGTCGTGAGGCTATACAACAACGACGGTGGCGGTCCCGACCTAAGTCTGGCGAGTGTGCTTGAACCTGTGCTCCCCTTGCTGCGTGTGGACGGCTGAGAAGCCCCAGATCACCCCAAGCCTTATCGGCACGATCCCCAGCCTGTCGCAACTCGCTCCGGGGAGCCAGCCGTTCCCGGGAACCTCGAACAGCAGAACCGCACCACCACCCGCTACGGGCAGGGGGAACGAGTTGCAACGTGCGTTGTGGTGCGGGCGAAGGGACTCGAACCCCCACGGGCTTTCGCCCACCAGGACCTAAACCTGGCGCGTCTTCCATTTCCGCCACGCCCGCAAAATCGCCTCCACCGCAACCGATTCGGCAGGTGGAGGCGAGTGGTGGGTCGCCTGGGACTCGAACCCAGAACCTATTGATTAAGAGTCAAGTGCTCTGCCAAATTGAGCTAGCGACCCGGAGCGAGTGTAGCAACGTTCGGGCCCATTCGGTCGCCGATGACTTCGATCCAGGCCATCGCGCGATTCCAGTTGTCCGCGCACCGGAGAACCCGTACTCGGCAGACGCCAGCCGGTACGCGATTCTTGCGATGGCCGGTCCCGCGTGGCTTGATATATGTCTTGGTGAACTTCGCGTCCTGCAGCCCAAGTTGTGTTCTCCAGTAGGACTGCGCACGCTCTTCGTCATTGCCTTGGTGCAGGTGAAGGCTGAGACGGAATTCCGCCTGTCGATCCAGATAGGCTCGAACCCAGGCGACGAACAGGCGAAGAGCGGCAGGGTCGGTATTGGCGACGGCGAAGTCATTGCGCCACTTCGAACCCTCTGCCCAATAGAGGATGACGCCCGCAACAAAGAAGGAGTCGTGGCAATGCTCCTCTGCGAACGCCTTGGCCTGAGCGCGGATCTGCTCGATCTCCACGCGGCGTCGCCACTGTGAGTCCTTCGGAACTCCCTTCTGGGACGGCAAACGCGCACGGATCACCTCGACCTGACTCCGAGAAAGCTCAACATCGCGGCACCAATCTGAGAGCGTCGACTTCGGCACCGGGATGATCTCTCTGATCTCGCCGTAGGTGAGCCCCAAGCGGCGTAGCGCCTTTCCCAACTCTCGACGTTCCCAGCGGCGGAGCTCATCCCACTCCTTCGCTTGGTCGATAAGTTCCTGTGGCACTTCCGGCTTCATGGAGACAACGTATCGGGTGAGTGGGACAGGCTCAGAATCCTCAAGGCGGTCAGCAAGAAATGCCGATGAAAAGGACCTACCTGAGCAACGAGGACACCTCATGAAGTGCACCGCATTCAGATGCGAAGAAGAGGCCGGTTGGGGCGATCTGACTGCAGCGAGGTCGGCCGACCTGGTTGTCCTATTTGGATGCTCCGGCCTGCTCGATCGACCGGACCCTATCGATGAACTGGTCGCGGTCGCCGCCGAGGCCATCATCGTCGGCTGCTCTACTGCGGGGGAGATCCTCGGATCCGAAGTCCGCGATGGGTGCGGTGTTGCCGCCGCCATCGAATTCGAGTCGACACCGCTGCGGTATGCCGCTGCGCCAATAACTGCTTCCACGTCCTACGACGCAGGGCGCCAGCTGGCCGTGACGCTTGAAGACGCAGATCTGAGGGCGGTCCTCGTACTTTCCGCCGGTCTTGACGTGAACGGCAGTGAGCTTGTGCGCGGGACCCGTGACCACCTCGCGGAATCTGTCGTCATCACCGGGGGACTCGCCGGCGACGGCGATCGATTTGAGCGGACATGGGTCCTTGTCGAAGGGCGCCCGGTTCCGGGGATGGTCTCGGCGGTTGGCTTCTACGGTGACAAGATTCGGGTCGGGCACGGGTCGCAGGGAGGGTGGGACATGTTCGGTCCCGAGCGGCTTATCACGCGGTCTGAGGGGAACGTCGTGTACGAGATCGACGGGAGACCGGCACTTTCTCTGTACAAGGAGTACCTGGGCGAACTGGCCTCTGGCCTTCCCGCCACCGGGCTTCACTTCCCCCTTCTGGTGCGGAGGCCCGACGAAGCGGACGAGCTGGTCCGGACGATCCTTGCCGTCGATGAAGACGAACAAAGCCTCATGTTCGCCGGCGACGTACCGGCGGGCTCCAGGGGCACTCTGATGCAAGCCAACTTCGACCGGCTCGTCGAAGGCGCCGAGGATGCGGCTCGACTCACGATGTCCCCGACCGACGTCGATTCGGTTCTTTCGATAGCGATCTCCTGCGTGGGACGACGACTCGTGCTCGGCTCCCGCGTCGAGGAAGAGGTCGAGGCCACGCTCGATGTGCTTCCCTCTGGGACAGATCAGATTGGCTTCTACTCGTATGGTGAGATCTCACCGCATACCAACGGCAGGTGCGAGCTTCACAACCAGACCATGACGTTGACCACGATTGCTGAGGAACGGTGAATCGACTTCTCGCTCGCCAACTCCGTCGTCTCGGACTCGATCCGGACGGCGCTGATGTCGATCCTGCACAATGGAAGGCGCTGCTGGAGCGGGTTTCGGATTCCTATGACGACGCCGACCGGAGCAGGTATCTGCTGGAGCGATCGCTGCGAATCTCGTCCGAAGAAATGGCGCAGCTAAACAAAGCGGTCAGGGAGCAGTCCGAGGCCGAGGTTGCTCGCAGCGAGCGGAGATTCGCCAACTTGCTCACCCATTCAGTGATCCCGACATGGCAGGCAGACCTCTCCGCCGTGGGCGATGCTCTCGCAGCTCTCCGGGAAAGCGGGGTTGCACGGTTGGATACCTACCTCGAGAAGCATCCAGAGGAGGCTGAGCGTCTCGCCGGGTTAGTTGATGTCGTCGCACAGAACTCGACGGCCGCCGGCTTGCTCGCCGGCCGGCCCAGCCAATTGCCGGGTCCTCTTGCCACGGCCGGCCCCATCTTCACTGCACTCCGCGATGCGGTGCGGGCGCTGCTGCTCGCCATCTGGGATGACCGCGACCATGTGCGAGCCGACATTCGTGTCGGCAGCTCGGAGGAGACGGAGTTCCACGGAATACTCCACGCCGGGGTCCCCCGGACTGATGGCGTCGCTGATCTGAGCGAGGTAATCGTTGTTGTCACGGATGTAACCGCTCTCAAGCAGGCCGAGGAACGGATGGAGCAGTTGGTGCAATCCAAGGACGACTTCCTGGCAGCAGTGAGTCATGAGATCAGGACCCCCCTGACCTCGGTGTTCGGAAGTGCTTTGCTGCTCGAGGAGCGGGGGGACTCTCTGGCCGCTGAGGAAACCCGCGAGCTGATCAGGAACATCGTCAGGGAAAGCGGTGAAGTCTCCGATCTGGTGGAGGACCTCCTTGTCGCCGCTCGGGCCGACTTGGGCAATATCAACATCGACATGCGTCCGCTGCTTGTTCACCCTGAGGTTGAGCACGCTGCAGCCGGCATTCTCGACGGGCCGGTCGAGATTGATAGCAGCGAAGTCGATGGTGAGGTGTTTGCCGATCCGCTGCGCTTCAAACAGATTCTCCGCAATCTCCTTGCGAACGCGGTGCGGTACGGCGGCCCGAAGATCGTGGTTCAGTCCGCCCACATTGACGGACGCCTGTTTCTGTCGGTCTGCGATAACGGCGAGGAAATCGCCGCGGACCGCCGCGATGCCATCTTTGAGCTGTACGAACGAGACACGGGCAAGGCGAAGGTGACGACATCAGTTGGAGTCGGACTCACCGTATCACGACAGCTTGCCCGGCTAATGGGTGGCGACCTCACATATGACCATACCGGGGGCTGGAGCCGATTCAGGCTGGAGTTGCCGGCGACATCTGAGGTGGTTCGTAGCAGCTAGTCACGCTCGGCCGATCCCCGGGGAGGTCGAAGCTAACAGGACCGAGAGCTAGGATCCAGGCCACGGGCTGTGGCGCAGTTTGGCAGCGCACCTGCTTTGGGAGCAGGGGGTCGCCGGTTCAAATCCGGCCAGCCCGACTAGCTACGAGGTCTCAACTCGGCCGGCGCCCGCTCTGACGCCAGAGTCCAGAGCCACAACGCTCCTGCTGCGAGCAGGTGCCATACGCCATGACCCTGCACGATTGTGTCAGGATCACACAGAAGACCCCCGCTTCGCGATAGAGCGGCGATGACCGCACCTGCGACCAGCATCAGGGCGGCAGCAACTCCCGGGCCCGTACGGATCTGGCTCCGGCGTGCGAACACAATCGCTGCTGATTCGATCGCCAGGATCGCCGTCACCGCTTGGGCCACTCCCGGCCATATTGCGAACACTGCGGCGACGGCACCGGTGATGACCGCCACGACCCTCGGCCGCGCCTCGAAGGCAATTGCCACAGCCACCAGCGCAAGTGAGACGTCGTGAGCCCATTTCCCCCATCCCGGCATCGGGCCATGGAACAGGAACGATCCGAACCCGACGGCAATCCCGGCCCACCCCAGAACTGGTCGGCGCCGCATCAGCAACAAGCCAACCAGGACAAACGTCAGCGAGCTGATCGCGTTCACCGGCTGGCCCAAGAACCCGTTGCCGATCAGTTCGCAGTCTGCAGCTGCAGGTGGGTCGTTCATCGTCGCTCCTCCAGCCGGGACGATAGGAGCACACCGAGGCCGACCACCCCAATCGCAGCGTGGACCAGGGCAATACCCGAGTTCGTCCCGAGTAGCTCGACGCCGCCGACTCCTAGCCATCCCAAGCCGAGGAGGAAGACAGAGACAATCCAGAGCCCAAGACGCCTTCTCCGCATCGGCCACGAGTACAGCGCAATGAGAAGGAGGATGCCTCCGCATAGGTGAAGGAGATTGAGCACGGGAGTCAATTCGAGTCCGAGGAGGTCCTCTCCAAGTCGAGCGGTGGGTCGATTGAATCCCGTGACTCCGAAACCCAGAATCGCAAAGCCGGTGAGCACGACACCGACCGCAGCAATTCCTGCAGATGATCGCAGCGCAGACGTCGCAGGATGCGGCTTCGGGTGCACCTCGAATCGTTGGAAAAGCGCCACCAGCAACAGCAGCACCACGCCCGCGGCGACTATCCACACCGGACGCAGAATCCACCACTCTGCGGTTCCTGTACCCGGTCTCGGCATCCCCAGCGGATAGACCACGGCAGCGGCGATAGCCAGCGCCGAAACGTGCCACAGGAACACCGTCAGGACGCTCGCATTCCCTAGTGCGATCCAGGGCTGCCATCGCCGCGCCGATCGCTGTAGTGGTTCCCGGGCGAGCAGCGCTAGGCCAATCAGCCAGCAGGTCAACGCGACCAAGGCGAGGCTAGGTGGATTCGTATTCCAGCGCTCGTCGCCCGGTACACCGACCAGGCTGACCGGGTAGCCGCCGACGGTCGTCAGCAACACCAGCATCGCCAGCCCCGCTGCGGTCGCCGCCAGCACAGCACGCTGCGATAGCCGAACCAGCGATCCATCGGCATACAGGAAGCCGATCTGGTGGGCCAGCAGCCAGACGAGGGCGAAGTTGAGGTAACCGATGTGCGGCACGCCGAGGCCGTGGTGGACGAGGTCGACAAGTGCGGCTCCGCCGGCCATGGCCCCGGCGGCGCGACTGCCAAAGCGGCGATGCAGCTGCAGCATCATCGGCGCGAGCGCAACCACAAACAGGTACAGCCCGAGGAACCAGAAGGGGAGGGCGGCCAGGTCCGCAGCCCGGTCGACGATGTTGGGCAGCCCAAGGTCGGACACCTGGGCGACAAAGCCGATCACAGTCCAGATGCCGACAAAAACGAGGGTGGGTGCGAGCAGTCTCGCCAACCGGGAGCGGAGGAAGCCCAGATATGCCCGATCGTGGCGGTCGTATGACTTGTAGTTGCTGAAACCACCGACAAAAAACATCACAGGCATCACCTGGATCAACCACGTCGAAATGTGGGAGCCGCGCACCACGGACAGAGCGTTCTCGATGCCGATCCGGTCGTCCTCCCAAATGACCGTGGTCGTTACCCAGTGGCCGATGACAACGACCGCGACCGAGGCGACCCGGAGCAGATCGATCCATGCATCACGTTCGATCTGATCAGGCGCTTGCATCAGTCTCTGCCTCCGATGCGGACGTTACCGGGCGATTCCCCAGGGGCGCGGATGCGGCTAACCTTTCACGGCGGTCGCCAGACCCATCTGCGGATGTAGCT
>Ga0180435_10007908_pt1 | contig 10062 bp, 10 predicted proteins | sample SS_ome_3_FD_132467 | JGI IMG/M metagenome (GOLD analysis project Ga0180435, IMG submission 132467) | Hypersaline lake sediment archaeal communities from the Salton Sea, California, USA - SS_3_S_1 metaG | ecosystem: Environmental > Aquatic > Non-marine Saline and Alkaline > Hypersaline >... | reverse complement strand
CCGATGGAGCCCCCTAAGCACGATGTGGCGGTCTTTCATGATTTCATCCCAGTTTATGTACCGCCGTCCCTCGTCTCCATACTTGTCGATGATAGCCTGAAGATCCTTGAAGACTTCTTTGATCGACATATGATCACCTTCGGGTGGCTTGACGGTTCAGTTGCGCACGACTGAAGACAACTGGCCGCAAGCAAATAATCTTTTGATTCGATCGCGTAATGCCAGTATAATGGCTTCATCGACTCGCCTTCAATGGTCTCCTCTTTATTAATCTGACTTGACCCTGCCTTTCAGTGTGGCGCTCTCCCAGCCGGAGAGTTCTCGACCCGCCTTTGTGTACAATTCAACGCTTTGGCCCCTCACTTAGTGACAAGGAGGCATTCCCATGCCCAGTACCGAGTTGCAACGCAAAACGAAACAGATCTCCGATCTCGTCCGCGCCCCCTACAACCCGTGGAGAATTGATGACAGGGCCCTTACCGGTTTGCGGGCCAGCGTCTTCATGCCGCCTCGACACAGCCCGCGGACCATCTCGCCCGACGCATTGGCGACCCTGCAGCCGATACGACGGGCTGGAGGCCGTGACTAGTGGGGATTCCGAGGACAGCAATCACCCAGCGATCAGCCACCCACTGTCGCAGTAACGCAGCCGGGAAACGGGACGATCCGCCAGAGGGGGGCGTGAACACATCCGATCAGGATTCACCATTCCGACTTGGGAACAATCAAAGGAGAATGCAATGAAAGACCATACGATTTGCTTGGAAGCCATCAACTGGGCATTCGTCGAGGCCACGATGGCCATTGGTTATGTCTTGTCCACAGCCTCCGTTTCTGACGACCTCACATGGAGCCTGATCCAACAACTCGACTTGATTCACGAGGGGGCTTGCAGGAGGTGCCGCCAGCAAAGCTGTGAAGTGGAGAATCCGCCTGAAGAGCAGGGCCACCCGGCGATCATCCACCTTATCGAGCTTCTTCGCTGTCGAGGAATCGTGATCCAAGTGGACGATCAGTCTGCACCTCCTCCCAAAGACCAGATCCATACCCACGGTAAATCTCATTGAGCGATAGGAGAGACCGTGAACAAGGCCGCCTTGATCATTGAGCGCAAGCGGATCGCGGACCTGACGCCCGCGCCCTACAACCCGCGGAACATCTCGTCCGAGGCCTTATCCGGTCTTCAGGCGAGCGTCGACCGGTTCGGCTTGGTCAAGCCGGTCGTCTGGAACCGCCGCAGTGGCCACGTGGTCGGCGGCCACCAGCGTTTGATGTCCCTCCATCAAATCGGCGAGACAGAACTCCAGGTCGCAGTGGCTAACCTTGGTCGGGCCGATATGGAGGCACTGGTGTCCAGGCGAATTGCCAAGGGGGCTTGATGTGAGACTCAGGATGTTCAACGCCCTCCCGGCCTACTTCGGTGGCAAGCGTCGGCTCCTCGGCCAGATTATCAAATCCCTACCTGGGCCTGATCGTGCCGGGACGTTCGTCGATGCGTTCCTGGGCGGCGGATCGGTGTCGCTGTTCGCAAAGGCTCGGGGCTATCGAGTCATCTGCAACGACGTCGCCGAGCGCAGCTACATCGTCGGTAAGGCTCTGATCGAAAATGGCACTGCGAACCTAGACCACGAAGACCTGGCCCGACTGTCGGTCCCGATTGAGGAGGACGGCTATGCCGAAACACACCTCGCCCCGGATGTCTTTCCTGCTGGCCATGCTCATTATCTGGACCTGTTTCTGGCTAATAGTCGAGGCCTCACAGGACCTAAGCGATGGCTGGCCCTACTGCTGGTCATCAAGCAGGCCCTGCGACTCCGGCCCATGGGCAACTTCGGGGCCAAGGCCATCGTGAAGCAGGCGGCCGCTGGAGCCTGGGAAGAGATGAACCCGAACTACGTTCGCGACCTGAACCTCCGCGGGATACCTCGTCACCCGATCCGGCTGGCCGAACGGCTCCTGCCCCAGATCAATGCAGGCGTGTTCGCCAACGGGCAGGTCAATGAGGCACATCGGGGCGACGTGTTCGAGTTCCTGACCAACACCCAGGGAGACATTTGCTACCTGGACCCGCCGTACTCTGGGACCCAGAGCTACGAACGGGCCATGAAGCCTCTTGATGAGCTACTTGCCGGAGGGTCGATCAAGCCCACCCCCAATCCGTTTTCAACCGAACCACCCGAGGTGATCCTGCCGCGGATATTCGCAGCGGCCGATCACATCCCGACGCTGGTATTGAGCTACGGCAACCAGAGGATCGATATCGGCGGCCTGATGGACCTGATGCGGGAGTACCGGCCGCACGTCACTGGCCAGGCGATCAATTACATCCACTGTACTGGGCTGTCCGGTGATGAGAGCCGTCGCAAGAACCAGGAGCTGCTCGTGATCGGAAGGAATGACTGATGAACGTGACCGAAATCCCTGTCGATTTTCTCGAACCCAATCCCTGGAATGTGAACCGGATGTCGAAGGGGATGATGAAGAAGCTGTCTGCTTACCTGAAGCGCGAGGGACTGGTCGAACCCATCGTCGTGAGGCCGCACCCCAAACACGAAGGCCGCTTCGAGATCCTGGGCGGCTTCCACCGCTGGACGATCTGCATGGACGAGCTCGGCTACGAGACCGTCCCATGTGTTGTGGTAGAGCTGAACGATAAGCGAGCAAAGATCCTCAGCGTCAATCTCAACTCCATGAAGGGCGAGGCCGTCCCGTCGCTGCTCTCAAACCTCCTACATGACCTCGACCAGGAAATGCCGATGCCAGACATCGAAGCGACGCTGCCGTTCGACCAGGGCGAGATCACGGACTTCCTGTCCTTGATGCAGGTACCCGAAGGGTTCGCGGACGAGCTTGAGGCTGACGCGAAGCGGAAAGATCGCGAAGCGCCTGAGGTCCTGACCGTCGTACTCGACCGCAAGCAGCACGCACTATGGGAACAGGCAGTCGAGAAGGCCCAGGATGAGGTCGGTGGGACGAAGAACCCGAAGGCCAGGACGCTCGAGCTGATCGCTACGACCTACCTGGCGTCGCGTGATGGTGAAAGTAACGGGACTCAATATGGAGACTCCGGTTGAGGGCCAACGAGCTGACCGATGGTGCGATGTTTCTCTGACAGGAGGCGAGACATTGCAAAGCTGCCAGGGTGTCAGGAGTCCACCATGTATGAAGTAATAAACAGGGCGTAAACTGCGGGTTTCGTTGGGGCTGCAAGTAATGTTCCGAATGTTACTCAGAGAAAGTGGTGGTTTCTCTGGAAGGTCGAAAACGCAAGGGTCACTGAGGGGGGTGTCGAAATCGTGTCCATCAGGACACAGTGAGAGGTCAACAAGCGACTCTTCAGGGCGGGATCTGGGGCATTACCTGGGCTGAATATCCGGGTGTACCGGGAAGGCTACAGTGCAATATCTGGCAGTAAAACAAGCGATTAGGGGCGATTCCAGTGGGTGACAAGGGCGATCAGTACCAGGACCGGGCACCCGATATCGGAGATTCCACCGAATCCTGCGGTGGTTTGCCCGCTGAGTTCCTATTCCGGGCCCCGAAGGGATGCCTCCCGGCCAACAAGGCGGGCACCAAGCACGGCTTCCACAGCGAGGATGCGGTCCAGATCCCAACTTCGCTGACCTGCAATCTCTGCCCCTTGTACCACGTGAAGAAGAAGGACCGCCGCCATCCACTCGCATGTATGGAGGGCCGAAAGAACCAGACGTGTCCGATCCTGACCCGGATGCAGCAGCAGTGGGTATTCGGGTTGATCGCAGAGATCGTTGAGACCACTGCAGGTGATCCCCTGCCGACGGACAGGGCCCGCATCGAGCAGATCGTCCGACACCGCAGCCGGATCTTCCAGATCGAAAACTACCTGAAGGTGGCCGGGCTGATCGATCTGAATAAGGGTGAGGTTCGTAGCGTGGCCGACCGTCTCACGACGACTGAAAACGCCTTGAGCCGAGTACTGGCCGACTTCCGTCAGGCCATGGGGGAGCGTCGGGCAGCAAGTAGTGGCCAGGGCCCGCGGCTTGAAGATTACCTCCGTCAGATACAGACCAAACCAGAGGAATCAAGATGAAACCCACCCTGACGATCATCGATGCGATCAGTGACGCGAACATCATCGGGGATGTGATCTCCCCAGCCCAAGAGGCGGCCCTGAGGGCGCTCTACGGGCTCCCGCTTGAAGGGGACCACCTGGCCCTCGCCCAACAAATGGCGGGCTCAGCGTGGCAGCCAGGCGACGAGGTGCGCGAGGCAGCGTTCATATGTGGCCGACGTAGTGGCAAGAGCGACAAGCTGGCCGCGAACGTGGCGATCTACGAGGCGTTCTTCCGGGATCATGATCTCTCGCCCGGGGAGACGGGGGTCGTCCTGCTCTTAGCCCAGAACATGCGCCAGGCGAAGGTCGTCAAAGGCTACATAGAGGGGAAGATCAACAAGAGCCCGGTGCTAAAGCGGCATGTCACCGCCAGCAGGGCCCAGGAACTCGAGCTGGATAATCGGATCACCATTGCAATCCATCCGGCCTCGTTCCGGTCCATTCGAGGCCTCTCTGTCGTCTGCTGTATCTGCGATGAGATCGCGTTCTGGTGGACCGAGGACAACTACGCCAACCCGGATGTCGAGGTGGTCCGGGCGGTCAGGCCTTCAATGGCCACATTCGCCCACGGCAAGCTGCTGATGGTCAGCTCCCCCTACACGATGACCGGCGTCCTGTGGGACACCTGGCAACGCCGGGACAAGGATCCCGACACTCTCGTCTGGCATGCTCCGACCCGGCTGATGAACCCGACGGTGTCGGCCACATTCCTGGAGAAGGAGCAGCGCCGGGATCCGGAGAACTTCAGACGTGAGTATGAGGCGGAGTTCACCGAGGCGGTCAGTTCGTTCCTACCTGGGGATCTCATCGAGCAGTGTGTCGTCGGGGGACGAGTCGAGCTGCCGCCGGACAATGACGAGCACACCTATGTCGCCGCGGTCGACGCCGCGTTCAAGGGCGACGCGTTCACGATCTGTATCGCTCACAACGACAAAGAGCGCAGCACGATCGTGATCGACTACCTGGGGGGCTGGCAGGGCTCAAAGGAACAGCCCCTGCGGCTCAGTGAAGTCGTCCCCCAGATCAAAGCCTTATGTGACCGGTACGACGTCCGTACAATCCGTGGAGATCAATTCGGGGCTGAACCCCTAAAGGATGCGTTCGAGAAGGAGCGCCTGACGTTCGAGGAGTACACGTTCACCAACCAGTCCAAGGCTGATCTCTACGCGACGCTGCGGACCAAGATCATGGATGGGACAGTCGAGCTCCTGGATCACCAGACGTCAATCAGGGAACTCCGGGGCCTGGAGATTGAAAACCTACCTGGAGGTAGCATTAGGGTTCGCCACGCGCGACACACCCGTGCCCACGACGACTATGCCGATGCCATCGCCCTGGCCGTATTCGAGGCGAAGGATCACCTCGTAGCCGCGTGCTGTGGATTGCTGGGGCCGACGCGGGAGAGCGTGAAGTTGCTGGGCAACTATGACTATCTACGGGCGAACTACTGAGACTGTGTAGGCCGCTGAATTGAGTTGATGTTTCTCGGAATCGAAGGGTTCATCGTCTACAGGGGGGTGGGCCATGGATCTACGAGAACAACTCAATCACGCGTTGCCGCGATTTCTGAGGCGCTGCGATGCCAGCTCGACCCGGCTGGCCTATAAGCGGGAGCTGTGGCGGTTCTTGGAGTGGCTCCCTGATGAAGTTGGAGACGAACTCCTCTTCGACTACCGGGATCATCTCAGGGCGCGAGGCCTGGGCCCTACGACGGTCCGTTGGCGAACGACTGTCATCCGGGCGTTCCTTCAGTTCGCTGAGCGCCGGGGCTACGTCGATCAACAGCTGGCAGGTGACTTCAGGCCGCCCAAGGGGAAGACGGGGTTCGCGCCGAGGGTGCTCACGCAGGCGGAACTCGATCGATTGATAGCGGCACCCGACAGGCGGACCCGGCGAGGGAGGCGGGATGCTCTGGTTCTGGTCTGCCTAGGCGTCGGCGGGCTCCGAGCCAGCGAGGTGTGCAGGCTCAACGCGGAAGATGTGGTGATCCACGATGACCGATTCATCCTTCGCGTCCTGGGCAAGCGGAAGAAGGAACGGCTCGTCCCTATCCTCGGCTACCAGGACCTAGCCCGTGGCTACCTGGCTAGCTGGCCGGAGGCCCGGAGGACGGCCCCGCTGTTCCTCGGGGGGTACCAGGGGCGGGAGTCGAAACGGCTGACATTATCCGGAGTGGACTATCTCGTGCGACGGCAGGCCGAAGCAGTCGATATCGTGGGGATCAGCGCCCATTCGCTGCGTCACACCGCCGCCTCGCTTGCTGTCGATGCCGGAGAACCTCTCCATCGCCTTCGGGATCGACTGGGGCATTCGAGCGTGTTGGTGACGTCGAAGTACTTGCACGTAGGCTAGCCGCACCGTCGCCCTGAACTCCGCCTACGAAGAGATCCGCTCCGGTCTCTGGTGGATTCCGCCCGACGCCCGCACCCTCGACAACGGCAACTTCTACGCCCAGATGAAAGCCCCTACCCGGATTCGGGATACCGCCGACGGGGTGCTGCGCTATCGCTGGGTTGAAACCGGCCCCCTCGAGCACTACCGCCACGCCCACGCCTTCGATCACATAGGAGCGGAAATCGCCCGCAACAACCCGCCCGCCTTCTGCATGGGGATGTGCGGTGGGGAGAGGGAGAGTGTGAAGTTGTTGGGGGATTACGATCGGTTCTACTTTGATTGGTAGGGGAATAGGGGCCCACGCGATCACTATCTGTGTTAGTCTAGGATGGATTAAATTGCGCATTGCGGCCAATATTTTACCTGATGCCATATAGCCGCTCTAGCTGGAGGCGCTAGCCGTGTTCATGGGCGTGTGTAACCTGCTATGATATCGTATGTTGGTGCATTAGGAAATATGGAATACACTTCTTGTGTGCGATATGGCTACTGAAATAATTCTGTTAATACTACTTCTAGTGAAATCTGGGAACTTGCTTGGGGCAATGGCGTATCTAGTCAAAGACGATGCCATAAATACTCTATCGTTCGTCGAAAGGGAGAAGAGATGGATATCCGCAGGCATTTTTCTACGTCTAAATCCGGTTTGAGTTCTACTTTCTGGGTATTAAAACCGGGCGGACTCATTTACACTGATAATGTAATTCTGAATGCCAATGAACAAGCAGTGATAGAGTTTGAGGATATTGGTAGTTTGGCACAAGGAGATGTGTGCAATTACTATGAAAGAGGCTCATGCTCTACAACTCAATTTCTATCAGTTATGTCAGCCCCTGTTCAGGTTAATAACCACTGGCAGGCAACAATAAAGAACACATCTCCCTCCGGTTCTATCACTATTCGGAGAGGCAATAGGCTCGTGCTCGGATACGGGGGTTCTAACTATGCGTCTATATATGATGAACTCTATGGGGGGAACCCTTTATCGCAACCCCGGAGCCTACCGGTAACAGATGATATAAGCTTCTATGTTGAGGATTATCCTAGTGTTGATATTGTCTCTCCCGTGTTTCCGCCTTCACGAATGCCTTGTATTCCAGGTGTTGATACGAACAAGATCGATGTTGTACAGCCTGAGAGCTTTGGAGCAATGGGTGATGGGATAACTGACGATAGAGAGGCGATCCAGCTTGCGATTGACTACTTGTCGTCAGATGGCGCAGGTGGCATAGTTGAGCTCTCCTCCAAGACATATATCCTTGGCCATTCAGGTGAGACAGATCCTACAGGGGATGATTATGGTGTTGGCCTAGAATCTAATGTGACTCTGCGCGGCCTCGGAGATTGTTCAGTAATAAAAGCAGCTGAGCTAGACAGTGAGCCCGGCTATATTCTCATTACTGGGTGTGACATAGATAATGCAGCTGTTCGCAATTTACGGATGGAGAATATAGTTGAGAATATAACAAATGGGAAGAGCGTGTTCGCTGTCCATCTTAAGGATTGTTCTCATTGTGAGATTGCTGATTCCTCGTTCAATGACTTTGGGTATCTAGCTAGTGGATCTGGTAGTGGGTCTGTGCTGGCGTGCAAAGTGATTGAGGGATCTGGGCAGAGTTATGCTAATAGAATTATCAACAACAGTATTTATGACAACAACCAATATGCGGGGTTTGCAATACGAATAAAATCAAACTGGGAGACTCAGAAAGAGTGGGATGAATATACAAACATGAATATGCACAACATTGTACGCGGGAACTATATCGAAGGAATAGCATGGAATGCAATCGAGATTGCTGGTCCTGCGACGAGGCAGAATCAGATCATTGGGAATGTGGTTCACGATACACATGCCATTCGCGCAATTGAGTCTGATAAGGGAGCTAGTGATAACATCTTTATGAGAAATATCGTTGATCTTATGAATATACCGGTGGCACAATCTGATACTTACGCTGCTTTTTGTGATCAAGGCGACTCAGGGGAAGTGGGTGGAGTCGAAACATATCCAGTTAGGGAAGCAAGGAACAATCAGTGGATTGGTAATTCAGCTCATAATATTCAGCAGGGCGAGAAAAATCATGGTACATATGGGTTTTATTGTAATCGCTCAAGAGGTCTGATTATCAATGAGCTCAGTATATCAAATATTCATCCTGCTGAGGGCAGTGACAAATTGGAGACGGTTGCTGGGGTATATGTTCAACGGGATTTCAATAATGTAGAAATATCGGGCTGCTGTATTCAGGATGCCCCGATATCGATATTCATTGCTGACGGAGATATGGAGAACATTGGGATCATGGGCTGCTCTCTCTTGGGTGACTACTACGGGATAAAGATTATTGGGAGCGCAGATAAGGGCAATGTCAAGGATCGCTTTTCGATAGTGGGCAACTCAGTGAAGTCTGCTATCTCGTCTGGTGGATTGGCCGTTCATCTATCAGGTATAAAGCATGCGGAAATGACTGGTAACACAATTGTCGGTAATCGAGTACAGCAGGGGACGTCAGTTCAAGCAGAAAAGGGAACTTTAGTTGAGTATGGGAAGACGATATTTAGCGGGTGTGTGATCCAAGATGCTCAGGACGGGGCACTGCAGATTGTAACAGGTAGTGCTGCGATTACTGGGAATATGATAGGATATCCTGCAACAGGTACTGTTGGTATATACTTACGAGATGATGCAGCTAATTGTGTCATTTCCGGGAATACTCTCCTTAGAAGTGGAACAGGAGATATTCCCAGAATTGTTGATCTGGGATCAAACAATATAATGTCCACAAACATGGGGGCATCCAGTCTCGCCAAGCAAGAAGCATGTGCAACTAGTACGTCGATATCTATAGACCCCAATACTGAGACAATGCTGCTTAGCTCAACGGGCACAGTAGAATCAGTGGATAAGGCAGTTGCCGGAAGAAGATTGGCTGTCATTGCAAGTGCGCAAGTGACATTGAGTGCTGAAACTGGATCAGTAGCGAATGAATTCCACTTTTATAATGATGCGGATGTCGTACTAGCTGCGGGTCAAACGGTAGTTCTTGAATCTATAGATGTTGGGTCAGGCGTCATAATGTGGACAAAGCTGGGGTAGCAGCTCTGCACGGAAATGAATTGCGAGTAAGTAGATCTATGGTATAGTTCAGCGAAGAGAGTTGTGAATGGACTAGTGTTTCTTAGGAATAGATCAACAAGAATTGTGAGAGCTGAATTCGGCCCAGATATCAAATACATTGAGTCTGGGCCGAAGTCTCTTGATGTCATATCCGTGTATTCTGCAGATCAAAGTTGAATACAGGCTGTGCTAGCTGCGCGGCGGTAGATCGTTGGAGTGGCCATGTTGAAAAAGCTGATAGGGCGAGTAGGAAAGACGCATCTTCGGTATCGCGACTACATGTTCATTACGATCCTGTTGTCGGCTATGTTTCAAGGCCTGCTGGCTGGGGACTATGGGTCAGATAAATCGATCACTCCAGATACGGCCGCATATATTCGCGTTGCGCGAGATATGCAGGATGTATTTAGTGGTGACCTCAATAGCGTGGGTGATTTCGTGCGAACGCCGGGAT
>Ga0180435_10007907_pt1 | contig 10063 bp, 7 predicted proteins | sample SS_ome_3_FD_132467 | JGI IMG/M metagenome (GOLD analysis project Ga0180435, IMG submission 132467) | Hypersaline lake sediment archaeal communities from the Salton Sea, California, USA - SS_3_S_1 metaG | ecosystem: Environmental > Aquatic > Non-marine Saline and Alkaline > Hypersaline > Sediment... | reverse complement strand
CTTTTCGCCCCGTCAGCAAGTACAACTCGCCGCGGCCACAAAGCCACCAGTCATTGGGCGGGTTTTGGGCGGTCAGCCGGCGGAGCGTGCGATCCAGCTCCACACGCCGGCCCCGTCGACGATACAGACTCGCCCGAGCCAACGCGACTTGCGGGTCTGCCGCGATGTCCGGTTGCGTGCGCCGCAGGTAGTCGTCGAACTGAGTCGCTCGGGTCAACCGCTGCTCGGGATTGGATTGGGTTTGCACCGGCGGGGTTTCGCGGTACTGCTCGATTGCCAGTCGCACAGCCGCCGCGGCATCGGCATGATGCCCTGCCCTGACCGCGCGGGGTGCTGCCGGCGCAGCGGTCGACGACCCGCCGGCTTGCACGACCGGTGTGGTTCGTCGCCGTGCGTGGGCGACTTCTGCACTGGCGAAACGGTTGCGTAGTTGCACCAAGGCGACGACTGTCAGCGGGTGTTCGGGCAGTTCTTCGATCAACGTGCCGAGGGTTTCTGCCGCGAGATCTGACTTCCCGGCACGTTCGTACTGCTGGGCCATCTGGAAAAGCAGGCGTCCTCCCGCGGCAGGTTGCATGCCGCCGATCAAATCGCCAAGCTGGCTCAACCACGCCGCACTGCGACCCAATCCATCATCGCTCTGTGCCAGCAGTTGTTCGATCAGTCGCCGTTTCTGCGTTGCTCGCCGCAGTTCCGCCAAGTCGCCTGCGGCCGCACGACGTTCGGGGCGACGATTTTCGAATTCACGCGCCGGGGCGAGGCCCGCCAACAGATCATGACGTCGCTCCAAGCCGGCCGCCGATCCGGCAAGCACACGAAAACCCAAGATCGCCGAATCCGTGGTAGAACGACACCGCGTTTGGATCATCGATCGCGCCTGGTTCGACTGCTCGGCCAACGAACAGCCGAGCGCCGGCGCAAGGTGCGAACCGGCGATGTTCAAATCGCCAGATTGCCCTGCTTCCAATTTGCCGATCACTCGCTGCACGCGCCAGGGTTGCAGGGCTGCGATTTCGATTTGATTGCTGAGCGCCGATTCGTCGGCGGCAGCTTGAACGGCCTGCTCAACCAGCTTGCCAACCAACTGGTCGACGCCGGCATCGACAGTCGTTGGCGGCGCGTCGGTGATGATGACGTCCGGTCGCCAGATGCGAATTGCTCGCACCAAGCGCTCTTCGAGGATTTCGGCGGCACGTTGATTGTGAGCGTCGTCCCAATCGATAAGCAGCTTCTTGGCGTGGATGGCCAGATTTGGATCGCCAACCGCGAAACCTCGCTCGAGAGTTGTTCCACACAGTCCGACCGTTGCGGCAGCCGCTGCCAGTCGATCGTCGGGCGAAGCCTTGGCCGCTGTGGATACATCGGATCGACCGATGACGTGCAGTCGACCGAGGTAACCGTCGTTTCCGCCGGCCTTGGTGAGCAGTCCCCAGGGGACGGATTCGCAACGACCAAAAACGGCAAAAAAAGCAAGCCGCTTGCCGCCGCTACGTTGCCGCTGCCAGGTGCGCCCGCCGTCGGTGGTTGATAGGATTGTGCCCAAGTCGCCGACTGCCCAGCCACACCGATCGTCGATGAACGAGATGGACCGAATTGGTGTGGTCGTACCGGTGAGATTGACGTTCCACGAGCGACCGAAGTCTGGCGAATGGAAGACGAGTGTGCCCGGGCTACCGGCGATCCAGATGTTTGGACCCTGGACGTCGACGGCGTGAAAGTTGAATTCGTTTTTTATGTCGGTTGGCAACGGGCGAATCGGTGGATGCCACGTCTGCCCTCGGTCGACCGTGATGCGAACTAGTCCATTGTTACCGACCACGACCGCGTCCGATCGACGTGTGACGACGACGTTTCGGGCGTCGCCGCTCGCGGCTTTGACATCGCGAACCGGTTCGATCCGAGTTTGGCTTGCCGTTGCTACAGATCCGTCGTGGCCCGTGGCCGCTGCGAACTGATCGGCCCCGACATCGCCAGCGATCCAATCGGCCGTCGAGATGCCGGAGACTCCTCCCCAGTGTCGCCCGCCGTCGGTCGTTGTGAAAACGCCGGACGGATACAGCGGCGACGAATCGCCGAACGCCCAACCCCGACGTTCGTCGAGCAAGCGGATGCGTTTAAGAGCCGGCAGCTGGCCGTGACGGAAGGGTGTCCACGTTTTGCCGCCGTCGTCCGTCGACAGCATGACGGCCGTCGCGTGATGCAGATACGGTTGCACAACGCCGCCAACGACCCAACCACGGTTGGCGTCGATCATCGAGACCGAGTACAGCGGGGCGGTTGTGCCCGACTTTTGCGGTAACCAGCGCTGGCCGCCGTCGTTCGTGTGCCAAATCGCGCCGTGATTGCCGACAGCCCAGCCGATTGTGCCATCTACGAAACAAACGTCGTTGAGCGTAGCATCTTCGATGGCAGGCGAGAAAGCGGTTTGCGCGGCAGCGAAACGAGTGAGAAAAAGGCAAGCGTTCAGCGCGCAAACGATCTGTCTTCCATGACAGGGCATTTTGGATATCCGCGGATGGTACGATGGACCTCCTGGTCCGTCGATGGATCTACACGATGGAGATTCTTGTCCGTCGATGTCACCGTGGCTGCGCCCTAACGACGGGTTGGAAAACCCATCGCACGGAGAATCGACGGGCTGGAAAGCCCATCGTACTGAGAACACGATGCCGTCATTGTAGCGAAACGCTAGAAACGACCCTACGCGGATTTCGGCAGCGCGGGTCAGACGGGCTGCAGCTCGTTGATCTCGAACGTCACCTGCTCTTCGCGGCGAGTCGGGGCATCTGCTTGCACCCGATCAAAGACCTCACGGCGATGGACGGGCACCTCAGGCGGGGCGTGAATGCCCAGCGAGATTCGATTTCCCCGTACCGATACGACTTTCACGACGACGTTTTCGCCGATCACGACCTCTTCACCGACTTTGCGTCCAACGACAAGCATGATCCTCACTCCTTGCCAACCAACATTGCGACTTCGACATCGCGTGAAAAGAAACGACCGCTGTTTTCCTACTCTTGGTTGTGGCCATGCTAGCGGTGCTGTGTGAAGACTGCGCAAGCGGGAAATGAATTCGGGAAGATTTGGCCTGTAAGGTGAAACTGGGCGAACAGGGCGGCGTTGGCGACAAACCGCAAGCGGATATCCTCACCACTCGAGCCTCCTCCCTCACCGTACCGCGTCTTTGAGCATCTTGGTGTTGGGAATGCTGCGGCGGCACTTCAGGCCGTCTTCCTCCGTTTCGATAATGGTGGCGACTGGACCGACCTCGCGAACGACGCCTTCGATGCCGTCGACATCGACATGGTCGCCGGCGGTAATTCGCTGCCGCACATAGTAACCGGCGAGGATCCCGCCCATCACATCGCGGCCGCCCAGCCCGACGGACAATCCAAAACCGAGCGCGATCGCGCCCAACACGATCAAAATCGCCTGGTTCAGTAGATCGAACTCGATGCCGATTTGGGCGAAGGCGGCAATGAACGTAAACACCACCAGCATGTAATACGCTCCGCTCGCCAGTTGTTGAGCGTACTGGAAGCCGACTCGATCCGCTCCGGTCGCTATCACGCCGCGCAAAAAGGCGGCGACCATCAGTCCGACCACGATCACCACCGTGGCAACGAGGATTTTCGGGATATAGGCGATCAATTCCTCCATCGCTTTAGAAATGGCTTCCAAACCGAGGACCTGGAAGGCGGCCATGATAAAGACGAACATCAGCAGCCAGAAGATGATCGAGCCGATGATCTGCGGCATTGTTCTTTTGATGCCGACCTGCTCCATCGAGTGGACGATTCCGCCCCGCTCGGCGGCGGTTTGCAAACCAAGTTTGTCGCACAGCGCGGTGACAACCCGCCCGGCGATTTTGGCGACGATGTAACCAAATGCGAGCACGATCAGCATGGCGAGGACTCGCGGTCCCAATTGAATCATCTGATCGAACGCATCTTGAAAACTCTGCATCAGGGCGTCGCGCGACGTTTCCATGCTTTGGACAACTTCTTGGCCCGGGTTCGTGGTTTCATCTGCAAATAACAACATGGTATCACTCCTAAAAACACGTTTACTTGTTCAGGTCACCGCTGTCGCGGTTCTTGGGATAGACTCCAAAAAGCGTATAGAACATCGCGCCCGCTACCGCGTACGCGAAATACGCAGCGGCGGTCGGTATGGCGCGGAGTAGGAAATTGAGCAACTGCAACCCCAGCAACCAGCGGTTGACGCTTTGATGCACGTCTTGGTCGAGGTTGTCGGGCGGAGGCGGTACCTCCATAGCCGCGAGCTGGTTGAGAATGTTGTCAGACATATGTTGTGTCCTGATTCGACTAGTCGTCGCCTTTGCCAAAATCGAGTTCGGGGAATCGTTCTTTGAGCTTCTGTCGGGCGCGGGCGACACGCATCTTGCACGCGCTGATCGAGAGATCAAAGATCGTTGCCAGTTCGTCGTAGTTGTGACCTTCGGCGTACTTCATAATGAGCAGGGCCCGGTCGTCGTCTTCGAGCGTGTTAAGTATCTGATTCAAGTCGAGCGACAACTCGGCGGTCGACTCGCCCTGCGGCTTCTCATCGGTTTCTCGGGTTTGCTGCGCAGCGGCTGCCTCGCGCTGACGTCGCCGGGTACGACCGCGACGTATCGTGAGGCAGGTGCGCACCGCTACGCCATGCACCCAGGTGGAGTACTTGCTGCGACCTTGGAACTTGGCGCGACTCAAAAAGAGCCGCACGAACACTTCCTGGGCGGCGTCGCTGGCGTCGTGAGCATCGCTCAGCAGCCGATAGCAGATCCGCCACACTCGGTCTTGATACCGCGCAAGCAACTCCTGAAACGCCGGGCCGTCGGACGCCTCGCGCGCGGCCAGCGCCGCCAGTTGCTCGTCGGTTTGTGCCGAGATATCCAAGTCAGTTCCGCGTGGGCCGCCCGGGGCGTCGCGCCCGAGTGCGATCCGTCGCACCAAGCAGTGAGTAGCCGAGGTTTCGCCGGCCGTCACATCAGTGTTCGCCGACGCAACTCACTGTCCAGCAAAGGGATAGAAGAAACGCTCTCGATTGCAGGTAATACACAGCAAATCGCGGGTGTCGTCAAGATCGAGCGGCCGTTCGAGTTGGGAGTTGGGAGTGCGGAGTGCCGACAACCGCGAGCAAACTCGGCTTCGCGCCAAGTCCATCAACCGTTTCCAGCGATCGGTTTACAGTTCGGGAATATCGAATATCGAACAAGGAACCACGAGTGTCGAAGGAAGACCGGGACATTTCGGCTATTCTCCTACCGGGAACTCCTCACTTCATCATTCTCAATTCCTTGTTCGATATTCGATATTCATGCCCCCTCTCTAACGCTTCGGGATGTGGTTTTCGAGGTTCCGGTTATTCCGCCTGGCGCGGAAAACCCGAAACGACGCCAAACCGCCATTCGTAAGCTAGGCTTCATTGGGCGGATTCTCTTTTCAGGCAGCCGTTGATCGGGACCGATCACCTTGACCACCAACACGAAACCACCGGCCGCAACGGGCACGCTCGACCAATTCGTCGAGCGAGCGACGCATCTCTATTCGCTGCCGGCCGTGGCGATGGAAGTGCTCGAACTGACGGCGGATCTCAAGGTCGACGCCGATCGACTGCGACGCTGCATCGAGAACGACCCCGCCCTGACCGCCAAAATCCTGCGGGTCGTCAACAGCTCCGTCTACGGTCTCAACCGACAGATCATCGACCTCAATCAAGCTCTAGCTGTGCTCGGCGTCAAGCCGCTCAAACTGCTCGTGCTCGGTTTCAGCCTGCCAAACAATTTGGCGGACAAATCGGAAGAAAACTGCCTGAAGCGCTACTGGCGACGAACGCTCACGAAGGCCGTCGCTTCCCGCTATTTTGCCGAAGCCTTTTTCGAGATTTCGGGAGATGAGGCTTTCATCGCTGGGCTGCTACAAGACATCGGCCAACTGGTGTTGCTGAAGGACCTTGGCGAGTCGTATGCCCAGTTCGTCGAGACGGTTTACGAAGAACGCGCACAATTGATCGATATGGAGTTGGCGACCCTCGGTTTCGACCACGCCATCCTCAGTGCTCGACTGCTGCAACATTGGCAACTGCCCGACGCCCTCGTACAGGCAATCGCCGCGCCACAGCACATCGACAAGCTGGCCGCGATGCCAAACCCGACGGGCAAGTTACCGCAATGTCTGCACTTGGCCGAACTGCTTTGCCGCATTTTGATTGACGGCTGCCATATCGCCCCACGAACATGTGCCGACGCGGCGCAAAAGTACTGCGACCTACCGACCGAACACCTCGAATCGATTGGACCGGCCCTGCAGGATCAGGTCGCCGAACTGGCCGATGTGATTTCGATTGATCTTTCCAAAACGGAAGACTACGCCGAGTTGCTTGCAGCCGCGCATCGCGACTTGGCCGACGAAGCGGAGGTCGCCGCCTCGCTCTACCACAAACCAGAAACGACGATCGAACCGCTGTTGGAAACGACCGAGGCGCTCACCCAAGCGGCTCAACAGGTATCGCAAGTCGATTCGACAGCCACTCGCGTAACGCCCGGCATGGGCGGTGCGCCCGATCCGATCCTTTGCGGTACCCAGGACCCACAATTCGTGTCGATCGTCAATCGCGCAGTCACAACTGCGCGCACGAAACGATCCTCGCTGAGTCTGCTGCTCCTGGACATCGACGATTATCACGACTTGGTTCTGACTCGTGGCGTCAGCGGGGCAGCCGAAGTCGTCTGGCGGATTGGACAACAGGCCGACGCGCTTGGGCAGGTCGTCAAGCACGCCCAGACCGGCGAAGCACAAATCGCTATCTTGTTGAACTGCGACCGCCACGAAGCGGTATCGACAGGGCGTGAATTGATCGATCACACCAAAACCCGCTACGCCGACAAGCAAGAATCGGAACTCACGATCAGCGGCGGCGTGGGCACGGTCAGTGTGCCGGCCGCCAACTTCCCGGCGGGAGAATTGATCGCAACGGCCCAGCGGTGCCTGACCGGCGCGCGATCGTTTGGCGGCTCTTGCGTGAAAAGCCTCGATGTGTATTGAGGCGGAAGTGCTAAGCCGCTAGCGGCTTAGCTCAATTCCTCGCGCCTCGCGCCTCACCCCTCACTCCTCTCCACCGCCTGTGGTATCTTTGTGCCATGGAATCGAGCGGAGAAAGAAGCGACCCACCACCGCCGACGGAAGCGGCGGAGCAATACGCAGAAGTCGATGCGGCGCGACCAGGCGCTGAAATCGACGTCGCCAGCGACCCGATCGCCGCCGAATTGGCCGATGAAGGCGCCGGGGCCTCCGGCGATCCGCCCGATCGCGTGCTGATAGAAGACGATCTGCGTTCGAATCCGCGCCGTCGCCGAGTTCGTTTGCCGGTGATGCTCTTCGTCGCAACTTGTCTTTCGTGTTTTTGGGTCGGAATCCATCAGTGGCTGCCGCCGCCAACGCCCTCCGCCGAAGCTGAGATCGGCTTGCGAAGGTTGATTCTGCGAAACGGTGTTGACGGCCTGATTTACACGGCTGCCGTGCTCGGCATTCTGCTTTCGCACGAGATGGGGCACTTCCTGGCGACCGTGCGGTATCGCATCCCGGCGTCGTTGCCAATCTTCTTGCCGCTGCCGATCCAACCGATCGGCACGCTGGGCGCCGTGATCGCCATGGACGGTTCACAAGCCGACCGAAAGCAGTTATTCGATATTGGGCTGGCCGGGCCGCTGGCCGGTTTGGTCGTCGCGCTGCCAATCACCATCATCGGCGTGCAACAGATCGACTTCACGCAACAAGCCAATGGCGTGATGGCATTTGACACGCCGCTGCTGATCCGATTCATGTTTGCGTTCTATGAAGTTCCCGGCTATCAACCGGGCCAAATGATTACCACCGGCCATTTGAATCCGTTCTACATGGCAGGATGGGTTGGCTTGCTGATTACCGGGCTGAATATGATGCCCATCAGCCAACTTGACGGCGGCCATGTGATCTACGCCCTGTTCGGCAAACGTGCGCATTGGGTCGCCCGCGGATTCTTGCTGTTCGCCATCATCTTCGTCGTCTTCCTGGGCGGCATCATGTGGATTCTGATGCTGGTGCTCGTCATCCTGATCGGCGCCGATCACCCGCCAACCCGCAACGACAACGTCCCGCTTGGCGTGTTTCGCACCTGTCTTGGCTACGCCTCGCTGGTGATCCCTTTTCTGTGTTTCCCGCCCGGTGGTTTGAGGGTGCTGGGGATGTAGAGCGAGAGATGAGGCTTGAGGGTCATGTTCGTTTGACGGCTAACGGTGGGCAACGTTGACTATTCAAACGACACGTCACATGGAGACGGCGTCGCCTACGGCTTCCGGTTAAACGAGGAAGACTAAAGCTCGGTTTCGTCCAACAGCCGTGCGCTGTGATACACCGCCAGAATATCAACACGAGATTGTCCAACTCGGTAGATGATTCGATAATTGCCGAACAGGATCTCGCGAATCTCCTCGCGTCCAAGTTCCGGCACAACACACCCTGAGTACGGGAAGTTGCGCAGCCGTTCTACCGATGCACGTAGTCGACGAATAAAGGCGGTCGCCGTCGCTGGCGCATCCCGAGCGATGAATGAGCGGATTTGCCGGGTGTCTTCCCGCGCCTGCCGAGTCCAGTAGATCCTACTCGCCATTTTCTCGCTCGAGCTGATCCATGAATGCGTCGTGGTCGAGCACGTCGCCGGCATCTACCTGAGCGACGCCCAACTCGATCTTTCGCAACAGATAAAGCCGATCAATCACGTCGTCGAGCGTCACGTCGTCATCAAGCGAGTTGATTACCGAAATTGCTTTTTCTTTGGTTGTCACGGTAGGAGGTTCGTCTTGTTCGCGGTTTGAGGTGATATGTCAATTATCGCACGACTCACCGGCCGCGGCAAGCGACACTTTGCCCGGCGCCGCTGGTAGCGTAAGATAGTCGTTTAACCGGTAGCCGGAGGCGACGTTGTTTTAGCGAACGACCCGCCGCTTGAGGACAGCGTCGCCTGCGGCTACCGGTTAAACAACAAATACTGAGATCGCATGGGCTACCGCACGCTTCAGTCCTGTATTGATGATTTGCTTCGCACTGAACAGCTTGTTCGGGTCGAGGAGGAGATCGATGCGCGGTTGGAGGCGGCAGAGATTCAGCGACGCGTCTACGCCTCCGGCGGGCCGGCGGTGTTTTTCGCCAACGTCAAGAATAGCGGCTTTCCGATGGTGTCGAATCTATTCGGCACGGCCGAGCGGACACGGTACCTGTTTCGTGATTCGTTGGAAGGTGTCAAACGTGCAATCGAACTGAAGGCCGACCCCACCGCTTTTTGGCGCAATCCGTGGCGATACAAGTCGGCGCCGCGCACGGGTTGGACGATGCAACCGCGACGCGTACGCGGCGGACCGATTCTGGCGAACGAAACGACCATCGACCAGTTGCCGCAGCTTGTTTCCTGGCCAGGCGATGGCGGGCCGTTCGTCACATTGCCGATGGTGTATACCGAAAACCCGGCAGTGCCAGGATTGGCTCGGTCGAATCTCGGCATGTACCGCGTGCAGCTCTCGGGCGGGCAGTACGAGACGAACGACGAAGTGGGGATGCACTACCAGCTTCATCGCGGGATCGGCATCCACCACACCAAGGCTGAGCGGATGGGTCAGCCGCTGAAGGTAAACATCTTCATCGGAGGTGCGCCGGCCATGATGGTCGCCGCCGTGATGCCGCTGCCGGAAGGATTTTCGGAATTGCGATTCGCGGGGGCGCTGGCTCGCCACCGCATCCCCATGATCTGTCGACCCGATCAACTGCCGATCTATGCACAGGCTGACTTCTGCATCAGCGGCACGCTCGATCCGACCGCGGTGAAGCCGGAAGGGCCTTTCGGCGATCACCTCGGCTATTACAGCTTGGAGCACGACTTCCCTGTGCTGCAGGTCGAAAAGGTCTATCACCGCGACGGTGCGATTTGGCCGTTCACGGTCGTCGGCCGTCCGCCACAAGAGGATACGCAGTTCGGCAGCTTGATCCATGAGCTGACCAAGCCGATGGTGCCGAACGTCGTGCCG